>Ga0207671_10000077_pt1 | contig 150801 bp, 118 predicted proteins | sample KBSC24metaG_FD_184352 | JGI IMG/M metagenome (GOLD analysis project Ga0207671, IMG submission 184352) | Corn rhizosphere microbial communities from Kellogg Biological Station, Michigan, USA - KBS C2-4 metaG (SPAdes) (version 2) | ecosystem: Host-associated > Plants > Roots > Rhizosphere >...
CGGTACACCGGTTCGCGTGGGTAGTCGGCATGGCCGCTGGTCTCCTCGACCAGGCGGCGAAGCTCCTGGGCGTCCAGGATGGGCAGGGTGCTGATGGCGGCGCCGGGATTGATCCGGGACGCTGTCCACAACAGAAACACGCTGTTCACCAGCCGCCTGATCGTCTCGGTCTGGAACAGCCGGGCGTTATAGACGACGGAGCGAAGGTGAAAGCCGGCGCCCGTGTCCAGGACATGAAAGTGGATGTCGTAGGGATGTGGCGTGTTCACGGAGACGCCGTTCGTTCCCTTGATGAACGTGACCGCCACGTTGGAGGCGGGACCGTCCGAGCGAAGCGAGTCGAGTCCGGCCGTCTCGGCGCTCAACAACGAGCCAATGCGCGCCTTGACCATGGACATTGGCTCGCTCGCTTCGACGGGACAGCGGAGCAGCGCCCGCAACTGACGCTTCGAAGCGGGGTCAATGACGAATTGGTCGACGACGATGGACGACTGTTGGGTGTACCGCTGGAACACCGCAACCAGGGCGCCTAGCAGGGCGAAGCGTTCTTCGGGGCCGTATCCCCCCGAGGCCGACTCGATGCCCAGGTCGGAACCGCACTCGAAGGTCGCGGACTCGTACCCAATTTCCGGGGTTCGAACGTGATCGGTGGGTAGCTGGACGAACAGCTCTTCGTGAGTCGCTGAACCGGGGTCCGTCTGCTGGCGCGAGTCGATGAATGCTCTCCTTGCCGTGCTCAGAACATACAGTTTACCGCTTGCCCGACGCTTCCGTAAAGGCGCTCCGGACCGTCCACCTGCGAGACACCGGCCTTGTCATCGCTCCCGGGCTCGCCGGCGCGTTCTTGCTCCGCTCAGCGCGGGCAGCTTCAGCCCGGCGCCATCCGCCGCCCGACCCGCGATCTGTGCTGACATGGGTTGCGGGATCGGTCAAGGCAGCATTTCAAGTATGACAGCGCGCGTAACCGAAGCCAGACTACTTGCGCAGGGCACGTCCCGAAACGGAAGCGTCCCCTTCAGGAACGCGAAAGGGTGTCCGATAGCAAGGACTCGGCGTTCAGGACGCCGGAAATCGACCACAGCCAGCAATTCCGCACGGGCTTCTTCTTCTGCTTGCTGCACATTTCGGGTTCGTCATTTTCGGTCGGCGTTGGCAGGCCACAGGCGACGGGCGTGATGGGTCCCCACTGTAGGGAAGGGGAGGATGCGGGATGGCGGCATTGATCGGCCTTAATGGGTTCGCCTAGCATGAACAAACGCCGGCTCGTCAAAGGCGGGTCGCCCCAGCGGATCGGAGTCACGAGATGCAGCATCCCGTTTCAGGACGCGCGACCCTTGCTTCCATCGGTGCCGTCGCTACCTGCGCCTTCGCGATAGTCATCGCGACTGGAGCGGCGGCGTGCAGCAGCAGTGTCGGATACGTGTCGCCTTCTCTCGTGGCGGGCGACGGCGCGGCCATCGGCAATACAACGGATGCTGGCACCACCGGCACCGGCGACACACCCGGAACGGGCGGCGCGCTGGACGGCACCGGAGGCGCGAGCTCCGGGGGCGGTACCACGCCGCCTCCGAAGGGTGGAACCACGGGTAGCGGCAGCTCGGCTGGCACGGCCTCGGGCGGCATACGCGGGACCGGCGGCGCGGCGGTCGGAGTGACCGGCGCGGGCGGCACCGTCGGGTCGGGCGGCATCGTCTCGAGTTCTGGGACCGGAGGGAGCCGCGCTGGCTCGGGCGGTGCGATGGCGGCCTCGGGCGGAAAGGTCGGCAGCGGTGGCTCGGCCAGCGGCGGCGCGGCGCCGCCCCCCCCGATGGGATGCCCCGACGACCCGGCCGCTGGCGTCACCATCTACTATGCGTGTGATTGCGGCAGCGGCGCCGACAAGGATTGCGTCGCCGGCAAGGACAGCAATGACGGCAAGTCTCCTTCGACCCCCTGGCAAACGTTCGAGAAGGCCCGCTCCCAGTTCGCCTCGCTGAAGGCAGGAGACCGGATCGAGTTCTGCCAGGGCGGTAGCTTCACCGAAGGCGGATCCAACAGCTTCGTCAACAAGAACTGTCGGGCCGACAACCGCTGCGTGATAACCGGCTACAAGGCGCCCTGGGCCAGCGGTGACGAAGGACGGCCGGTGATCCACGTGCCGAGCGGCGCGAACGGCATCGACTTCACGGACGCCAACGAAGCGCACGAAGAAGGCTACGTGTTCGCCGGCCTCGAACTGGCGGGCGGCGGCATGAACTGGGGCTTCTTCTTCTACAACGACGTCAGCGACGTGCTGGTCTGCAACATGGCCATCCACGACTTCGAGATCGGCCTGCACACGGCCGGCGGGAACACCGTGACGACGCACAACGAGCGGCTGGTGATCCGGGACTCGGCGATCACCAACAACAACGGCCAAGGATTCCTGGGCTGTGACAACGGGCTCCAGATCGAGAACAACCACTTCGAGAACAACGGTTACGCCCGCGCCATCCTCAATCACAACATCTACTTGAGCGGTGGTTCGAACGGAGTCAGCGGCGTCACCATCAGGGGCAACGAGCTGTACAAGTCGACCTTCACGAACGGGCAGTGCACCGGGACCTCCATGGTGGCCCACGGCCTGATCGACAACATGCTCATCGAGAACAACTACGTGCATGAAGACAAGGGCACGGTCGACGCCGGGTGCTGGGGCATCGCCATCGTGCCCGGCTATTCGTCCAAGGAGTTGTTCACGAACATCACGCTGCGCGGCAACACGGTGGTCAACATGGGCAACACCAGTCTGGGTGTGGCCGCCTGTCAGAAGTGCACCATCGAGAACAACGTCGTCATCAATCAGCAGAACAACAATTACAACAGCGTTCTGGCTCCCGCGGACAACGAGGGCAGCGAGGACGCGAAGGATACGCAGATCACCGTACGCAATAACTCCATCTTGATCGACGGCGGGCAAGGGATCGGCGTCGTGCAGGAAGGAACCGGGAACATCATCGTCAATAACGCCGTGTACAACGGGGGCGCAGGAAACGGCGGCGTGTCTTGCTTCAACTTCGACCAGCCGGCCTCGTCGTACGCGGCCATCGACCACAACGTCTGCTTCACCAACGGCAAGGGCGAGTGGGTCGTCGGCCAGGGCACCCTGGACGCCTGGTCGAAGAAGACCGGTTTTGACCAGCACTCGATGCTGGCCGACCCGAAGTACAAGTCGATGGCCAGTCCCTGGGACCTCACGCCGAGCTCAGGGTCACCCCTGTTGAACGGCGCGGACGCCACCGATTGCCCGCTGACGAACATCGCGGGCACCACACGAACCGCGACGCCCAACATCGGCGCCTACTGACCGGCGCGCGTCTGACGCGGCCCGCGGCACTGGCCGGGTCAGGCTGCCAAGACGCCGCGAAAGATCCTGTCCAGATGCTCGGCCGCCGTCGAGACAACCAGGCGGCGTCCCATGTCTCGGCGGCCGGCGCTCGCCACCCGCTCGCGCAGGTCCTGGTCCGCCAGCAGCTCGGCGCAGGCGTTCGCCCAGGCTACCGGCTCGTTGGGAACCAACATTCCGTTCTCTCGATTCTTGAAGAACAGGGGATGGTCGACGGCGTCGGAGGCCACGACCGCGGCGCCGGCGATCAGGTATCCCAGGACCTTCCCGAACGAGCGCCCCGCGCTGTGGGTATCTTCCGGACAGACCGGCTGCAGTCCCACCGCGACCGATTGTAGCGACTGGAGAAAGGCGTCGTACGCCAGCAGGGGAACGAGCTCTATCTGGGCGCCGGCCGCCCGGATGGGCGCGACGTAACTCTCCGCCCAGTCGCTGCTGCGCACGCCCCAGCGGTCCTTCACGCCGTAAAGACGAAACGTGAAGGGCCTTTTCCCGGCCAGCTCCACCATGGCGCGCTGGATCAGCGCCGCCTCCAGCGCGAAGTCGGCGGGGTTCAGGCTGGCCCACGATACGACGGGACCGCGTTCCCGCTGGGGCGTGACCGGCGCGCTGATGTCGCGATCGACGCAGGTCCAGACCACGCTGACGTTTCGGTTATGGGGCCTCAGCAGGTCCGCCACGTAGCGGCTCCCGGCAATCGCCGCCCGGCTTTGCGAGACGCACTCGATGACCTCGCTGGCGCAACGCGGGTCCAGGATGTCGGCATCGTCCAGGTCGAAGACCGACGGCACACCCGGGTAGTAGCGAGGCCTGTTCAGAGGGTGCCGTGCCTGCTGCAACAGGATGATGTCTGGCTTCTCCAGCGCCACCAGCCGCTGGCGCTGACTGAGCGAGAGGTGAGCGCTGGGCATGGTCGTGCGCCACCCGCGGGCACGCAACGCCACGCCGACGGCCTGCGCGCGCAGGTACCCGCTGCCGCCCGAATCAGCCTGACTGGCAAAGAGGATGGCCCGCGGACGATCACCCGGCTGCCTTACCCGCTCGAGATGCGCCTTCGCCTCGCGCACCACTTGCCCGAGCTTCGAGCGGACCCCGCGAAGCAGGGTCCGGGCGGCCTCGTTCACGGGAAGGCCGGATTGCGGGGACGGCGGCGGCGGTGACCTCGGCGGACTCATTCTCACCTTTTCACTTTCTGCTGCAGGTCGTAGCCGGGGCCCGCGGTGGACACGAACCCCGGGTCGTCGGCGGCCGAGTGCCTGTCGAACCCGGTCAGGGCCGTCCAGGAGGGCAGGTCTCGCCCCTTCACCCATTCGCCACCGGCGTCGGTGCGGCAGACGTTGTAATCCACCTCGGCATAGGCGGCGGCGGGAAGCGGCAACTCGAAGCAACGTGACTGATGCTTTCGCCCGAGATCGATCACGTTGTTCACCACGCGGTGCCCGGTGCCCTCCTGTCCCACGGTGATTGCCGCGCCGCCGTCGACATAGATAGAGTTGTGCTTGACGATCACGCGCTGATCGACGGAGTCGCCCTTGCCTCGTTCGATGGCGGGGACCTGGATGGCCGAGTCGTTGAAACCCTGGCCGTTGGCGATCACGTTGTTCTGCACCAGACAATCTTCGCAAGCGTTCAGACCAATGCTGACGTTGCCGACGTCGAAGATCGTGTTGCCATCGATGACGACGCCCTTGAACGACTCTGCACGATCGTAGCCCGTGACCACGCCGATCCCCCAGCATGACTCAGCAGCCGCGCCGCGATCCTCCCAGATCCGATTGTGCTCGATGCGCAGATCCTCGAAGATGCCGTGCGCCACCAGAGAGGTGCCCTGGCATTTGCCGTCCACGATCGTGGAGCGGTGGAGCTGGTTGCGCGAGATCCGCATGCCCCGGGCGTGGTCCCCCGACAGATAGATGTTGTGATTGAAGATGGCCTTGCCCGAGCCGTTGTTCTCGAAGAAGCAATCCTCGATGGAGCTCCCGCTGCTGCCGCCCAGCCAGCCCTGACCCGGGTTGTTGGTGATGCGCGAGTTGCGGAGCGCGATGCGGTCGTTCAGGCCGTCACTATCGGGCCCCACCGTGTCCGACCCGGCCAGGTGCACGGCGATTCCGAAGTTGTTGATGACCAGGTTGCACATGGTCACGTCGTCGATGTCGTTGTACAGGAAGACGGCCCAGCCCGAGCCGCTCCCTTCCAGGTCGAGGTTGGCGAACACGTATCCCTCCTCGTGACGAGACGGTCCGCTGTTGTCCAGCGAGAACACGCGTGACTCCGGGGGGGCGTGGATGATGGGGGCGTGCTCGTCCGGGCGCCCCCAGGCGGGCTGGTAGTCTGTGACCAGGCAGGGCGACCCCGCCCGGCAGGACTCGTTCAGCCACTGCTGGCTGGTGTTGGGCTGGATGGCGAACGAGCCGCCGCGACAGAAGGCGATGGCCTCGCCCGCCTTCAGGTGACCGAACTGCTGCCGGGCCCGTTCGTAGGTCCGGAACGGCGCATCGGGGCGATCTCCCTCCGCCTCGTCGCCACCGGGCCGGCAGGCCGCCCCGGCACCTGGGCCGCAGTCGCAGACGTAATAGGTCTTCTTGCCCGTGGGCTCGGTGCCGGGGCAGCGCAGCCGGCCGGGCGCTGCCGTGGTCGGCGGCGCGCTGGCCGCGGTCGCCGCCTCGGCCGGTCCGGCCTCGAGCGCTTCCGACCGCGCCGCCTTGGGATGCTTGCAGGAGGTGCTGCTGACCGCCCACGCCAGGAGAGCGGCCTGCAGGCATCGTGTCCAGGGCGGCCGCTTCATCATCGCCAGACAATAGTCGCGGCCAACCGCGCCAGCTAGACCGTCAGCGCGTGGGGCACGCCACGCCGGCGAAACTTCCGCAGCCGATAGAAGGCAAACCAGCCGGCGCCCACCACCGCCGCCATCAAGAACCCCTCGAAGAATGCCTCCAGCCGGTTGTGTTGCAGGACCAACGCACCAAGAAGATGACGCAGTTGCCACGTGGCGAGCCAACCCACGGCCGCCGTTCCCGCGACCGTGGCGGACAGCACCATGTCCTGACGGTAGCTGCGCAGCTGAATGGTCACCCCTCCGGCGACGGAGGCGCAGTAGCGAAGCAGTTCGGAAGCCGAGAACCCGATGACGGCCCCGCGAAAGCCAGCGACGTGGAAGCCGATCGGGATGGCCAGGAACATACCGGCCAGCTTGGCGGCGCTGCCGATGGCCATCCATTTCGGCTGTCCGCGGGCCATCAGGGCCGTGCTGTTGGTCGTCTCGATAGCCAGGAACCAGGTCCCGACTGATAGCGTCTGCACGATCCAGCCGGCGTCCGTGGCCCGCTGGTCGTAAAGCAGGCGTATCAGCGCCGGACCGCCGCCCAGCAGGCAGGCGCACATCCAGCCACACACGATCAGCGCGGGCGTCCGGGAGTCGCGAAAAGCCTTCTCGAACGCCGCCCCTACCCGGTCCAGCCGGCTGAGGATGGGAAACAGGACCGAACTGAAGACCCGATCGAGGATCACGGTGGGCAGCGCCGCCCACACCGTGGCGATGCTGTACACACCCAGCAGCTCGATGGGGATCACCTTTCCGAAGATCAGACGGTCGGATTGTCCGACGGCAAAGGTGAGCAGCGTGCTGACGAAGATCCATCGGCCGAACGACATCAACACGCTGGCGCTAGGGCGATCCCACCGGAACCGGTTGCGGACGCCCGGCAGGATCAGGTGACTGAGCGCCAGCTTCACGGCGTTCGACATCAGGCCCCCAAAAACGATGGCCCAGATGGTGCGGTAGAAGAAGGCAATACCGATCATCACCACCAGCCCGCCCGCCTGCGCCGCCAGCTCGAGGACGGTGAGCCGACCCAGCGCCACCTTTCGCACGACGGTGAAGAGTGACGTCGAGTTGAACCCGGCGATGGCGGCGCCCAGGCCCACCACCGGCAGCATCGAGGCGAGCAGCGGTTCGCCGTAGAACTTCGCCACCGGCCCCGCCGCCACCGCGGCCACGAAGAACAGGATGAAGCCGCGGAAGGCCTGGATGGTCCAGGCCGTGTTCAGGTACACGGGATCGGCGCCCCGTTCGTTCTGGATGATGCTGGGCCCGATCCCGATATCAGAGAACATCGCCAGCCCCGCCATCAGCGCGTTGATGATGGCCATGATGCCGAACGCCTTGGGAAAAAGCAGGCGCCACAGGACCAGGTTGCCACCCAGTCGGATCAGCTGACTGCCGCCGTAGCCCACGCCCACCCAGAGGGTGCCGCGGGTGAGGAGCCCTTTCAGCGAACCCTTGCCGAGCTCGTCGCCCTCGGCGGGCACCCCGTCGCTCGTGACGCCCGGCGCGTCTGACACCACCTGGGCTTCGTTTGTATCCGCTTCACTCAATCGACGAGCTCGCCAATCGGTTATCCGGGGCTGATCTGCTTGTCAAGGGAAGGCCTCGGCTGCTGGCGTTCGAACCGCGCCGCCAGGCGCTTTCCGAAATTGGTGGTTGGCTTCTCGAACTTGAAGGTCGACAGGTGCGCCAGGCCAAAGCTGAGGGAGAACGTCAACAGGCGCTTGGCGTACTTGATCGCGGTGGGCCCGCTGCCCAGCCAACCGAATCGGGTCAGCGGATGGATCACGTAAAGGGCGTAGCTGATCTCGGCGATGTAGCGCAGCACCCGGTGTCCCAGCCACCGATAGCGCTGTGTGCCCGTCGCGAACAGCGTATGGCCAACCAGCAGAGAGGCCACCGTTCCTCGGAATCCGTTCACGATTCCGGTATCGGGGTGGCAGGTGATGGCGAGCGCCACCAGAAGGAGCGGGAAGGGCAGGCGGGCCAGGACCAGCTGCGCGCGTGGTCCCAGGTAACCCAGGTAGATGAGCGCCAGGCAGGTGCCGGACAGGATCTCGTCGACACGGAAGTGTGTCTCGATGGTGCCGTTGGGAGCGCCGATGATGCGGACCAGGAAGAGGGCCAGCCACACCACGGGCAGCAACACGAAGCCCCGAAAGCGGGTGACCGCCATGAGCAGCCCGATGGCGCAGTAGAAATGTACCTCGACGCACAGGCTCCAGAAGTGGGTCGTGATCTCGGTGATGGACGACTGATCGTAGTTGATGACGAACAGCAGGTGCGAGACCAGGGTGCGCAGGTCCTTCCCCAGCAGCAGCACCACCAGGACCGAGTAGGCCCACGCGAGAGGCACAATGCGGAAGAGGCGCCGGATGAAGAACCCGGTGACGTTCCGGCGCAGGTGAAGCTGCTGGGTTATCAAGAACCCGGAGAGCGTGAAGAACAGGCTCATGCCCATGGCGCCGGTCATGAGGTTCAGGTGCCACGACTTCGGTCCCACGGGCAGCAGGTGGGTGGCCAGGACCAGCAGGATGCTGATGGCGCGCCAGCCGTCCAGCACGAACAGGCGACCGCCCGCCACGTCGGGGTTCGGCCCCGACGCCGCTTGCCTCAGCTCGGCGTTCGGCCTGAGGGGAACCGCGGCCGAGGGGGGGATCACCGAACGGCTTCCACGGCACTGCCGGCCCGACCGCCGCCGCCCGCCGCAGCACCGCGCTTCAACCACTGCTGCTTCTGACGCTCGTTGGCGCGCGCTGTCGCCCTGGACTTGCCCAGCAGCATGCACTCCCACTGGTACTGGCGCAGGAAGCGCCGGAACTCGGGATCGTCGAAGCGCGCCTTCCCCTGCAACATGCTTTCGACGAACCCCCACCACATGGCGGCCCCCCCGATCAGGTACGGCGCTTTCGTGGCGCGATAGACCGCGCTGACCGTCATGTAAGGCAGGGACGTGCCCATGAAATACTGCCCGAAGCCATGGCGGCGACGCCCCGTCACGATACTGACCTGGCTGGAGCCCATGGGCCGCAGGTGGATGAAGCGCAGCTCGGGGTCATCCCAGCTGCACGCCAACCAGCCGAGCATCCGGCAACGGTGGCAGTCAATCCCGTCCCACATGACCTGGCGGACGAAGCCACCGATGTCCTGGAAGCAGTCCACCCGGTAGAACTTCGTCATGCCGACGGACATCTCGTCGCCACAATGCTCCGGAATCAGCTCGCCGTCCCAGCCCTTCCTGGTGTTGCTGGGGCCAGGAAAATACGGCTTGCCCGAACAGGTTCCGATCCGGGGATCCTGCTCCATGCGCTGGATCAGCAGTTCGAAGTATCGCAGCGGCAGGTCGAGGTCGAGGTCCAGCTTGCAGAGGTACGTGAAGCGGTTCAGGTCGGTGACGGTGGCCAGACCGTCGTAGAACGCCTCGATGACGCCCGGGCCGACGCTGCGCCGGCCCCGGTTCTCGCGCCGGTGGATGCGGATGTAAGGAAACCGGGCGGCATACTCCGCCAGGATCTCGCTGGTGCCGTCGGTCGAGCCATCGTCGACGATGACCCACAGGGCAGGGGGCACGGTCTGCTGCGTGACGCTGTCCAAGGTGCGGCGCGCAAACTCGGCCTCGTCTCGCACCGGGCTGACGATCACGTAGTCCCTGTTCATGGCCGCCAACGAATAGTAACCCGCTAGTGCGGCCAGGCAAGACGGCCTTTTGCTACGGCGTGCGACCGGTTGGGCGGGATGCGCTCTCGATCAGGAACCAATGGGTCGCCAGTCCGTGTAGCGCGATGGTGTACTGGCCTGCCGACCGCGGCAGCGCGCTCGCGTGGCCGAGGGGCCCCTGCGGATCGCCCCCTGGTAAGCCGCCCGGCGGCAGCGGCGTGATGTTCAGCGCCGGTCGCGCCGAGCGGAGCGACACGGTGCCGAACACGGGCTCTGCCAGGAATGGCGGCTTGCCTCCCGCGCTGGCCGTCGCACGCGCCACGACCGTGAGCAGCAGCTTGCCGGACGAGGCGATGGGCGCGCCGTCCAGGCTGGTGACGGCGACGGTCGCCTCGGCGGTTTCCATTCGAAGCTCGACGTCTCGGAGGACGATGTGCCGGCCCGCCAAGCGGCCGGCGGCGGCCTGCGAACGGGGGGTGTCTATCGTTTGCACACCGGCGGCCCAGTCCCGCTCGAGCTCTCCGGTATCGGATTGAACCGAGTCCTGCGCGGTGGCGAGGAAGTCTTGGTCGGCGTCGGTCACCACCACCTCTCCGGGCGAGGGCGGAGGAGCGGCACTGTCCCAGATGAACTCGCTCAGGTCGGGCAGCGCGATGACCAGCCGGCTCTGCTCGACCAACGTGCGCAGGGCCCGGCTGGTGGCCGGGCTGATGTGGCCTTGATACAGCGCCTCGCGGGAGGGAGCGAACCGGTACGCGCGGCGCGCACCCTGCACGTCCTGCCGGCGAAACATGACGGCGGCAGCGGGCGTGAGCGCGGTCAAGGCGGGGTCCTGGCCCGTGGCGTAGACGGGGATGGTGGTGGGAGGCGGGGCCGCCTCGCCCGTGTACTCGTACAGCATCGCGGCGTCCCACCCTTGAAGATCGCCAACCGAGGCGACGTAAAGCGGTGCCGTGAAGCGATCGCGCTTGGGAAACTCGACGTCCCACTCTGAGATCGTCAGCGGCTTGCCGGCGACGCGGGCGGCCGCGATCCAATCGATGAAGTTCGCAGCCTGGCGGGGGTTCGCTGACAGCGCGTCGGCGTCGCCGTACGAGTGGACGTCGATGACGTCTCCCACCGTCAGCGCGGGCAGCGCGGACAGCTCTTCGTCACCCCAGTAGCTGGTGCCGACCACGGGGACGGTCACGCCCGTGGCCCGGAGGTGGTCGATGCGGCGGCGAAACAGCCGGGCTTCCAGCTCGTTCGCCACGATCTTGCCAGGACCCGGCGCCCAGATGTGCAGGCTGTCCGGCAAGGGCAGCTTCATCGTTCGCGCGAAGGCGGTGGCCCGCGCCTCGAACAGGCTCTGATGAACGGGGTTCCGCGCCGCGGGCAACACACGCCCACCGAAGTGGGTCGTCAGGTCATCCTCGTTGCTGAGCAGGATGGCCACCACCGCTGGATCGTCCTTGGGGGCCAGCCCGGTGAACGGACTGCGGTGCCCCAGATAGTCATCCGCGAAGCCCTCCATCAGCTGTTCGAGGCGCGGGTTCACGTAATCGAAGCCGCGGCCGTCGCCGCCCTCGCGAGCCAGCTCGTCAAACCCAGGGATATCGTCACCGGGGCGGTAGCGCCGGCCGACCTGCAGATCCAGCCACACGTAGACGCCCTGGTCCTTCAGGCACTTGATCCACCAGTCGATCGCCTCCCGCGACTCCGGCGCCAGACGCTGGGTGGAGGGCCCGGGCTGAAAAATGTTCGGTCGAACCCACTCGGAGTCGTGGTGGTGGATTCGCACCAGGTTGTATCCCAGCGCGGCGATGCGCTGGGCCTGCCGAACCACCGCTTCGCGGCTGGAGCGGAACAGAGCGCGGCCCACCACGTTCGTGCCCCAGAACCGCGCGGCGGTCCCATCCTCGAAGGTCAGCCTGCCGTCGCGCACGGTCAGCTTGCCGTGCCGCCCGGCGGGGCGGTCCCCATCGTTCAGCCAGCTCACGTCGATGGGCCAGCGGTCCCACTGCAGTGTGCCGGCCACCCAGTCAGGCCCGGCCGGCGGCACGTTCCTGGCCACCGGCACGCCGCTGGCAGACGCTGGATCCTCGCTGGCCGTCCGGCGCCTCCGACACCCCGCGAGAGCGACGCCGATGCTCAGGCAGACCAGCCACCAGCTGATTCCGCCCCGGGGCGCGGGGACCGGGACTGTCCCCCGGAGGTCGGCCCGCTTATGATGTGGCCCAGCCATCGGTGGAACCCTCATCTTTCATCGCGCATCTGGTCCTCGGTCTGTCGGTTCCAGCCATCCTCGGCGCCCTGTTCGTCCTGCGCCCGCAGCAGGTGGCGGTGATGGCGGCCCTGGGCGCGGAGCTGTTCCTGCCCGAGGTGGTGGCGTTCCGGTTTCCATCGGTCCCGCCCCTGCATAAGCACAACCTTCCGTACATCGTGTTGTTCGTCGGGTGTCTGCTCCGCTGTCCGGGGCGGGTGACGAAGCTGCCGCGGGAGCGATGGGTGCTGCTGCTCACGGCCTTCATCGTCGTGGGAGCCGTCATCACCGCCCTCATGAACCAGGATCCGCTGCCGCGAGAATTTCTGACCCCGCTGCCCGGCCTGCGCCTCAGCGACGGCCTGTTCGCCGCCGCCTACTACTTCTCGATGACGGCGTTGCCCTTCTACATGGGCATGGCGCTGTTCCGCACGCCGTCGGATCTGACGACCATGCTGTCGGGATTCTCGGTGGGCGCGCTGATGTACATACCGTTCGAGCTCTGGGAGATTCGCATGAGCCCGAACCTCCACTACAAGTTTTACGGATACTACCAGGACGAGTTCGCGGACACGCGCCGGTGGGGCGGTTACCGGCCCATGGTGTTCATGAAGCACGGCCTGGCGCTGGCCCGCTTTCAGCTGGTAGCGACGCTCGCGCCGTTCGTGGCCGGCAACAGGATGCGCTCCCTGCTCAGCCTGCCCCCCAAGGTGGCGCGGTGGATCCTGGCGTTCGTGCTGGTGATCAGCAAGAGCACGGGGGCGTTCTTCTACATGATCATGTCCCTGCCGCTGTTGCTGTGGCCGAAGCCGCGGCGCGAGCTGCGGATCGCTGTGGTGATCGCCGCCGTCGTCATCCTGTATCCGCTGCTGCGCTTCACGAATCTGTTTCCGACGAGGGACATCCTGGACGCCACCAACGCGGTGGTGGGCGCGGCCCGGACACAATCGGTCGAGTTCCGCTTCCAGAACGAAGACAAGCTGCTGGCGCACGCCGCGCAGCACCCCTTCTTCGGCTGGGGGCAGTTCGGACGGAACTTCACCTACGATCGGTACGGTCATCCGGCCGTCACCGATGGCTACTGGATCATCGAGTTCGGCGAGACGGGGATCGTGGGCTTCGCGGGGACGTTCGGTCTGTTGCTGGTGCCGGTGTTCCTGTCCCTCAAGCGGCTCCGCGCCATTCAGAGCCCCGAGGATCGCAAGTTGATCGCCGGTACGGCACTGATCCTGGCCATCGTGGCGTCCGACCTGCTGCCCAACGGCCTGTGGGGCCTTTATCCGTACTTCCTCGCCGGGGCGCTCACGGGGGTCTCCCGCGGCTTGACGCTGGAGCCTCGCCGCGACGTACCGGTCTGGACGTGACCTAGCGCCATGCCGCTGTCCATGACCGCCGCGGTCCTCGCTCTGTCAGTGGTTCCGGTCAGCCTGCTGGCGGTGGGGATTGCGGGCCTGCTCAGGCGGCCCCGCGTCATGACCGAGGGGGCGCGACCCGCGCTGATCCTGGCCGCTCACCAGGACGACTGCGCCATCCTCGCGGGCGGTTATGCCATCTTTGCGAAGGAAGCGGGGTGCAGGGTGCAGGTCGCCTATCTGACCTGCGGCGCGCCGTCGCCCGACCAGCCCCGCGCCGTCACGCGCCGCCTGGAGGCCCTGGCGGCCTGGCGCGCGCTCGACGTCGTCCACGACGACGTCTTCTTCTTCGGTCTACCCGAGCACCCGGTATCGGCGGCGTCCACCTGGACCGAAGAGGACAGGGCCCGCGCTCGGGCCTGGCTCACGGCGTTGCTGCGACAGCTGCCGGCCGGAGGGGTGGTCTTCCTGCCCGCGGCCGGTGAATCCCACGTCGATCACCGGGGGCTTCGGCGACTGGCCCTGGAGGCCTGGCGAGACGTCGGCCGGACCGACCTGCTCGTTCTCGAAGGGCCCGAATACAACGATTACGTGTCGATGCTGCAATCGCCGGAAAAAACTTTGACGGCGATCGCCTCCCGGCTACCACTGCTGGCGCGCTTTCGGCCCGCCCACCCTGCCTGGACCGGCTTCGCGGAGGGCGGCGCCTATTGGACGCTTCCTCACAACGAGCAGCGAATGCAGAGACGCCGCCAGCTATTGAGCGCATTCGTTTCGGAAGATGGGCCGTTGCTCGTTCACCTGTTTGGTTGGTACGAGCGCTATCGACCCGTAACTAGTGCCGAAGCGGGCCTGGCGCGGGAACCACCCCGTGGCTATGTTGCGCTCGGTGGCTTACACCGAGGAGCTTCGGCGATCCTGGCCCTGGCCGCGCTGGCGGAAGCAGGCGCCGCGCTGGGCTGGGCGGTGTCTCGTGTGGGGCTCCGGACCGCGCCGTGGGGCTGGACGGTCCCTGCCGCGCTGGCCGTCCTGGGCGCTGTGTTGGGCGCGCGTAAACGGGCCAAGCTGGAAGGCCGGCTGGTCTATTGGTCCGTGGGCGTTGGAGCGCTCGGTTCTCTCACCACGATGTTTCAATGATCTTTCTGGCGCTGCCCACGTCGAGGGCGGCGGTCGCACCCCCGCGGACGACAGGCCGCGGGCACCGAAGAAATGCAATGGCCCGAGAATGACTAAGTTAGGATAGAGAGGCATGAAGATTACTTTTATCGTACCGGAGGGCCACTTCTCCGGAGGTGTCAAGGTGGTGGCCATCCAGGCCGAGCGGCTGAAGAAGCGCGGACACCAGGTGGTGGTCGTCTCCCCTTCGCACCGGATTCCCACCTTGCGGGAGCGAGTCCGCTCGGTCCGCCGCGGGGGCCACTTCTTTCAGCCGCCGCACCGGTCCCACTTCGAAGGACGCGACGTCGATCTTCGCGTCTATCGTCCTCATCGGCCCGCCGAGAACCGCGACGTGCCCGACGCCGACGTCATCGTGTCGACCTGGTTCGAGACCGCGTTCTGGATCACGCGCCTGGCACCCGAGAAGGGGGCCCGGATGGCTTTCATCCAGGGCTACGAGACCCTGCCCGAGGAACCCCGACCCGAGATCGATGACGCCTGGAGGTTGCGCTTCCAGAAGGTGGTCATTTCGCGGTGGCTCAAGCAGCTGGCCATCGAGAAGTTCGGCGACCACCAGGCGGCCCACGTCCCCAACAGCGTCGACACGGCGCAGTTCTTCGCGCCGCCACGAGGCATGCAGCCGGTGCCGACCGTCGGTTTTCTGGCGGCGCACTCGCCCTTCAAGGGCATGAAGACGGTGCTGCAGGCCATCACCCGGATCCGGGAGACCATTCCCAACCTGCGCATCGTGGCGTTCGGTCAGGACGACGTGCGGGCCGACCTGGCCCCGTTCCCCAACAGCGAGTTCCACATGCTTCCCGCCCAGGACAAGATCCGGGACATCTACGCCCAGTGCGACGTCTGGATGTGCGGCAGCCAGCGGGAAGGCTTTCACCTGCCTCCGCTCGAGGCCATGGCCTGTCGCTGTCCGGTGGTGTCGACGCGGGTGGGGGGGCCCGAGGACATCATCGTCCCGGGCAAGAATGGGTTTCTGGTCGAACTGCGCGACGCCGAAGGCCTGGCCCAGGCGACCACCGGTCTGTTGACGCGCGGCCCGGAGAACTGGCAGCGCTTCTCGGACGCCGCGCTGGCGACGGCGAACGACTACACCTGGGACGACGCCGCCGCGTTGTTCGAGAAGGCGGCCGAGCTGGCGGTTGAACGGGCGGCGCGGGGTGAGATCGACGGAGGCCGCCGCATCGTGCAGAGCAAGGTTCAGATCGCGCAGGAGGCCCGCTAGCCATGTCCACGACATTTCTGGTCACCGGCGGTGCCGGCTTCATTGGTTCGGCGATCGCGCGAGCTCTGGTCAAGCGTGGCGACCGGGTACGGATCCTGGACGACTTCTCCTCGGGCAAGCGCGAGAACCTGGCCGACATCGCCGGCGCGGTCGAGGTGATCGAGGGGAGCATCCTGGACGAGCGGGCCCTGAGCCAGGCCATCGACGGGGTCAAGGTGGTCTTCCACGAGGCGGCCATCCCCTCCGTGCCGAAGTCGATGGCGGAGCCGATCGAGAATCACGAGGCGAACGCCACCGGCACCTTGAAGGTGCTGCACGCCGCGAAGCGCGCCGGTGTGGAGCGGCTGGTGTACGCCGCGTCCTCGGCCGCCTACGGCAGCGATCCCCGCCTGCCCAAGGTCGAGACGATGTCGACCGGGCCCATCTCGCCGTACGGTGCCTCGAAGCTGGCCGGTGAGATCTACTGCCAGGTCTACGCGGAAGCCTACGGCTTGCCGACGGTGTGTCTGCGGTACTTCAACGTCTTTGGCCCGCGCCAGGATCCCCAGTCGGAGTACGCGGCCGTGATCCCCAAGTTCATCACCCGGGCCTTGGCCGGGGGGACGCCGGTGATCTTTGGCGACGGCACCCAGTCGCGCGATTTCTGCTTCATCGACAACGTGGTCGAGGCGAACCTGAAGGCCGCGGCGGCGCCCGCCTCCGCGACGGGCCGGGTCTACAACATCGCGTGCGGCGTCGCCACGACGCTGGACGAGGTGGTGAAGGTCATCGGTACCATCCTGGGTCGCCCCATCCAGCCCAAGCACGACCCGGAGCGCGCCGGCGACATCAAGCACTCCGTCGCCGACATCTCCGCGGCGCGTGCCGAGCTGGGCTACACGGCCGCGGTGTCTTTCGAGGAAGGCATGCGGCGCACCGTCGACTGGTATCGCAAGTAGCGACGGGGCCATCGGTTCGCGGCCGTCCCCGGCGGCGGCTGCGAACGCCTAGGGGCTCATCGTGCCGAACGACAGGGCGCTGCCGTTCCACGAGATGGTCTGGCTGCCCACGTTGACCTTGTTGCCGGCGACGGTGACCGCCGGGGCAGCCCCGCTCTGCAACGTCATGACGTACACCGGGGTGCTGCCCAGCATGACCATGGTGGTGGCGGCCCGCGCCCCGAAGTCGTCGCGACGGCCCATGTCCACCTTCAGGTCGTCGCGCGGCCCCACGAACGCCAGCAAGGCCTCGGCGCCCGAGGTGCCGCTGAAATCGACGGCCAGCGACGTCCCCCCGATCGACAGGACGCCCGAGCCGTCCTTGCTGGCCGCCAGCGTCTCGGTCTTCGGGTGCGGGTGGTCGCCCACGTAGGGCATGCTGCCGAACGTGGTGCGGAAGCCGAAGCCCCATACCGTGACCGACGTGGTGGGCGACTCGTCGGGCCAGCCGCCCAGCAGCGCCGTGACCAGGATGTCGTTCTTGTCCTGCCAGCGATTGCGGAACTCGTACAGGCCGATGACGTCGTCACGCAGGACGTGGGGCATCACCTCGCCCGGGTTCTTGGCGGCCAAGCCCACCGGCGTGTTGATCAGGGCGAAGGCCAGGTGCTGCGGGTAGACGCCATCCTGCTGCGAGCCGAGGCCCAGCGTCTGGTTCGTCCATACGATGGCCGGCTTCATGGCGTCGCTGACGAGGCCAAAGCCCTGTTCGAAGGTGCCGCCGTAGCGAATGCCCGTCTGGTTGAAGGTGTTCACCAGGGCCGAGGCGTCATGGCGATCGGGGAATCGCGGCACCGCGCTCATCGGGTCGGGGACCAGATCGAACACCCAGTGCATCGTCATCCACTGCACGCCGGCGTGGTCGGCCACGTAGTCCTTGTTCAGGGCGACGCGCATGGCCTGCAGCAACGGCACGAAGCCGGTGTTGGACACGATGGCGCCCTGCTTGGCCATTCGCCAGAAGGCGCCCATGTCGCCCCAGCCCTCGGTCAGCACGCGCTCGATGTTCGCCTCGACCCCGGTCAGCAGCTTGGTCGTCTCCGTCGCGTCGACTCCGGGATCACCCATGGTGGCCAGGGTGATGAGTCCTGCCCCCGCCACGACGGGACCGAACGTCCACGTGCCGGGATCCCCGGGAGGGGTCAGCGCCATCTGCTCCAGGGTCACGGTGGCGCCGCTGCCCGGCCAGCCCTCGATCATCTGGTTGGGGCACTGGTAGGCCATCATCTTCTGGGCCACCATCTTGCGGAAGTCATCGGACCAACCGCCGTAGCAAAGGTCGTACGCCATCGCCACGGAGGTCATGGTGCCACCCGTGGTGTCCATGTACCCGCTGGGGGCGGGCCAGTTGTACTCCTTGTTCACGTCCGGCGTGCCGTTCAGCACCAGCTGGGTCGCCTGCTGGCAGGCGTCGGCATACTTCTGCTGCCCGGTCAGCTGATACAGCAGCCCGAAGCCGAAGCCGTCCCACAGCGTGAAACCGCTCAGGTCCGAGCGCAGCGCCTCGCCGCCGCCCAGGGCCGCCTTCAGCTGGGCCAGCATCGCCGCGCCCTCGGTGGTGGCCGCCTTCGCTTTCAGCGCAGGAAGATCGTACGAACGGAAGAACAGGCGCGGGTGCTCGCCCGCGGTCAGGGGCTGGAAGGGGGGCGGCATGCCCAGGTCAGGATTCCCCCCGTCGACGGTCCCGCCGCTGCCGACGGCGCCCGCCTGACCGTCCCCGGTGCCGGGATGTCCGCCCTGTCCGGTGACGCCGCCGCTGGCGGAAGCGCCGCCGGAAGCGCGCACGCCGCCGCTGCCGGGCGCTCCGCCCACGCTCGACTGGCCGCCCGTGCCAAGCTTGCCGCCGGAGCCGGTCGTCCCGGTGTTTCCGGCGTCACCTGGATTGCCAGGGCCCCCCGCCGTTCCCAGCATCCCCGCCGCGCCCGTCGTGCCGCCGGTGTGCAAGGTGGCAGGCCGACCAGGGCTGCAGGCCGCCAGGGAGATCGCCGTCAGCGCCACCCACCGCGTCCTCGCCGTCCCGGTCATCTGCCGAGCCCACCCATGTCGGCGAGCCAGGCGTCCATGATGGGCAGCTCCTCGTTCTTCACGATCCCGTTGGCGGCCAGCGCCACGTAAGCGCGGCGCAGGTTCGTGGCCACCGTCTCCCCCGGCGCGATGGCCGCCTGCACCAGCTCCACCACCTTCTCGACGTGCTCGTACATCGGGATCTCCGACACGAAGTCCTTGAAGTAATCGTGCGGGTTTCTCTTCTGCACGACGGTGGCGTCCAGGAACCCCAGCCGGTAGCCGTGAAGCCACATGATCGGCTGCGCCACCAGCCCACGCAGGATGTCGGTGAACCGAAAGGTGACGGTGGCCGGCAGATACAGCAGGGGGAACAGCGGACCGCGAAACATGGTGTTCTGCGAGTTGAACGGCGTGATCGCCTGCGGCGCGAGGAGCAGCGGGGCCCGCTCGGCGAACTGACAGGGAACGTCGGAGGTGAGGCGGTAGATGGCGTCGACGTCGGGATCCTCGTCGGCCAGCCCTTGCCAGACACCGACCTGCGCGTGCCGCGCCAGGCTGGGCGCTCGCAGCTCGCTCTTGTCGTTGATCAAGCGCAGGGGAAGGCCGCGCGGCCAGATGTGGGCGCGCGTGTAGTACCGGTAGATGTTGACGAAGCCCGCCCCGCTGGCGGCGGCGGGCACCTGATCGTAGTCGCCGTCGAAGGTGGGGAAGCGCCAGTTCGCCTTGGGGATGTTGTCGTCGTCAGTGTCCACCACCGCCTCGGCGTTCAGGCGGAAGGCGTGCAGATAACCGAGCATCTTGCGGCAGTAGTGGTTGTAGGGAAGGGCGCGGCTGAGCGAGAAGCCGGCCGTGGCGGGGGCATCGGCTGCCAGGAACGTGGTGTTGGCGCAGCTCCAGTCCCGGGGGGTCTTCCGATCGCCCACCACCACCAGCTGAAAATCGGGCAACTTCGAGAAGGCCAGGACGGCCTCCGTGGGCGCGTTGATGGTCGTTATGACGATGAAGTTTTTCAAGCGGCCTTTTCGTTGGAGAATTCGACGAGCTGATTCAACAGATCCACACGCGCCGAGGTGTAGTGCTTCTGCAGGTACTGGTGATGGCGATCGACAGGCGGAGGACTACCCAGGGCGGTCTGCAGCCTCTCGGCGAACTCGCCGTAGCTGGTGACGCTGGGGCATAGCGCGTTCAGCTCGTAGAACTGCGTGTCGGCGTTGTCGGGGTAGCGGGCCACCACGTGGCAGCCGGCCGCCAGCAGCTCGAACAGCCGCGGCGTCACCGGATTGAATCCGCCCGTCCGCTTCTCGCCGCCGTCGATACCGGGCGTCGAATAGAAGCCGACCCGCGACGCGCGCAGCAGCGCCATGTATGACTGGCGATCGTTGAAGGCGCCCAGCATGCCCGACCGGTTGGAGCAGTAGCCGTAGTTGCCGTCCTTCGCCGCCTGGTACACGTACTCGACGTCCGGGTGCTCCTTCTCGTACCGCTGCATGTAATCCAGCAGCACCGGGTTGGACCGCCCCGCGATCAGCACGTCGTACTTCTTCTCGAACTGCTGCGCCGGCGTGGTCCGGTACTTGTCCGGGAGGCTGAGCGGGAAGTGATAGAGGTTCAGCGGGCATCCGCGGGAGCGCAGGAAATCGTAGGCCTCCCGGCTGGTGATCAGCACCATCGGACAGTTGCGATAGGTCCGATAGAACGCCCCCAGGTCTACGCTCTTCCAGAAGTCGACGATGATGGGAATGACGTTGGCGCGGGCAGAGAACGAGCTCTTCCGCTGAGGGGACATCGCGAAGTAGAGCGACTTCGTCCCCTTGGCCATCAAGGCATCACAACGCTGCAAGACCCCGAACGCGCCCGGGATCTTGACCAGGCTGCGGGCGACGATGTTCTCGTTGAGGAGGCGTCTCTCCCAGGAGTCCTGGAGCGGCAACCGCGTCCGCGCCGCCAGCTCGTCCTCCCACTCGTGGATCAGCTGCCAGCTCGGCTCGTCGTAGCCGTCGATGAAGCGATCGGTGTAGATGCTGCCGACGTTGATCTTTTTCGCGAAGTTCAAGCAGGACACTCCCCCCTCGATCCACCTGACGCCTGGTCCGGCGCGCTGGCGCGCGCCCTCACGCTCAGGAGGCGGCGCTGAGCGGCTCCGCGGTGAGTTCGCGAGCCTCTGTCGCGCGCTTGGCGGCTTCCTCCTCCAGCTGCTTCCTTCGGTTGTAGACCTCGAAGTGCTCCCAGCCGTTCGGCGTCATGAAGCCCCACTCCCGCCTGACGGCGCCGCCGATGAGGATGGTCCAGGCCGGCTTCTTCAGCTCCAGCCGGTGCAGCCAGACGAGCGGGTGATAAATCATGCGTCCAGGCTTGCGATCGAAAACGCCCTTGGGCGTGTGCTCGCGATAGCCGCCGCGCAGGATGATCGAGATGAACCGCCACGGATGATCGTGCATGCACGGATCGGCGTCGCTGCGGCTGATCTTGTGCAGGTAGATGCGGAAGCGCACCGATTCGTAGATGAAGTAGCGCCGTAAGTACTCTTCACCGTCGGGCGTCGTCGAGATCAGCGGGTTCTTGAAGTCTAAGAATTTGATCATCTTGCCGTAATATCCTTCGTTACGCTGCCGGGCATGATTGTAGGGTTCTCAATCAGCGGGTGTCAATCACACCCAAGTAACGCTTTGGGGGCAAGCGTCTTCCCGTCATTGCGGTTGGCCGTACTCGGCCAAAACGCGCAATCATTGCGCGGAGGACGAATTGTTTCCGGCGCGAGTCAGATTCCTGACGCGGACGCGGGCCCGACCGTGCCATCCAACACGTCCCAGGTCCAGTGTGTACGCCGGTCGATCCAGACCGCCTGCGTGTTGGCGTGCGCGAAGGTCACGGCATCCCCCACCATTCGTTTCATCGCCTCCCGGTCGGCATCGAGGCGGCGGATGGCCTCTGCCAGGGCGCCCTCGTCGGGCCAGGGAACCGTGACCACGGCCCCGCTCGATTCCAGGTCGCGGTAATAGGACAGGTCGAACGCCAGGATGGGCAGGCCGGCGGACAGGGCGTCGAAGGCGCTGCGCGGCGTGTCCTCGGACAGCGGCGTGGCCAGCATCAGATCCGCCTCCATCAACTTGCCGAACAGAGCGGGCCCATAAGGAACGGCAGCGTGGAAGGTCACGACCTGGTCCAGGCCCAGTTCAGCCACCAGCGCCCGAAGCCGCGGCTCGTCGTCTCCCCCGCCGATGATGTCCATGCGGAAGTCCCGGCCCGACTGGCTGCGCGCGCGCGCCAGCGCCTGCAGCGAACGATCGATGCCCTTGTACTGCACCAGCCGGCCGAAATAGACCAACCGCAACGGGCGGTTCGCGTCGGATAGCCGCTGCCGGCGCCGTTCGACCGCCGCCTCGTCGATGATGTTCTCCTCGTCGTGGGCGGTGTCGAAGAAGTCCTTCACGTTCGGGCGGCCGCCGCCGAAGGCCTCGACCATGCGCGGGCTCTTCAACAGCACCAGCGAGCAGAAGCGCGTCGCCACCTTGATCTGCGCGACACGCAAGGGATCGTAAACGTATCGGCAAAGCAGATAGCTTTTCCGGGACCAGCGCCCGGTCTGATAGTTCATCGCGGCCGAGTTTCGGAAGTCGATGTCGACCACGAAGATCGAGCGCTTCTTTTGCGCCAGCGCCAGCAGCGTGGCCAGGAAGGCGATGGGTCGATACAGGTCGGAGCTGAGCCCGGCGTGCACGATCTCCGATCGCTTGACCGTCTCGAACATGCGCCGCAGGGCGGCCGGCATCGCCATCCAGTAGCGCAGCACGTTGGTTCCGCCGGGCGGCATGGGACAGAACGAGAAGCCGTCTTCTGCCCGCAGCTCCTTCATCGAGGCGCGTTGCTTCTGGTAAACGTCGTCGGCCAGGCGCGGCGCGATCAGGTGCAGGCGCTCGAACCGCGGCGCCAGTTGCTCTCGCAGCACCTCGAGGTGGCGCGCGAACACGCTCTCCGTCGCGAACACGGTCGATGAGACGGGATACGCCGGCGCCCCCACCACGATTACATATTCCAAGCTCGGTTTTGATAGCATGAATCACCGTTCGGTCCTACATCGTTTCCGTGACCACCCAACCACCGTTTCCGACGTTCGATCTCCTGGGCATGCGCCTGGCCGCTGTCAACGCCAGCGCGTTGCTGGACCACATGTTCGGCAGCCTGGCGCGCGGGCAGGGGGGCTGGCTCGTCACCGCCAACCTCGATTTCTTGCGCCGACACGCCCATGACCCGGTGTCGCGGGAGCTGTACGCCGAGGCGGACGTGTGCGTGGCCGACGGGATGCCGCTGGTGTGGGCGATGCGGTTGCAGGGCGACCGCCTGCCCGAGCGCATCGCGGGCTCTTCGCTGATGCTTCCCATCGCCGAGCGAGCGGCCACGGAGGGGCGGTCCCTGTACCTGCTCGGGGGCGAGCCGGTCGCGAACCAGAAGGCGGCCGAGGTGTTGCGCGCGCGCTGGCCCGGCCTGGTCATCGCCGGCGCGTCCAGCCCCATGGTGAAGAACCCGCCCACGCCGGAGGACATCCATTCCTTGCGCGAGGAGTTGCTGCAGGCACGGCCCGACATCGTGCTGGTGGGGATGGGCTCGCCCAAGCAGGAGCAGCTGATCCGGGCCCTGCGCCCTGACTTTCCCCGCGCCTGGATGATCGGCGTGGGCATGACGTTCAGCTTCGTGGCCGGCACGCTCAGCCGGGCGCCGGGCTGGATGCAGCGGACGGGCCTGGAGTGGTGCTGGCGGCTGGCCCAGGAGCCCAAGCGGCTGTCGCGCCGCTACCTGCTGGAAGACTTGCCGTTCTCGGTCGAGCTGTTCGCCCGCGTCGGTCTCAAGCGTCTGCGGGACAGGGCGTCCTGACAGGCCGGCCCGGCGGCCCCGGGTCCGTCAGGGCTCGCGGAAGATCTTCAGCAACTTCGTGGCCTCGTGGCTCACGTCGTGCCGCGCCGCCACCGCGCGGGCGCCGGCCCGCCCCATCTCGGCCAGGGTGGCCGCCGGGGTGGCCAGCGCCTCCTTGATGGCTGCCACCAGCGGCTCGACAGCGCCGGCCGGCACCAGCCAGCCGCTGACGCGGTCCTTGACCAGCTCGGGGATGCCGGCGACGTAGGTGGTGATGGCCGGCCGGCCCAGCGCCTGGGCCTCCATCAGGGCCACCGGCAGGCCCTCGGCGAAGCTGGGCATCAGCAGCACGCGCGCGCCCAGCAGCTCGCTGCGCACCACGTCGTTGCTGACCCAACCAGTGATGCGCACGCTGGCGCCCAGCCCCAGCTCGCGGATCCGCTCCTCCAGCACGGCGCGCATGGGGCCATCGCCCCCGAACACCATCTCGAACGGCACCCCGGCCGCCGCCACCTGCGCCAGCGCCTCCAGGATCAGCAGCTGCGCCTTCTGGGGCGCCAGGCGGCCCACGCAGACCAGGCGGTGGTTGTCGGCGATGGGCTGCGGGCCCGCGGCAAGAAATCCCGCGTCCACGCCGCAGTGGACGACGTTCACCTTCCGCCATTCGTTCCAGGGGATCCAGCGGTAGATCTGGCTGCGGCCGAAGTCGCTGACCGCCACCACCGCGGAGGCGTGGTGGATCTTGTCGCGCAGCGACAGCTCGCCCGGGTGGTCGAACTCCTCGGGGCCGTGGATGGTGAAGCTGTAGCGCGGCCCGCCCAGCAGGCGGATCAGCATCGCCACGGCCGCCGAATTCGTGCCGAAGTGGGCGTGCAGGTGCCGGACCTCGGGCATCCGCTTCAGCCACCCCCGCACCACCGCCGCCTCGGCCAGGTAGATCAGATGGCGCAGCACGCCTCGCTCGGAGCGCCGCCCCAGCTTGATGGCCGCGCGCAGGGCGGTCCAGAAGGCCCCTGGCGCAGACAGCATCGCGCCCAGCGTGGCGAGGAACAGCCGGCCGGCGCCCCCCGGACCCAGCACGGTGCGGGTCTTCCGCAGCTCGGCCTGGTCTCCCGGATCGACAGGGTTCACGGGGGGAAGCCGGATGCTGAAGCGCTCGACCGGCAGCCCGTGCGCCTCGAGGGCCACGATCTCGCGGCGGATGAAGCTGTGGGTCACGTGCGGGTACTGGTTCACCAGGTACGCGACCCTGAAGCCGGGCGCCGGGGACTGCCCCGCGGGCGCGGCCGTCGTGGAGTTGTCGATCACCGACGGCATGGCGTGGTCATTTATGAGCGGCGATACTAGCGCCTGGGCCCGACCTGGCCAAGTCGGGCCCGGCCATCCTCGGGCGATCCTCGAACCGGCGGTCGCAAAATCACCATCGACAAAGCGCCAGGGAAGATGACAGACCTGGGATCTCTGGATCCTTCCGGGTGCGTCGGGCTGTCACCATTCCGGCCACCCGGAAGAAATACCGCGCCGAGCGTTGACTGATGGGATCGACGAGGATGCAAACGCACGCGATGAGAATGGCCGAGCTCGACCTGCGCGTCGTCGAGCCGGTCGAGCCGGTGGCGGCGCCGAAGCCGCCGCTGGTCGTGTTGCTGCATGGCTTCTCGATGCGCGCCGATGACCTGGCGCCGTTCGGCGCGTCGATGGGGTTGCCGGCCGTCTTCGTGTTTCCAGAAGGGCCCATCGACCTGACGGCGCGCGGGCTGGATGGCCGGGCCTGGTGGATGATCGACGTGGCGGCCCGGGACGCCGCCCTCTCTCGCGGCGACGATCGGGATCTATCCACCCAGCGTCCGGGCGGGCTGAGCGCGGCGCGCGAGGGCCTGCTGAAGCTGATCGAAGACGTCCAGCGCGCCTGGCCCGACCGGCCCGTTTTCCTGGGGGGATTCTCCCAGGGCGCCATCCTGACCCTGGATACGGTGGTCCGTACCGGTTTCCGCCCCGCGGGGCTGATCCTCCTCTCCGGCGCGCGCGTCGACGCGGCCGCGCTGGCCCCGCGCCTGGGGCAGCTCCACGGCATACCGATCTTTCAAAGCCACGGCCGCGGCGATCGTGAGCTGTCGTTCGCGGCGGCAGAGTCTCTACGCAACGAACTGGTGACGGCGGGCGCGGCGGTGCAATGGTGGCCGTTCGACGGGGGACACGAGATCCCTCTGCCGGTGCTGCGAGCGCTGAAAAAGTTCATCCACCAGCAGGCCAGGGCGGCGACAGCGGGCATCGCGAATGATATTGTTCGAACGCATAACTCCTAACCGAAGGGCACTCACTTGAAGGACCATTCGAAAGGTAGCGCGGCAGTCCAGTCCGCGGCGCGCGTGGGCGCTGAAGTGGCTGCGGCACACGCCGACGACGTCGATCGAAACGCGCGGTTCCCGAAGGAGGCCCTCGAAGCGCTCAAGAAGGAGAAGCTGCTGGGCGCCTTCGTCCCCACCGAGCTGGGTGGGCTGGGGCAGGGCATGGTCGAGCTGGCGCAGTCGTGCACGGCGCTGGCGCAGCACTGCTCGGCCACCGGAATGGTGGTCGCCATGCACCACATCCAGGTCGCCTGCCTGGTCCGGCACGGGCTGTCCGAGCCGTACATCCGCGACTACCTGGTCGAGCTTTGCGAGCGGCAGCTGCTGGTCGCTTCCATCACGTCGGAGGTGGGGGTGGGCGGCGATACGCGGACCAGCATCTGCGCCGTCGAGCGCGACGACGCCGCCGGGCGCTTCCGCCTCAAGAAGGAGGCGACCACGATCTCGTACGGCGAGCAGGCCGACGACTGGCTGGCCACCTGCCGCCGCGCGCCGGACGCCGCGGGCAGCGATCAGGTGCTGGTGCTGCTGCGCAAGGGCGACACCACCCTGACCCAGACCACGAAGTGGGACACGCTGGGCATGCGCGGCACCTGCAGCCCCGGGTTCAGCGTGGTCGCGTCGGGGACGACCGGGCAGATTGTGCCCGGCTCCTTCGCCGATTCCTCGGCCGAGACCATGGTGCCCTTCTCACACATCCTGTGGTCGGCGGTGTGGCTGGGGATCGCCACCGACGCCGCGGCGCGGGCCAGCGCGTTCGTGCGGGCCGAGGCGCGCCGCAAGCCGGGCACGGTGCCGCCCACGGCCATGCGGCTGGCCGAGCTGTCGGCCCGCCTGCAGACCATGCGCACCAACGTGCACGCGGTGGCCGCGGAGTGCGACGAGCTGATCCGCTCGGGAGGTTCGCAGGCGCTGCTGGGCCTGGGCTTCGCGCTGAAGATGAACAACCTGAAGATCTCGTCGTCCGAGCTGGTGGCAGAGATCGTGCACCGGGCCCTGTCGATCTGCGGGATCATGGCCTACAAGAACGACACGCCGTTCAGCCTGGGCCGGCACTTTCGTGACGCCCTGTCGGCGGCGCTGATGATCGGAAACGATCGCATCCTGTCGAAGAGCGCCTCGATGCTTCTCGTTTACAAGGACGATTGAGAGCCGGCCGGCTGGGTCTGGCCATCGCGACTTTTCGAGATTAGTCATCCGGAGGAGGACACGCGTGCCTGTCAAAGAGTACGACGCATCGAAGTTCTACGACGAGCTGGTGAAGAACCGCCTGATCATCCCGGTCGGCGTTCAGGGGGCGTTCGGGCGCGGGCCGGACTTCGAGAAGGTCCTGGCGGGATTCAACGCCTATGTCAGCCGGGTGGCGGCCAACGACGGCGCCGAGGTGATGCTGTTTCCGCCCATCATCGATCGGCGCGTGCTGGAGCGAAGCGACTTCCTGGACTCGTTCCCGCAGCTGGCCGGCAGCGTGTTCAGCTTCTTCGGCAACGAGAAGCAGGCGAAGGAGCTCAGCGAGAAGGTGCACGCCGGCGAGCCCTGGGGCGAGCTGCAGGGGATCACGTCGGTGGTGTTGAACCCGGCCGCCTGCTACCCCGTCTACCCATCCTTCACCGGCAACGTCCCCGAGAACGGACGGCTGGTGGACATGCAGAACTGGGTGTATCGGCACGAGCCGTCTCCCGAACCGACGCGCATGCAGGCCTTCCGCGTTCGCGAGTTCGTGCGCGCGGGGACGCCGGAGATGGTGGTGGCCTGGCGTGACACCTGGGTGAAGCGTGGGGTGGAGATCTTGACCTCGCTGGGGTTGCCGGCCCGGCCGGACGTGGCCTCCGACCCGTTCTTCGGTCGGGGTGGCCGCATGCTGGCGGTCAGCCAGAAGGAACAGAAGCTGAAGTTCGAGGTGCTGATCCCGGTCATCTCCGAGGAGAAGCCCACGGCGGTCTGCTCGTTCAACTACCACCAGGACCACTTCGGGCACACCTTCGACATCAAGACGGGCGACGGGCAGACGGCGCACACCGCCTGCCTGGGCTTCGGGCTCGAGCGGTGCGTGATGGCGCTCTTCCGTCACCACGGCTGCGACGTCGGGGCCTGGCCGAAGGAAGTTCGCGATCGTCTGTTCGCGTGAGGACCCCGCCCGCCATGCTGTCGCTCGATCCCGCCCGCTACGAAAGACACGCGCTTCACGCCGAGGAGCGGGACTGGGTCGAGAAGAACTGCTACATCGACATCTGGATCGAGGTCCTGCACGCGCAGGGGCTGGAGCCGCTGGCCATGCTGCCGTTCACCGTGGCGGTCGACTTCGAGGGCGATCAGTGGACGTTCTTCAAGCCGCCGCACGGCGAGCTGTGGGATCTGTACGGCGTCGACGTGCAGGAGATGACGGTGTGGCGGCCCTTGCTGGAGCACGTGGTCCTGCACACCGCGGCGGGCCGGATGGTCAGCACCGAGGCGGACGCCTTCTTCCTGCCCGACACCCGCGGCACTGACTACCGGGCGCAGCACACCAAGACGACGATCATCGCGGTCGACGTCGACGTCGAGCGGCGGCGCCTGGGCTACTTTCACAACGCGGGGTACTTCACCCTGGAAGGCGACGACTTTGCCGGCCTGTTCCGGCTGAACGCCCCCCGCGATCCGGCGTACATGCCGCTGTTCGCCGAGCTGATCCGCACCGATCGCGTGCGGCGCCTGACGCCCGAACAGCTGCGCGGGCAGGCGGCGGAGCTGCTGCGCCGGCACACGGCCCGCATCCCCGCCGCCAACCCCGTCGAGGCGTTCGCGGCGCGTTTCGCCACGGACCTGCCCCGCCTGCAGGAAGAGGGTCTGCCCGTCTATCACGCGTACGCCTTCGCCACCGTCCGCCAGCTGGGCGCGTCGGCCGAGCTGGCCTGCCTGTTCCTGCGCTGGTTGAACGCCCCGGCCGGGGATACGGCGCTGGCCGAGGCGGCGGATGCCTACGCCCGGCTGTCGGCGGCGATGAAGGCGCTGATCTTGAAGGGCGCCCGGGCCGTCAACGCCAAACGCGCCGTCGATCTCGCGCCGCTGTTTCAGCCGGCCAGCGCCGATTGGGCCCGGGCGGGCGAGCTGCTGCGCGCCGTTGCCGCGCGGCGGGAGGGCAGTCCTTGACAGTGCCCAGCCTCACGCCCGAAGCTGCGTGGCCATCATGAACCCTGGAAATTGTCACGTCGTGGTCGGGATCGATCTCGTTCAGATCAGTCAGGTGGCGAAGTCGCTGCAGCAGATCGGCGACCCGTATGTGAACCGCCTGTTCACGGCGGCCGAGATCGCGTACTGCGCGGAGAACCCCATCGTGGCGCCGTCGCGCTACGCGGCGCGGTTCGCCGCCAAGGAGGCCACGCTGAAGGCGCTGCGCCTCGACGATCAGGGTGTCGACCTGCGCACCATCGAGGTCAAGCAGATGGCCGGCGGCTGGACCGAGATCGAGCTGCACGGCGCTGCCAAGGAGCTGGCCGCCTCTGCGGGGTGGTCCAGCTGTTCGGTCAGCCTCAGTCACGAGGGCGACTACGCCACCGCCGTGGTGGCCGCCACCGTCATCAAGAAGTGATCACCGGCGCGGCGCCGGAACCCCACAAGCGAGAGCACCAACACAATGTCAGAGGAAACTGGAAAGAAGATCCGGGCCATCCTGGCCGAGCATGGCCGCCTGGCGAAGGACATCGCCACCCTGGACGACGACGCCGACCTGTATCAGGCAGGCATGACCTCGCACGCGAGCGTCAACCTGATGCTGGCGCTCGAGGGCGCCTTCGACATCGAGTTCCCCGACGCCATGTTGAGGCGCAGCGTGTTCGAGAGCGTCTCTGCGATCCGCGCCGCCGTCGAGTCGCTGACCGTCGCCCACTGAGGGCCGCGTCCGGACGCCTTTGCCGATGTGGCGGATTCCATCCCACGGGGAGGTTGCCCTCGAGGCGTGGACCGCCGCCTGGACCACCCCCGGCGCCGCCGGCCACCCATCCGAGCTGAAGCTGCCGGAGGCGGCCTGGCTGCCGGCCCCCGTTCCCGGTACGGCCGCCGGGGCGCTGCGGGCGGCGGGCGTCCCCGGCCCGACCCGCATCGACGGCGTGGACTGGTGGTATCGCTGCACCTTCTCCCCGTCACCCACCGCGCCCGGCGCGCGCGCGGTCCTGTGCTTCGACGGGTTGGCCACCGTCGTCGATGGCTGGTTGAACGGCGAGGCGCTGCTGCACGGCCAGGACATGTTCCTGGGCGCCACCGTGGACGTCACGGACCGCCTGCGCGACGGCGACAACCAGCTGGTCCTGCGGTTCTCCGCGCTGGATCCCTTGCTGGCGGCGCGGCGCCCGCGGCCCCGCTGGCGCGCCCCCATGATCGAGCATCAGCAGCTGCGCTGGTTCCGCACCACGTTGCTGGGGCGCACGCCCGGCTGGTCGCCCCCGGTCCCGGCGGTCGGCCCCTGGCGGCCGGTCCGCTTGCAGTGGCGGTCTGCCATCGACGTGCGGCGGCTGGACTTGCGAACCTCGCTGCAGGCGCGGGACGGCCGGGTGACGGTCGAGGCGTCGCTGGTGTCGCTGGACGGACGGCCCATCAGCGGGGCGCGGCTGGTCCTGGCGGCGCCGGATGGCCGCGTGGTCACCGCGCCCCTCGCCTGCGCGCCCGGTCCTGACGGCGCCGGGATGGCCGAAGCGACCGGGACGCTGGTGCTCCCGGAGGTGGCTGCCTGGTGGCCCCACACCCATGGCGACCAGCCGCTTCACGAAGCCCGGCTGGTGGTCCTCCGCGAGGGCGACGAGGTCGAGGTCTTCCTGCCCAAGCTTGGTTTCCGCAGGGTCGACCTCGACACGGCCGGGGGCGACTTTTCACTGTCCATCAATGGCGTGCCGGTCTTCTGCCGCGGCGCCTGCTGGACGCCGCCGGACGTGGTCACGCTGGGCGGGACGGCCGAGGACTACCGGCGCGCCTTGCTGGCCATGCGCGACGCGGGCATGAACATGGTGCGCGTCGTCGGGCCGATGGTGTACGAGACGGCGCTGTTCCACGACCTGTGCGACGAGCTGGGGATCCTGATCTGGCAGGACTTCATGTTCGCGAACATGGACTATCCCGAGGAGCCGGCCTTCCTGTCGCTGGTGACGGCCGAGGTGCGGCAGGCGCTGTCGCGCTGGCAGGGGCGGCCGTCGGTGGCCCTGCTGTGCGGCGACAGCGAGGGAGAGCAGCAGGCCGCCATGTGGGGCGCCCCGGCGGCCGCCTGGCAGCGGTCGCTGTTCCGCGAGACCTTGCCCGCCCTGTGCCGCCAGCTGCTTCCCGAAGTTCCCTACTGGCCCTCGAGCGCCAGCGGCGGCGCCTTTCCGCACCAGCCGCGGCAGGGCTCGACCTCGTACTACGGCGTGGGCGCCTATCTGCGCCCGCTGGAGGACGCGCGCCGCTCGGAGGTGCGCTTCGCCTCCGAGTGCCTGGGCTTCGCCAACATCCCCGACGACGCCATCCTGGCCAGGCTGGGCGACGGCGGGGCCGCGCCACGCGCCCACACGCCCGAATGGAAAGCCGGCGTACCGCGGGATCGCGGCGCGGGCTGGGATTTCGACGACGTGCGCGATTTTTACGCGAAGCTGCTGTTCGGCATCGACGCAGTGGCGCTGCGGTCGACCGAGCCCGATCGCTACCTGGCGCTGGGGCGCATCACGACGGGCGAGGTCATGGAGGCCGCGTTCGCTGAATGGCGGCGAACGGGGTCCTCGTGCCGGGGCGCCCTGGTGTGGTTCCTGCGCGACCTGGTGCCAGGCGCAGGGTGGGGGGTCCTGGACGCCGACGGCAGCCCGAAGGCCGCCTATCACTACCTGCGCCGCACGTTGCAGCCGCTGGCGGTACTGCTGTCGGACGAGGGGCTGAACGGCGCCTTCGTGCACCTGGTCAACGAGCGGCCGGTGCCCTGGCCAGGCGAGCTGAGGGTGCGCCTGTATCGCGATGACGCGCTGGTCGCGTCTGCAGATCGGGCGGTCGAGCTGCCGCCCCGGGCCCGCGAAGAGATCGCCGTTGCCGCCCTGCTGGGGGAGTTCCTGGACACCACCTACGCGTACCGTTTCGGGGCGCCGCCGTGTGATCTGATCGCCGCCAGCTTGGTGTCACCGGCGCAGCGGGTCGAGGGCGAAGCGTTTCTGTTTCCCGCCGGGCGCCCCGCCCATCGGGAGGCCGACCTGGGAATGGACGCAAGTGTCGCTTTTCTGGACGGCGAACGTTTTGCGCTGACCGTGCGCAGCCGGCGCTTCGCGCACGCGGTGGCGGTCTCGGTAGACGGCTTCTCGCCGGACGATAACTACTTCCACGTGCAGCCCGGCGGCGCGAAGAGCGTTATTCTGAGGCGAATCGGCCCGGCCGCCGAACCGCGTGGCACGGTGCTGGCATCGAACGCGCGTGCGGCCACCCGGATCTCGAAGGTCGGGTGAAGCCCCGAAGGGAATTGCCACCATGAACGATGTGCCGGTCGTGCAGCTGCTGTCCCAGCGTGAGGACATCGACGCCACGTTTCCCGTGATGAAGCAGCTGCGGCCCCACCTCGAGCGCGCCACGTACACGGACACGGTCGTGCGCCTGCAGGCCAGCGGATTCCGGCTGGCGGCGCTGAAGGTCGCCGGCGAGGTGGTGGCGGTGGCCGGCTATCGACGCGGTGAGAGCCTGGCCTGGGGGCCGCATTACTACGTCGACGACCTGGTCACGGCCGAAACCGGCCGGTCACGCGGGTACGGCAAGGCGCTGCTGGACTGGCTGAAGAACGCCGCGCGCGCCGAGGGGTGCGCATCCGTCCAGCTGGACTCGGGCGTGCAAAGGCATGGCGCGCATCGCTTCTACTTGCGGGAGCGCATGGACATCACCAGTCACCACTTCGGGGTGGCGCTGAAATGATGGGGGCGGGAATGTTTTGGGGCGGCGGCGTCATTACGTCGTGCTATGTGATATTTGTTGACGGGGAGTGGGGCGCGCTACCACACGGCGTTCGGCGCGCGGCCCGCGCCAGCAGGGACATGAAGTCATGCTTCGCAATCTAAGCACCGGTCTTCAGGAGGCCGTCGCGCCCAAGCGGGACGACGAGGAAAACGCCCCGGCCGCCGGCGCAGCGGGACCCCCCGGGGGCCCCGTGCCGGTGACCGACAATAGACCGGTCGAGGACATGGGGCTGCGCGAGCTGCTGGCCGAGGACTTCGGCACCCACGATCGCGGCCTGCTGGAGCCTGGCTTCTGGGCCGTGGCGGCGCACCGCGTGGGCCGCCGCGCCGCGAACGTGAAGCTGCGCCCGGCGCGCGTCGCCCTCGAGGCCGCTTACAAGATGGCCTTCACCGGGATCGACTGGGTCTGGGGCATCCACCTGCCCCGCTCGGTAGACGTCGGCCGGCGCGTCAGGCTGTGGCACAACGGCTGTATGTTGTTGACGGCGCGGTCGATCGGAAACGACGTCCACATCCGCCACGACACCACCTTCGGTCCCGCCCGCGGCACGGATGGGACGCCCGCGACGTTGCCCGTCATCGAGGATCGGGCCGACATCGGTTCGGGCGCGTGCGTGCTGGGGGGCGTCCGGGTCGGACATGACGCGGTGGTCGGCGCGAACACCGTCGTGCTGAAGAACGTCCCGCCTCACGCGACCGTTCTGGGCGTGCCGGCGCGGATGATCCCGACATGAGCCAGCCGGGGTCATCCAAGGATGATCTGGGCAGTGCCCTGCCGGTGGGCACCGAGAACGCAAACCCACCCGGCATCGGGCTGGGCGCGCTGCTGGCGGAGGACTTCCGGACCCACGGCAGCGATCCCCTGTCGCCCGGGTTCTGGGCGCTGGCCATCCATCGCTTCGGGAACTGGCGCATGGACGTCAGCCACAAGCTGTTGCGCGCCCCGCTGTCGATCCTGTACCGGGGGGCCTATCGGGGCGCGATCACCCTGTGGGGGATCGACCTGCCCTACAACGCGAAGATCGGGCGGCGCTTCCGCATCGCCCACCACGGGGCGGTCTTCATCGGCTCGCGCGCCATCGGGGACGACGTCACCATCCGTCACTCGGTGACGATCGGCCTCAAGCGCAAGTCGGAGCGGCTGGCGCCCATCATCGGGAACCGCATCGAGATCGGCCCGGGCGCCTGCATCGTGGGGGACATCCAGGTGGGCGACGACAGCCTGATCGGCGCGAACACCGTGCTGGCCCAGAATGTCCCCCCGGGGTCTTCGGTCATCGGTGTGCCGGCCCGGTTCGTCGCTCCCGAGAAGGAGCTCGATCGGCCGGCGGGGCCCGCGGACGCCGGCCCCTCAGCCTCGCGCTGACCAGCGGTCGCGCCGCCCGGGATGGGCTCAGGCGTGGGCGCGCTGGCCGGCGACCACGTTGTTCGCGGCGGCGGCGCGGGCCAGCGGCAGCTCCAGCGCCTCGGCCAGCGCATGCGCGCTGGCCTCGATGATGTTCTGCGAGACGCCGATGGTGCTCCAGCGATCCTCACCGCGAGCCGCCTCGATCAGGACGCGGGTCTTGGCGCCGGTGGCGGCGTCCGGATCCAGGATGCGAACCTTGTAGTCGGCCAGGCGCACGTCGCGCAGCAGAGGGAAGTGGGGATTCAGCGCCTTGTGAAAGGCGCCGTCCAACGCGTGCACGGGGCCCGAGCCTTCGGACACTTCGTGCACCACGGTCTCGCCGATCTTCAGCTTGATGGTGGCCTCGGCGAACATGCTGTTGCCGCGCCGGCGCTCGGACAGCACCACCACGTCCAGCACCTCGAAGGGCGGGACGTAGGCGGGCTGGCTGCGGCGGGACAGCAGCTCGAACGAGCCCTCCGCCGCCTCGAACTGGTAGCCCTGGCTCTCCAGATCCTTCACGTGCTCCAGCAGGCGCTTCTCGTTGCCCTGGACGTCGATTCCCAGCTCGGTGGCGCGCATGCGGACGTTGCCGCGCCCCGCCAGCTCGGAGACGACGATGTGGCGCCGGTTGCCCACGCGCTCGGGCGGGATGTGCTCGTAGCTGGCGGGCAACTTCTCGACGGCGGCCACGTGCATGCCGCCCTTGTGCGCGAACGCCGACTGCCCCACGTAGGGGGCGTGGGCGCGGGGCCGGATGTTCGCGATCTCGCTGACCGCGCGCGACAGGTCGGTCAGCCGCGCCAGGTGCTCGTCCGAGACGCAGCGCTTGCCCATCTTCAGCTGCAGCGCGGGGATGACGGAGATCAGGTTCGCGTTGCCGCAGCGCTCGCCCCACCCGTTGATGGTGCCCTGCACCTGGGTACAGCCGGCCTCGACCGCCGCCAGCGCGTTCGCGACGGCCAGCTCGGCGTCGTTGTGCGTGTGGATGCCCAGCTTGGTGGGGACCGTGGCGCCCACCGCGCGCACCACCTCGCTGACGTAGCTGGGCAGGCTGCCGCCGTTGGTGTCGCACATGACGATCCAGTCGGCGCCGGCGTCGGCGGCCGCCTTCACGGTGGCCAGCGCGTAGGCGCGATCGGCGCGGAAGCCGTCGAAGAAGTGCTCGCAGTCGTACACGACCTCGCGGCCGTGCTGTTTCAGGAAGGCCACGCTCTCGCCGATCATGGCCAGGTTCTCTTCCAGCGTGGTGCCGACGATCTTCGTGACGTGAATGGTCCAGGTCTTCCCCACCACCGTGACGGCCGGGGTCTCCGCCGCCAGCATGGCCGCCAGGATGGGATCCGACTCGGCGCGTCCCCCCGCCTTGCGGGTCATGCCGAACGCGCTCAGCTTGGCGTTGCGGAAGCTGACCGAGCGGGCCCGCTGGAAGAACTCGACGTCCTTGGGGTTCGATCCCGGGTAGCCGCCCTCGATGAACTGAATCCCGAAGCCGTCCAGCAGGCGCGCGATCTTGAGCTTGTCGTCGACCGAGAGCGAGAGGCCTTCACTCTGCGTTCCGTCCCGCAGCGTGCTGTCGAATAGCTGAACTTCCATCGGAATTTCCGGGCCCGTTGTATAGCACGTTTCGAACGGGGCGCTCCGGACCGGCGAAAAGCGCCTGGATGGCGGTCGCCGCCTGGCGCGTTCGCGGCCGCCTCCGTCAGCTCGCGCTGCGCGGGCCGGCCCGGCCCCCCCGAGTCGGAGATTGGCCGTGACCTTTTCTCTCCTCGCCCGTCTGTGCAGGGAACGGAGAGGACGAGACATGACGAACTCGAACAAGATCAACCAGGCACGGGCGGCGATGCGAGCGGTGTTCGGCCTGGTGCCGCTGCTCGCTGGCCTGGACAAGTTTCTGAATCTGCTGACGAACTGGGAGGAGTACCTCAGCCCCTTCGCGAGGCGGATGTTGCCCGTGAAGGACACGACCTTCATGCACGCCGTGGGCGTCATCGAGATGCTGGTGGGGGTGTCGATCCTGACCCGGTGGCCGCGCCAGGGGGCCTATGTGGCCTCTGCCTGGTTGCTGCTCATCGCGATCAACCTGCTGACCAGCGGGCATCACTTCGATGTGGCCACGCGAGACGTCGCGCTCGCGGTGTGCGCGTTTGCGCTGGCGCGCCTGACGGAGGCGGTTGAACCGCCGGCGCCCGGGAGGGCTTCGACATGAGGCTGGTCGAACGGGAGGGCGCCCTGCAGGGGCAGCACGACGGGATGGATGCCGTCGCCGACGACGAGGCGCTGGTGGCGCGCGCCCGCGCGCACGACGCCACGGCGTTCGAGTTGCTGATGCGACGCCACAACCAACGGGTGTACCGGGTCGTCCGCGCGCTCTTGCGCGACGGTCCCGAGATCGACGACGTCATTCAGCAGGCGTATCTGAACGCGTTTCAACACCTGGATCAGTTCACCGGCGAGGCGGCCTGGTCGACGTGGGTGTGCCGCATCGCCATCAACGAAGCCCTGGCGCGCCTTCGTCAAGGAGGCCGCTTCATCTCCATGGACAGCGCAGAAGAGGACGGCATGGCGAATCCATCGAAGGCCCCAGAGGCCGATCCCGAGCGCGCGGCGGCAGGGCGGGAGTTCGGTCGCCTGGTGGAGCACGCCATCGACGAGCTGCCCCAGATGTACCGGACCGTCCTGATCATGCGCGAGATCGAGGGCATGTCCGTCGGCGAGACGGCCGCCGCCCTGGAGGTGGAGGAGGGCGTGGTGAAGACCCGCCTTCATCGGGCGCGCGCCGCCCTCCGGTCGGCCATCGAAGGCCGCGTCGGCGATCAGATGAAGAATGCCTACACGTTCGGCAATGCGCGCTGTGATGCGGTCGTAGCCGCCGTGCTGGCGCGCCTGAACCTCGGCACCTGAACTCCGGCGCGGCCTCGCCGCCGGTCAACCTTAAGTTCCAAGGGTCTTTCGGCCCCGGCGTCCTGACGGCGCGGGGCCAAGGAGAGTGAGCCATGTCCCGTTGGTACCAGCGCGCGCCGTATCTTCCGTTTCTTCTGGCCGCGGGCGCGGCCGCCATCGGCGGTGGATGCGGAGATCAAAAGACCGTCCCTGACGACACCGTCGATCCGACCCTGGCCACCCAGGGTCAAGGCATCTTCCGCTTCGATACCTTCGGCGACGAGTCGTTCTGGACCGACGTGCTGCACATCAACCAGGTCATCCAGTCCGCGGTCGACCCGGTCACCGCGCTTTCCGTAGGACTGAAGGTCGACGCCGACGCGCTGCCGGCCTCCGTCGTCGCGGGCATACAGGACGGCTCGGTGAGTCTCACCTCTCCGGACACGACCATCGCGTTGTTGAAGCTGAACGCCGTCGTGGGCGTGTCGGGCACGGTCGAGGCCATCGGCGGGACCGACACCCTGACGCACGTCGGAATCACGTGCGCCATCTGTCACTCCACCGTCGACGACTTCTTCGGCAAGGGGATCGGCAAGCGGCTGGACGGCTGGGCGAACGTCGATCTGAACCCGGGAGCCATCATCGCGCTGTCACCGGCGTTGGGCGCCGACGCGAAGGCGGTCTACAACTCGTGGGGGCCCGGGAAATACGATCCCCGCTACAACCAGGACGGGTTGAACGGACCGCAAGTGATCCCGCCCGCCTACGGATTGCTGGGCGTGCATCGCATCACCTCGACCGGAGACGGCGACGACATCGCCTACTGGAATCGATACGTCTCTATCACCCAGATGGGTGGCCATGGGTCCTTCATGGAGCCCCGCACCGGTGTCAGCGTGACCAATCCGCCGGACGATCTGGTGACCGCCAAGTTGCCAGCGCTGCAAGCTTACCAGCTGAGCCTGGCCGCCCCGCCGCCGCCGGCGGGAAGCTTCGACGCCAGCGCCGCCCAGCGTGGCGCGCAGGTGTTCGCCGGCGCCGGACAGTGCGCGAAGTGCCACAGCGGGCCCACGTTCACCGACGCGAACATGCGCCTGCACGATCCGTCGGAGGTGGTCAGCGAGCCCGAGCCGGCCGGCGCCCCCAGCTACGCGCTCCGCAGCGCCACCAAGAAATACCGAACCGCTCCTCTGCGGGGCATCTGGCAGCACCCGCCCTACTTTCACAACGGCAGCGCGCCGACGCTCGACGCGGTGGTCGAACGCTACGACACCAGGAGAGCGCTCGGATTGACGGCCATGCAGAAGAGTGATCTGGTCGAGTACCTGAGATCGCTGTGAGGACCCACCCGGGGGCGGCGGTCGCCAGGCAGCTCGGCACGAGCCCTTCCGGTGGCGACGCGGCGCAGGAGCGTCCCCGCCACCCCCGCCACCTTGACCATATATCGACTGAACGATAGGGGCGCGCTGGCGCGCGAGCCGGGCGAACTGGACTGGACCTGCCTCCGGTGGGGCGATCTCCTGCTGGGGAATGCTTGATCGGCGAGACGCTGGAACTCGCACCCGCGCGAGCACGTGGCGCGCGTAGTCGACGTCAGCGGTCCCGACCGCGAGATCTGCGACAGGGGGTGATGACTGCCCTGCCACCACCGGCTGAGGAAATCCAGCGGTGGCAGGGACCTGGGGTGTGCGAGGAAGGGGACTTGAACCCCTATGGCTGTTAACCGCTAGCACCTCAAGCTACGTGACCGCGAATAGCTTAACGATTGCGATTACTTAGAGAAACCACCCAGTTACCGAAGTTACCAGTGCAATTCCGCACACTTACGACAACCGGGAGCCCGTCGACAGAGCCTTCTGACCCGAAACAGTTATAGACGCGCGTACGTGAGGGGCGGCCTGGATGGGACACACACACGTGTGTCATAAAGTCCTACATGAAGACTGAAGTTGGCTCTCCCTGCGACTCGGGACGACGCAGCCGAGAGCGTGGTAATGGGAAGACATGGTTCCGAGCGAAGGCGTTTCGGTCTTCTGCCCGAACTGCGGCCGTTACACGGCGGTTTCTCCGGCGCCGTTAGCCATTGCGGGGCCAGGGCGCTACGGCCAGTACGTAGATAGGCCCATAAAAGACGTGCTTCCAGGCCCGGAGCCCTACTATCGCTCCCCGGGTACGGGAAGCGTTTGGTGGATTGGTGTCTGCAACGCGTGCTCAGCGCCGATGCTGGTCATGGATCAGGGGCTGAAGGTTTACCCGACGCCCCGACCCGCGCCTGTCGCTGATGAGATTCCTCGGCCGATGCGAGACGATCTGCTTGAGGCGAAAGAGTGCCTTACTGTTGGAGCCTTCAATGCCTCTGTGGTGATGGCTAGGCGTGCTCTCCAGTGCGCCGCTGTCCAGCAAGGCGCTTCAGCCGGGCTACCGCTCCGGAAGCAGATTCACTGGCTGGATGAAAATGGGAAGATCACAAAGAGCCAACGGAAGTGGGCGGATGCAGCGCGTTGGATCGGCAACGAAGGGGCCCATGAGAACGGACCCGAGATTGTCGATGGCCAGCCAATAGTGACGGGGGTGGAAAGGGAGGATGCGGTTGACACGCTCGATTTCGTGGAGCGCCTGTTCGAGGATCTCTACGTAACCACATCTCGGGCTGACCGGCAGATTGAAAGACGGGGAAAGGGCGGCAAGGGCTAGTGATCACTTCGGCAGTCTGATCTTTTTCCGGACGGTTCCGAACATCAGGTAGCGGGGCACCAGGGTCGCTACGATCCCGCCTCCGATGAAGAAGGCCCAGGTGTAAACGCTTCCGAAGTTCGATTCACCTTCGACCTTGTAAGCCTTCCACACAAGGAAGAGCCCGATCCAAGTAACTGCCATGAGGGTGACGATCGCGACGACCTCAAGACTGGCGATTCTCCGGTTCGTGACGACCGCCCGCAGGGACTCTCTCGTCTTCGCGCGTCGAGCGTCGTACTTGCCTTCGCGTAAGCAGTCGAAGCCGTAGTCATGCGACTTTGCGCATTCCGGTCCGTGGTGGGCCTTGCAGCACCGGTGACCCTCACATTCGGGGTCCTCGATCTCCGGGAATGCCTTTGTGCTGATCACGAACGTGTCGGACGCCAGATTTGCCAAGCCCCGCTTCTGGTCAGCATCGAAGCACGACCGGCAGAGGATGACGCTGCCCTCGTCCAGTGAGAAGAAGTCGTTCCGTCCCACCACGACGAAGAGATCGGACGGTGAACCAGCATCTTTTCTCATGACTTCGCTTTCGCGAGCACCCTTTCGGCTGCCGCCAGCGCTTCCGTCAGCACGAAGCGCGGTACGGTCGGCGGGTAGGTCGGGCTCATGCGCTCGCAGGCCTTCGTGAGCAGCTGGAACTGGGCCTCCGTCAGCCGGAGGTTGACTTGGTGGGCTGCTGTACGATTCGGGGTCTTGGCTGCCATCTTGTAGGTGTAGCACGTCCTGATGTTCACGCCAGCCATGACATGCACTGAAAGTCATGGCTAGCCATGATAGACTGTCTCTCTGGTGCTGGTCCAGGAACGCTCGCCAGACGGAGGTCCCCATGAGCCGCAAGGAACTGTACGCCGCTCGCCGCGATCTGAAAACTGCTGTCTCGATGGCCCGCCTTCGCGAGGTCGTGTTGTCGTGGGCCAGCGTGCCAAAGCGAATCATCTTGGAGGATGGGACGGCGATGGAGGGTGAGAACGCGCGCCACTGGTACCCGTACTTGCTGTTGGCGGCCGGCTTGAGGTGGTAGGACGCGTCGTTCTAGGTGCTCGACTCGGCGTGCCATCCTTCTGGCATGTCCACGCTGAGCCTCGACACCCTGGTGTCCGTTCTTCCCCGTCATGAGCTTCTGGCCCTGAGGGCCGTCGTTGAAGCTCGGCTCGCCGGTCCTCCGGCAACCGATGTCGTCACACCCCTACCCAGGGAGACACCTTGCAAGGTCTACATCGCTCGCGATCGGCAGAAGTGGCGGGTGTTGCTGGTGGACAGGGTGACGCGCAAGCGCCAGTCACATGGCCTCTATCTCACGAGAGAGGCAGCGGAGGCTGATGCCCCGCGCCTGGTCAGGGAGTACCGTCGGCCGGTGGGGGTGCCCATGCCCGAGGCCCTGACCGCATACCGCGCCTATCTGACGGCCAAGGGGAATCGGCCTCGGTCGGTCGACAGCACCATGTTCCGGGTCGAGTCCGTGGTGGGAGACGTTGCTGGCCTGACCGGCGACCTGACGACGGCTGCGTTCAGGGAGGCCTGGGACAAATTCGTCGCCACCGTCTCCAGGTTCACTAAGCAACCGCCATCGGTCGACACCCAGCACAACACACTCTCTGAGACTAGGTCGTTCTTTCGCTGGTGCTCGCGGAAGGGCTGGCTCACGGCGGAACCGGCAGGCGGAATCGAGATCATCGGACGTAGACGCCGGGGTAAGCCGCAGCTCACTGGTGTCGACGAAAGCCGGAAGTTCCTTGCGAAGGCGCTGGAACTGGGTGCGACTGGAGATGTTGGAGCGATCGCGTCAGCCGTGGCCCTGCTGATGGGGATGAGGGCGAGCGAGATCACCGATCGGGTTGTTCGGGACCTGGATGATCAGGGCAGGATCTTGATCATCGGCTCGGCGAAGACGGAGGCAGGGATCCGCCGCCTGCGAGTGCCGGATGACCTGGTCCCGGTGCTGAACAACCTCGTCGTTGGGAAGGCGCCAGACGACCGCATCTTCGGCGACCACGATCGTCAGTGGCTCAGGAAGGCGACGATCCGCGTCTGCGCCGCCGCTGGTGTGAAAAGGGTGACGCCCCATGGCTTGCGCGGCACCCATGCATCGCTGGCCGTGGAAGCTGGCGTCGCCGGTGTCGCGGTCGCCGCGAGCCTGGGGCATGAGTCCTTCGAGGGTGTGACCGCCCGGCACTATGCGTCGGCGTCGTCGGTGTGCGATGTGAGGACCGAGAAGGTGGCGTCTGCTCTGGATCCGGCTTCCGCTAGGTCTTGAATACCTTCTTCATGGCCGAGACGAACCAGATGACGGCCGCGAGGAGAGCGCCGAGCGTGGCGAGTAAAAGTCCGGTGGCAGCTGGCACGGCGGCTCTGAAGTAGGCTTTTAGAAAGACCTGAAAATCGGCACAGCTGACAGAGGCTGTGCAGTTCTTCGTCGCTGGTGCACAAGTCGGCGCCAAGGGGATGTGTGCCTCGCCGATCCCCCAGCAGGCCCGGGCGATAAATGGAAAGAAGAGCTGAATCGACAAAAGCACACTGAACGCTGCTCCGGTCGTCGTGAGGACAAGACCAACTACGTGATTGTCGTCTTGCCCTTTCCTCATCCTCACGAGGGCGGTGACAACTCCGACCGGCAGGCAAAACACGATCACCAACAGAAGGAAATAGCGATCAAACCACTGGCTCGCCTGCCACACCGTCCCCCCAAAGTCTTCCACCTTGGAGTTGGATCTATAGGCCGAGACGTCCGGCGATCGACGAGACAAACACAGACAGGATTGCTCCGATGACGAGCGAGGCGATCCATCCGGTTCCGATGACCGCACTTGATCCAACCGCGCCGATGATGCCGCTGACTAGCGCGACCTTGACGATACCCGTCTCAGAGTTCTCGGGGTTTTTTGCTTTTGCGTCCATGTCTGTGCCCCCTTGTAGTCTGATGATCCCGTGAACCAGTAGGAAGGTCAGGGCCTGCGATCCGTGCCTTTTATAATGCAAGCGCTCGCATCGCGCCACCGGAACAGTGTGCCCTAAAAGCCTACGAATTCGTAAGTTTTCTCACGAAGGTATCTCGGTCCTGTGGTGGCGAGACTTGACCCTTCGAGCTGGTCGAAATCGACCGGGGTCTGTACGCACACCACTTCAGACAGCGATGCCTGTGTTCGGTTCCACCCTGTTACCGGGTGATGGCTGCGTCACGTTTCTGACACGCCTATGACCGTCGGAGGAGTAGCAGGATCATACCGACGATTACGGATGCCGCGATGCCGGCCAACCACTTCAGAGCGCCGGCCTTTGTAGCTGACCGCTTAACTTCTTTCTCCTCAAACCGCTGGATCACATAGTCGTGATGCGTCACGGTTGCCCCTATGCGGTCCAGTTCGCTCGAAAGCCGATCGAAGCCCTGGTCAAGCCTTCTTCCCATGTCCTCGACCGTCGTCTGTAGGCGCGCGATGTCCTGGGCGACTTGGATCTGTCGGCTCATCGGTGTCGTCTCGTCCATCATGCCCAGTAGCCCCAGATTTCGCACACCCCTACGACGGACAGCCCTGTGCCCGATGGCGGCGTGTCGATTTGGATGTAGGTCCCGGGGCTGCCCTCGCCGGGAGCTTGGTTGAGCAGATAGACCGCGGGGGTGATCGAGAACCGCAGGCAGTTGCCGGTCGTGGGCAGCGCGCCGCCTGCCGCCGCCAGCCACGACCCTCCAGACGCTGGAGCCGGTCACCGATACCGCCGGTGTCTCCGAGACGGGCGAGGTGCTGTGATGGCGGAAGACGCGCCGAAGGATTGCCTCCCCAACAAGCGTTACCCGCTCGGATACGACGCCGGCATGCGGGCCCCTTGGATACCGGTGCCTGAAGACCTGGTGAGGTTCCTCTTCGGCACCTGCACGAAGAACCAGATCGCGGTCATCTTCGCCCTACTCCAGGCTAGGGACTTCAATGGTGGGAGTGAGACGGTGTGCCTGACGGATCGCAAGCTGAAGGAGCGCACCGACATGAACTGGCAGACCCTGGGCCGAACCCTGAAAGAACGTCGATTTACCGCCCTGGTGCGCATCCAGAGGGGAACGCCACGCGCGAAGGGACAGCCTGGAGTCCCTACCAGCTACGACCTGACCCCGCTTTGGAAAGAGCTGAGAACGTGGCGAGAGCCCAAAGCAGTAGCGGAGGAGCCAGCGACGAAGTCGTGGAGAGAGGAAATGGAGGAACTGGCGACAAGGGCCAGGGCGCGTATCTTCGGTCCTGCTTCTGCCAGCCTTGGGGGACGCAATGACGAAGTGCCCATCACTTCGTCGAAGGTTTTGCGCGTCGACGTCCCACGAGCTTCTTGAGTTCGGTCTTCAGATCGGTGGCGGCCAAGAAGCGCTGACCTGGCTGAAGCAGGGATGGCACCAGGCACCGGTGAAGCTTGTCACCAGAAACGAAGATGTCGCAAAAGGGCAGGTAGTAGAGGTACTGGGCATCGACGAAATTCGTCGCCTTCTGGACCACTAGCGCGTGCTTGGTGAGAACCAGTGTCGCGAGAATGACTCGCAGGCAATGGGCGGAGTACGGTGAGAACGTGCGAAAGCTTCCTGACCCGTGCCTGAGCCAGCGATCGTAAACGATCGGACGGAATCGCTCAGTGGCGTCGATGTAGCCAAGCATGTAGTCGAGCCAAAGAGCCTGGAGACTGGGAACATCCAGGGTCTGATCGACCATCCCAACCACATCCTCGGCCTGCCTTGGTCGCTTTTGTAAGACATCGCGGTCTTTAAGTGATTGCCAGAGGGCTTCATGGTTGATGCGAGGCGGGTTCTCGCGCCAAGTCTGCGCAAGGTGACGATCGTGCTGTGAGAACTTTCCGGCCGCCCAGCGCATGAATGCGTGGTTGAAAGGTCCGAGATCAACCATCATCACGGGTGCGCCATCCGAGCCGGGGCCCGCCCAGGAGTTGTCGGGAATGATCTGGCGCGTCATAGGCACGGGATTCCCGGCGAGTTCACCAGCAACCAGGTGAATGAAGTCCATGTTGACGGGATCACCACTTCCGCCGAACTTCTTGGCGAGGATCTTGACCCATTCTGGAGCAGCGACCGACGTATCATGCTCCTTCACGAGATCGCAGAGGATCTCCATGCCGAGGACAGGGGTGACGTTCTGCATATAGCGGAACATCAGGGATGTGTGTTCTGCCTTCGACATTGCCTCAAACGCTGACTTGTCCAAGATCAGGATCTCTTCCCGCATGGTCACCTCTGCTGGCCGTTCAGCGTCCGGCGAGTCCATCATAGCGAACACCGCCCTGGGGGATAAGCGATGGACAGCGATTTGCCTGTCCTACGGACCCCGTACATGGACAGCGATTTGCTTGTCCTACGGACCCCGTACATGGACAGGAATTTGATCGCACCCCAGTGCGCGAAGACACCCGACGTTTTGTAATGAAAACGACAGAACGCGTCTGTCAAACCGGACGTTCGAAGGGAACCCGACATCACGGTGAAGAGGAATCCGGGCTAGGACAGCAATTTGATCACGCCTAGGACAGCAATTTGATCACGCCTAGGACGGCAATTTGCTTGTCGCTTCAGGATCTGGATCAGGGATCCGGATCAGGATCTCTAACAGGAGCTGGTTTGGGGAACCCCGGAGATCGGATCGATCCCGGACCCGGAACAACACCAGATCAACACCTGTCAGGCACAGACCAACAGCCCCAACAGCTCCCTGCACCCGATCAACACCAGATCAGGATCCGGATCTGGTCCGGCCCGTCCGCTTCATCCCACGGACCACGGCAGATGGTGGCCGCCGAGGGTTACCCCTCCGTCTTCGACTCACCCTTGCCGAAGACACCAGCAGCGTACGCCCGATCGACGTGGACCTGGATCTTGAAGTACCACCTCCAGAATCCGAACATCGCTAGCAGGAAACCTACTCCGATCAGGAGCCAGCAAATCCGAGTCCTGGTCAGAGCTTGCTTTCCCATTCGCTCCAGAACATCCCGTTCGACTGTGTTCTTGGCTGCTTCTTCCTTCCACGCCTGCCTATCAGCTACTTCGAACTGCATCTCGGACTCGGCCAACTCCCTGAGCTTCTCCTCAGCAGCGTTTGCTTTCGCCGTGTCAGTCGGGTTCGCAAGCGCCTTCGCTCTGCTATCGATAGCTTTCCAGACCAAACCGCGATCGATGTCGGTTCTGACGTGGTGAATCGCTTGCCTCTCCGTCCAGGCATCAACACGGGCGTACCACTGGTCAGCTTCATGCGCTGGCCAGTATGCCCCGAACACGATCAGGAGCACCCCAGACAACGCCAGGAACTTGTAGAGGTTGTCGGTCGGGACCTTGGGCAGCGGTACTAGCGACATGACGGCGACCGCGCCGGCTACTTCGTGAACACCAGGGGCGACTGACCCGGCTTCGTCCTCTGATACTCGCCCGTCGCTTCTTCCGGCTCGCCATCGGGATGGGTGGCCATGAAGTCCACCGCGAACTTGTTCATTTCACTTCCGAGACGCCATTTCTCCGCGCCATCAGGTTCGACGCCACCCGAAGCCGCCACGTTCACGGTGCAGTGCAGCTCATATCTGTACGTGCTGGTCCCCCACTTCACGTACCGACTCCAGTGGAAGTGATAGTTGCCCGTGAAGTCGTCGTTCTCGGTGTTGTACTTCCGCATCAGGGCGTCGGACAGCTCCCACTGGGGCCGGTTAGTCGTGACGAGGGCAAAGCCGCCAGTTACCCAGTGTTCATTCTTCATCTCCGGGATCATCTGGCGCCTTCAGGTCCGAATCAAGTTGCTGGGCGGGCGGGGGGAGTGCTAGGGAGCGGCTATTGACGAATTATCAAAAGATGAGAATATGGCCGTCATGGAACCCGGGGTACATGCACGAACCGCGATCTTGATGGCGCTGATCCAGGGCAAGGGCTTCGGCCTAGAGCTGATTGATCGCGTGAAGGACCGGACCAAGGGCAAGATCGCCTTGCACCAAGGGTCCGTCTACCCGCTGCTCCGTGCCATGGAGGACGAGGGCCTCCTCAAGAGCTGGGACGACGAACCGAGCGACGTCCGAGCCGGACGGCCGCGGCGATACTACGAACTGACGGCGGAAGGACTGAGAGCAGCCCGGGAGCAGAGCAAGACCCTGGCGGGCCTTCTGAAGTTCGCGGAGGTGCTGTGATGCTCCACCGGCTCATGGCGGCTGTGCTCGGTGAGCGATATCTCGTCTATAAGTTCGTCAACAAGCATCGAACGATGGCGGGCAAGGGTGAACCCCGGCTGAAGTGGCGTGAAATCGACGGCTACATGGCCATGTTGGGGGATCTGACGGAATCGAAGATCAAGATCCGAATCAAGGACGGTGCGCTGGACGCTGTATCTGTGTCCTCTGAGGACAGCGCGGCACCGTATGTGCTGAAGGGATTCACTGTTAATTATGACAACGTGCTCCAATGGACCATCAAGAAGCTGATGGCAGAACACGTGATGGAGGAGGAACTACGCCTGAGGATTGTGAAACGTGCTGAGAACGTTTTCGGGATCACATCTGCTCTTCTTCCGCCTCGGATCGTCAACGAGGAACTTGGAGACGCTCTGGAGGATGTCCAGAGTCGACTGGCGCGAGGGCGCCCACACTACGAGATCAGGCTGAAGATTTGGGCGGCGGTGGTCTGGGCAGTCTTTCACTCGGGCACATACTTGCTGAAGAGGCTGGGCAAGGCCGTTAGCTCCTTCCGCCGCACTTCCAAGTGACGGGTTCCCCAGCGTTTTGATACTATCAAAACGCATTAGCGCCGATTAGAGCGCGGGGAGGGCGCGGGTAATACGATTCCACCTGGGACGATGTCTTCGCGCAATGGCGGGCCGTGTCCGTGCGAATGGCGACGGCTAGCGTTGAAGTCCTCATCCGGGACAAGCAGGTAGCCCTCATGGAGACAGGATCCCGACCAGTCTGGTCGGCCCTCGCGAGTTTCGCTCTAGGAGAGGGGAGACCCCGTGTCCTCCCCGCCCAACATCACCGCCACCCTGCTCGAAGCGCGCGCCGCGCTCGATCGGCAGCGGGCGGCGCTTGACGCTGCGATCGCCGCCGCGCAAGGTGGTGGCGCGGCTGGGACTGCCGGCCTTGAAAACGGAAGAGCTGACGACGGGCTCCCCTCGACCGAGGAGGAGCCGATGTATTCATGGGTTTCAACCAAGCCATACCCGCACCACAAGGCGTACCGGGTCTGGTTCAAGGGCATCGACGGGAGCAAGGACTACGAGAGCTTCTCGTCAGAGGCCGAGGCGAAGGCCTGGATCGATGCCGCCCTACCGCTGGTAGTCAAGGACGGCAGGCCCATCGAGGACGTGATCGAGGGCTTCGTCGCGAGCCAGACGAAGCTGCGGCCATCGAGCAGGACGACGCTCAGGTACCGACTCCGCGCCATCATCAAGGGCAGGGAGCGGTTGCCGATCGAGGTCTTCCCGTGGGCCCAGGCATGGAAGGCGCACGTGGAGCCGCAGTCAGGAGACAGCCAGCACGGGATCCTGGCCGCGCTTCACGGCTTGGTGGCCTTCGCGAAGCTGAGAGGTGAGCCGCTCAAGGTCTTGCAGGTCAGCAAGGTGAAGAACGAAGGCAAGCCCCAGCTCCGGATCACCGAGGCAAAGGCGTTCCTGACCACGGCCATCGCGGCCGGTGACTCGCTGGCCATCGCCGCCGCCACCATGGCGGTCACCGGGCTTCGGCCTGGCGAGGTCATGGCGCTGCAAGCGCGGGACTGCGATGACGGCGCCAGCGTCATCTGGGTGGAGAGGGGCAAGACGAGGAAGGCCCGGCGCACGATCGAAGTCGAGCCGGCGTTCAGGCCGGTCCTGGCGCGGATGACGAAGGGGAAGGCGGCCGGCGACCTGCTGTTCTCGTACGAGGGGCACCGCAGGCGCCAGAATACGAACGTGGCGAAGGCGCGGACGGATGCGCTGCTGAGGCGTGTCCGCCAGCTCTGTGAAGAGGCGAACGTTCCTCAGGTGGTCTCGCACTCGATGCGTGGTCTGAACGCGACCCTACGCGCGCTGGGTGGCTCCAGCCACCAGGGCATCGCGGACGCGCTGGGACACGAGTCCTTCAGGACCACGACCCGGCACTACCTCGATCCTGCTGCGGCCGAGCTGTCCGACAGCCGGCGATCGCACGGCCGCCTACTTGGCGCCGCCTGATCCCGGAGTCCGGTAACTCTCACTGCGTCACCAGTTACCGGACGCCTGGTAGATACTGGCCCCTGATCCCGCCTGAGGTGGCAACGTGACGGAATCAGGGGCTTTTCAGGGTGCGAGGAAGGGGACTTGAACCCCTATGGCTGTTAACCGCTAGCACCTCAAGCTAGTGCGTCTACCAGTTCCGCCATCCTCGCGGGAAACGGGGCAGTGTTTACGCCACCTTGCCGCCGCCGGTCAACCCCCACCAGGGGTCGGTCAGCGCGGCGTGGGACGAGTGCCCGCGTGAGCCGTTTCATCGGGTCGCGGTCATTGTCTCCGATGAACGGGGATCCGACGCCTCGACGTCCCCTCGTGTGACCCCACCTTGCCCCGCGGCCCCGGGCGAGGACGGGAAAAAACTTGGCATCGGTCGAACCCATTCGGACAGAGACAGTCATGAAGCACGATGCTCCCGGACGCGTCTGCCTGACCTTGGGCCTCTTGGCGGCGCTTGCCGCCGGCTGTTCCTCGAGCTCCTCTCGCGGGACCACCGGCTCGGGCGGCACGTCGGGCGGCGCGACCGGCGGCGCCCCTGCGGGCAGCGGCGGTGCCACCGGGCACTCGGGCGGCAGCGGCGGCACCATGGCGGGGACGGGCGGTTCGCTCGGACATCCCGGCGGCACGGGTGGCGCCAGCGCGGGCAGCGGCGGTTCGACGGGCAGCGGGGGTAGCCCGGGGACGGGAGGTCTCTCCGGCGGCGGCGGCCCCGGGAGCGGCGGGGCACCCCTGGGCGGCACGGGAGGGCGGACGGGCGGTGCGGGCGGCGGCGCGGGCGCCGCGGCCACCGGAGGCAAAGGCGTCGCGGGCACGGGTGGGAACGGGGGGGCGGGAACGTGCCCCGTGCCGGTGGCGACGGGGGAGACGGTGACGTCCCTCGCCGGCACGTGGACCTTCACCCCCTCGGGCGCAGCGGCCACCACCATCATGGTCCCCGGGGGCGGCTGGGTCGCCCAGGGGTTCCGCAGCACGAACAGCGCCCGTTACCAGCGCATGGCCACCGTCCCCGATCTGGGTCGTCCCCAGGCCACCTACCTCGAGTTCGGGGCCGTCAATCACGAGGCCACCCTGACCGTCGACAGCACGATGGTGGGAACGCAGACGACGTCCTTCACGCCGTCGATCTTCGACGTCACCAGCGTGGTCAAGGCGGGCATGAGCCATTCGTTCACCGTCGACGTCAAGGGCCGCAACGCCCTGAAGGCCTCCAGCGGCAAGAAGCTGGTGCCCGACGCCGCCGGCTGGTCGGGCAACGTGCCGCAGGGGATCTTCCGCTCCGCGGTGCTGCACGTCGTCCCTGCGCTGCACGTCTTCGAGACACTGGTGCGCACCGATGTCGCCGCGGATCAGTTCAGCATCGACGTGTGGATCAAGAATGACGGCGCGGCGACGGCCACCGGGACGGTCGACGTGGGGCTGTCCAGCTGGACCTGCGACGGCACGACGTACCCCACCGTCCCGTCGAAGCCGGTCTCCGTCGACGCGGGCAAGACCGTCAAGGTGACGCTGGGGCCGGTCACCTGGGGGCTGGGGCCCAGCTCCTACTGGTCGCCGAACGTCCCTTACGTGCAGGGTTTCCGGTCCGTCCTTCACGTCGCGCGCGTGACGGTGACGCCGGACGCGGCCGGCGGCGGCGCGGCGGCGGCACACTCCATCCCGGTCCGCTTTGGCTTCCGGCAGAGCCGCCAGGTCGGTGCGCACTACGAGCTGAACGGCGTGCCCATCAAGTTTCGCGGCGACAACATCCAGGGGGCCGACTACGACAGCATCAAGACCGCCGGGGCGAAGGACAACTCCGACGCCTACGACCTGTTCCCGGGGTTCTTGCCTCCGTCGGCCAGCAACCCTGGCTGGCCCCAGGCCGTGGATAACTGGCAGCGGCTCAATTACAACGTGGCCCGCCTGCATCAGGAGCCGGTCAGCCCGTACATGCTCGACGTCATGGACGAGATGGGGATGATGGTCATCGACGAGAGCGCCATCCGCGGCAGCAACAATGACCAGGACTTCATGGCCGGTTCCGCGAACATGATCGCCCACCTGAACGGGCTGGTGCACCGCGACCGGAATCACCCCTGTGTCATCCGCTGGAGCCAGTGCAACGAGCCCGAGAACGACAACACGAACTCCAGCGCGTTCGAGCAGCAGCTGTATCAGACGGTGATGGCCGCGGACGACACGCGGCCGGTCAGCGCCGACGCCGGGCCCTCGGGTCCGAACATCCTGAACAGCTACGGCGTCACCGCTTCGAACTTCACGGCGTTCGAACACTACCCCAGCGGGTTTGCCACCTACACCCACGACGTGGCGGTCAGCACCACCCATCCCTATGGCGACGGGGAGTTCATCTGGGCGGCGGACAACACCGCCCAGGGGCTGATGTGGTTCGCCACGTCGACGGTGACGCTGCGTCAGAAGGACCCCTCGGACATCCGCCCGTACACGTTGCTCTCGTCCTGGGCCAGCTTCGTGCCCGGCGTGAAGGCGAACATGATGAGCATCGAGCAGGGCGGGCCGCCCCTCTTCAACGAGGACAACCTGCCCATGCCCTGGTCGAACCCGATCATCCTGCGGGTCCAGCGGGCCTTCAACCCGGTGGCCGTCATCGACACGGCGTACTGGGAGGCCAATCACATGTCGGACAAGTCGGGGACCTGGCCCCTCTCCAAGCCGACGGTGACGAAGGGCGCGCAGGTCAGCCGCTCGCTGATGGTGTTCAACGATACGCTGTCGGGGACGGCGGTCGACGTCTCGTGGGAGATGCACCAGGACAGCGCGACGGGAGCGATGTCGGGCCAGGGCTCGATGCACCTGGACATTCCGCTGGCCGGCCACACGACGATCACCGCCACCGTGGCCGCCCCGAGCGCCGGCACCACGGCCGTGCTGGTCCTGCAATCAAGCAAGGACGGCACCGTCGTGTTCCGGGACGACGGCGAGCTGTTCACGTTGCAATAGGTCGTGCCGATCCGGGCGGCCGTGTGGCGGAAGCGACGCAGCCGCGACATCTCCGCCCCGCGCGAAACCGACACGCCGTGATCGGCCTCGCCTAAAGAATCCGTAATTCCGCGTCGATACCTTTCGGCGCGAGGGGATCGACGGGGGAGCTGGGCGGGGTATGGCCCTTGCTGGTCAGCAGCACGACCGCTCACGAGCAGTACGGCAACGCGACACTGGGCACGACCCCAAGACGGGACGACCAATGACACCTGACCAATCGATCATCATCGCCGCGGCGGACGTGCGGCGCGCCCTGGTCCAGCCGGGCGACATCCGGGCCGAGGTCGAGTTCCAGAACGACATCAACGGCCTGCTGGCGCGCATCGAGGACGGGGTGACGCTGGAGGCGCCCGCCGCACCCGCTTCAGCGCCCGCCGTTCACACGCTGCGCGTGATTCACGGGGGCGCCGGCCAGGTTCGCCCGGGCGCGCAGCCGCCGCCGTTTCGCCTCAAGATGACCGGCTGAACCGCCCCCCTGTCCGGAGGTGCGGGCCCAGCCAGCTTCGTGTCAGTTCCCGTCGCCGCGCGCTGGCGCTGCCACCGCCAGGCCCAGCTTCACGCGCAGGCCGAAGTACTCGTCGGAGATGGCGAAGCGGATCAGCTCGCGCAGGGCTTCGTTCTCCTTGATCAACGCACGCAGCTCGGGGGCGGTGGCCGTGGGGGCCAGCTTCTCGGCGCGCAGCACCGCCTGGACGGCGGCGCGCAGGTCGAGGCACATCAGCAGGCCGGCGCGATTGCCGGTGTCCGCGACCGCCCGGCGCCAGCGGGTCGCGCTCCAGCTGGTCGAGCCCATCTCCTGGAACAGCTCGACCAACCGCTTCGAAACCTTGTAGGGGACGTTCTTGCGGAAGGTGGCGGCGGCCTCGGCGGCGGCGTCGTCACCGGCGCGCCGCTTGATGTGCCGCGGATGAAAGGCGCGCAGCACGCTGCCGAACAGCTCGGTGAACTGCTTCGGTCGCACGCCCGCCGTCAGCGTGTACTCGGGGCGGGTCAGCTCCAGGGCCCGCGCGATCTCGAAGCGCGCTTCGGCAAGGGGCGCCTCCAGCAGCTCGTTCCCGAACACCAGCGCCGGGGGCGTCTGGACGACGATCTCCACCCGGCCCGCCTGGCTGCTCTTGTGCAGGTACAGCGCCGTCTTCTGATTCCCCAGCGCCTTGCCGATCTCGACGTACAGCTTGGCCAGGTCCAGGTCGGACATCGGCGAGATCTTCTCGTCGGCTGTCACCCCCAGATCCTCCAGCCGCTCGTTCAGCAGGTGCGAGGCGCCCTCCCACAGCTGGGTGAACACCGCGCTCATCACGCGCGCCTCCGGGCCGGCCAGCACCCCGCGGTCCTCGTCGTTCAGCGCGCCGGGATAGGGATCGTCGGGCTTCAGCTGGGGCAGGGGATGCGCCTCGAGAAAGGCGGTCACCGCCGGCGCGGTCGCGCCCAGCAGCCGGCACAGCTCGTAGAGGCAGCGGGCCTGGTCGAGCAGGCCCCGCGACGCCAGGAGCCCGGCCAGCGCCTGCGCCGTCTCGACGTCGGTCGGGTCGGCCTCGACCAGCTTGCGCAGGTTAAGCAGGGCTGCGTCCGCGAACTCGCTCTGGCTGCCGTACAGATGGACCAGGGCCGTGCGCACGGCGGTGCGATCGGGATCCAGCTCCAGCGCGCGCTCGAAGGCGGTGATGGCGCCGGCCTTGTCTTTCTTGCGGCGCGCCTCGCCCAGGCGCTCCCACAGCCCGGCCCGCGCCTGTCGCGCCTGGGGCGTGTCGGCCGGGGGCGGTAGCGCCGGAAGCACCTCGGCCAGTCGTTTCGCGGCCTGGCGCTGCTTGCCCTGGCTGATCAGCACGTCGCACAGCGTGGCCAGGATGCTGTCATCCTCGGGGTTGTCGGCGGCGGCCGCTTCCAGCAGCTCCAGCGCCTCATCGCCGCCCCCGCGCGCCACGATCAGGCTGGCGGCCTCGCGACGCCTACGCGCCCGCTCCTTCGGATCCTGGACTAGCTGGATGAGGATGTTCGCCGTGTGGGCGGCCGCCTCCACGTCGCCGCTCTCGCGCTGCAGCTCCAGCGCCTTCTCCAGCACCGGGACCTGCGCCTCGGTGGGATGCTCGAACAGGCGGATCGCCGACTGATAGGCGTCGCGGGCCCGCGCCTTCTCGCCCGCCTGCCGGTACAGATCGCCCAGGCTCTCCAGGACGGCGGCCCGCGCCTCCCGGTCGCCGGTCCCCTCGACCAGCCGCTCGAGATAGGCGCGCGCGGTGTCACGGTCGCCACGCTCCAGCGCCAGGTCGGCCAGGGCCCGCACCGACGGCGGATGGTTGGCCCGCAGGCGCAGCGCCGACTCGTAGAACGCCAGCGCCCGCTCGGGCCGGCGTAGCTTCATCTCGGCCTGCGCCGCGTGGGACAGGGCGTCCGCCACCTCGTCGGCGTGCCCGGCGGCGTCCGGATGATCCGCCAGCGGCGCCAGATAAACGGCCGCCTCACGCCACTTGCCGGCCCGGAAGCGGTTCTCGCCCATGGCCAGCTTGATGGTCAGCTGGCCGGGGGTCAGGCGATCTGCCTCCACCAGCGCGCGGAAGGCCTCGTCGGTGCGGCCCAGCCGGTCGCTGACCTCGGCCAGCCGGGCGTGCAGGCGCGCCGCCTGTTCGGGCTGGTTGCGCAGCCGGCGCAGCGCCTCGGTCAGGCGCTTCTCCGCCGCCGCCCACTGGCCGTCCTTGTAGAAGATGTCGGCCGCGGCCAGCACCGCCGGCAGGTGGTCGGGCGCCAGCTCCAGCGCCTGATCGACGTAGGTCTGCGCCTCGCTCACGTCGCCGGAGGACTCCCAGATCGAGCGCGCCAGCTCGATCAGGATCCCGGCGCGCGCCTCGGGAGATTCGGCCAGGTCCAGCTGGCGGCGCAGCTGCTCGCGCGCCTCGGCCCAGTTGCCGGCGGCGGCGTGCAGCGCCCCCAGCGCCCGCAGCGCGTCGACGCTGCGGGGATCGCGCGCCAGCGCGTCCTCGAAGCAGGCCCGGGCCTGGTCGGGCGCGTTCGCCTGGTCGCGGTACACGCGCCCGGCGTCCAGCAGCGCCTCCACGGCGGCGCTGTCGTCCGTCAGGGCGCGGGCCTCGCGCCGGCGCGCGTCCGCGTAGGCCGCGAAGTGGTTCTCCTTCAGCTCGAGGCGGGCCAGCGCGGCCAGGGCCGGGGCGCTCTCGGGCGCCAGCGCCAGCGCGTCGGCGATGGCCTGCCGGGCCCCCGCCGGATCGTTCAGATCGTCGCCGCGCACGGCGCTCAGCTCCAGCAGCAGCGGCACCACGTCGCTGGGGCCGGCGCGGCGGGCGCGGGCGGCTTCGATCTGCTGGCCCAGGGTGCGGGCCGCCTCGTGCGCCAGACCGGCCCGGCGCAAGTTCCGGATCAGCATCGCGCCCAGCGTGGCGTCAGCCAGCGCCGTCGGCCCCAGATCGCGCAGCGCCGCCGCCGCCTCGTCCGGATTGCCCAGCCGCTCTTCCAGCACGCTGGCGCGGCGGCGTACCAGGGCCACGCGCTCGGCGGCGCGGTCCGCGCCGGCGGCCAGCTCGGCCCGGCGGGCCAGCGTCGCCTGCAGCTCGGTCCAGCGGCCCAGCGACTCGTACAGCCGATCCAGCGCCTCCAGCGCCTGCGTGTTCTGCGGCGCCGTCTCCAGCACCGCCTCGAAGGCCTCGACGGCCCGCGCGCTCTGTCCCAGCTCGCGCTCGTACACCTCGGCGATGCGCATGCGGATCGCCAGCACGATGGCCGGGTCCAGCGTCAGGTCGGCCTGGCGCTGCAGCGAATCGATCACCTTGTTCCACAGGCCCACCCGTCCGTAGAGCCGGGCCAGCGACTCGCACGCGGCGATGGTCTCGGCGCGGGCGCGATCGTCCGGCACCGCGCCTTCTTCCAGCGACTCCGAAACCAGCAGCTCCAGCGTGTCGATCGCCTCGTAGGGCTTCTCCAGCTGCTTCTCGTACAGGCCCGCCAGCTCGGCCAGCTTGGCGCGGCGGCCCGACCACGACAGCGCGCCGCCGGCGCCCGACGTGCGCCGCTCCAGGATCTCGGCCAGGTCAGCCGAGCGGCCCGCCTCGCGCGTGATCTCCTCCAGGCGATCGAGGGCGTGGTCCTCGTCGGGCTTCAGGTTCACGATGACGCGGTAGCGTTGCTCCGCCTTGTCGATCTGGCCCAGCGACTCGCGCAGGCGGGCCACCTCGTAGTTGATCGAAACGGTCTGATCGACCGGCGCGAACTCGTCGACGGCGCTCAGGTAGACGTCACAGACCTCGTCCCAGCGGTCGTGCTCCCGTCCCACCCGCTCCAGCTCCGTCCGCACGGTGGCGTCCTCGGAGTCCAGGCGGAACGCCCGCGCCAGCACGCCCAGCGCCTTGTCGACATCGCGCTGGCCGCGCTCCCAGACCTCGGTCTCCTTCAGCAGGTAGCGGCGGCGCGTGTCGCTGTCGGCGGCCGGCAGGTTGTCGTAGGCCTGGGCCAGCTCCTCCCACGGCGTCTCGAAGGCGGCTGCGAACGGCAGGCGGCGGCTGGGTGAGGGCGGGGGCAGGCGGGGGGCGCCGCCGCGGCTGGCTGGCGGGGGCAGCGCGGTGGGCGCGCTCTCGTCGGCGACCACGATGTCCTCGACGGCCAGCTCCTCCAGCACGCCCGAGGACTCGGTGTCCACCGCCACGGCGATGACGGCCGAATCGTCCACGTCCACCGTCTCTTCGGCGTCGGCGGCGTCCGCCGTGCTGGCGCCCGCGGCGTTCATCTGGGCCACGACGTCGTCCAGGTTCATGGTGGCGTCGGGGTTCTGCCCCTGCGCCAGGGCCAGCGGCGAGGCGTCGGCCATGGTGGCGTCGGGATCGGTCGCGGGCAGGTGCGCGGCGCCAGGCTCGCCGTCGTCCAGGGCCGCCAGGGCCTCGCGGCCCCGCTCGGTGACGGGCGCGGGGCTCGCGTACCGCCCGATGCGCGCGGCCAGGCGCCACAGGTGGCCCACGATCTCGGGATCCTCGGGGGCCAGGCGAAACGCGTTCAGATAGGCGCGGAAGGCCCGGATCAGGTCCTTGACCTCGTTCTCGACCAGCGCCGCCGCGTGCCGCGCCACGCTCAGCTTCCGGGGCAGGTCCTCCGCCAGGGCAAACAGCTGCGCCTCGACCTTCAGGGCGTCCTCCCAGCGTCCGGTCACCCCGGCCAGGCGCAGGATCTCCTCGTGCGTCTCGACGTTGTCGGGGTGAAGCGCGAAGCTGCGCACCAGCTCGTCCAGGGCGCCCGCCGGGTCGGCCATGTGCTTCTCGCGCACCTCGGCCCGCAACTTCAGCAGCTGCACCCGCTCGCGCAGATCCGGCCGGCCACGCGCCACCCGCGCGTACACGTCCAGCAGCCCGGACCAGTTGACGGTCTTCTCCGCGATGCGCTCCAGCAGGGGCAGCAGCTGGCGGCCGGCGGGATCGGCGGGCAGGGCGTCGCGCAGGACGGCGAAGGCGCGCGGCGCGTCCCCCAGCTTGTCCTCGCAGATGGAGGCGATCTTCAGCGAGGCGGCGATCTGCTCGAAGGCGTCGTTGGCGCGGGACCGGGCCGCCTCGTAGACGGCGATCAGCTCCTCGTACAGCCCGTGGCGCTCGGCCGCGGCGTCCACCCGCTCCAGCGCCTCGGCGTGGGGGCGCTCGATGTACGCGCGCCGGTACCATTCGAAGGCGCCCTTGGGATCCTGCAGGTGCTGCTCGGAGATCTCCCCGATGTCCTGCATCAGCGTGTAGCGGGCGTCCGGCTCCTCGGTCTGCTCCAGGATGCGCTCCGACAGCGAGATCAGGCGCTGCCAGTCGCGGGTGGTCTCGTACAGGGGGGCCAGGGCCCGCATGGCCTCCAGGCTGCGGGGATCGATCTCCAGCGCGCGCTCGAAGGCGGCGATGGCCCGGTGCTCGTCGCGCAGCCGATCGCGGACCAGGGCGCCCAGCTCCAGGGCCCGGCGCAAGCGCTCGGCGGGGACCTCGATCAGGAACAGCTGGCGCTCGGCGATCTTCACGGCGCGCGGCCAGTCGTTGTCGCGCTCGTACAGCTCGCGCAGCTGCTCGTGCGCCTCCCAGCTACGGGGGTCCAGCTCGGCGATCAGGTTCTCCAGGGCCGCCGCCGCGTCCTTCGCCCGATCCAGGTTGGTGTCCAGGATGTCGGCCCGGCGCAGCGCTATCTCGACGGCGCGCCCCGTGTCGCCCACCAGCGGGATCTGCCGCTCCAGGATCTGCACCAGCGTGGCCCACTCTTCGTGATCGGCGTAGATGCGCGCCAGCGCCTCCAGCGTGGGCATGTCGGAGGGAATGATCTCCAGCAGCGCTTCCCAGGCCCGCTGGGCCCGCCGCTGATCGCCCAGCTGCATCTCGGTCAGCTCGGCCAGCCGGCGCAGGTACTCGGCCTGCTGCTGCGGGTCGCCGGCCAGCCGCTCGATCTGCGCGTCCAGGACGCGGGCCAGGTCGGCGTAGCGCTCCAGGCGGCTGTAGATGCCCCCCAGCGCGTTCAGGGCGCGGGCGTCCTCGGGATCGATGCGCGCGACTTCTTCCCAGTGCTCGGCGGCGCGCGCGGCGTCGTTCAGCGTCGAGTCGAGCAGCTCGGCGGCGCGCGCCAGCACCTGGATGCGCTCGTCGTTCGAGCCGGCGTGCTCGGCGTGATAGTCCAGCGTCTGCACCAGGCCGGCGTGGTCACCGGCCCGCGACAGCAGGTCCTCCAGTCGGGCCAGGGTGTCCCGATCGCCCGGCACCAGCTTCAGCACCTCGCTGGCGGCCCAGGCCCCGTCGTCGACGTTGTCCAGCCGCTCGTCGTAGATGACCAGCAGCCGGCGCAGCAGGCTGACGCGCTCTTGCTTGGTGGTGGCGACGTCGACCTGGTCGCGCAACACCGCGGACAGCCCCACATAGTCGCCCTCGCGCTCGTAGATCTCGACCATGGCGCGCAGGGCCACCGGGTCGCGCGGGGACAGGGCCAGGATCTGCTGGTAGATCTGCAGCGCCTGATCGGGCGCGCCCAGCTTCTCGCGTTCGATCTGGGCGATGCGGCGCAGGATGTCGATCTTCTGGCTGGGATCCTCGGCCGCCCCGGCCTCCCGCGCCAGGATGGGGACGATCTGATCGAAGCGCTTCGCCTTCAGCAGGATGCGCTTCTGCATCTCGCGGGCGCGGGGGTGCGTGGGCTCCAGGTCCTCCACCTGGCGCCAGGCCGCCACCGCCCGCTCCGGATCGTTCAGGTTCTTCTCGCTGACGAGCGCGATCTCTTCCAGCCGCTTGACCTGCTCCTCGGCCTCCACGCCGAAGGCGCGGGCCTGCTCCAGGGCGAACTCCAGCAGATCCACCAGCGCCGGCCAGTCGTTCTTCTCGCGGAAGTGGTCGGCGTAGGCGGTCAGCGCCGGCAGGTTCGCCGGCTCCAGCTGCAGGATGGCGTGCAGGTACACGGCGGCCTGGTCGCGGTCGCCCAGGCGATCACCGTACAGCTCGGCCAGCTCGTTCATCAGCCGCACCCGGTGGGCGGGATCCTCGACCAGGCCCAGCTGCTTCTCGCGCAGCTCGGCCAGCTTGCCGTAGTCGTGGCCGGCGGCGTACAGCTCCGCCAGCCGTTCACCGGCCGGTCCACCCGGCTCCTCGTGCGTGGCGATCTCGTTGTAGATGCGCTGCGCCTCGGCGATGTCGCCCAGATCGCCCTCGGCCAGCTGGGCGCGCTTGTACAGGAAGTTGATGCGGTCGTCCTGGTTCAACGCCGCGGTCACGCGTTCGCGGTAGTAGCGATCCAGGTCCTGCAGGCGGCGGGCGTCGTAGTAGGTGCGCTCGATCAGGTCCGAGGCCTCGGGGTGCCCCGGCACGGCGCCCAGGGCCCGGCGCAGGGCGGCGATGGCGCCCTCGGTGTCGCCCGCTTCCTGCCGGCGGCGCGCGATCTGGAAGTAGATGGCCGCCGCCTTGTCGGCCCCGTCGGGGCCGGCCCACTTCGGGTTGGCGTACACCGACGCCAGCAGCTCCAGCGCCTTCTCGTCGCGCGCGCGCAGCCGGATCACCTCCGACAGCCGCTGGGCGGCGCCCTCCAGGTCGTCCAGCTTCTCGGCCAGCAGGCGCCCCAGCCCGAACAGCAGATCGGCCCGCCGCTTGGGATCGGTCGTGCCCTCCAGCTCGAGATCGTAAAGGCGCGCCACGCTGTGGAAGTCGCCCAGCGCCCGGTAGATCTTCCGCGCCGACTCGATCGACTTCACGTCGTCGGCGGCCAGCTTGCCCGGGCGCTGCGCGCTGCGGATCGAGCGCTCGAGGTGCGTGAAGTGGTTCACGAACAGCTGGCCCATCTCGCTGGCCAGCTCCTCCAGGCGCTGGGGGTCGCGCGAGCGCGCCACCGCCACCGCCTCCAGCTCCAGCATCTCCATGTACTCGGCGGTGCGGCCCTGCTCGCGGTAGAGGTCCTTCAGGCGGGCGGCGGCCCGGATGTGACTGGGGTCGCGATGAACGGCGTTGGCCAGGTCGGCCTCGGCGCCCTCGGTGTCGCCCAGCTGGTCCAGGCGCAGCTCGGCGGCCAGATAGAACAGCTCGGCCGCCTTCGCGCCGTCCTCGATGGCCTGCGCACGCGTCTCGTACAGCGTGATCAGCCGGTCGTATTCCTTGGATTGCCGGAAAGCCTTCCGCAAACCGACGAAAGCCTCGGTGTCGGCGGGATTCTTGCTCAGCGCGGCTTCGTATTCGCGGACAGTTGGCATCTGCTCTTACGTCACCCCCGCGGGTGATGGTCGGTGAGGCGCGGCGACCACGAGCCGGGGAAGTTAGCACCCACGTCGATGGAGAGAAAGGCCCCGCCTTTCGGCGAACAAAGCCTTGGGGAATCGAGCGGTTGGAACAGCCCGGGTGCGCTCAGCCGGCGCCGCCGGCCCCGCCGCCGCCGCCGCCGCCGCTGTCGCAGGTTCCGTCCACTTCGCAGGTCAGCCCGGCCGCGCAGCGCGACGAATCGGGCGTCATGTCCGTCCCGAGGCAGCTGGTGTAGCAGCCGGTCGGACCGGAGCAGGAGTAGCCGCCGGGGCACGCCCCCATGACCTGCGGCGAGCAACCCGCGGTGGAGCAGGTACTGGCGGACGTCAGGGTGCTGCCGGTGCACGAAGCAGGGGGACAGGTCATGGTCGCCGGGGTGGAACAGCCGGCAGTGCTGCAGGTGCTGGCCGGCGTGAAGACGTTGCCGTTGCAGGACGCGGGCGGACACGTCACGGGCGTCGGCGTGGAACAGGCTGAACCACTGCAACTGCTGGCCGGCGTGAAGGTGTTGCCGCTGCAGGAAGCGGCAGGACACGACATAGGCGTGGGCGTGGAGCAGCCCGCCGTGCTGCAGGTGCTGGCCGGCGTGAAGGTGGTGCCCACGCAGGAAGCGACGGGACAGGTCACCGGAGCGGGCGTTGAACAGCTAGCCGTGGCGGCGTTGCAGGTGCCTGCCCCCTGGAAGACATTGCCCGTGCACGAGGCCGCGCCGCAGGACATCGCTGTCTGGGTCGGGCAGGTGTCCGTCCCGTTGCAGGTGGAGGCGGGAATCACGCTGGAGGTGCCCATGCACATGGCCCCACTGCAGGTGGTCGTGTTGCCCTTCTTGGCGCAGACGCCGCCCGAGGCGCACGCCCCGGTGTTGCCGCAGGTACCGGCCGCGGCCGCCGGACACAGCGGATCGACGGTTCCGGACGTGACCGAGGTGCACATGCCGGGCGATCCCATCAGGTTGCAGGCCTGGCAGGCGCCCGAGCAGGCGGTGTTGCAGCACACGCCGTCGACGCAGTTGGCCGCCGTCGACACGCAGTCCGCCGCGCTGTTGCACATCGCGCCTTGCGGCTGCTTGGTGCCGCAGACGTGAGTGACGGTGTTGCAGGTGACACCGGCGCAGTCGTTGTCGGTGTCGCAGGTGGTCCGGCACTGCGTGGCGTTCAGACACTTGTAGACCCCGCCGCCGCATGCCTGTGCCGTGGGGACGAAGCAGGTTCCCGCGTTGCTGCCGGCGCCGCAGAAGGCCTGGGTGGTCAGCATGCCGGCCCCGTTCGGACCGGTGTTCGTGCACGACTGCGCCTGGCAGGAGTTCGAGCTGTCCCAGTCCTGGCAGCGCGCCGTCCCGGCGGCGCTGTTGTTGCCGGTGCATTTGCCGTTGGTGCCGCAGCTGCTGGGGGGCGTCATCAGGCACATGCCGGACGGATCGGACTGTCCGGCGGCCACCGCGGTGCAGGTGCCGGCGGCGCCGCCCGGTGGCTTGCAGGTCTCGCACACGCCGTTGCAGGTCTGGTCACAGCAGACCTTGTCGTGGTTGCAGCTGAGGCCGTTCGCACACTGGTTCGTGCTGCTGCAGGTGCCGCCCTTCTGGATCAGGCCGCACGAGCCGTTGACGCAGGTGTTGGGGTTCGTGCAGTCGGCGTTGGTGGTGCAGGTGTTGACGCACATCAGGGCCGTGGTGTCGCAGCGGCCGGGCGCGCACCCCTGATCGATCGGGGTGACGCAGTTGCCGGCGCCGTCGCAGTGCGAGGGGGGCGTCAGCGCCGAGGAGGGCGGGCCCCCTGGCTCACACTTGCCCGGCTTGCAGACGGTGGCGGTGGAGTACATCGCGCACTGACCGGCGGCGCACATCCCCGTCGTGCCGCAGCTGGTCTGCGCGGTGGCGATGCAGATGCCCTGCGGGTCCGCGCCGCTCTGCACGTCGCTGCAGGTGCCCTCGGAGCCGGCCAGGTTGCAGGCCGTACAGGCGCCCGTGCAGGCCTTGTCGCAGCACTTGCCCTGTGCGCAGTGCGTGCTCGAGCACTCGTTGTCGCTGGAGCAGTCCGCCCCGCGCGGCTTGGGGCCGCAAGAGCTGATGTTCCCGTTCATGCCGCAGCTGTTCGGGGGGATGCACTGCTCGTTGCTGGTGCAGGCGCCGAAGCACTTGGTCGAGTTGCAATGGTACGGATTGCACGGCAGCGAGCTGGGCTGGATGCACTGGCCGGACGCGTTGCAGGTCGAGGGACCCGTGTAGACGTCGTTCGTGCAGTTCTCCAGGGCGCACGTCGTGCCCACCGGGTACGTCTGGCAGCCGCCGCTGCCGTCGCAGCGGCCGTTGGTGGCGCAGGAGGCGGCGCCCTGATCCGTGCACATCTGCCGCGGGTCGGGAGAGCCGGCGGCGATGTCGGTGCACTTGCCGATGCTGTTGCTGAGGTTGCAGCTGCGGCAGGCGCCGGTGCAGGCGCTGTCGCAGCAGACGCCGTCGACGCAGTGGCTGTTCTGGCATTCGCCGTCGCTCTTGCAGGTCTGGCCGTCAGGCTTGGGGCCGCAGCTCTCGTTCTGGCAGGCGTTGCCGTCGGCGCAGTCGACCGCCTGGGTGGCCACCGTGCAGGACGACGTGCAGGCGCCGTTGGTGCACCGGAAGGGCGCGCAGGTGTGCGCCTCGGGCGGCTGGCAGGTGCCCTGGCCGTCGCACGTCTGCGCCGTCTCCAGCGTGTTCCCCATGCAGGTGGCGGCGTTGCCGCAGGGGGTGTTGGCCGGGAACTTCGAGCAGCTGCCGAACCCGTCGCACAGACCGGTGGTGCCGCAGGTCGAGGGATCCTGCACGGGGCACAGGGCGTGCGGCTGATCCTGCGGCGTGGGGGAGCAGGTCCCCACGTGACCGACCATGGCGCAGCTCCGGCAGGCGCTGTTGCAGGCGACGTTGCAGCAGACGCCGTCGGCGCAGTGACCGGAGGCGCACTCGGCGTCGCTCTTACAGGATGCCGCCAGCATCTTCACGCCGCAGCTGCCGTTGCGGCAGGTCTGGCCCATCACGCAGTCCGCGTCCGACGAGCAGGCGTCGAAGCAGGCCATCGTCGACGGGTCGCAGGAGAAGGGTGCGCAGACGGTCGACGCGGCCGGCTTGCACGTGCCGTTGCCATCGCACTGATAGCGCCCGGTGACCGCGTCACCGGCGCAGCTTCCCCCCTTGCAGGAGGTGCCCAGGGGATAGCGCTCGCACTTGCCCGTGCCGTCGCACATGCCGTCCAGACCGCACGTCGACGCGTCGGTCTTGGCGCAGTCGGTGGCCTTCCGCGGCGCCATACCGGCCACGATGGGGTGGCAGGTGCCCAGGGACGTGGCCAGCGCGCACGTCACGCACGTGCCGTCGCAGGCCTTGTCGCAGCAGACCCCGTCGACGCAGAAGCCGCTCTTGCACTGGACGTCGCACGAACAGGCGAGACCCTTGTCCTTGTTGCGGGTGCCGTCGTCCATGCAAGCCTTCGGCGCATCGCCGGCGTCGGACTTGCCGCCCTCGCTCATGGGCATGTCCATGGCGGCGTCGCTGGTTGGCTTCGACGGCGACTTGCTGCAGCCGCCCGCCACGGCCAGGCCTGCCGCCAGCATGACGAGCACCAGGCAGGAACCCAGGTCCCGCGCTCCTTCGTGTCGATTTCGCCCGGCGAAGCCGAAGGTCATCGACGCGCTCCCGTGTTCCCGCGTCAAGTTCAAGATAATCCAGTCAGCTTAATTCCCCAGCCCCCGTTTGCAATGCCCAGCCCCCACCCCCGGAGAACGGCCCAGGGCGCCTGAATTCCCCCGGATCTGACCGGCGCAGCGCGCTGACCGCGCAAATGAAAAATCCGGACCGATGTTCTGGTCCGGATTTCTGGAACCGCGTCTACCAGAGCAGACGGGAGCGGCGCCTAGTGATACAGGAAGATGATCTCGACCCGGCTGTTCTTGCCGCGGCCCGCGGGGGTGCGGTTGTCGGCCACCGGTTCGTTGGGACCCTGACCGCTGACCATCAGGCGCTTGGCGTCGACGCCCTTGGCCACCAGCGCCGAGAACACGGCCTGCGCCCGCGCCTGCGACAGCGCGATCAGCTCGCCCACCTTGCCCCGGTTGTCGGTGTGGCCGACGATCTGGACCGGGTAGCTGGGGTACTTGTTCACCAGCTGGGCGATGGGATCCAGCGCGGCGTCCTTGCCGGGCGCCAGCGCTGTCTGGTTGCGCGTGAACAGATCCTGCACGGCGATGATCAGCCGCTGCAGCTCGCCCTTCTGCTCGGGGCGCACCGTGACGCCCGGCAGAGAGGTGGCGTCGCGCTTCAACGCCTCGTCGCGGGCGCGATTCTGCTGCGCTTGCTCGGCCTGCTCGTAGCTGGGCTTGGACACCTCGGTGGCGTGGTCGGCGCGCTGCTTCGCCACGTCCAGGCTGGCCTGCGCCGCCGACCAGTTGCCCTGCTTGATCTCGGCGTCGGCCTTGGCCAGCATGCTGGTGGCCGCGCCGTAGTCGGCCGGATCGTACTTGTTCGCATCGACGGTGTCGGCGGTGCGCAGCGACAGCTGGGCGGCCGCCCGCTTCTCCTCCGTCGCCAGCTGGGCGGACAGCTTCTCGCGCTCGGCGGTGGCCCGCTGCTGGTCGGTCGCCAGCTGCTCGGACAGCTTCTTGTTGCTGTCCAGCAGGCGCACCTGCTCGGTCATGGCGGTCAGATCCTTGTCCACCATGGCCAGGGTCTCGTCGGCCTTGGCCTGCTCGGTCGTCAGCGCCTGCAGCCGCGCCTTGGCCTGTTCCTGGGCGTCGCGGGCCAGGGCGGTCTTCAGCTTGATCTCCGCCAGCAACGCGGCCTTCGTCGAATCCTCCAGGTTGTTCGACTGCCACTCCTTGGTGGCGCGATCACCATACTGATCGGAGGCGCCCACCAGATCCGGGAACCGGCGGCGCGTATCCTCGATGTTGGGATCGCGCTTCAGATCCTCGTACGAGACCAGCGCCGTCGGCTTGGGCGGTGTGGCGCAGGCCCCCAGCCACATCAACAGCGCGGGGGGCGCGGCCAGCCAGCGAACGGAACGCGACGGCGTTCTCATTGCGCACCTCCCGGCTGCTCCAGCGCGCGCTTCCGCACCTGGGCATCGAGGAGGGCCTTCTTCTTCTTCTCCGTCTCGGACTTGGTGGCGTTCAGCTTCGCCTCCCGGTCGGCGACCTGCGTCTTCAACTGCGCGGCGGTGATGACCTGACGGACCAGCTCGGCCTGGGCCACGCAGCGCTCCAGCACCTCGCGGGCGTCGTCGGGCTCGTGCTTGTTGCGCAGGTCCCAGGCCTGCCCCAGCCAGTCACGCAGCCGCTGAATCTCCGAGGTGGCGGCGTGCTGGCGATCGAGGTGCTCGAGATCGGCGACGCCGGACTTCTGAACGTCGATCTGGCGCTGGATGTCGTCTTCCTCGTCGGCCCAGGCGTGCGAACGGGCGGCGCCGGTGACCAGCAGCAACGCCAGGGCGGCGGCTGCGACACGAAGCGAAGTCATTGGTCTGCGGTAAGTCAGGGTCATTCAGAAAAGGCCTCCCCTGCAGCGAGTCGCGAGTCGTCGATGAGTATGGACAGTCGGAGCTACGGGCAACACGTATAGGATCGTCGCCGTGTAAGTTCAAGGGCCTGCCCGGGGCGGGAACCTTTGTTTGGCCCGGCCATCGCCGCAGCGGCGCGCGCGAATTGGCGCGTTTCCGAAGACTCGATCTGGGATAAACTGGCAGCCGTGGAAAAGATGATCGAGGTTCGCTACGCAGGCGCGGTGGTCGGGCGCTCCGCCATCGTTCGCGAGCTCGACACCCAGGGGATGTTCCTGGGCACCGCCGAGCCCATGCCGGTGGGAACGGTGGTGACGCTGAAGATGGGGGACCAGGCGGTGCAGGTGAAGGTGGCCGCCGTCTCCGAGTCGCCGGAGCTGGCGCGCGCGGGGATGCGCGTTCGCTTTGCCGACCCGGCGTCCGCCAACCTGTTCGGCATCCCTGGACCGGCCGCCGAGCCGGCCGCGCCGATGATGGCGGCCCCCGTCCCCTCCGCGCCGCAGGCCGCGCCGCCAGAGCCGTCTCGCGCGGTTGGTTCCGGACCGGTCGCCAGTCAGTCCAGCAGGCAGGACCCGGAGCCGAGCGCGCCCCGTCCCGTCGTGGTCGACGCTTCGAGGGAGAGCGCCGCTATCGGTGCCGCCGGGGTGCCCGACGAGGCCGAGGCGGCGCCTTCGGTGGCCACGGCGGTTCCGGGGAACGGCCCCCCCGCGGCGGGCGAGGGCGGCAACAAGAAGAACCGCCGGAACAAGCGGCGGTGATCCGCCCGCCGCGCCTTCGCCCGGGAGACGTGGTCCGGGTCGTGGCCCCGTCCGGGCCGGTTCCTCGCGAAGGCTTTCTGGCCGGCCTGGCGCGGCTGGCCGCCCGCTACGAGGTTCGTCACGACGAAGGTCTGTTCGCGCGCGACGGTTACCTGGCGGGCGACGACGAGCGGCGGCTGACCGAGCTGCGCGACGCGCTGCTGGACCCGGCGGCCCGGGCGGTGATCATGGCGCGCGGCGGGTACGGCCTCGGTCGCATCTTGCCTTTTCTCGACCCCGAGTGGTTGCGCCAGCGGCCGGTGCCCTTGGTCGGCTTCTCCGACGGCACGACCCTGCTGGCGTACGCCGCCCGCGCGGGCGTCACCGCCGTGCACGGGCCGGTGGTCACGCAGCTGGGCGGCCTGCCCGAGACGGACGCGCAGGGCTTGATTCGGCTGCTGGAGGAGCCCGAGCCGGGGATGCTGCTGAGCGAGCTGGAGGGCCTGGTGCCGGGACGGGCCCGCGGCCGGCTGATCGGGGGCAACCTGGAGGTCTTCTCCCGGCTGCTGGGGACCCCGTTCCTGCCCGACGTCAGCGACGCCATCCTGCTGATCGAGGATCTGGGTGAGCGGCCCTATCGCGTGGACCGCCTGCTCACCCATCTGGACCTGGCCGGCGTGTTCTCGGCGGTGCAGGGCGTGGTGGTGGGAGAGTTCGGCGGCTGCCTGGAGCCCGAGGCGACCCGCGCCAGCTCGCCCACCGCCGCGCAGGTGATCGAGGAGCGGCTGGGCCGGCTGGCCATCCCCGTCGTCACGGGCGCCAGCGTCGGTCATGGCAGCCGCAACGTGGCCGTGCCGCTGGGAGCGCTGGTCGAGCTGGACGCTCTCAATGGCACGCTGACGGCGCTGGAAGGCGCGGTCTCGTAGGCGAAAGTCGATTCCCGGGGGGCTAAGCGCCTCGTCACTAGTTGCCGGCGAACGGGGGCTCCACGTCGTGGATGGCGCCGAATCGCTCCTCGTGACGGCGGACGTTCGCCTCCAGCGCGCGCAGCAGGCGCTTGGTGTGGCGGGCGGTCAGGATGATGCGGGCGCGGACCCGGGCGCGCGGCGCCGTCGGCTGCACGTAGGCGAAGTCGAGCACGAACTCGTTGTCGCTGTGGTTCAGCATCACCAGGTTCGAATACGCGCCCTGGGCGGTGGCGTCGTCGATGTCGATCTGGATCTGCGGGACGCCCTCGGGCACCGCCGGTTTGATGGGGTCTGACATGGGTGCAGTTGTACCCGGAAATGGCGTCCGGCGACCGCGATTTCCCACGGTGCCTCGGTCGCGCGCGGCGCCGCCGACGAGCTTTGCGCGCCGGGGCGACCCCGGATCCTTGGACCCCGCCGGGGTTGCGGATATAACCCCTGGCACGATGCCCAGCCGCGTGGTGGCCGTCGACCTGGGAACGCGCCGAATCGGCGTGGCGGTCACGGATGGGCTGCGGATGACGGCCCAGCCGCTGGCGACCATCGCGCGGCACGGAGGCCAGCGGGACCTGGACGCCATCGCCGACGTGGTGAAGCGTTATCAGGCGGGCCGTGTGGTGGTGGGCCTGCCGCTCAGCCCCGAGGGCGAGGTGGGCCGGGCCGCCCGCAGCGTGCAGGCGTTCGTCGAGCGGCTGCGGGGCGTGCTGGCGGTGCCCATCGATCTGATCGACGAGAGCTTCACCACGGTCGAGGCCCAGGACGTGCTGTTGCAGGCCGATCTGTCGCGGGCGCGGCGCAAGGAGGTGGTCGATCGGGTGGCGGCGGCGGTCATCCTGCGGCGCTGGCTGGACGCCCATCCCACCGGGGACGCCGCGCCGTGAAGCGGGACATGAAGCGGGCGCTGATCGTCTTCCTGTGCTCGACCATCCTGGGCATCCTGGTGGTGGGCTGGGTGGCCTTTGCGGCCTGGCGCTACGGCGACAAGCCGTCCGGCAGCGCGCGCGGACGCGTGGAGCTCGAGATCCCCAAGGGCGTCACCGCGGTCGAGGTGGCCAGCATCCTGAACAAGGCGGGCCTCATCGATCGACCCACCATCTTTCGCCTGTACGCCGGGCAGCGCGGCGCCGCCAACCGCTTCAAGGCCGGCCACTACGTCATCTTTGCGCCCGCCACGCCCAAGCAGATGCTGGACGTGCTGGTGAAGGGCGCCGCCGACGAGCTGGTTTCCGTCACCGTCCCGCCCGGGAAGAACATCGTCGAGGTGGCGGAGATCTTCGACGCCGCCGGGATCTGCACCAAGAACGAGTTCCTGGTGCAGGCCACCGATCAGTCGTTCGTGACCCAGCTGGGGCTGCCCGGCACCACGCTGGAAGGGTACCTGTACCCCGACACGTACAAGATGCGGGCGCACACGCCGGCGGCGCGCGTGATCGCCCCCATGGTGCGGCGGCACCGCCAGGTCTACGAGGAGCTGCGCACGCTGCACGCCAAGGGGCTGGCCGAGTTGCGCCGGACGCTGGGGTGGGACGACGCCCAGGTGGTCATCCTGGCCTCGATCGTGGAGAAGGAGACCGGCCAGCCCCAGGAGCGGCCGCGCATCGCGCAGGTGTTCCTGAACCGGCTGCGGTTCCCCACGTTCAAGCCGAAGCTGCTGCAGACGGATCCCACCATCATCTATGGGTGCACGGTGGCGGTGCCGCGCTCGGCGGCCTGCCTGAAGTGGGACGGGCGCATCCACCGCATCCAGCTGGACGACAAGGACAACCCCTACAGCACCTACGCGCACGAGGGGCTGCCGCCGGGGCCCATCTCGAACCCCGGGCGGGCGGCGCTGGAGGCGGTGATGGCGCCCGACAAGACGTCGTACCTGTACTTCGTATCGCGAAACGACGGCACCCACGTCTTCTCGAAGACCGTGGCCGAGCACGAGGCGAACGTCGTGAAGTTCCAGCGCGGCGGCAAGGCCATGGGAGAGCCGTGAGCGCGCCGTGCGCGAGCCGTGCGAGTCGTGAGTGACCCCATCGATGCCACCGGCATCGGTAAGACCTTCCACCCCGCCGCCACCGTCGCCGACCTTCTGCGGGGACGGCTGCGCCAGGCGCCCGTGCCGGCGCTGAGCGACGTGTCGCTGCGGGTCGCGCCCGGCGAGGTGGTGTGCCTGATGGGCCCGAACGGCGCCGGCAAGTCGACGCTGCTGCGGATCCTGGCCGGCATCCTGGTGCCCACCACGGGACGGGCCCGGGTGCTGGGGGTCGACGTCAGCGACGCCGACGCGGCGTTTCGGCGGCGGGTGGCCTTCGTGGTGGGCGAGGAGCGCAGCTTTCACTGGCCGCTGTCCGGGCGCCAGAACCTGGCGTTCTTCGGGGCGCTGCACGGGTACGCGCCCGGGCCGTCGCGCGCGCTGGCCGCGGCCCTGCTGGATCGGGTGGGGCTGGCGGAGGCGGCGGACCGTCCTTTCAGCACCTACTCGCGCGGCATGCGCCAGCGGCTGGCGCTGGCGCGCGGGCTGCTGGGCGCGCCCGACCTGGTGCTGCTGGACGAGCCGACGCTGGGCCTGGATCCGCACGGCGCGCGCGAGCTGCGCCGGTTCTTGCGCGAAGAGGTCATCCGGCGCGCGGGCCGGACGGCGGTGATCGGCACGAACGATCCCGCCGAGGCGCGGGCGCTGGGCGATCGGGTGATCTTCCTGGACCGGGGGCGGGTGCGGGCGGAGGCGCCCCCGGACCGCATCGAGCAGGAGCTGGGCCTGTGACGCCGCAGCGGAGCGGCCTTGCCGAGGCGCCGTCCCCCCCGGCCTGGCTGTGGTTCTGTCGCGTGTTGATGGCGTTCGCGCGCCGCGAGATCGCCACCATGTCAGGGTACCGTGTGGCCCTGGTGGTGCGCCTGCTGTCGTTCGGCATCTCGGTGCTGGCGCTGGCGTTCTTCTCCCGGATGGTGGGCGCGGCGGTGAACCCGTACCTGGCCAGCTTCGGCGGCGACTATCTGGCCTTCGTGGTGATCGGCCTGGTGCTGATGGACTTCCAGCAGATCGGCGTGACCAGCCTGGGCCAGCGAATCCGCAACGCGCAGCTGATGGGGCTGTTCGAGGCCGAGCTGGCCACGCCCGTTCCCACCTGGATCGTGCTCAGCGTGGGGCCCGTCTACGAGTTCGCGCTGGCGGTGGGGCGCGCGGCCCTCTACTTCACGCTGGCGGCGCTCCTGTTCGGGGTGCGGTTCCCCCACGCGTCGCTCCTCACGGTGGCGGTGTCGGCGCCGCTGGTGGTGGCGGCGTTCGTCGGCATCGGGCTGGTCTCGGCCGCGACCCAGATGCTGGTGCGGCGGAACAACCCGGTGGCCGTGTTCCTGGCCAGCGCCTCGTTCCTGCTGTCGGGCGTCGCTTATCCGGTGTCGGTGCTGCCGCCCGCGCTGCGGGCCCTGGCGCGGCTACTGCCGATGACGCACGCGCTGGAGCTGGTCCGGGGCGGCCTGTTGCGGGGCGCGCCGCTGTCCACGCTGGGGCGGCCGGTGCTCGCGCTGGGCCTGTTCGCCGGCCTGTTGATTCCCGCGGGGGCGGCGCTGTTCGCGGTGGCCTTGCGCCGGGCGCGCGTGGATGGCTCCCTCACGCACTACTGACCGCGACCGCGCGACGCTCCGGCCTTCTTCGCGGCGGTCGCCGGGGGGCGAGGCCGGTCAGTCGCCGGTCTCGCGGCACAGCTTCAGCCACCGTTGCACGGCGGCGCCCTGGAACTTGTGCTTGTGCAACAGGAAGAAGAACTGCCGGCCAAAGTCGCGGTGCGGGACGCGGCAGGCATGCAGGCTTCCGCGCTCCAGCGCATCACCCAGCGCCAGCCGGGACACGCACCCCACGCCCAGGCCCGCCTCCACCGCCCCCTTGATCGCCTCGGTCTGCTGCAGGGTGAGGGCAATGCGCAGCTCGGGGAGCAGGCCGTGCATGGCCCGGTCGAAGGCCTGCCGGGTGCCCGAGCCGTGCTCACGGACAATCCAGGGGACGCGCCGCAGGTCGTCATCGGTCAGCGCGCGCTTCCTGGCCAGGCGGTCGCCCGCGGCGCAGAACACGACCAGCTCGTCCTTGCGCCAGGGCTTCACGTCCAGGTCCGGATGGCTGATCTCGCCCTCGATCAGGGCCACATCCAGCTCGAAGTTGGCCATCTGGCGGGCAATCTCTTCGGTGTTGGCGATGACCAGCGTGGGCTCGGCGCCCGGGTTCTCGCGCCGGAAGCGGGCCAGCAGAGGGACAGCCAGGTAGTTCCCGATGGTCAGGGTGGCGCCCACCCGCAGGCTGCCCACCTCCTGCCGGCTTTGCAGCGCGCCGTCCAGCTCGCGCGCGTGGTCCAGGACGGCCTCGGCCCGGGGGCGCACCGCGCGTCCCAGCGCGCTCAGGCGCAGGCGCTTGCCCACCCGCTCGAACAGCTGGACGTCGAATTGCCGCTCCAGCTCGATCAGGGCGCCGCTGGCCGCGGACTGGGACATCCCCAGCGTCCCGGCGGCCCGGCTGACGCTCTCGGTGCGCGCCACCTCGACGAAGACCTCCAGCTGGCGCAGTGAGTAACGCATATCGGTTGAATCGATGAAGTATATCTGAGCATCCCATTTTACCGATGAGATTCCGTGCGCTAGATGCACGGACAGGGACGCCGCGGGGCGCAGGCCAGCAGGAAAACGAGAGGCAATTCGATGAGTCAGCTCAGCCAGGAACGGGTCGTCAAGGTGCATCACTGGAACGACTCGCTGTTCAGCTTCCGGACCACCCGCAGCCCGGGGCTGCGCTTTCGCAACGGGCACTTCGTGATGGTGGGGATCGAGGTGGAAGGCCGGCCTCTGTTGCGGGCCTACAGCGTCGTCAGCCCCAACTACGACGAGGAGCTGGAGTTCTACAGCATCAAGGTCCCGGACGGCCCGCTGACCTCGCGGCTGCAGCACGTCAAGGTGGGCGACCCGGTGCTGATCAGCCGCAAGCCGACCGGCACCCTGCTGTGGGACCACCTGCTACCCGGCAAGCGCCTGTACCTGCTGGCCAGCGGCACCGGCCTGGCGCCCTTCATGAGCATCATCCGCGACCCCGATGTGTACGACCGTTTCGAGAAGGTGGCGGTGGCCCACGGGGTGCGGCGGGTCAGCGACCTCGGCTACCACGAATATATAGAGAAGGACCTGCCGGCCCACGAGCTGGTGGGCGAGCAGGTGGCAAACCAGCTGCTCTACTACCCCACGGTCACGCGCGAGCCGTTCCGCAACCAGGGCCGCGTCACCACGCTGCTCGACAGCGGCAAGCTCTCCGCCGACCTGGGCCTGCCGCCGCTCGATCCCCAGCACGACCGCATCATGATCTGCGGCAGCCCCTCGATGCTGAAGGACACGGTCACGCTGCTGGAATCCCGCGGCTTCACCGAAGGCAGCACCGAGTCCCAAGGCTCCTACGTCATCGAACGCGCCTTCGCCGAACGCTGATCGACGCGCTGTTCGTGGTCGCGCGGTTCTCAACTGGCGTCGGTGCCTGGGGATGCGACGGCGGCAAGTCGCGTCCGCCTGAACCGCCGCTTATCGAAGCCGGCGGGTAGGTCGCGTCGCTGCTTTCCGCTTACGCTCGAGGGCGGGCGGCGCCAGCGGGGGTCCCCCCCTCGGGTCGGGCTCCTACGTCGGCGGTGCTCGGCTCACACCTTCGGTGTGAGCCTGCGCTCCGGCGACACGTCTCGCCCTCCTATTCAGGCTGGCAACCGGCCCCGCAGACGGGGCCGGAGCGCCTTCATAGGCCCCTCGGGAGGGACCCCCGCTGTCCCCGCCCGCGCTCGAAGACTTGCGCTCCATTACGCTCCTACGTTCTTCGAGTCCTCGAGCAAGGTTCCAGGACGCGACCCAGAAACGATTCCGATAGGGGCGTCGATCTCGGCTCGCGCTCACCTGAGATCGTTTCCGTCATCAGCGGTCCTGGTTTCCCTTCACGCGAGATAGCCGGCCCCCGCTGCACCTGGCCGCCGAGCATCGCGTGGATCCTCTGGGTTACCCGGAGTGGACAAGGACGGGGGATCTCGGCTCGGCTGACACGGACCTCAGGCTGTGAGTGCGTCGACCTACCCGGCGGAGGTCTGGTGCTTGGCGGACCTCGGAGCGTAATGGAGCGCAAGTCTTCGAGCGCGGGCGGGGACGGAGGGGGTCGCTCCCGAGGGGCCTATGAAGGCGCTCCGGCCCCGCAGGGGCCGGTTGCCAGCCTGAATAGGAGGCCGAGACGTGTCGCCGGAGCGCAGGGTGCCGCAGGCACCCGAGCACCGCCGACGTAGGAGGCCGACCCGAGGGGGCGACCCCCTCCGGCCCCGCCCGCCCTCGAGCGTAAGCGGAATGCAGCGACGCGACCTACCGCGACGTTCCGATCCTCACTGCACCGAAACGACGCCCGACACGCGGGGACCCGGCAGATCGAAGTCGATGACGACGGGGGCGTGGTCGCTGGTGCCGGTCTCGCGCTGGGAGACGTGGGAGCGCGCGACGGCGGCCAGCGCGGCCGGGGCCAGCACGTAGTCGAGGCGCCAGCCGATGTTGCGTTGGCGCTGGTTGCGCCAGGGCGCCCACCAGGTGAACAGGTTCTCGTTCGTGGGATCGAGCTCCCGGCCCACGTCGCGCAGGTCGCCCGAGGTGAGGATCGACTCGAACAGGTCGCGCTCCTCCGGCCGCTGGCCCACCACGCGGGGATCGCGCTGCGACGGATGCACGTCGATCTCCGTGCGGGCCACGTTCATGTCGCCGCACAAGATCAGCTGCCGGTCGATGGCCCGCGCCGCCTTCGCGTAGTCCGCCATGGCGCGCAGGAAGCGGACCTTGCCCGCGTAGTCCTTGCCACCGTTCGGGACGTAGATCGACGCGATGGACAGGTTCCCCAGATCACCGATCACGATGCGCGTCTCGTGATCGAACTCGGGGTGCAGAAACCGGGGCTGGTCGAACGCGAACGCCTTGCTGACGTGCAGGCTGACGCCGGAGTAGCCCTTGCTGCCGTGCCAGTAGTTCCAGTAGGTGGGCAGGGTGGTCAGCGGCTCGGGGATCTGCTCGGGCAGCGCCTTCAGCTCCTGCAGGCACAGCACGTCGGGCTTCTCCCGCTCGACGAAGGCGGCCACGTCGTTCTCGCGGGCCCGGATGCCGTTCACGTTCCATGTCACCAGCTTCATGGGACGCTGACTGTAGCAGGCGTGGCACTTTGACGAGCCCGGATCGAGGCGCTATCTCCCCCTCATGCTCTTCGATCCCTACACCCTGCGCGGCGTGACCTTTCGCAACCGCATCGGTATGTCGCCGATGTGCCAGTACTCCAGCACCGATGGGTTCGCCGACGACTGGCACCTCGTTCACCTGGGAAGCCGCGCCGTGGGCGGCGCCGGTCTGGTGATCGCCGAGGCGACGGCGGTCGAGGCGCGGGGCCGCATCTCCCCGGAGGACCTGGGCCTGTGGAAGGACGAGCACATCCCGCCGCTGGCGCGCATCACGCGGTTCCTGCGCGGGCAGGGCGCCGCGGCCGGCATCCAGCTGGCCCACGCCGGGCGCAAGGCCTCGACGGCGCGCCCCTGGGAGGGCGGCAAGGCGGTGGCGCCGCCGCACGGGTGGACACCCATCGTCGCGCCCAGCGCGCTGGCGTTCGACGCCGGCTACCAGACACCCGAGGCGCTGAGCGAACCGGACGTCGCCGCCGTCATCGCCGCTTTCGCCGCCGCGGCCCGGCGGGCGTTGCTGGCGGAGTTCGAGGTCATCGAGCTGCACGCCGCCCACGGCTACCTGCTGCACGAATTCCTGTCGCCGGTGACGAACCGGCGCGAGGATCAGTGGGGCGGCACGTTCGAGAATCGCATTCGCCTGGTGATCGAGGTGGTGCGGGCGGTGCGAACCGTATGGCCCGACCGCCTGCCCCTGCTGGTCCGGCTGTCCACCACCGACTGGCTGGGTCCCGACGGCTGGGACGTCGAGGACTCGATCGCGCTGGCGCGCCGGCTGGGGGCCGAGGGGGTCGACCTGATCGACTGCTCGTCGGGCGGCATCGCGCCCCGCATCTCCATCGACACGGGCCCCGGCTATCAGACGGCGAACGCGGCCCGCATCCGCATTGAGGCGCCGATGCCGACGGCCGCCCTCGGGATGATCACGTCCGCCGCGCAGGCCGAGCACATCCTGCGCTCCGGACAGGCGGACATGGTGTTTCTGGCGCGCGAATTCCTGCGCGAGCCGTACTTCGCGCTGAACGCGGCCAGGGAGCTAGGGGCAGAGGTGAAGTGGCCGGTCCAGTACGAGCGGGCGAAGCCCCGGTAGAGGCTCAGCCGAAGCCGGGCGTATCGAGAGGGACGGTGATCCGGCTGGTGAGGGGACCCTGAAGCGGCGCCAGATCGTTGGGGCCGTCGGGGCAGAACAGCGCGGCCAGCTGTCGGGCCTGGGTGCGGCCGACGTCCACCTCGAACATGCCGCCGATGTACGCCACGCGGGCGTGGTCGGCCGGACTGCCCGGGCCCGCCTGCCGCACGCGCTCGAGCGCGCGCAGCACCTCCAGCGGTCCGCCCATGCGCGGCGCCTTCAGGTTCACGGCCTCGCCGCGGGACAGCGCCGCCTCGACGGCCGGCGTGTCGGGCAAAGAGGCGTCGCGCGCGCGCCTGGGGTGGGTGGTGCCCTCGGGCGGATCCTCGAACAGGGCCGCCGGGAACAGCGGCGAGAGCAGCGCGGCCAGGCGGGCCTCTCCTCGTCCTTTGAAGTCCAGCACGGCCACGCCGCGCTCGGCCGCCAGGGCCGTCGCCGCGGCGGCGTCCCAGCTCGGGTCGACGTCGATCTTCAGCTCGACCTCCGGAGCAGGGGGCGCTCCGCGCTCAGGCCCGGCACCGACCCGGCCCCGTCGCGCGGCGCGCAGCGCCTTGACATGGGCGGCCGGGTCGCGACGGGCCGCGAACGACAGCACCACCCGGATCGAGCGTTCGTGGGCGCCCGCCAGCGCTGCCAGCGTGGTGCCTGCCTGGCTCAACGCCAGGTCGAGCAGCGCCGCCTCCAGCGCCGCCCGCTGGTAACCGCGGGCCGCCTGATCGAGCAGCGTGTCCACGCGCCCGCGCCAGGCGCCGTCCCCGCGCGCGCCGGCCCGTAGCAAGGACGACGCGCCCGCGGCGAAGCGCGCCTGCTCGTCCTCGGTGAACGCCACGTTCTCGCCGCGGCCCACCTGTCCCAGGCCCGACAGCAGCACCACGCTGGACGGCCGCGGCCCGCCCGCGTAGTCGTCGACCGCCACCGCCCGGCGCTGGACCTCGACCGCCTCCACGCAAACGGGCAGGGCCGCCAGCATGTCGGCCAGCGTGCCTGGCCCCAGGGTCAACGGATCACAGCTTCACGAGGTCACGCCGGTCTGGCGCAGCGGATGCCGGCGAAGATCTGTCGCCGCTGGGGATAGTCCCAGTTGCGGAAGGTGGCGCGTGCCACCGAGGCGCGCGTGGCGAAGGAGCCACCGCGCAGCACGCGGTAGGTCTGGCCGAAGAAGATCTCCGAGTACTCCTTGTAAGGGAAGCTCTCGTAGCCCGGATAGCCGTTGAACCAGGTGTCGGTCCACTCCCAGACGTCGCCCACCATCTGCTGGCAGCCGTAGGCGCTGGCGCCGGCGGCGAAGGCCCCCGCCGGCATCGGCTCCAGGTGCTGCTGATCCAGGTTGGCCCGGCCAGGGCTCCACGGGTCGTCGCCCCAGGGATGGCGGCGGGCCGCCCCCCGCGCCGGGTCCCAGGCCGCCGCCTTCTCCCACTCGGCCTCGGTGGGCAGCCGCCCGCCCGACCAGCGCGCGTAGGCGTCCGCCTCGTACCAGCACACGTGCACCACGGGCGCGTCCGGGTGCAGCGCCGTGGGCCTGCCGAACACGACGGCGTGCCACTCGGCGGGCGCCGTCGCGCCGTACGAGATGCCGCGGCTGCGCTCCGCCGGCGCGATGGGCCCGGGACGCCAGTGCTGCGGGGCCTGCGCCTCCGACTCCTGCAGCCAGCGCCAGCCCTCGTCCGACCACAGCTCCCGGCGCCGGTAGCCACCGTCGCGCATGAAGGCCAGGTAGGCGCCGTTCGTGACGGGCTCGCGATCCAGGCGGAAGGCGGCGAGCTGCACCTCGTGCGCGGGCCGCTCGTTGTCGTACGCCCACGTGCGATCGTTCGTGCCCATCAGGAAGGGGCCCGCCGGGATCAGCACGCTGTCGGTGCAGGGCCGCGCCCCGGTGGGCGCCGGCGAGGCCGTCACGAAGGCGGGCCGATAGGGCAGGTCGACCCGCAACGCCAGCGCCTGCAGCATCGTCTCCTGGTGCTGCGCCTCGTGCTGCACCACCAGCGAGATCAGGTGCGGCGGCGCCGGGGCCAGCGGCATCCCGGGCGCGCACGGCCGCGCCGCCAGCTTCTCCTCCACGGCGTGGCGCACCTCGCGCATGCGGCGCCGGACCGCCGCGGTCGGGGGCAGGGCCAGCACGTCTCGGCGTGCCCGGGGCGTGGCCAGCGGATCGTACAGGGCCCCCTCGCCGTCGCCGGACGCGCCGTCGCGCAGCAGCCACTGCTCCTCGAACTCCGCGATGTGGCCCAGGTCCCACAGCAGCGGGCTCATCAGGCGGCTGTGCTGCTGTCGCAGGTCGGCTTCGCCCAGCGGCGCCACCAGCTCCAGCGTGCGGGCCCGCATCTCGCCCAGCAGGGCCAGCGGCGCCAGCAGCGCAGGGTCGCCCTGCGCCGGCAGGCGGCCGACCAGCGCCGGGGTGGCGATGCGCCGGAACAGAAACAGCCCGAACGTGCCGTCGCCGACGTCGCTCCACACCCGCCGAAAGCCCAGCCGCTCGACCAGGGCCACCAGCGCCTCGGGACGGAACTTGTGACTGACCTCGGTCAAGATCCGCTCACCCCGCGCCACGCGGAACGTGCGGTCCAGCGCCGGCAGATGGATTTCCCAGGGACGCAGCGCCTCGGCGAAGATCTCCACCCGTTCGCGCTCGACGTCGTAGTAAGCGACGTGGCGGACGGCGTCGAGGGGGATGTCGGTCCCCAGCTCGCGGTTCATGCGCGCGAACAGGTTGCGCGTGAAGGCGGCGGTCACGCCGGCGGCGTCGTCGTACGCCGCCTCCAGCCGCGCGGCGTCCTTCACCAGATCGACGCCGATCAGGAAGTGGTCGCCGGGCGCCAGCGCGCCCGCCACCGACGCGCAGAACTCGGTGTGGGCCCGCCAGCCCAGGTTGCCCAGGCTGGACCCCAGGAACGCCAGCGTCTTCGGCGAGACGTCGGCCAGCACCGGCATGGCCCGGTCGTAGCTGGCCCCCAGCCCCTCGATGGCCAGCATCGGGTAGTCGGCGCGCAAGGTGGCGCAGGCCTGCGTCAGGAACTGCAGGTCCACATCCACCGGCACGTACGCGGCGGGACCGGCGGCGCACCAGGCGTCCAGCAGCCGGCGCGTCTTGGTCGACGTGCCCGAGCCCAGCTCGACCAGGGTGCCGAAGCCGGCGTAGGCGCGGATGGCGCGTGCCCCCGACGCCAGCAGCTGGTCCTCGGCGCGCGTCAGGTAGTACTCGGGCTGAACGGTGATGCGATCGAACAGGTCCGAGCCCACGGCGTCATACAGGAACCGCGCGTCCAGCCGGCGGGGCCGCCCGTCCAGGCCGGCCGCGACGGATAGCGCGAAGGCCAGCGGAGACTCCTGCACCGGATCCACGTGAACCACGAACCCGGCGCCGCTGGCGCGCTTCCACGCCGCAGGTGGCGCCACCACCCCGGCCTCGGGATCCCGCCGGCGCGCCGGTTCACCGACCGCGAACAGCGCCGGGCCCGACGTGGACCACTGCGGCCAGGGGACACCGGGCGGGACAGGCGGGGCCGCGCTGTCTACCCCGTCACCCCCCTCGTCCCCCTTGCGCCGCTCACGCGGCCTTCGCGAATACCCGTTCAACGCCTTCCCCCGGTGGCGGCCATGGCGCCAATATGATCCTGTCCGGGCGGATCGCCAAAGAGAAAGAGACAATCGATCTTTGACAGCGGGGTGTCGGCCGCTGATGGGCGCCGGGACGGAAGCGGTCGCCACGGCGCGATCTTCGCGCTAGCGTGGTGTCGCGTTCCATGAGCGACCTCTACGAAGACCGCAAAATGCAGATGTTTCCGCATCTGACGCCCGCGCAGATGTCCCGGGTGGCGGCCCTGGGCCAGCGGCGTCAGGTCCCGGCGGGCGAGCTCCTGTTCGAGCAAGGTGATCAGAACAATCAGTTCATGGTGGTGGTCAGCGGCGCCATCGAGGTGGTCCAGCCCGACGACGGCCACGAGGTCCCCATCACCGTCCATGACGCGGGCGAGTTCACGGGCGAGATCAACCTGCTGTCGGGCCGGCGCAGCCAGGTGCGCGGCCGCATGCGTGACGCCGGCGAGATCATCGCGCTGGATCGCGACGCCTTCCGGCACCTGGTGCAGCGCGACGCCGAGCTGAGCGAGATCATCATGCGCGCGTTCATCTTGCGCCGCATGGGCCTGATCGAACACCACCAGGGCGACACCATCCTGATCGGGTCGCGCCACTCGGGGAACACGCTGCACATCAAGGAGTTCCTGACCCGCAACAACCACCCCTACACCTACTTCGACGTGGAGACCGACCACGAGGTGCAGGCGCTGCTGGATCGCTTTCACGTGGGCGTGAAGGACGTGCCCATCACCATCTGCCGCTACACGTACGTGCTGCGCAACCCCACCATCGAGCAGCTGGCCGACTGCCTGGGGCTGAGCGGCGCGCTGTCGCCCGAGAAGGTGCGCGACGTGGTGGTGGTGGGCGCCGGGCCGGCGGGCCTGGCGGCCGCGGTGTACGCCGCCTCCGAGGGGCTGGACGTGCTGGTGCTGGAGGGCAACGCGCCGGGCGGCCAGGCCGGGTCCAGCTCGAAGATCGAGAACTACCTGGGCTTCCCCACCGGCATCTCGGGCGGCGCCCTGGCGGGCCGGGCCCGCACCCAGGCCGAGAAGTTCGGCGCCGAGATCGCCATCGCGCGCAGCGCCGTGGGCATCGACTGCTCCACCCGACCCTACGCGGTGAAGCTGGCGAACGGCGACGTGGTGCGCGGGCGGACCGTCATCATCGCCACCGGCGCCGAGTACCGCAAGCCCGAGCTGCCAAACCTGGAGAAGTTCGAGGGCGTGGGCGTCTACTACGCGGCCTCGTTTCTCGAAGGTCAGATGTGCGGCGGCGAGGAGGCGGTGGTGGTGGGCGGGGCGAACTCGGCGGGGCAGGCGGCCGTGTTCCTGTCCCAGCTCACCCGCCGCGTGCACATGCTGGTGCGACGCCAGCTGTCCGAGACGATGTCCCAGTACCTGATCGAGCGCATCACCAACAACGACAACATCAGGCTGCACACGCGGACGGTGATCGAGCAGCTGGAAGGCGACGAGCACCTGGAGCGCATCCGCTGGAAGAACGTGGAGACGGGCGAGCAGAGCGAGAACCCGATCCGGCACGCCTTCATGATGACGGGCGCGTCGCCCAAGACCCGCTGGCTGGAAGGGTGCCTGGCGCTCGACGAAAAGGGCTTCGTCAAGACCGGCACCGATCTGACGGGAGACGAGCTGAAGAACGCCCGCTGGCCGCTGTCGCGCGGGCCCCGCCTGATGGAGACCAGCCTGCCGGGCATCTTCGCGGTGGGCGACGTGCGATCGAGCAGCGTGAAGCGCGTCGCCTCGGCCGTGGGCGAGGGATCGATCTGCGTCCAGCTGATCCACAAGACCCTGGCCGAGCTGTGACGCCGGGCGGCCGCGGCGGTCAGCGCGGAATGGGCAGCGATTCCATGAACAGCTCGTCGACGTAGCACCAGCCCCACTCCTCGCCGGGCTCCAGCGAGCGGACCAGGGGGTGCTTCTTCGCGTGGTAGTGCTTCGTGGCGTGCTTGTTCTTCGAATCGTCGCAGCAGCCCACGTGCCCGCATTGCATGCACAGGCGCAGGTGTACCCAGCCGTCACCCATGGCCAGGCATTCTTCACACCCCTGGGTGTGGGGGCGGACGTGCGGAGCGATGGTCCCCAAGTGAGAGCAAGTGCTGTTCGCCATGCGGCCACTTTGCCACGGCGGGACAGCTTGCGCTTCGCGAGAGTGATAACCAGATCACCAGATCGCGTGGTCGCGACCTCGTCGTCGCGTCGACTTCTTCGTTTCCATCTGGCGAAGAGACGGCCCCCCGGCGGCGGGCGACGTTTGCTCGCCGTCGATCATCGCCTGTGGTAGACGCGCAAGCAGAGGCTTACCGATGGGTTATTTCGACGCCGAACATCCAACCCTGCTGGCCGATCCCGTCACCGAGCGCGATCACGTGCGCGGTCCCGCCAGCGCCGCCGTCACCGTCGTGGAGTATGGCGACTTCGCCTGCCCCTCGTGCGGGGCGGCGTTTCCGGTGGTGAAGGCGCTGCTGGCGCGCTTCCCCGAGGTGCGGCTGGTCTTCCGGGCCAACCCGCGCAGCCACCTGTTCCCGCACGCGCTGGAGGCGGCGGAGGCCGCCGAGGCGGCGGGCGGGCAGGGCAAGTTCTGGGAGATGCACGACCTGCTGTTCCAGAACCAGGAGGGGCTGTCGCCCCAGACCATCCGCGCCCAGGCCCGGGCGCTGGGCCTGGACATGAAGCGGTTCGAGAGCGAGCTGCAGGCGGGCACGTACAAGGCGGTCGTGCACGAGCAGGAGGTCTCGGGCTGGCACAGTCATGTGCTGTCGACCCCCACCTTCTTCGTGAACGGCGTGCGCCTGGACGACGCGCCCAGCACGCTGCCCGCGGCGGTGACGCAGGCCCTGCGCCAGGTCCAGGCCACGCGGGCGGTCTTTCGCGAGCTGAACGTCAGCAGCGCGGAGCAGGGTCCCCGCCAGGCGCTGACGGTCGGTCCCCACCAGCTGGTGGCCGACCTTCCGCCCGACGAGGGGGGCCAGGACACCGGCCCCAACCCCCACGAGTTCTTGCTGGCGGCGCTGGGCGCCTGCACGGCCATGACCATCGAGTGGACGGCCAAGAAGAAGGGCATGGCGCTGCGCCACGTGGACGTGCGGGTCACCCAGTCGCGCACGATGGAGGGGCACCTGTTCCGTCGCTCCATCCAGCTGCAGGGCGATCTCTCCGACGCCGACCGGCAAGAGCTGCTGCGGTCGGCTGAACGCTGCCCGGTGTCGCGCACCCTGCGCGGGCACATCGCCATCGACGCCCGTCTGGTCGACAACGATCGCGCCGTCGACGAAGCGGGCGAAGAGAGCTTCCCCGCCAGCGATCCGCCGGCGTGGACCACCGGCCGGTGATCCCCCGGAGGGTGATCAAACGATCGGTGGGCGCCCAGCCCCAGCGGCCGAGCGCGTGCACCGGCCCATGGCGCCCGGCCCCCAGGCAACACGCCGCGAGGTCACCATGAAGATCGACGTCATCCTGATCGGGACGGGGCAGGCCGCGGTGCCCCTGGCCACGCGGCTGGCGGCGGCGGGGACCCGGGTGCTGATCGCCGAACGAAATTTGCCGGGAGGCACGTGCGTCAACATCGGCTGCACGCCGACGAAGACGCTGGTCGCCAGCGCGCGCGCCGCCCACGTGGCGCGGACCGGCGCGCGCCTGGGCGTACACGCGCGGGAGGTCACGGTCGACTTCGCGGCGGTGATGGCGCGCAAGGACGCCGTGGTGGCGCGCTGGCGAGCCGGCGTGGAACGCCGCCTGGACGGCGGTGGCGACAACCTGCGCTTCGTGCGGGGCCACGCCCGCTTCGTGGGCCCCCACACCGTCGAGATCGCCGCGTCCGCCGCCGCGGGCGGGCTGCCGCGCCCGGAGCGGTACGAGGCCGAGCGCATCGTCATCAACGTGGGCGGGCGCCCCCTCGTGCCGGCCATCCCCGGCCTGGCCGAGGTGCCGTTTCTCGACAGCTCGGGGGTGCTGGCGCTGCGGGCGCTCCCCCGGCACCTGGTGGTGCTGGGCGCCGGCTACATCGGCTGCGAGCTGGGGCAGTTGATGCGCCGGCTGGGCGCCGCCGTGACGATCGTGGCGCCGTCCGAGCGGCTGCTGCCGCACGAGGAGCCCGAGGTGTCCGAGGCGCTGGCGGGCGTGTTCCGGGACGAGGGGATCACGCTGGCGCTGGGCAAGAACGTCGAGCGGGCCGCCCGCGAGGACGACGACGTGGTGCTGGCGCTGGCCGGCGGCGCCATCGTGCGCGGCTCGCACCTGCTGATCGCGACGGGGCGCCGGGCCAACACGGACGATCTGGGCTGCCCGGCCGCGGGGATCGCCTTGACCGCCGACGGTCACATCCAGGTGAACGAGCGCTACGAGACCAGCGCGCCGGGGATCTTCGCGGTGGGCGACTGCACGCCGGGCCCGGCCTTCACGCATGTGTCGTGGGACGACCACCGGGTGCTGTTCGAAATCCTGTCGGGGCGGCCCGCGCGCCCGCGGGGAGCGCGGCTGGTTCCCTACGCCGTCTTCACCGATCCGCAGGTGGCCGGGGTGGGGCTGTCGGAAGAGCAGGCGCGGGCGCGGGGGGTGGCCGTCGAGGTGGCCACCATGCCGTTCGGAAACATCGCCCGGGCCATCGAGACGGACGAGACCGCGGGCGTGGTGAAGGTGCTGATCGATCCCGCCACCGATCGCATCCTGGGCGCGCGCATCGTGGGCGTGGACGCGGGCGAGCTGATCCACGTGTTCAGCGTGCTGATGCAGGCGCAGGCGTCGGCGCGGGCCATCGTGGACGGCGAGTTCGTCCACCCCACGTTCGCCGAGGGGCTGCAGACGGCTGTCATGAAGCTGCCCCGCTACGCGCTGTCGTGACCGAGGGCGCGCAGAGCGGGTCCGGCATCGTCCGGCTCGAGTCGGCCAGCAAGCGCTTCCGGGGCAACCTCGCGCTGGCCCCCACCGATCTGGTCATCGCCTCCGCCCGCACCACGGTGCTGCTGGGGCCCAGCGGCTGCGGCAAGACGACGCTGCTGCGGCTGATGATCGGGCTGATCGCGCCCGACAGCGGGCGGGTCAGGTTCGACGGGACGGTGCTGACGGCCGAGAATGCGCGCCAGCTGCGGGCGCGCATGGGCTACGTGGTGCAGGACGGGGGCCTCTTCCCCCACCTGAACGCCCGCGACAACGTGTCGTTGATGGCGCGCCACCTGGGCTGGAAGCGCGAGCGCATCGACGCGCGCGTGCGCGAGCTGGCCGAGCTGGTGCGCCTGCCGCTGGCCCTGCTCGACCGCCACCCCATCGCGATGTCGGGGGGGCAGCGGCAGCGGGTGGGGCTGATGCGCGCGCTGATGTTGCAGCCCGAGCTGTTGCTGCTGGACGAGCCGCTGGGCGCCCTGGACCCCCTGGTGCGGGCCGAGCTGCAGGACGATCTTTCGGCGGTGTTCGCCGCCGTGGGCACGTCGGTGGTGCTGGTGACGCACGATCTCTCCGAGGCGGCCTTGCTGGGCCACACGCTGGTGTTGCTGCAGGCGGGGCGCATCGTGCAGCAGGGGACGGCCCACGACCTGTTGCTGCGCCCGGCGGACCCGTTCGTCACCCGCTTCGTCAGGGCGCAGCGGCGCTTCGGCGAGCCCGAGGCGGCCCGGTGAGGGGGGCCGGGCGCCTGACGCCGGCGCTGCTGGTCCTGTGCGCGCTGACGCCGGCGCCGGCCCAGGCCCGTCCCTGGCGGGTGGGCTCGAAGGCCTTCACCGAGTCGGTGGTGCTGGGCGAGGTGGCCGTGCAGCTGGCCCGCGCCGCCGGGAACGACGCCATCCATCGCGCCGGCCTGGGCGGCACGCGCCTGCTGTGGGACGCCTTGCTGCACGGGGAGCTGGATGCCTATCCCGAGTACACGGGGACGCTGGCCGAGGAGGTGCTGGCGGCGTCGCGCCCCGCTGGCGCCGCGGGAGCGACGCAGGGGTGGCTGGCGGCCGCGCTGGCGGCGCACGGGGTGGGCGTGGTGGGGCCGCTGGGCTTCAACAACACGTACGCGCTGGGCGTGACGCGGGCGCTGGCCGAGCGGCTGGGCCTGCGCACCATCTCCGATCTGCGCGCGCATCCGGCGCTGCGGTACGGGTTCAGCAGCGAGTTCATCAACCGGGCCGACGGGTGGCCGCTGTTGCGGGCCCGCTATGACCTGGCTCCCGGCGACGTGAAGGGGCTGGATCACGATCTCGCGTACCGGGGACTGGCCAGCGACGCCCTCGATGTGACGGATCTGTATGCCACCGATCCGGAGATCCAGCGCGACCATCTGGTGGTCCTGCACGACGACCGGCAGGTGTTCCCGCGCTACGAGGCCGTGCTGCTGTACCGGCTGGACAGCGCCCGGGCCGCGCCCCAGGTGCTGGGCGCCTGGCAGCGGCTGCGCGGTCGCATCGATGCCGGGACCATGGCGGCGATGAACGCCCGCGTGAAGATCGACCGCCTGCCCGAGCGGCAGGTCGCCGCCGCCTTCCTGCAGGCGACGTTCGGCGTGACCCCGCCGACGACGGCAACACCGGCGCGCTGGCGGGCCGTCGTCCATCACACGGGCCGGCACCTGCTGCTGGTGGGGCTGTCCCTGCTGGCGGCCATTCTGGTCGCTGTTCCCCTGGGGATCCTGGCGGCGCGCTGGCGGCGCCTGGGGCAGGTGCTGCTGGCGGTGGTGGGCCTGGTCCAGACCATCCCCTCGCTGGCCTTGCTGGTGTTCATGATCCCGCTGCTGGGCATCGGGCCGGCGCCGGCGCTGGTGGCGCTGTTTCTTTACAGCCTGCTGCCCATCGTGCGGAACACCCACGCCGGGCTGGTCGGCATCGCGCCCGGGCTGCGTGAGTCGGCCGCGGCGCTGGGCCTGCCCCGGGGCGCCATCCTGCATCGGATCGAGCTGCCCCTCGCCAGTCCGCTGATCCTGGCGGGGATCAAGAGCGCGGCCATCATCAATGTCGGCACCGCCACGCTGGGGGCGCTGGTGGGGGCGGGCGGCCTGGGCGAGCCCATCTTCACCGGTATCCGCCTGGACGATCTGGCGCTGATCATGGAAGGGGCGGTGCCGGCGTCGGCGCTGGCGCTGCTCGTGCAGGGCCTGTTCGAGGTGATCGAGCGGCTGGTGGTCCCGAAGGGCCTGCGCCTCCGGAACGACTGAGCTCGCCCGCCGCCGCGCCCACCAGCCCTCCGGGCCGGCGTGGATCAGATTGTTACAGTTGTGCAAACACAGGGGCGCAAGCGCTGACATCTCCACTGAAAAGTTTCACGATTGCCATCGAGACGACGGGCGGTCGTCACGGCGTCGTCGCGGATCGAAGGACTTCGGACCCCGAGGCGGCGCCGCAGTGCCCCGCTTCCGGGGAGAAAGGCGCGATTTCTTCACATGCTCCTTCACCTGCTCGCAGAAACTTCATCCGGACCCTTTCACTGGTGGATGGGGCTCTGCCTGGTCACCGTCGTCAACATCGCCGCCTGGTCCATCGCCGCGGTGATGTTTCGCCGCCGCCGCCACCTGACCGATCCCGAGACCTACTCGCTGCGCCGCACGCAGCTGGCGCTGTCGGCGGTGTTCGTGATCGTCTGCGGTTTCCGCTCGGTGTTCCCGCGCGCGGACGTGCAGCGCATCTGCTTGCTGGATTCGTGGCTGTCCAGCGTGGGCGTGGGGCGCTCGCTGGCCACCATCGCCGAGCTGTGCTTCATCGCCCAGTGGGCCATCCTGCTGCGCGAGCTGGGTGAGAGCACCGGCACGCGCATCGCCGTCACCGTGTCCAAGATGATGGTGCCGATGATCGCCGTGGCCGAGTGCTGCTCGTGGTACGCGGTGCTGACCACCAACTACGCGGGCAACGCCATCGAGGAGTCGATCTGGGCGCTGTCCGCCACGCTGGGGACCCTGAGCGCGATGGCCGTCTGGCCGCGCCTGTCGCCGCGCCATCGCTGGCTGCTGAGCCCGGCCATCGTGCTCGGCGCCATGTACGTCGTCTTCATGTGCACGGTCGACGTCCCCATGTACGTCGGCCGTTTCCTGGACGACCAGGCGCACGGCCGCCACTACCTGACGCTGGCGCAGGGGCTGCGCGACGCCTCCATGCGCTGGGTGACCACCGCGAACTGGGAAGAATGGAAGAGCGAGATGCCCTGGATGACCCTGTACTTCAGCGTGGTGGTCTGGGCCAGCATCGCGCTCATGCACCTGCCGCGGTTCGTGGCCCACGAGAAGGCGCGCGCCAAGGTGCAGGGGCGCGAGGCGGCCTCGGCGCGCCTCAGGTCCCCCGCGCCGGCTCGTTGACGTTGCTCCGGCGGGGGCAGCCTTGCGCGGCCCATCACGGGAGACAGGGCCGTCGATCATCAACGCCGGCGGTCGCATCCCCCGCGCCGGCGTGCTAACAGCAGGCCGTGGCACTGGCCTTGATCACGGGGGCGTCGTCGGGATTCGGCGCCGAGTTCGCACGATTGTTCGCCGCCGACGGCCACGACGTGGTGCTGGTGGCGCGCCGGCTGGACCGGCTGGAGGCGCTGGCCAGGCAGCTGGAAGCCGGGGGGCGCGTTCGCGCGCACGCCATCGAGCTGGACCTGGGCAAGCCGGACGCGGTCCCGACCCTGATGACGACCCTGGAGGCGCAGGGGCTGGAGGCCGTCGAGTTCCTGGTCAACAACGCCGGGTTCGGCACCAGCGGCCCCTTTGCCAGCAGCGATCCGGCGGCCGAGGCCCAGATGATCCAGGTCAACGTGGCGGCCCTGTCGGCGCTGACGCGGGCGGTGCTGCCGGGGATGCTGGCGCGGCGGCGGGGGCGCATCCTGAACATCGGCTCGACGGCGGGCTTCCAGGCGGGGCCGGACATGGCGACGTACTACGCGTCGAAGGCGTTCGTGAACGTGTTCACCGAGGCCCTGGCCTACGAGCTGCGTGGCACCGGCGTGACCGCCACGGTGAGCTGCCCGGGGGCCTCCGCGACCGAGTTCGCCAGCGTGGCCGGCACCAGCAAGAGCTGGCTGTTCAAGCTGGGGGCCTCCTCGCCGCGGACCGTTTGCCGACAGGCCTACCGGGCCATGATGCGGGGCCGGACCATGATCATCCATGGCCCCAAGAACTGGCTCTTGATCCAGTCGCAGCGGGTGGCGCCCCGGGCCCTGGTGCGCGCCATCGCGGCCCGCTTGAACCGCTGAGGGCGGCGCCCGGCACGACCCCGTCAGGCCCCCGGCCGCGCTCCGCCGATCAGAAGGACAGGTTGCGCAGGTAGTGGTTGTCGTAGCCGCCGGGATGCTTCACCAGGTACCTCTGGTGATAGTCCTCGGCCGGATAGAAGACGCCGGCTGGCGCCACCTCGGTGGTCAGCCTGGCGTGCCAGGCGCCCGACTTCTCGATCCGTTGCATCAGCGCCAGCGCGGTCTGCTTCTGCTGCTCGTCGTGGAAGAAGATCGCAGAGCGGTACTGCGTGCCGACGTCGTTCCCCTGGCGGTTGGCCGTGGTGGGGTCGTGCATCTTGAAGAACAGCGTCAGCAGCTGCGCGTAGCTGACCTTCGCCGGATCGAACTTCAGCTCCAGGCTCTCGGCGTGTCCCGTGGAGCCCGAGCTGGTGTCCTCGTAGGACGGGTTCTGGGTGTGGCCGCCGGTGTAGCCGACGCGCGTCTGCACCACGCCCGGCACCTTGCGGAAGAACTCCTCGGTTCCCCAGAAGCAGCCAGCCGCGAAGGTGGCGGTCTCCAGCCCTGCGGCGGGCTTGGCGGGTTGGGCGGGGGGCGACGGCTGGGCCTGGGCGGCGCTGCCGGCCAGCGCTGAGATGGCCAGTGCGAACGTGACGACGAGATGTCTCATGAGGGGTCCTACGAAGGGCGGTCGCCGGAGGTTACGCGGCGGATCGCCTTGCAGATCCCGTCCCCGGCATTAGAAGGATACGGGCAGATCGGGGCTCCGGCGCCCGCGCGGTCCGGGGCTGTTCAAGACGAGAGGATTTGTTCATGAAAGCGGTGGTTCTTCCCGAGTATGGCGGCCCGGAGCTCCTGAAGGTCCGCGACGTTCCCGAGCCCAAGCCGGGGGCGGGCGAGATCGAGATCCGGGTCGCGGCGGCCAGCCTGAACCCGGTCGACTGGAAGCAACGGTCGGGGGCCAACAAGGGCCGCATGCCGCTGACGTTCCCGGCCATCCTGGGGCGCGACGCCGCGGGCACGGTCGTCCAGGTGGGGCCGGGGGTCACCAGCTTTCGGGTCGGGGACAAGGTGCTGGGGCGTCCCGCGTCGGCCCACGCCGAGTTCGCGGTCGGTAAAGCCGACGAATTCGCCCTGGTTCCGCCGGGCCTGGACCTGGTGGAGGCCGCGGCCCTGCCGCTGGTCCTGTTGACGGGAGCGCAGCTGGCCGAGGAGGCCACCGACGCCCGTCCGGGCCAGAAGGTGCTGGTCACCGGGGCCGCCGGCAGCGTGGGGCGGGTCGCCGTGTACTGCGCCAAGGCGCGCGGCGCCACGGTGTACGCGGGGGTCCGCAAGGCCCACAAGGCCAAGGGGGGCGAGCTGGGCGCCGACGCCATCATCGCCCTGGACGATGACGCCGAGCTCGAGGCGCTGCCGCAGCTGGACGCCATCGCCGACACGGTGGGCGGCGACACCATCAAGAGGCTGCTGGACAAGGTGATCTCGGGGGGACGCATCGGTTCGGTGCTGGGGAAGCCCGAGGGCGCCGAGGCGAAGGGCCTGCAGGTCCACGCCTTCATGACCCATGGCGCTCCCGACCGTCTGGCCGCGCTGGCGCGGGCCGTCGCCGAAGGCAAGCTGGTGATCCCCATCGCTGCACGCTTCCCGTTCACCCACGCCGCCGACGCGCACAAGCTCGGCGAGAAGGGCGCCAGCGGCAAGATCCTGCTGACGCCCGCCTAGCGTTGCCGGCACCGCGCGCTTCGGCCCTCTGGCAGCGGCCGAAGCGCCGGTCACTGGCAGCGGCTCAGTCCTGCGGAATGGGACCGAACTTGCCCGAGTTCACGTCGACGAAGGCCTGCCGGATCTCGTCGAACGTGTTCATGACGAACGGACCGTAGGCGACCACGGGCTCGTCCAGCGGCTGACCAGCGAGGATGATCACGTGGCTGGCCTGGGTGGCGGTCAGCTCGAGGCGGTCGGCGTCATTGCCGAACAGGACCAGCTCGCCGGTGGCGGCGGTGCTGTCGCCCGCCTGCACGCGACCCTGCGCGACGACGGCCAGCGCGTTGTAAGAGGCTGGCAGCGTCACGGGTAGCCGAGCGCCCGGTTGCAGCGTCACGTCCAGCATGGTGATGGGCGTGAAGGTGTGGGCGGGGCCCCGCGCGTCCCCGTAGGTGCCCGCGATGACGCGCACCTCGCCGCCCCCGGCCAGGGGCACGCGGGGGATGTCCGCGTCGGTGATGGGCTGGTAGCCAGGGGTCGCGGCCTTGTCCTTGCGGGGCAGGTTCACCCACAGCTGCATCATGTGCATGTTGCCGCCGCGCCGGCTGAACTCCTCCTCGTGATACTCCTCGTGGAAGATGCCCTGGCCGGCGGTCATCCACTGCACGTCGCCGGGGCCGATGATGCCGGCGTGTCCGGCGTTGTCGCGGTGGGCGACGGCGCCCTCCCAGGCCAGCGTCACGGTCTCGAAGCCGCGGTGCGGATGCCATCCCACGCCGCGCTTGCCGCGCGCCAGGGGTGTGAACGGCTTGGGCGGACCGTAGTCCATCAGCACGAAGGGGCTGACGCGCTCGGGGGGCAGGTGCTCGCTGGGAAAGTAGGTCGAGACGTGAAACCCGTTGCCGACCCAGTGAAACGTGGTGCTGCTGTGCACGCCCTCCACGCTGCGGAGATCGCTGTTCTGCTGAATCGGCCTGGTCGAAGCACTGGTCTTGGTCATGGAAGCCACCTCGGGAACTGGTATCCGATGCCTCGACGCGCCCATAGGTTCCCAGGGGGCGTCGGCCTTACCGGGTCGACCTGACATCGAGGCGCGCGGGCACCGCACGTGGCGACGGTCGTTCCACCGCTGCGATGTGTGCGATCGGCGCGTTCGGGGCGTTGCTCCGTTCCGCTTACGCTCGACGGCGAGCGGGGACGGAGGGGTTCCCCCCCTCGGGTCGGGCTCCTACGTCGGCGGTGCTCGGCTCCCGCCTGCGGCGGGACCCTGCGCTCCGGCGACACGTCTCGCCCTCGTATTCGGGCTGGCATCCGGCCCCGCAGACGGGGCCGGAGCGCCCTCATACGCCCCTCGGGAGGGAACCCCTCCGCCCCCGCTCGCGCTCGAGGCTCGCGCTTCACTACGCCCGCGCGTTCTTCGGGCGCTGTCGACGTCTGAAGACTATCGGCCGGCTGGTGAGGGGTCCGTGGAAGGACGATGCAGGTCGCAAAGCGGGTACATTCGAATCGATGTTGGCTGGCCGAGGCATTGCCGTTGATTGGTTCCGTTGCGGCGATGCTTTGCCGGGTCATCTAGGTTCGACTGCGGCGCGGCTCTGGATATCTTGGCTCTGCTACGGCTGCCTGTAGAAGGCGCTGAGATGCTCGGCACGGCGCGCGTTCGTTCTTTGCTTCGGACGCGCGCACGAGGTTGGCCGTGTTTGATGCTTGGTGGGCGATCGGGCGTAGTGGAGCGCGAGCTTTGGGGCGCGAGCGGGGACAGCGGGGTTCCCCCCCGAGGGGCGTATGAGGGCGCTCCGGCCCCGTCTGCGGGGCCGGATGCCAGCCCGAATACGAGGGCGAGACGTGTCGCCGGAGCGCAGGGTCCCGCAGGGACCCGAGCACCGCCGACGTAGGAGCCCGACCCGAGGGGGGGAACCCCGCTGGCCCCGCTCGCCCCCGAGCGTAAGCGGAATGAAGCCAACGCTGCGGCGCGAGCTCAGGTTCCCGCGACTCATCGATACCGCGGAGTGCGCCCTAAGAGCACGACGACTGCGATCAGGCGGGCGGGGATTTGCGCGAGGGGGTGTCGAGGACCTCGCGGACGCGGCGGGCTAGCGTTTCGGGGATGATGGGTTTTTGGAGGTAGTGGATGCCCGAGTCGAGGATGCCGTGGTGGAGGATGGCGTTGTCGGTGTAGCCGGACATGTACAGCACCTTCATGTCCGGCCGGACGCGGCCCAGGCGATTGGCCAGCTCGCGTCCGCTCATCTGCGGCATCACCACGTCCGTCAGCAGCAGGTGGATCGTGCGCGGGTGCTGCTCGCACGTCAGCAGCGCCTCGCCGGCGTTTCGCGCCTCGATCACGTGGTAGCCGTAGCGGCGCAGGATCTCGTGCGTGACCTGGCGGACCTCGTCCTGATCCTCGACCAGCAGCACCGTCTCCGTGCCCTGTAGCGTGGTCGGCTCCACCACCTCCAGCTGCTCCGCCTCCACCCCCTCCGCGACGGGCAGGTAGATCTTGAACGTCGTGCCGCCCCCCAGCTCGCTATAAACCCAGACGTTGCCGCCGCTCTGTTGCACGATGCCGAACACCGTCGACAGGCCCAGGCCCGTGCCCTTGCCCAGCTCCTTCGTCGTGAAGAACGGTTCGAAGATGCGGGCCTGCGTCTCCTTGTCCATGCCCACGCCCGTGTCGGTCACGGCCAGCATCACGTGCGGCCCGGGGACCACCCCGAAGTGGTCGCTGGTGTAGGGCCCATCCAGCATGACGTCCTTGGTCTCGATGGACAGCTTGCCGCCGCCGGGCATGGCGTCGCGCGCGTTGATGGCCAGGTTCAGGATCACCTGATCGATCTGGTTCGGATCCACCTTCACCTTCGACAGCGTCTTCGCGCAGTGGATCAGCAGCGTGATGTCCTCGCCGATCAGGCGGCGCAGCATCTTCTCCGACTCCCGCACCACCTTGTTCAGGTCGACCAGGCGGGGGGCCAGCACCTGCTGGCGGCTGAAGGCCAGCAGCTGCCGCGTGAGGTCGGCCGCCTTCTCGCCCGCCTTCAGGATCGAGTCGATGTCGGCGCGCAGCGGGTCGACCTCTTTCAGGTCGGACAGCACCAGCGAGCCGTAGCTGATGATGACGGACAGCAGGTTGTTGAAGTCGTGGGCCACGCTGCCCGCCAGCCTGCCCACCGCCTCCATCTTCTGGGCGTGCCGCAGCTGCTCCTCGGTGCGCCGCAGGGCGGCCTCGGCCCGGCGGCGCTCCGCGATCTCCTCGGTGGCCGAGTGAAACAGCCGGGCGTTGCTGATGGCGAGCGCGGCATGGTCGGCCAGGGCCTGCGCCAGCGCCTGGTCTTCCTCGTGAAACGGGGGAGAGGTGGGGGCGAACCGGACCAGCGACAGCATGCCGATCGACTGCCCGCGCACGCGCAGGGCGACGATCAGCGCGCTGTGGATGCCCAGGGTCTCGAACGCCTCGACGATGTCGGGCGCCGTGGTGGCGCGCATCTGCTGGTAGTCCAGCGTCGGCAGCAACAGCGGCTCACCCGTCTCTATGACCCGGCGGGCCGCCTCTTGCTCGGTGACGTTGTGCCGACGCGCGACGTGGGCGCGCATCCGGGCCAGGGTGTCGGGGTCCTGCACCTGGCCCGCGACGGGCAGGTGAACGGCGGCGGCCTCCAGCCAGCCGTTCGTGGACAGCAGCCGCACCACGCAGCCGTCCTTCACCACGCGCGCCAGGCCGCTCGCCACCACGTCCAGCAGGCGCTCGTAGTCCGTGGTCGCCTCCGCGAAATCCCGCAGCGTCGCCGAAAGCAACCTCAGCCGGTCTTCGAGGTTCTGAAGGCGCTCCCGACCGTCGACCGTCACGGGCGAGACCCTAGCACGGAGAGGCGGCCCGCTGACGTCGCCGTTGAATCGACCGGTCGATGATCGACCAATCCGGGAATCTTCGAATCGGCCCTCGGAGGGGCGCGTCAGAACCGGTCGCGATATCCGACGGCCAGCCGGGCGCCGCCGGCCGGCTCGCGGCCGGCGCGATAGCCGGCCGCCTCGTCGACGGTGGCGTTCGGCTGGGTCAGGATCAGCGCCTCGCCGACGACGGCGCCGGCGACCCCGTTGATGATGCCGCTCTCCCAGCGGTGGTAGCCGAGCCCCAGGAACAGCATCACCCCGGTGTTGAACGCCAGGTTGCCCACGTGCACGTACCAGCGCTGCTGCGACCGTTCGTCGTCGGCGTCGTGGACCAGCTTCGTCTCGGCGTCGGCCAGCAGGTCGCACACGGCGCGCTCGGAGGCGTCAGCCGGCAGGGCCGACAGGCGCTGGTGCAAGGCCCGCGCGTCGTGCATGACGGCCAGGGGGGTGATCAAGAAAGGCAACACTCCCACGGCGGCGCTGCCGGCGCTGGTGTACCAGTCGATCCGTTCTTCCTTGGCGACGAAGGGGACCACCGCCAGGCTGGCCACGCCGCTGGCCCCGATGCCGCCGCCCCACGACCAGGTCCAGATGCGGGCGCGCCGCGCGGTCGCCGCCAGGTGCGCGTCGATCCATTCGGCGTGGGCGCGCGCGGCGGCCGGGTCCAGGGCGGTTCCCCCGGCGAACTGGGAGGGACAGGAGGCGCGCGCCGGCCGGGGCGACGACGCGGCGAGCGCCAGGGACACGAACAGCGCCGCGGCAGCGCGAGGAGGCCGGCGTCGGGGCGCTGCCAAGGGATCCCGGGAGGGGGGCTAGGTGCCCGCTTTGCGCTTCAGGCTGTTGCCGGCCAGCGTGGTCGCCAGATCCCAGATCGAGCTGGGCATGCGGTGGCAGTCCGCGATCACGTCGTCGAAGGCGCGCACGATCCAGTCCTCGTCGGCCTGCGTGAGGCAAAGCGGGGGCAGCAGCTTGATCACGTACATCTCGTGCCCGGCCACCTGGGATAGGATGCGGTGGCGCGTGAACAGCGGGATGATGACGGTCTGGCAGAACAGCCCCTTGGTCGCCTTCTCCAGCAGCGCCCAGGCGGCGCGCAGGGCCATCGACTTCGGGGGCCCGAACTCCAGCGCTACCATCAATCCCTGGCCGCGCACGTCGGCCAGCATCTCGTACTTGCCTTTCAACGCCCCCAGGCGCCGCAGCAGGTTCCCCCCGCGCAGGGCGGCGTTCGCGATCAGGCCCTCGTCCTCCAGCACGGCCAGCGTGGCCAGGCCCGCCGCCATGGCCAGGTTGTTCTTCCCGAACGTCGAGCCGTGCACCACGGCCCGGTCCATGCGGTTGAACAGCTTGTCGAAGATCCAGCGCTTGCCCGCCACCGCGCCCACCGGCACGTAGCCGCCGGACAGGGCCTTGGCCACCAGGACCAGGTCGGGATCCAGGCCCGGACTGTGTTCGACCGCCAGGAACTTCCCGGTGCGGCCGATGCCGGTCTGGATCTCGTCGGCCACGAACAGCGTGCCGCGCGCCCGGCACAGGCGCGCCGCCTCGGTCAGGTACGCGGGCGACGGGACGTTCACCCCCTTGCCCTGGATCGGCTCCACGAAGAACGCCGCCACGTCGCCGCCCGCCAGCGCCGCCTCCAGCGCCGAAAGATCGTCGAAGGGGACGCGCACGCTATCGGCCAGCAGCGGGCCGAAGCCGTCGCGGAAGCTGTGGTCGCCGTTCAGCGACAGCGAGCCCATGGTCAGGCCGTGGAACGCGTGGTCGCAGAAGATCAGCTTGGCGCGGCCGGTGGCGGCCCGCGCCATCTTGATGGCCGCCTCGACCGCCTCGGTGCCCGAGTTGCAGAAGAAGACTTTCTCTTGCCCCGGCATGTGGGACAGCAGCCGTTCGGCCAGCAGCCCCGCCAGCAGCGACACGTCCAGCTGCACCAGGTTGGGCAGGTCCGCGTCCAGCACGTCACGCAGCGCCTTCTTAATGACGGGGTGGCTGCGGCCCAGGGCGAAGACGCCGAAGCCCGACAGCAGGTCCAGGTAGCGGTCGCCGTTGACGTCGAACAGGTACTGCCCCTGGGCCCGGACGTAGGTGCGATCGAAGCCGATCGTCTTCAGCATCCGCACCATGGCGGGGTTCAGGTACTTCTCGTGCAGGCTGAAGCTCTCGCCCGCCCGGTCCGCCAGCTCGGCCGCCAGATCGAACGTCATGTCAGGCGTGATCCGATTCCGGGGCCGCGGCCCGCGCCGGCCCCAGCCCCTGCGCGTCGAACAGCGGCAGCCCCACGTCCAGGGCGTGCGCGACGTGCGCCGCCAGACCAACCACCTGCGGGCGGGTCAGCTTGGCGCCCGGTCCCTTGTCGCGCAGCAGGCGCAGCGTGGCGATGGCCAGGCTGGCGTTCAGGGCGTTGAAGGCCACCAGCCCGCGGTCGGCGCCGGCGGCGCGCAGCATCTCGATGTACTCGGTCGCCTTGCGCAGGTCGGCGCGCGCCAGCGTGAACACCTCGGCCAGCTGCACCTGGCGGGGCAGGTAGGTGCGGCCCTCCACGGCGTCCGCCCCTGCGTCCTTCAAGATGTTGACCAGCTGCAGCCCCTCGCCGAAGGCGATGGCGCGGGCGCGCAGCTCGCCGGCCACGCCGTCCAGATGCGCGTCGCTCAGCACGAACAGCTCGGTCAGCATCTCGCCCACGATCCCGGCGACGACGTAGCAGTAGTCGTGCAGGTCGGCCATCGTCTCCAGGCGCAGCAGGCCCGAGCCGTCGGTGCGGTCGACGAAGCGGCTCATGCCCTGGGCGCTGCGCTCCACGTGCGTGCGCATCTGGGCGCGCGCGGGCGCCGACAGGCGGCGGTACCAGCCGAGCACGCGGGACGTCTCGCCCAGCAGCTCGCGATACCCGTCGTGGTCGATGGGCGGATTGCGCAGCCAGGTCTCGGCCACGGCGCGCGCGTCGCCATCCGAGGTGCCGTCATCCATCAGGGACACGAAATCGCGCAAGGCCTGCCGGCGCTCGGCCGGTGGCCAGGCGGTGGCGTCCTCGAACGTGTCGATGATGCGAAACAACAGGTAGGCCACACCGATCTCCGTGCGCAGCGGCTGCGGCAGCATCGGGATGGTGAGCGCGAACGTCCGGCTGGTCTTCTGCAACAGCGCTTGCAGCGCATCCGAATCGCTCGAGGGCATTGCGGTCATCTGGCGCGCTCCGGTGAGGGTTTCGCCCCGGGACGGTCCACGGTCCCCGGCGTGCGTGAAACGAAGGCATCAGCCGCGTCCAGCGGCCGCTCCGTCGGGGCAGGCCAGGCGCCGGCGGTGATGACGGCCGTGGCGGCCCGGGCCAGCGCCTCGGCACACAGCTTCAGCCGGCGTCGCAGCGACAGCAGGGCAGGCAGCGCGCCCGGATCCCCGAACAGGCCGCGCACGACGCTGCCGCGCCGGACCGCGCCGCCCTCGTCGCGGGCCCGGTTCAGCAAGGCGGGCAGCGCCTCGCCGGCCGTATCGCTGACGGCGCGCAGAACCATCCAGGGCAGGCCGGCGTCGCGGGCCGCCGCCACGTAGCCGGAGGTCTCCAGATCGACGACGGCCGTGGGCGCATTCGCCAGCGACGCCAGGCGCCGCTTCTCGGCGACGCTGTCGGCGATGTGGCGGGCCGTCACCACCGCCGCGGGGCGGGCCCCGCTGGCGCGCGCGATCGCCTCGACCGACGTTGCCGGCGCCGTCACCGGGGACGAAGCGCCCGCCGCCTCGTCGAGCACCTGGTTCGCGACCACCACGTCCCCCTCGCGCAGGTCGGCGCTGAGGGCGCCCGAGATTCCCAGCACCAGCACGTCACGGACGGGCAGGGCGGCCAGCAGCGCCGCGATGCCTTGGCGGGCGTTGCGCGCGCCGTCGCCGGTCGCCGCCAGGAGCACGCCATGCCCGCCCAGCCGTCCCGAGACGACCTCACGCGCCCCAGGCCCGCCCCCGGGCAGCGGCAGCGAGGTCGCTCCCGACAGCCGCGCCCGCAGCACGGCCAGCTCCTCCGTCATGGCAGAAACGATAAGCGTCGTCATCGTCGACTCCGGCCGTCCTCAGCTGCTGGGGCGGAAGGACCGGTGCTTATCCCAGGAAGTTCCAGGCGGCCATGCGCAACATGTCCTTCGGGCTGTTGCGCAGGTCGCGCACCGCCGAGGCCTCGAAGCCGGAGTGCATGGCGCAGTTCTGGCACTTGTCGTCCTTCCGCGACTCCCAGTAGGCCCAGTTCGTCTTGTTCCAGAACTCGCTCCAGTCCTGCGTGAACTTCTCGCCGATCAGGTAGCAGGGCCCCTTCCAGCCGAGCGGCGTGAAGGTGACGGTGCTCCAGGGGGAGCAGTCGTACTCGCGATCGCCCGCCGCGAACTCCAGGTACATGGGCGTCGAGTTCACCGGGTAATGCTTGGCCAGCTCGACCACGCGGCGGAACTTCTTCCGGATCTCCTGCCGGGTCAGGAAGATGTCCTCCTTCACCGACTCGTAGTGGTAGCCGGGGGAAAGAAGCAGGCCGTCCACGCCCAGCGACGTCACGAAGGCGCACAGCTCCTCGATCTCCTCGATGGGGGTGTGCTTGAACACCGTGGTGTTCGTCATCACGTGGTAGCCCAGGCGCTTCGCCTCGCGGATCATCTCGACCGCCTTGTCGAACACGCCTTCGCGCGCGCACACCTCGTCGTGCGTCTTGCGCATGCCGTCCAGGTGGACGTTGATGGTCAGCCGCTTGTGCGGGGCCACCTTGCCGAACACCTTGCTGTCCAGCACCAGGCCGTTCGTGCACAGATAGATGTGACGCTTGCGCTCGATGATGCCGTCGACCAGCTCCTTCAGCTCGGGGTACAGCGTCGGCTCGCCGCCGCAGATCGACACCGAGGGCGCGCCGCACTCCTCGACGGCCTTCAGGCAGGTCTCGACAGGCAAGCGATCGGCCAGCTTCCCCGTGTGACGTTCCACGGAGCAGCCGATGCAGGCCAGGTTGCAGGTGTACAGGGGCTCCAGCATCAGCACGAACGGATAGCGCTGCTGTCCCTGGAGCGTCTTCTTGATCTGGTACCCAACCATGTCGGTCGTGATATGGAGAGGGAATCTCATGTGTCCTCGTGTAGGCCGGCTTGGCCCCGTTGGTCTACCCTAACTGAAGAAAATTTCATGGAGTATTCGATCGACGTCTCTCGCCCGCTCACGCGCCGCTTGTCGGCGCCCGGCCCCGCGCGCCTCGACGAGAGCATCGCCCACGCGCGCGACTGGCTGCTGGCGCGACAAGAGGCCGCCGGGTTCTGGTGCGCCGAGCTGGAGGGGGACACCACCCTCGAGAGCTACATGATTTTGCTGGAAGCGTTCTTCGGGCGGCGGGGCAGCGAAAAGTCGCGCCGGCTGGCGCGCACCATCGTCGCCGAGGCGCTGCCGGAGGGCGGCTGGAGCCAGTACGCGGGCGGACCCGCCGAGGTGAGCGTCTCTTGCCTGAGCTACTTCGCGCTGAAGGTGGCGGGAGAGGATCGTGACGCCCCCCACATGCAGCGCGCCCGGACCGCCATCGCGCGCGCGGGCGGCGTGGAGCGCGCGAACACGTACACGAAGTACCACCTGGCGATGTTCGGCGAGTATCCGTGGTCGGCCGTCCCCGCCATCCCGCCCGAGATGGTGTTCCTGCCCCGGCGGGCCCCCTTCACGGTCTACGACATGTCCGCCTGGTCGCGCACGATCTTCGTGCCGCTGTCGATCCTGTACGCGAAGAAGCCGGTGTGCGCGCTGCCGCCGGAGGCGGGCGTGCGCGAGCTGTTCGACCGCGCGCCCGGCACGCCGCCGGCGGGCGACAAGCCGGGGGCCTGGAAGCGATTGTTCGTGGGCGTCGACGCCGCGCTGAAGACCTTCGAGCGGGTGCCCGGCGTCAACCTGCTGCGCGAGTCGGCGGTGGCCAAGGCCGCCGCCTGGATGATCTCGCGCTTCGAGGCGTCGGACGGCCTGAGCGCCATCCTGCCGGCCATGGCGAACTCGGTGATGGCCCTCAAGGTGCTGGGATACGACGAGGCCCATCCGCTGCTGAAGGAGCAGCTGGGGTATCTGGACGGGCTGCTGCTCGCCGACGCCGAGGGGACGCTGCGCATGCAGCCTTGCCTTTCCCCCGTCTGGGACACGGTGCTGTCGGGCTACGCGCTGGCGCAAGCGGGCCTGGATCGCGAGCACCCGGCGCTGCGACGGGCGGCGTCCTGGTTGCTGGCGAAGCAGTGCCAGACCCCCGGAGACTGGCAGCACCGCAACAGCGCGCCGCCCGGTGGCTGGTACTTCGAGCATCGCAATCCCTTCTATCCCGACGTCGACGACACCTGCATGGCCCTGCTGGTGCTGCAGAACGCGCGGGCCCACGAAGGCGAGGCGGTGCAGCGCGCGGCCATGGAGCGCGGGCTGGCCTGGATGCTGGGGATGCAGAACAGCGACGGTGGCTGGGCCAGCTTCGATCGCGACAACGACAAGCAGTGGCTGACCGAGGTCCCCTTCGCCGATCACAACGCGATGATCGATCCCAGCACCGCCGACATCACCGGCCGCGTGCTGGAGAGCCTGGCCACGTTCCCCGGCTTCGGGCCCGAGCACCCGGTGGTGAAGCGCGCCGTCGCGTTTCTGAACAAGGATCAGATGTCCGACGGGTCGTGGTACGGCCGCTGGGGCGTCAATCACATCTACGGCACCTGGCAGGTGCTGCGCGGCCTGTCCCGCATCGGCGCCGATCTGCAGACGCCCTCGGTCCGGCGGGCGGTGCGCTGGTTCCTCACCCACCAGAACGGGGACGGGGGCTGGGGCGAGAGCATCGCCAGCTACGACGACCCGTCACAAAGAGGGGTGGGCGCCTCCACGCCCAGCCAGACCGCCTGGGCGCTGATGGGCTTGATGGCGGCCGGGGAGGGGGGCAGCCCGGCGGTGCAGGCGGGCGTGCGCTACCTGCTGGAACGGCAGAACGACAGCGGCACCTGGGAGCAGCCGCTGTGGACGGGCACCGGCTTCCCCAAGGTCTTCTATCTCAACTATCACTATTACCGGCACTACTTCCCGCTGATGGCGCTGGGCCAGTACCGCGCCGCCATGGCGCGCGCCGCGGCGCCCGTCATTGAAAACGAGCACGCGGGCAAGTAGAGAAGCGGCCGGCGCGTTCCTCGAGCCGCTTCGACCAGGCCGACGCCGGCCCGAAGGCCAGACGCTCAGTGCGTGGACGGGCGCAGGGATGCCTTGCGGGTCTCCTCGATGTCCGTCACCAGGTTCAGCGTGTCGGCGTCCGTGGGGTCGAGGATCAACGCCCGGGCCAGCACGGCCAGCGCCGTGGCGGTGTCGCCCAGGTTCAGCAGCAGCAAGGCGCGGTTGCGGTGATAGCGGGCGCAGGTGGGGCGCAGCGCGATCGCCTGCTCCAGTGACGAGGCGGCCGCCTTCATGTCGCCGGCCTCGAAGGCCAGGACGCCCAGGTCGTTGTAGGCCTCCGCGCACGATGGGTGGCGGGCGATGAAGCCGGCCAGCCGGGCCCGCGCGGCCGCCCGCTCTCCCGAGGCGGCCAGCGCCGCCACGATCTGCTCTTCGCCCGCGTACGAGGCTTCATCGGCGGGGTTGCTGGACAGGGTGGGCGGCATGACCGATGACATCGTGGGTCCCATCGGCACATTTCGCCGATTCTTAAGAGGGCCGCATCTTTTCGCAGCCCCCGCTCGTCCTGCGCCGGAGGCCGATTTCGACCTGATCGCGGCGCCGGCAGGGTAGTCCGGGGGACGGGGATTTCCTGATCTTTTCTTGTCTATTCTGGTATTGTCGCTTCAGTTCGATGGGCCGCTGGGTCTTGATGGCTGTGATGGCTGCCGGGATGGGCAACGCGGCGGGCTGCGCGAAGGCGGCGCGGCTGGCGCCGGGGCCGTCCCCCAGTTGTCCTCCGGCGATGTCTGCTGCGGCCGTGCGTCCTGCCACGCCGCCGCCGTCGGGCGGGCCGGCCGTTTCCGCAGACACCCTGGCCGCGCTGGAGGGGGTCGGCGCCGAGCGCATGGCCGTCGTGGTGCTGATGGTGCCCGGGGGAGGGGACCCCCGCGTGCCCAGGCAGCGCCACGAGTACAAGCTGTCCTTGGCGGCCGACGCCGATAGCGCCGCGGTGGAGGTCGACGGGCAGCCGCTGGGCGCCGCGCGCGTGCAACATCTGTCGCCTTCGACGGTGGCCCGCCTGGGAGCGGCCGCGCCCGTGGTCCCGGTTCGACCGGCGGCCCCGCCGCGGGTCCGTCCCCCGGTTCCCCAGGCGCTGCCGTCACGGGCGGCGCGGAGTCGCGCCGTGCCGTCGGGCATGCAGCCGGCCGCCTTCATGCCGCTGTCCAACGGCGCGCCGATCATCGACTGACCTTTCGACTGACCTTTCGACTGACCTTTGGACCGACGGCGGCCAGCTACCCGGGGGGCCGCTTGTTGAGGACCAGCCAGTACATCCCCAGCTGCCGGGTGGCCTCGATGAAGTCGTCGAAATCGACGGGCTTTTGCACGTAGCTGTTCGCGCCCAGTTGGTAGCTCTGCACGACGTCACGCTCTTGCGACGACGAGGTCAGCACCACCACGGGCAGGAACTGGGTGATGGGCGAGGCGCGGATCTGGCGCAGCACCTCGAGCCCGTCCACCCGCGGGACCTTCAGATCCAGCAGGATCAGCTCGGGCAAGTCCGACGGCGCGCGCGACGCGTACTCTCCCCTCCGGAACAGCAGATCCAGCGCTTCCTGGCCGTCACGGACGATCTCCACGTCGTTGTGCAAGCGGTTCTTCTCGAGGGCGCGCAGGGTCAGCGTTACGTCGTCTTCGTTGTCCTCCACCAGCAAGATCCGGCCGGCCATGTCTGTCCTCCTGTCCTGTCGTCCTGTCCGTCTTGCGCATCCTGTCCGGTCATCGCTGTCATCATCCTGCCCATCTGGCCGTGGCGGGCAAGGTGAAGAAGAAGGTCGCCCCGCGGTCCGGGGCCGAGTCGGCCCAGATCCGCCCGTCGTGACGGCGGACGATCCGGCTGACGATCGCCAGCCCGATGCCCGTCCCCTCGAAATCTGTGACCTTGTGCAGGCGTTGAAAAGGTTGAAACATCTTTCCGGCGAAGGTGGGATCGAACCCCACGCCGTCGTCGCGGATGAAGTAGGTCGGTTCGCCCGCGGTCCCGCCGGGCACGTTGCCGTCGGACGCGCCGAACTCCAGCCGGGCCTGGGACCGGCGGGCGGTGAACTTCCAGGCGTTGCGGACCAGGTTCTCGAGGGCGATGCGCAGCAGGCGCGGGTCCCCCTGGACCTGGATCCCCGGCGCGATGATCGCCTCGACCTGGCGGACGGGGTCGCCCTCGCGCAGCTCGGCGACGATCGACGAGACGATGGTCGACAGGTCCACGGGCTGACGGTGCAGCTCGGCCCGGCTGACCCGGGACAGCTCCAGCAGATCCTCGATCAGCATGCCCATCCGCTGGGCGGCGGACCGGATCCGCTTCAGGTAATCGACGCCCTTCGCGTCCAGGCGGTCCCCGTAGTCGTCCAGCAGGGCCTGACTGAAGCCATCGAGGGGCCGCAGCGGCGCGCGTAGGTCGTGCGACACGGAGTAATTGAACGCCTCCAGCTCGGCCAGCGTGGCCCGGTGCGCCTCGATCTCGTCCTTCAGTCGCTTGCGGCTCTGGTGCAGATCCAGGAACACCTGCACCTTGCTGCGCAGCACGTCCGGGTTGATGGGCTTGAACAGAAAATCGAAGGCGCCGGTGCTGTAGCCACGCAGCACGTTCTCGGGCGTCTCGTGCATGGCGGTGATGAAGATGATGGGCACCTCGCTGGTCGAGGAGTTCTCGCGGGCGTAGCGCGCCACCTCGAAGCCGTCCATGTCCGGCATCTGCACGTCCAGCAACATGACGGCGTAGTTCCGGCGCAGCAGCTGTCGCAGCGCCTCGTTACCAGAGCTGGCACGGACCACGTCGCAGGGGACACTCTCCAGCAGGGCCTCCAGCGCCACCAGGTTCGCTTCCACGTCGTCGACGATCAGCACCGACGGTCGCATTCCACCGTCGCTGTCCGACTGGGGCTCCTTGCTCATGGGACGGCCTTTCCTGTGGGTGGGCGCGGACAAGCTGCTCACGAAATGGCGGTCAGGAAACCACTTCCTTGTGAAATCGGGTGTGCAGCAGCGCCAGCAGCCTCTCGGGATCCACGGGTTTTGGCAAGTAAGCGTCCGCGCCCGCCGCCTGGAAGGCCTCCTCGGTCATGGCCCGCGCCGTCAGCGCGATGATGGGCAGATCGCGGAACCGGCTGTCCTTCCGGATGCGGGCGATGGCCTGATAGCCGTCCATTTCAGGCAGGATGAGGTCCATCAACACGACGTCGACGTCGGGGCGTCCCTCCAGCGCGTCCAGCGCCTCCTTGCCGTTGTCGGCCACCAGCACCTCGGCGCCCTTGCTCCGCAGCAGCGCCGTCAAGGCGTAGACGGTGCGCATGTCGTCGTCGACCAGCAGGACGGTCCTGTTTTCGATGCGAACGTCGGGCAGGCCGGGCGCGGGGGCCAGGCCCGCTCGCCGGGCGCCGCCGCCGCGCTTCACGCGCTCCACGAACAGCTTGACCTCGTCCAGCACACGCTCGCTGGAGGCGCCCTCCTTCACCACCACCGCCTCGACGTACCCGTCCAGCGCTTCGAGCTCCACGCGCGTCAAGGCCCGGGCCGTGTAGATCACGATGGCGGGCATGGCGGTGCCGTAACGGTCGCGCAGGCGCTGCAGGAACTCGAGACCGTCCATGTCGGGCAGGGACAGGTCCAGGACGATGCAGCCGAACTGCTCTTGGGCCAGCACCTCCAGCGCGGCGTGGCCGCGCACCACGTGCCTGGCCTCGACGTGGGCGTCGGCCAGCACCGCGGCCAGGGTCCGACCTGCCAGCTCGTCGTCCTCGACGATCAGCACCCGGGCGTTGCCCTCCAGACGGGTCGACACCAGGGTTGCCACCGCCCGCTGCAGGTCGAGCGCGCTGGCGGGCTTGGTGAGGAAACCCACCGCGCCCAGGGCCAGGCCGCGGGCCGGGGCGTCGGTGCCCGACACGAAGTGGACAGGGATCCTCGCGGTGGCCGGATCGGCGCGCAGCAGCTCCATGACCCGCCAGCCGTCGGTGTCGGGGAGCTTGATGTCCAGCAGGATCCCGGTGGGCCGTCGCTCGCGCGCCAGGCGCAGGCCCGTCTGGGCGTCGGGCGCCAGCAGACAGTCGAATCCCTGCGATTGCACCACGGCACGCAGCGCATCGGCGAACAGGGGATCGTCCTCGATGACCAGCAGGGGCGGTGTTCCGGCCGGCACGGGTGGTGACGGGGCGGGGGCCGACTTCTGGGCCCCGCTGCCCTCAGGCGACGGATTTCCCGCCGCCTGTTCCTCGGCGGCCGGACCGTCGTATTCGACCGGGATGACACAGGTGAACGTGCTGCCCTGGCCCAGCGCGCTCGTCAGCTGAATCTCGCCGCCCAGCAGGGCGGCCAGCTCGCGCGAGATGCTGAGCCCCAGCCCGGTACCGCCGTAGCGGCGATCGGGCGTTCCGTCCACCTGCTCGAAGGGCGCGAAGATGCGGCGCTGATCGGCCTCCGCGATGCCCACGCCGGTGTCCGTCACCGAGAAGGCCACGGCAGGGCGCACCAGCAGCGCCGCGCGCTGCGGGCGGAACGTGGCGTCCGGTGGACCGATGCGCACGGTGATCGAACCGTGCTCGGTGAACTTGATGGCGTTGGCGATCAGGTTCTTCAGGATCTGCTCGATCCGCTGGCGATCCGTGGTCAGCGCCGAGGGCAGGCCCGGGGCAATCTCGACGGAGAACTCCAGCTTCTTGTCGCGGGCCAGGGGCGCGAACATCCGGCGCAGGTTCGCGGCCAGGGGGACCAGGGCGACCGTGCCCACGTTCAGGTCGTGCTTGCCCGCCTCGATCTTCGCCAGATCCAGCACCTGGTTGATCAGCGACAGCAGATCCTTGCCGGCCAGATTGATGGTGGACGCGAACTCGACCTGCTTCGGCGTCAGGTTGTTCTGTTCGTTCGCGGCCAGCAGGTTGGAGAGCAGCAGCATGCTGTTCAACGGCGTGCGCAGCTCGTGTGACATGTTCGTGAGAAACTGTGACTTGTAGGCGCTGACGGTGGTCAGCTCGGCGGCCTTCTGCTCCAGCTTTCGGCGCGCCTCGTCCAGCTCGGCGTTGCTGCGTTCGAGATCGCGGCGCTGCGCCTCCAGCTGGGCCGCCTGTTCGACCAGATCATGATTGATGGTGCGCAGCTCTTCCTGCTGCGTGGCCAGCACCTCGTTGTTGGCGCGCAGCTCCTCTTCCTGCTCGGTCAACCGCACGGTCTGATGCTGCGTCTCGGCCAGCAGCCGGCTCATCGCCTCGCGCGCCAGCGCCACCTCGATGGCGATGACCAGGCTCTCGCGCAGAGACAGCAGCACCTCGGTCAGCCGCTCCGACCAGGCCGAGAACATGGCCAGCTCCAGCACGCCGGTGACCCGACCCAGATGCACCAGCGGCAACAGGGCGATGGCCCGGGGCGGCGCCTCGCCCAGGCCCGAGCGGACCCGCAAGTAGTCGGGGGGCGGGTCGTCGATCACGGTGATCTCCGTGCGCAGCGCCGCCTGACCCACCAGGCCTTCGCCCGGGCGGAAGGCCGGTGCGGGGTGCAGCCCCTCGGCGCCGCCCAGGGCGTGCTGCCCTAGCAGGCGCAGCGTTCCGTCGGTCCGCCCGGCCGCGTAGTACAGGGCCGCCGCCGGGGCGCCCAGGTAGCCGGCCAGGAACGAGGTGGCGCGCCTGGCCACGTCGGCCGACGACAGCTCGCCCCGTAGCTCCTGGGCCATCCCCACCAGCGCGCCCTTTTGCCAGTCGTTGCGGTCCCGCTCGTCGGCGAAGCGCTGCAGGCTGTCGGCCATGGCGTTGGCCTGCCGGGCCACGTCCCCCAGCTCGTCGTCGGCCACGATGGGGATGGCCCGTCCGAACTCGCCGCGTCCGAAGCGGTTCAACCCGCTGTTGAGCTCGCCCAGGGCCCGCAGCACGCCCCGGCCCAGTCCGTAAGACAGCAGCACCACCAGCGCCAGGCAGGCCACGCTGATGCCCAGGCGAACGCGCGCGGCCGTGATCTCGGCCCGGGTCGCCTTCGCGAAGGCGCCCATCAGCTCCTCTCGATTGAACGAGACCGCCACGCGCAGCTGCTCGACGGCGCGCACCTGGCTGGCCTGCATCGCCGTCATGGCCCCCAGCAGCTGCTCCCCACTCTCGCCGGCGATCAAGCGGCGGGCCACGTCGGTGGCCAGGCCGTAATAGTCCTCGACCGCCGCGCGCAGCGCCATGGCCGCCGCCGGATCGATGGCGCGCGGAGCTCCGGCCAGCGTGGCCAGGAACTCGTCGAGCGAGGCGCGCGTCGCCGCCAGCGCGTCAACGTCGTGGGCGGAGACCGCGTCCTCGATGCCGCGCCGGAGATGTTCGAACTCCTGGGTCAGCGCCGGTCCCACCTCGAGCTTGGGCAAGAACCGGTCGCGCACGTTGGCCAGCTGGACGTCCGCGCGCTGGGCGATCACCATGCTGCTGACGATCAACACCAGGAAGGCGCCTGCGGCCGTGCCCACGATGGCGAACAGCTTGAAACGCAGCGAAGGACGCATGGCCTACGTCGGCGACACCGGCCGGTCCTACTGGAAACCCAGGACCTTGGCCCCGCGCAGGGGCACCGCGCTCGAGACGTAGCCAATCGCGCCCGGGTTGTGCAGCACATAGGTGACGACGTCCCCCTCGGACGGCAATTCCGGGGGGGGTAGATCCCGGCCGGCGAAGATCAGCTGCTGCCAGTAGTTCTTCACCGCGTCCACCGAGCGGCCCAGCAGCTCGAGGCTCCACTGGCGCCGCACGGCGGAGTCACGGGTCAGATCCACGGGCAAGATGGTCTGGCCGTCGGGCCAGCGCCGGACCTTCTTCAAGAAGGCCTGCGCGACGAAGCCGCGCTCGACGACCGTGGCCGGGTTCGCCGGGTTGACGATGACGTGAAAAGAAGCCAGTCCCGGCGCTGCCTGCGCCTTGCCGATCGCCCACAGCCCGCCGGCCGCGCACAGCAGCGCCAGGACCGCGCCCACGACGACGGCCGCCAGCCGGGCGGAAGCCCGGCGGTGTGAGGCGGTGGGTGATGGTGAACCGGGCATGCGTCGTCTCAAAAATAGGCGGTGGTCTTGGCGAGGAAGACGAACCACCGGTCGGCCAGCATGTACGTGGGGGTGCCGCCGTTCAGGTCGGGCGACAGATCGCCCGTCCCCATCATGTAGTGACCCTCGAGCTTGACGATCCAGAACGAGTTGACGTCGAACCGCAGCGTCGCCGCGATGTCGTGCTGATGCCGCTGAGCCCCCATCAGGCCGTCGCGGTCGTGAAACAGCGCGCCGTAGTAGGCGCCGGGCATCAGCCAGCTCGCCAGGCGATAAGCGGCCATGCCGTAAAAGCGCGTGTCGGTCTCCTGGATGGTGCCCACGCTGGACGGCTGCATCGGCGGCTGCGTGGTGGTGTCCAGCCGGCCCTTCCATCGGCCGAACTCGGCGGCCAGCAGCAGATCGTCGCGCGCGTACTCGGCCGAGGCCATCCAGAGGTGGAAGACCACCCGTTGCGACAACATGGTGGCCAACATCATGGGATCGCTGGGCATGATCGACGCGGCCGCGTTGGCCCTCAAGGTCAGATAGCTGCCGCCCACGCGAAGACCTTCGAGGGGCGTCTCCCACATCAATCGGCCCCCTGCCGTGTAGGGAATGTTGAAGTCCGTCACCGTCTTGCCCGGCGTGGCCGCCGGCGGGGGGGAATAGAGCGTCCCGCCAAACAGGCGATATTCCAGGCCGCCGGCGCCGTTCAGGCGCAGATAGCCGTACAGCTCGAGGCCGGTCTCGGCCAGCAACAGATCGCGGCTCAACAGCGGGTAGACCGCCTGGGGCAGCAGGATGGGCACCCGCGCGGCGTCGATGTCGTTGATCTCGTTGTAAAGGCCGAACGGCACCTTCGTTCGTCCGGCGCGGAGGCCCAGCCAGTCGGAGAACCGGTAGTCGAGGTAGTACCAGTCGGCCTCGACGCGAAAGTCTCCCACCGCGCCAATCTGGCTGGTGAAGAGCTGCAGCCCCATGCGCAAGCGATCGGTCAGCGGCTGCGTGAAGTTGATGGCCGCCTCCGTCAACTCGAAGCTGCCGCGCGTCGCGTGCTGGACCAGATAGTTGTTCTTCGTGCTCTTGATGGCGCCCTGACTGGCGAAGCCATGCACCTGAAGCGGCGGCAGACCGTACAGCGAGAATCCGGGGGGCGGCGGCAGCGGCTGCGGCGCGGCGTCGGGCGGCCGTGCGTCGGGCGGCAAAGGTGCAGGCGGCGCGCTGGCGACGGGCGGGTCAGCGGCGATGGTCGGCGTTGACGTGTCGGGCGCCGCCGTCGTCTCCGGCGCGGCGGTTGGCTCCTCGGAGGGCGGCGACGCTGATGCGGGGTCGTCCGTCGAAGCGGGCGGAGGCGCCTCCACTGACGGGATGGGGCGGGGAGGGGCAGGCTCGTCAGCCCGTGCCGCGCCCCCCGTGCCGGCGAGCGCGAGCGCGAGCGCGAGGCACGCGCCTGTTCGCGTTTTGCCGCCGTCAATGCCTCGCCGCTGCCGGGTACCCAGGCCTCGCACGCGACAATGATGCGCTCGTTGCCAGGGGAGTCAAATGCACCGGCCGGGGGCGTAACGAGTGAAGCGGCGAGCGCCGGCGACGAACGGTCCCCCGCGATCGAAGAGGGGCCCTTTCATTGAAGGGCCCCTCTGGGATGACCAAGCTAGATGTCGAGAGTGAGTCCGGGGCGCGCGGGCCGTCAGCCGCCCGCGCCAGCGGCGCCCGTGGTGCCACCGGCGCCCGTGGTGCCCGTCGCGCCGGCCCCGCCGGTCGTGGTGGTGACGCTGGCATCCACGCCGACGCTCACGTCCACGCCGCCGTCCGCGCCCACGGAAGCAGCGACGGTGATGTCCACCATGGCGACCGTGGTGGTGGGCGTCCCGTCATGCTTGTGAAATCGGCACAGCAGCTTGTGCGGACCGGAGGAGGTCCCCGGAGGGATCGTCACGTTGAACATCGTCTGCGCGGTGATCAGGATCGGCTGCGAGTTGGTGTCGTCCAGGTACACCTGAATGTGGCCAGCGTCGTTGACGTGCTCCGGCGGCGGCGTGGCCGACGGGTCGATCAGAAAGACGTTCGTCGCGGTGATGGTGACGGCCACCTGCTGGTTCACCGCCACGTTGCTGGTGGCGTTCGCATCCGCGGTGGCGTTGATCGTCGCGTTGGGAATGTTGATGGTGTTGTCGTGAACGTTGCAGGCCGTAGCGCCGGCGAGCAAGAGCAGGGTCGCGCTGAGGCTGGTGACGCGGGTGAGGGTCTTCATGTTAGTCAATCCTTGTCTAGGGGAAGAGCCGGCCGGACCAACCAGACTCGCGCGCTCCACGGCCAGCCCACCGAGCGTCGAGTCGTCCTGCGCAGAAGCGTTTCGTCGACGGACCGGCGATGTGCAGGGCATGTGCCAGGGGCGGGCAGACCGCGAAGAGCACGGTGACGGCGCATCTTGCGAATTCCTGACGCGGCGATCAGGGCGCCCGCGGGGTTGGGTGAGTAACGAAGGGAACGATTCCGTTACGTCGATGAGTCCGCGGCGTATTGTCCAGGCCACCGCCCCTCGCGGCGTCGTGGCGGCACGGGGCGTGCACCGCTCGGGACCACTTCACGGTCCCGTGGAGGTTCAAAGGAGCGACGTCATGAAAGAACTATTCGTTGCGGGCCGCGTTCTCCTGGGCAGCTATTTCCTCTTCAGCGGCTTTCACCACTTCACCGCCACCACGATGTTGGCGCGCTATGCCCACTCGCACGGTGTTCCCTACCCGGAGGCGGCCGTGATCATCGGCGGTGTGCTGCTGCTGATCGCCGGCCTGTCGCTGTTGCTGGGCCTGGTGCCGAAGGTCGGCATCGCCGCGACGGTGCTGTTCCTGATCCCGGTGACCTTCATCATGCACGCCTACTGGAAAGAAGAGGGCGCCGCGCGGGCTGCGCAGATGGTCAACTTCACCAAGAACTTCGCTCTGCTGGGCGCGGTGCTGGCGCTGGCCGGCGTGCCGGAGCCCTGGCCCGTCAGCGTCGACGCGCGCTTCGGCCTGCATCGCCGCGTGCACGTCTTCAATCACTGACGCGCGCAAGACCGTCCTCGCGTGACGATCGATGCTCGCCAGCCGGGGCCGTTTGAGGAGGCCCCGGCGGGCCGATAGCATGCGCGCAGGAGGCCCGAATGAAGACGCGCGCCGCTGTTGCCTACGCCGTGGGAAAGCCCCTGGTCGTGGAGGTGGTCGAACTGGAAGGACCGAAGGCCGGCGAGGTGCTGGTCGAGGTGAAGGCGAGCGGCGTCTGCCACACCGATGAATTCACCCGCTCCGGCGCCGATCCCGAGGGCCTGTTCCCCGTCATCTTCGGGCACGAGGGGGCGGGGGTGGTGGTGGACGTGGGACCGGGCGTCACCTCCGTCGCCGTCGGCGATCACGTGATCCCCCTGTACACGCCGGAGTGCCGCGCCTGCAAGTCGTGCCTCAGCCGCAAGACGAACCTGTGCACGGCCATCCGCGCCACGCAGGGAAAGGGGCTGATGCCCGACGGCAGCAGCCGCTTCTCGCTGGGCGGCACCCCGATTCACCACTACATGGGGTGCTCCACGTTCGCACAGCACACGGTCCTGCCGGAGATCGCCGTGGCCAAGGTCCGGCCCGACGCCCCTTTCGACAAGATCTGCTACATCGGCTGCGGCGTGACCACGGGCATCGGCGCCGTCATCTACACGGCCAAGGTGGAGGCGGGCGCGAACGTGGTGGTGTTCGGCCTGGGCGGCATCGGCCTGAACGTGGTGCAAGGGGCGCGGATGGTGGGCGCCGACAAGATCATCGGCGTCGACGTGAATCCCGCCCGTGAGGAGCTGGCGCGCAAGCTGGGCCTCACCCACTTCGTGAACGCCAGGGACGCGGGCAAGGACCTGGTGCCGCACCTGATCGAGCTGACGGGGGGCGGGGCCGACTACAGCTTCGAGTGCGTCGGAGACGTCACGCTGATGCGCCAGGCGCTCGAGTGCTGCCACCGCGGGTGGGGTGTCAGCGTCATCATCGGCGTGGCCGGCGCCGGCAAGGAGATTTCGACGCGGCCTTTCCAGCTGGTGACGGGCCGGGTCTGGAAGGGCTCGGCCTTCGGCGGCGCCCGGGGGCGCACCGACGTGCCCCGCATCGTGGACTGGTACATGGAAGGGAAGATCGACGTCGACAGCCTGATCACCCACAAGCTGCCGCTGGCCCGGATCAACGAGGCCTTCGACCTGATGCACGCGGGGGCGTCGATCCGGACCGTGATCGAGCTCTGAACGAACGCTGTGCCGGCTAGCTACGTCGCCCCCGCGCCGCCTGGGGAGCGATCAGGCCGGCCAGCAACGTCCGGTGACAGTGGGTGGGATCGGTGCATGCCGCCGAACAGAGCAACGTGATGGTCTCGCCGGCGGCCGACCGGCGCGCCAGATCGCGAATGCGCCACAGCTGTCCGGCCCCCTGCATCTCGGCCAGGTAGCGCGGCACGTACTCGTCCCAGGGCAGCGGCGCCGGCCGGTCCTTGCCGTGGTAGGCGTCCAGCAGGGCCCGGCTGGGGCCCAGCTCGGGCCACCAGGCCTCCCAGGTCTCGTTCGCCCGCGCCACGCCGCGGGGACGAATGCGACAGACCAGCAGGCGGAAGCCGTCGTCCGGCGCGGCGTCGTCGTTCCAGCGCTTCGTGCGAACGGGCATGCGCCCGGGAAAGTCTGGCCACGCGCCGGCGAACGTGCCAGCGGCGGCGGGCCAGCGGCCTGCTAGCCTCGGGTAATGCCGGCCCCTCTGTTCCAGCAGCTGTCTTTCGATCGAGGCCCGCCGGCGCTGGACCCGTCGGCGCTCGACCGCGGGCGCCGTCTGGTGCTGGAGCAGGGCGCCTGGGTGGAGCACGTGCCCTCGTGGGTCAGCGGGCAGGACGAGCTGATGGCGGAGCTGGCGTCGACGACGGCCTGGCGGGAGGAGACTCGACCGATGTACGACCGGATCGTGACCGTGCCTCGTCTGGTGGCCGGGCTGCCCGGCGATGGCCCCGGTCACCCGCTGCTCGAGGAGATGCGCGCCGTGCTGTCAGCCCGCTACCACACCGAGTTCACGCGGGTGAGCCTGGGCTACTACCGGACGGGCAGCGACAGCGTGGCCTGGCACGGTGACACCATCGCGCGCGAGCTTCCGGAAGCGATGGTGGCGACCGTGTCGCTGGGAGGGCCCCGGCGTTTCATGTTGCGTCCCCGCGGGGGCGGCCGCTCCCGCGCGTTCTCGCTCGGCTTCGGAGACCTGTTCGTGATGGGGGGAACCTGCCAGCGGACCTGGCAGCACGGCATCCCCAAGGTCGCCCAGGCCGCGCCCCGGATCGCCATCATGTTCAGGCCGGTGTGGGCGCGTCCGGTCAGGCGCCCGAGCGGGGCCGGGCCGTAACGACCGCGGCCGCAGCGTAACCGCCATCGCTCGTCGCCCTGGCCGGGGACCGTGGCGGCGCGGCGCTGAACACGGCGGACCGCCGCTGACATGTGGCATGTCCCTTGCCTCAGGCCGGTCTGTCGTGGGCGCGATACAAGCTTTACTGGGACTGCTGACCAAGTCGGCCGGCAAGATCTTGAACGCGATCTTCGGCTGGGCGGTGCGGGCGCTCTTCGGGCGCACGACCTCGGCAGAGGAGACCTTTCTGTCGGGGCTGGTCGGCGCCGCGGTGGCGTGGCCGCTGCTGCTGGCGGGGCTGATCGCGCCGAAGCTCGCCGCGCTGCTGCTGGCGTTCGTGCCCATTCCCCACTGGATTCCCTCCTGGGTGGTCCGTTTGGTCTGGCTGGGCCTGGCGCTGCTGGTGCCGCTGGCCATGGGCATCGCCGTGACGGCCCGGGGGTCGGCCACGATGGCCAAGGAGCCGGTGCTGAAGCGGCTTCTGCGCGGATTTCCCATCACCATCGGTCTGGCGGCCGCGTTCCTGATCATGTTCGTGTCGGTTCCCATCATGCGGCTGGGCGCGGTGCTGAGGCGCAAATCCAGCGCCGACGTCCCCCTGATCACGCAGGCGGACGAGTACCATCGCGCCGCCGCCGCCATCGTCGAGACCTTGCAGCGCCACGGGTTCGCGCTGCAGGCGGCCAAGGCGGGGTGGTGGGTCGCGGCGCCGACGCGCTTGCTGGGCTGGTTCGGCGGCCAGGCCTTCCGCAAGTTCGTGCCCGAGCGGCTCGAGCACTACCGGTCCCCCGACCTGTCCGTGTCGTTTTATACGAGCGGCGTGCTGCTGGAAGGGCCGGCGGCCCAGGTGGCCCGGGCGCACGGGCTGGTGGCAGAGGCGGCGACCACCACCGAGGGGCTGCAGACCCAGCACCCGGGACCCCAGGATCTGGAGAAGCAGATCAAGAACGTGTGGAAGGTGTTTGCCGTCGATCCGGTCGCCCACAAGGGATCGGCCCGCCTGCTGGCGCGGGTGGGCGAACTGGGTGAGGCTCTGGGGAAGCTGGAGGCGGACTTCGACGATTGGCAGGTCCTTTATCGCGAGCTGATGCAGCTCGATCGCACGCTTCGCGGCGACAGGCAGCTGCTGGAATCGACCATCGATGAGAAGGGAGACGCAGTCATGTCCGAGAAGGAAGCAAACCACGAAAGACCAAAGGTTCCGCTGCCATTTGCCAAACCCGAGGTGGCGTCGGGGACCGCGGTGGCCAGCCTGGGAAAGACCCAACGGCAGCCCGAGCTGCAGAGCGCCTCGACGGCGGCCCTGATGGCCGAGCTGGCCACGCAGGCGACCGCGCTGGCGAAGAAAGAGATCGAGCTCGCCAAGGTCGAGCTGCGCGAGGATCTGCACAAGGAGGTCGCGGCGGCCGGGCGGTTGGGCATCGCCGCCCTGGCGGGATTTCTGACGCTGAACCTCCTGCTGGTCACCGGCGTGCTGGCGCTGGCCCGCACCATGCCGGCCTGGGGCGCCGGGCTGCTGGCCAGCGGCCTGACGTTGCTGCTGGCGGTGGCGATGGGCATGTCGGGCTGGAAGCTGGTCATGCGCGCGCCGCTGGAGCGGACGCGCCGGACGTTGAAGGAGGACGCGCAATGGACGAAAGAACGGTTGGCATGAGCACGCCCGGCGCCGAGGAGCCGCAGGCGAACGGCACCCAGAGCGGCACGAACGACGGCGCGGCGTCGCCCAGCCCGGCCGAGACCGCCGCCCAGCTGGAGGACGACATCGAGAACATTCGCAACCACCTGACCGACGTCGCCAGCGAGCTGGACCGCCGCCGGCACCGGATCTTCGACATCCCGGGACAGGTTCGGAAGCACGCCAGGCCCATCGCGGTCGGGACCGTCGCGCTGGCCGCGCTGGGGCTGGGCATCTGGTGGTGGCGCTCGCGCTCCCGCAAGACGATCCCCGGCCGGATGCTGTCGGTGCTGCCGGAGGGGGTGACGTCCGGAGAATGGCTGCGCGACGCCCGCAAGCGGGTCGCCGAGGCCATCCACCCGGAGCCGCCCGCGCGCCCCGTCCGCACCGGCCTGTTCAAGATTTCCACGGCCGCGGCCGGAGCGGCGGCCTCCGTGCTGGGGAAGCGGCTGGCCATGCAGCTGGCGAAGAGCCAGTGGCCGACGCCCGAGGAGCGCAAGCGCCAGACCGGCTACGCGAGCTGAGCGGCCCCGGGGCTTCTCAGCGCCTGGGGCGCGGGCGGCGAGGGGGCGGCGGGCGGTCCGCTGGCTCCTCGCGCACCACGTCCTTCGCCGGCTTGTCGTCGCGCAGGCCCTTGAAGGAGGGATGGCGGAGCTTGCCGTCAGAGGTCATCTCGGTGAACGAGATCTCCGCCAGCAGCTTCGGGGTCGCCCAGTGCACGTCGCGCGGCAACGGCTTCACCGGCTCGCCGAAAGGGGAGCTGCTCCGCTCCAGGCCCTCGAGCCGCCGCCGCAGGTCGGCCGCCGCCGCGTGACCGAAGCCGGTGCCGACCTTGCCGGCGTAGCGCAGCTTGTCGCCCTCGTAGACGCCGACCAGCAGCGCGCCCAGGCTCTCCCGCGCCCCCTTCGGTTCGGTGAAGCCGCCGATCACGAACTCCTGCCGCTTCATGCACTTCGTCTTCACCCAGTCGAAGCTGCGGCCCGACAGATAGGGCCGGTCCCGGCGCTTCGAGACGATCCCCTCCAGGCCCTCCCGGCAGGCGCGCGCGAAGAACGTGGCCCCCGCGCCAGCGCCCTCGATGTGGTCGACGTAGCGCAGGGGCCCTGACACCGGGGCGCCGGCCCGCCGGGGCAGCAGCGCCGCCAGCGCGCGCTTGCGCGCCTCCAGCGACAGCGGGCGCAGGTCGTGACCATCGAGGTGCAGCAGGTCGAACACGAAGTACACCAGCTGGCGGCCGTCCCCCGGATCGCCCCGGTTCTGCAAGGCCCCGAAGCTGCTGCGACCGTCGCCGAGCACCACCGTCACCTCGCCGTCCAGCCAGGCCGTCTTGACGGGCAACGCGGCGGCGGCCTGGGCGACCGGGGGAAAGTGGGCCGTCCAGTCCTGGCCCGAGCGCGTGAACAGGGTGGCGCGACCGCGCTCCAGCCGGCACAGCACGCGAAAGCCGTCGAACTTCGTCTCGTGCACCCACTCCGCGCCCTCCGGCGGCTCGGCGACCAGGGTCGCCAGCTGCGGAGAGAGCGCCTCGGGCGAGGCCGCGCGAGGCGCCGTGCTGGCCGCGGGCAGGTCGGACGACGGAGATCTCCGCTTCGGCACGGCGGCGCGCTCCGTGCGCGCCCTATGTTCTCCGGCGGCCTTCAGGCCAGCTCATCCTTCAACGTCTGCTTGATGGCCCCCCAGCGGTCCGGGTCGCCCTTCAGCATCGACGACATGAACGCCCGCGCCTGCTTGAAGGTGATGTGCGGCGGCAACGTGGCGACGTTCGGATCGACCACCGCCTCCAGTACGAACGGGCGATCGGCCGAGAGGGCGCGGTCCCAGGCCGCCCCCAGCTGGTCCGGGTTGTCGACCCGCAGCCCGTCCAGACCCAGGCGCACGGCGTGCTCGGCGTAGGGAAAGTCGGGCAGATCCTGCGACGCGGGGAACTTCGGATCGCCCGCCATCACCCGCTGCTCCCAGGTCACCATGTTCAGGTCGCGGTTGTTCAGCACCAGCACGATCAGCCGCGGATCGGCCCACTCGCGCCAGTACTTCGCGATCGTCACCAGCTCGCCGGTGCCGTTCATCTGCATGGCGCCGTCCCCGACCAAGGCGATGGCGACGCGATCGGGAAAGGCGAACTTGGCGGCGATGGCATAGGGGACGCCTGGCCCCATGGTGGCCAGGTTCCCGGACAGGGAAGCCATCATGCCGGGGCGGATCTTCAGGTCGCGGGCGAACCAGCCCGCCGTCGAGCCCGAGTCGGCGGCCAGGATGCAGCGGTCGGGCAGCCGTGGCGACAGCTCCAGAACACCCGCTGCGGGTTGATGGGCTTGGCCGCCACCAGGGCGCGCTCCTCCAGCGTCTTCCACCACTTCGCGACGTTCTTCTCGATGGTGTCGCGCCAGGACCGGTCCGTCTTCTGCGTCAGCCGCGGCAGCAAGGCCCGCAGCGTCTCGACGCTGTCGCCGGCCAGGTTCACCTCCATCGGGTAGCGCAGGCTCAGCATACGCCCGTCCAGATCGATCTGGACACCCCGGGCCTGACCCTCCTTGGGCAGGAACTCGGAGTAGGGGAAACTGGACCCGACCACCAGCAGACCGTCGCAATGGGACGTCATCTCCCAGCTGGGCTCGGACCCCAGCAGACCGATGGGGCCGGTCACGAAGGGCAGGGCGTCGGGCAGCACGGCCTTTCCCAGCAGCGCCTTGGCCACCCCGGCCCCCAGCCGATCAGCCACTGCCGTGACCTCCTCGGCCGCGCCCAGGGCGCCGGCGCCGACCAGGATGGCCACGCGCTCGCACGCGTTCAGCACGGCCGCGGCGCGCTCCAGATCGGCCTCACTGGGCACCACGCGCGGGGTGGCGTGACCCACCCCGCTGTGGATGGTGGCGTGCTTGCGTGGCGGCGCCTCGTACGGCACCTCCTGCAGATCGTTGGGCAGGATCAGGCAGGTGACCGACCGGCGAACCTTGGCGATGCGGACGGCCCGATCGATCAGGTGGCGTACCTGGGCCGGGTGCGAGGCGGTCTGCACGTACTCGCACGCCACGTCCTTGAACAGCGTCTGCAGGTCCACCTCTTGCTGGTAGCTGCCGCCGATCGCCATGCGTGACGACTGTCCCACGATGGCCACCACCGGCTGATGATCCATCGCGGCGTCGTACAGGCCATTCAGCAGGTGGATGGCGCCGGGGCCCGAGGTGGCCAGACACACGCCCACCTCGCCGGTGAACTTCGCATGCGCGCAGGCCATGAACGCCGCCATCTCCTCGTGGCGCGTCTGGATGAACTGCATGCCGTCACCGGCGCGGGCCACCGCGCCCAGGAAGCCACTGATGCCGTCGCCGGGATAACCATACAGACGACGGATACCCCACGCCTGCAACCGTTTCACCATGAAGTCGCTGGTCGTTTCGCTCATGGGGCATCTCCTCTGCCGGCGAACGGCGCCGTCGCGTGGCAATGTGCGGCCTGCCGGCCTCAACGCAAGGCGCCTGACCGGCGGCTGGCCGGGAGGCGGCGACGCAGGGCGGCCCAGGCGCGGGCCAGCCGCCGCGCTCCTTCCTCGATCCTGTCCTCTCGGACCGCCGAGAAGCACAGCCGCAGCGTGGTGGGCTGGTCGCGGCCGGCGCCTTCTGTCAGGAAGCGCGAGCCCGGATCGAATGACACGCCAGCGGCGATGCTCCGGCGCAGGAATGCGGCCTCGTCGGCCCGGCCGTCAGCCGAGACCCACAGGCCGAAGCCGCCCGCGGGGGTCTGAAACGACCAGGCGGGCAGATACCGGCGCACCGCAGCCATCAGCCGCTCGGCGCGCCGGCGATAGTGCCGCCGCAGCTTGTGGACGAAGGCGTCGAAGTCGTTGTGGGCCAGGTACTCCTGCACGATGGCCTGGGACAGGCTGTTCGTTTGCAGATCGTCGTCGGCCTTCCGGCGAAGCGCGCGAGCCTGCAGGCGAGGCGGCACGATCAAGAACCCCACCCGCAGCCCCGGCCCCAGCGTCTTCGAGAACGTGCCGACGTAGAGGACGCGGCTGCGCGAGGTGGCCAGCAAGGGCACCGGAGGGTCGCCCCGGAACCGGAGATCGCCGTACGCGTCGTCCTCGATGATGAATCGGGCGTGCGCCAGCGCCGCCCGCCGCTGGCCTTCATCCATGCTGATGCCCCCCGGGTTGCTGACCGCCGGCATCCGGTAGGCGACGCGCGTCTGGGGACTGGTGGTGGGGACCAGGTGCAGCGAGCGAAAGGCGTCCAGCGCCGAGGGATAGGTCTCGGCGTCGACCCCGATCGCCGCGCCCCGCCGCACCACCAGCTGCGCGGCGATCGTGATCGCCTGCTGCGCGCCGCTGGTGACGATGATCTCGTCGGCCTTCACGCGCGCGCCCCGGCGCGCCAGTCGCGCGGCGATGTGCTCGCGCAAGGCGGGAAAACCCTCGGGCCAGGCGTACTGCAGGGCCGGTACGTCGCGGGTCTGCAGCGCGCGCATGAACGCCGCCGTCAGCTCCCGTCGCGGAAAGAGCGTGGGGCAGGGCAACCCGCCCGCGAACCCGATCACGCGCGGGTCGGCCGCCGCGCCTCGCAGCAGGTCGTCCAGCGCGTCAGCCACGGCGCCTCGTCCTGGCCATGCTGCCGGGCCCGCCCGCTGGCGACGTCACCGCGTCAGGCGCGGTCGCGCACCTGATCGGCGCCCTGGGCCGCCGCGCAGTGCGCGCAGCAAAACAGCTGACTTCCCTGCTGCACGCCGTGGCCCAGGATCCGCACCCCGCAGTTTCCGCAGCCAGGGGCCAGCGCCTGGATGGCGCACTCGAAGGAATCGAAGACGTACGACCGTTCGTCCTTCGTGATCTTGAATGGCTTGTCGTAGTCGTTTCCACAGGTTTCGCAGCGTAGATGTGGCATGGGTCGCCTTTCTTCGCTCCGTGCTCGTCTGACACGGCGGAACGGTTCACGTCGATGATGCTGGACGTGCATGGGGCGTGCCCTGGGGAAGGAAGGGCGACCGGTGCGCGCCCGGGGGCTCATCCGTCCGGTCCGGCAGACCTCGGCGCGGCGCCCGCCACGGCACCGAAACCCCCATCGTTTCCAGCGTGCTCCGCGGGGAATCCCGGAATGCGCGACGACCCGTTCCGCGGCTGGCGGCGAACGATGGCCGTGGTTTGCCCGGTCCGCTTCTTGCCTGCTCGCAGGCACATGAAGGGCGCGGCCCGCAAGTTCTCGTCCCATGTGGTCGTCTACGTGGCCATGGCGGCGAACATCGCCATCACCGTCACGAAGCTGGTCGCGGCCGCCTGGAGCGGCAGCTCGGCCATGCTGTCCGAAGGGATTCACTCCGCCGTGGACACCGGCGACGGCCTGCTCTTGCTGGTGGGGATCCGTTCCAGCCGCCGCCCGGCCGATCAGAGTCATCCCTTCGGCTACGGCAAGGACCTGTACTTCTGGACGTTGATCGTCGGAATCTTCGTCTTCACCGCGGGCGGACTGCTGTCGATCTACGGCGGCGTCGAGCGGTTGCGGCACCCGCGCGAGCTGACCTCCTGGAAGCTGAACTTGCTGGTCATCGGCGCCTCAGCCATCTTCGAGAGCGGCTCGTTCGCGGTGGCGCAGCGGCGCTTTCGCGACTACCGGCGCGCCCACGCGGAGGGGGCAGGTGTGCTGGAGGCCGTGCACACCAGCAAGGATCCGACGGCGTTCGCCGTGGTGCTGGAGGATGGCGCCGCCCTGCTGGGCTTGACCATGGCCGCCGCCGGGATCCTGCTCAGTCACTGGACGGGCTCATCCGTGTACGACGGCTGCGCCTCGGTGGCCGTCGGGTTGCTGTTGACCGTGGTGGCGATGGTGCTGGGCTACGAGAGCCGGGAGTTGCTGATCGGCGAGGGCGCCATGGCGGGGGTGGTGCGGGCGGTATGGGCCACCGCGCAGGGGACCGACGGCATCGCGCGTGTGCTGCGCGTGCGGACCATGCAACTGGGCGTCGACAACGTGCTGGTGGCCCTGGATGTCAGGTTCCGCGATGGTCTCTCGGGTGCGGACATGCGAGCGGCGGCCGAGCACCTGCGCGTCGAGCTCCGGCGCCAGCACCCGACGGTGAAGGACATCCTCATCGACGCCTCGGCGGGACCGCCGGGACCCGGCTCGGGGCCGCCGAAGCGCAAGGGCCGCGAACAGGGCCGCCCCGAGCGGGCGTCCGCCGAGGTCTGAGCGTCCCCCTGCCGGGCGGTCGGGCGCGACGTCGCGCCGACTTTGCTGGACTTTTCGGGGGCAGGGGGCTTGTTGTCCGGAGATTCGGACCTATTTTGCCGCTCCGGTAACCTCTCCCGTGCGAACGTCCGGCTGGGGCGGTCGCGCGAAACAGTTGTTTTACCCTCGCATAGGAGCGTTCATGACTTCGGTCCGCGCCAGGAGCTCGCTCGTCCGACTGCTGTTCTCCGCGTCGCTCGCCTTTTCGGCCTCGCTGTTCTGTCACCGGGCGGCCGTCGCGCAGGACGCGACGGGCGCTCCGGCAGCGACCGCGCCGGCCGATGCGCCGGCGCCTGCGTCCGAGGCTGCTCCGGCCGCGCCAGCCACCCCACCACCGCCGGCGGCGGCCCAGACCACCGTCATGTCGCAGACGATGGTGACCGATGACAGCGGGCCCAAGGACTACCTGTTCGAGCTGGGCCTGACCGGCGGCGCCCACTTCTTCGACTCGCAGAGCGGCCTGGGGCGGCTGACGGACGACCCGCACGATCTGTCCCCCAAGACCTCCTTCGCCATGGGCCTGCGGCTGGCGCTGAACTTCAACCCCTGGGTCTCGCTGGAAGGCGAGGCCATCTGGGTTCCCACGCACACCCGGCGGGATCCGGGCGGCACCGCGGTGAACGTGTTCGCCTATCGGGGAAGCCTGGTGGTGCACCTGATCAAGCACGGCCCCGTGCGGCCCTTCCTGCTGGTCGGGTACGGCGGCTTGACGTCGATCTCGAACGACGACACGGTCGTCCCCGGTGACACCGACGGGTACCTGCACGGCGGCGTGGGCGTGAAGATCGCCTTCAGCGACCGGGTCGGCCTGCGCCTGGACGGGCGCATCCTGGCGCCGCCCGCCTTCCTGGGGAAGAGCGTGACCGTGGGCGACGAGACGGGGTTCCATGGCCCGGACTGGGAGGCGCTGGGCGGGCTGTACTTCAACTTCGGCATGATCGAGAAGGAAGTCCGGACCACCGTGAACACCAGCCGCCAGGTGGTGATGGCGCCCGTGAACCCCGATCCCGACGGCGACGGCATCGCCGGCGCCGCGGACAAGTGCCCCAACGTCGCCGAGGACAAGGACGGGTTCGAGGACGAGGACGGCTGCCCCGATCCCGATAACGACAAGGACGGCATCCCCGACGCCCAGGACAAGTGTCCGAATCAGCCCGAGACGGTGAACGGCATCGACGACGAGGACGGCTGCCCCGAGGTCGATAGCGACGGCGACGGCATCCTGGGCTCGCGCGACAAGTGTCCCGACGAGCCGGAGACCAAGAACGGCTATCAGGACGAGGACGGCTGCCCCGACGAGGTCCCGCAGGCGGTGAAGAAGTTCACCGGCGTCATCCAGGGGATCAACTTCAAGACGAACCAGGCGACGATCCTGCCGGGCTCGTACGGCATCCTGGACGAGGCGGTCTCGGTGCTGAAGCAGTACCCGGACATCCGTCTGGAGATCGGCGGCCACACCGACTCGGTCGGCAAGGCCGACTACAACCGCGATCTGTCGCAGCGCCGCGCCGACGCGGTGAAGACGTACCTCATCGGCAAGGGCATCGACGCCGGGCGCCTGACCTCGGTGGGCTACGGCCTGGATCGCCCCATCGCCGACAACAAGACCGAGTCGGGACGCTCCAAGAACCGGCGCACAGAGTTCAAGATCTTGATCGCTGATCAGCCCCCGGCGGGCGCGGCCGCACCGGCGGCGGGAACGCCGGCTCCCGCGGGCGCCACCCCGGGCGGCACGCCGAACGCCAAGCCGAACGCGGCGCCCTACGACTCGGGCCCGCCGCCGGCCGACACGCCGCCGGCCAAGCCCTAGCTGGTGCCCGGTCAACGACCCGGCCGAGCGGCAGTCGGCCGGGTCACCGCAGGACGTCGCTAGTCCTTGCGGGCTGGCGGCGTGGCGCTCCAGCCGCCGCCCAGCGCCTTCACCAGCTGAACGCTGGCGCTGTAACGGCGGGTGACCAGGTCGGCCTGGGTGCGCTCGCTGGACAGCTGGATCGTCTGCGCCGTCAAGACCTCGAGGTATGTGGTCACGCCGCCCTTGTACCGCTGGGTGCTCAGCGCCAGCGAGCGGTGCGCCGCCTGGACGGCCAGCGCCTCGGCCTCGGCCTCGTCGCGCAGCACCCGCAGCGCGGCCAGGTTGTCCTCGACCTCGCGGAACGCGTTCAGCACGGTCTGCCGGTACGTGGCGACCTGGCCTTCGTACAGGTCGCGGGCCTGATCGGTCAGGGCATGGCGGCGGCCGGCGTCGAACAGCAGCTCGCTGGCAGAGCCGCCCAGCGACCAGAAGAAGCTCGAGACCTGGAACAGCGTACCGAGCAGCCCGCTCTCCAGTCCCGCCGAAGCTCCCAGGGTGACGTTCGGGTAGTAGGCGGCCGTCGCGATGCCGATGGCGGCGTTGGCCGCGGCGACCCGCCGCTCCGCCGCCGCGATGTCCGGCCGGCGCTCGAGCAGCGCCGAGGGCACGCCCGCCGGGATGTCGGGCAGGGTCAGCGCCGCCGTCGAGGGCGGCAGCGAGAAGGCGGCCGGGGGAACCCCGATCAGCAACGCGATGGCGTGCTCCAGCTGGGCGCGCGCCACGCCCAGGTCGATGGACTGCGCTTTCACGTTGCGGACCTGCGTCTCGGCCTGGGCCACGTCGACCCCGGTGGCGATGCCGCCCTTGAACCGCACCTGGGTCAGCTGCAGGTAGTCGACGTCGCTGGCCAGCGTGCTCTCCAGCAGCTGCTTCTGCGTGTCCAGCCCGCGGAGCTGAAAGTAGTCCAGGGCCAGCTCGCCGTGCAGGCTCAGCTCGACATTGGCCAGCTCGGCGGCGCTGGCCTCCGCGTTGGCCCGCGCCTGCTCGACGGTGCGGCGAACCTGACCCCACAGGTCGGGTTCCCACGACGCCTGCAGCGGCAGCACGAAGGTGTTGAACGAGTACCGGGTGACGCCGGGGACGGTGCCGGGCTGGCTCTGCGATTCGTGGGTGTGGGTGGCCGACGGTCCCAGGGCCAGCGTCGGGTAGTAGCCGGCACGGGCCGCGCGCACCTGATCGCGCGCGGCCAGATACTGCGCCAGCGCTGCCTTGACCGTCTGGTTCGAGACAGCGATCTGCCCTTCCAGGGCGTCGAGCTGCGGGTCGCCGAACAGCTGCCACCACTGGCCGCGCAGGGTGGTGTCGCCCGGCTGCGCCGGCTTCCAGTCACCGGGCGGACCCCCGGGCGGTGGCAGCTGCTCCTTGAACGCCGCCGGCGTCGGGCCGGCGGGCGCGGGTCGCCTGTAATTGGGGCCTACGGTGCAGCCGGCGCCCAGCGCCAGCAGCGCCGCGGCCGTCCAGGTTCGGGGGGAGGTCATCGCGGTCGCTACCGGTTCGCGCCCGCGCGGCCGGCGCCGGCGCCCGCCTGTCCCGCGCCCAGCTGCGGTTGCACCACGCGCACCGCCTCGCCCTCGATCAACGAGTCGGGCGGGTTCTGGATGACCTGGTCGGTCGGCTGCAGGCCACCGGCGATCTCCACGGTGCGGCCGTCGTCTCGCGCCAGCGCGATGGGAACCAGCACCGCCTTGCCATCGCGCACCACCCCGACGCGCAGCCCTTCGGCCCGGAACAGCAACGTCGACACGGGCAGCGTCAGTGACAGTCGATCGGACCTGAGCTTGAAGTGCACCTGCGCATACGAGCCGGGGAACAGCTCGTGCTTGGCGTTGTCGACCTGCACCTCGACCAGCAACGTCCGCGACGTGGGATCGATGGCGTTCGACGTGCGCACGATCTTTCCGGGGAAGGACTGGTTGGGGTGCTCTTGCAGCGTCAGCTCCGCCGCCACGCCCGGAACCGCCGCCCGCGAGTAGACCTGCGGCACGTTCACGTACACGCGCAGCACGTCGTCGGCGGCCATGTGGAACAGCTCGCGGCCGGCGCCCGCGTCGATCAGCGTCCCGACGTCGACGTTGCGGGCGGTGATGACCCCGTCGAAGGGGGCCACGATCTTCTCGAAGCCCGTCAGCTGCTGCAGGCGGCGCACGTTCGCCTCCGCCGCCTGCACCTGGTTCCGGGTCGAGCTGGCCTGGGCCCGGAAGTTGTCGGTGTCCTGCTTGGAGACGGCATTCTGGCCCAGCAGCTCCTCGTAGCGGGTCGACTGCGTCTTCGCGTACACCGAGTTGGCCTGGGTGGTGGCCAGATCGGCGCGCGCTTGGGCCAGTTGCTGGTCCAGCTCCGGGCTCTCGATGATCGCCAGACGCTGCCCCTTCTTGACGTGGGCGCCGATGTCGAAGGCCCAGGACTTCAGATAGCCGCTGGTGCGGGCGTAGATGGGCGAGTCAGTGAAGGCCTGGATGTTGCCCGGCAGGATCAGCTCCTGCGACAGGCGGCCCGGCTGGGGCGCGGCCACGATGACCGCCGGCGCTGCCAGCTCCTCTGTCTGCCGCTGCAAGGTGGTGCGCGCCCGCACGCGGGGCACGATCCCCAGGATGGCCAGCGCGACGGCGCCCACCACCAGGACGAAGGCCAGCAACAGGGCCTTGCCGCCGGACAGAGGCGGCTTTTTGGCCGGGGTGGGCTGGGGGGCAGGAACCCGGTCGGGGTTCCCCTCGGCGGGTGCGGGAGCCCGATCAAGGCTCCCCTTGGATGGTACGGTCATGTCAGGGCTCTCCAGCAGGGACGGGGAGGGAATCAGGTCGATGGGATGCCCTTCGTCGCCGTTCCAGCGCGCCGTGTAACAGCTTGAAGAAGACGGGGACGAAGAACAGCGTCGAGACGGTGGCGAAGATCAGGCCGCCGATCACCGCCCGGCCCAGCGGGGCGTTCTGCTCGCCCCCGTCGCCCAGGCCCAGGGCCATGGGCACCATGCCGATGATCATGGCCAGCGCCGTCATGATGACGGGGCGGAAGCGGACGAAGCCGGCGTTCAACGCCGCGGCCCGGGCGTCGCCTCTCAGCTCGGCCAGCTGTTCACGCGCGAAGCTGACCACCAGGATCGAGTTCGCGGTGGCCACCCCCATGCACATGATGGTGCCGGTCAGCGCGGGCACGCTGATGCGGGTGTGGGTGACGAACAGGAACCAGACCACGCCCGCCAGCGCCACCGGCAGGGCCGAGATGATGATGAAGGGGTCCAGCCAGGACTGAAAGTTCACCACGATCAGCAGGTAGACGAGCAGGATCGAGAACAATAGGCCGGCCACCAGACCGAAGTACGAGCTGCGCATGGTCTGCACCTGTCCGCGCACGTTGATCAGCGAACCCCGCGGCAGGCCTGGCTTGGCCCGGGCCAGGATCTTCTCGATCTGCGCGTCCACGCTGGCGAGATCCGTCCCCACCACGTTGCCGAAGATGTCGATGACGGGAGCGATGTTGTAGTGGGAGACCGTCCCGGAGGTGGCGCTGCGCGCGACCGTGGCCACGTTGCCCAGGATCTGCACGGGCAGGCCGCGACCACCGGGGTTGGCGGCGCCAGGGCGAACCGTGCCGGCCCCGGTGATGGGGATGTTCTCCAGGTCCTGCAGGTTGTCCAGATCGTATTGCGGCGCCTGCACCGCCACGCTGTAGCTGACGCCGTTCTTCGGGTTCAACCAGAAGCTGGGCGCCGTCTGGAAGCTGCCGCTGGTGGCCGTCAGCAGGCTGGAGGCCACGTCCCGCTGCTGCATTCCCAGTTGCTGGGCCTTGGTCCGATCGATCTCCACGCGCAGTTGCGGGTTGTCGGCCGGCTGCTGGATGCGCAGATCGGCGGTGCCGGGCACCCGCTTGATCTCGTCGAGCAGCCGGGTGGCGAAGTCGCGGTTGCCCTTCAGGTCGTTGCCGACGATCTGGATGTCCAGGGGGGCCGGCAGTCCGAAGTTCAGGATCTGGGTGACGATGTCGACCGGCAGCTCGTAGAACGTGACCCCGGGAAAGCGCGTGGCCAGGATGGAGCGGAACTTCTGCACGTAGTCCTTGGTGGGGTGATGCTCCGCCGCCAGCGACACCTGGATGTCGGCGTCGGCCGGGCCGACCGGCGCCGAGTTCGAATAGGTGGTGTTGATGCCGCTGTAGGGCAGGCCGATGTTGTCGATGATGGTGACCAGCTCGTCCGCCGGGATGATCTCGCGGAAGGTCTGGTCAATCTCGTCGCACAGCTTGGCCATCTCCTCGATGCGGGTGCCGGTGTGGGCGCGGACGTGCATCTTGAACTGGCCGCTGTCCACGGAGGGGAAAAAGTCCTGGCCCAGGTACGGGTACAGGAAGGCCGCCGACGCCACCGCAAAGCCCAGGAACGCGATCAGGAACAGCTTGGCGTGGTTCACGCACAGCTCGAGCACCCCGTGGTACCCGTCGCGCAGGCGATCGAACAGGCGCTCGAAGCCAAGCTGGAAGCGCACGAAGGGGTTGCGGCTGCGGCGCTTGCTCTGTTCCGCGGCGGCGTCGTGCTTGCGCAGCAGATACTTGGCCATGGTGGGGACCACGGTCCGCGACAGGATGTACGAGGCGATCATGGCGAAGCAGACCGCCTCGGCCAGGGGCACGAACAGGAACTTCGCCACCCCGCCCAGGAAGAACATGGGCACGAAGACGATGCAGATCGCGATGGTCGACACCAGCGCGGGCACCGCGATCTGCGCCGCGCCGTCCAGGATGGCGTGCTCGATCTCCTTGCCCTGGTCCAGGTTGCGGTTGATGTTCTCGATCTCGACGGTGGCGTCGTCCACCAGGATGCCGACGGCCAGGGCCAGCCCCCCCAGCGTCATGATGTTGATGGTCTCGCCCAGGGCGGCCAGCGCCAGCAGCGAGGACAGGATCGACAGAGGGATCGACACCGCAATGATGACCGTGCTGCGCCAGCTGCCCAGGAAGATCAGGATCATCACGGCGGTCAGGCAGGCGGCGATGATCGCCTCGCGCACCACGCCGTCGATGGCGGAGCGCACGAAGATCGACTGGTCCGCCAGCGGCGTCACCTTCAGGCTCGCGGGGAGCTGCGGGCGCAGCAGGTCCAGCTTGGCGCGGATGCCGGCCACGATGTCCAGGGTCGACGTCTCGCCGGTCTTGATGACCGACAGCAACGAGGCGCGCTGCCCGTCCACGCGCACGATGTTGGTCTGGGGCGGAAAGCCGTCCCGCACGTGGGCGACGTCGCGGACGTACACCACCGCGCCGTTGGTGGCGCGGATGGGCAGGTCGTTCAGGTCGTTCAGGTCGGCGGCGGCGCTGTTCGTCTCCAGCTGATATTCGAAGGTCCCGATCTTGGCGGTGCCCGAGGGCAGGATGACGTTCTGGGCGCCGATGGCGGCCGAGACGTCCGCGGGCGAGAGGCCGCGCGCCTGCAGGGCGGCCAGGTTCAGGTCGACCTGGATCTGGCGCTGCTTGCCGCCGTATGGATAGGGAATGCCAGCGCCGTCCACGGTGACCAGCTGGGTGCGGATGGAGTTGAGGCCGTAGTCGTTCAGCTGCTGTTCGGACAGCCCTTCACCGGACAACCCCAGCTGGATGATGGGCACGCTGGACGCGCTGTACTGGATGATCAGCGGCGGCGTGGTGCCGGGCGGCAGCTGGCGCAGCTGGGTCTGGGCGATGGCGGTGACCTGCGCCACCGCGTTCGCGATGTTCACCTTCGGCTGGAAGAAGATCTTGATGACGCCGATGCCGGTCAGCGATTGCGACTCGATGTGCTCGATGTTGTTGACGGTGGTGGTCAGCGACCGTTCGCTCTGCACGACGATCCGGCTGGCCATCTGCTCGGGCGAGAATCCCGTGTATTGCCAGACCATCGCCACCACCGGGATGTCGATGTTGGGGAAGATGTCGGTCGGCGTCCGCAGGGCCGTGAGGGGACCGAGGATCAGCAGGACCAGGGCAAGGACGGCGAAGGTGTAAGGGCGGCGGAGCGCGAGACGGACTATCCACATCGGGGTTCGATTTCCATCAGAGGGCGGCGAGGGCGGCAACAGCAAATTGCCGGCCAAGGGCTAAATGGCTACCACGCCCTACATCGATGCCGGAGGGGCCGTTCGGATTCCCGGCAGCTGTACGGCTTTGCGACAAGGATCGGGGGCACCGCGGGGTGGCCACAGCCGGCGCCGGCGTGAAATACTGCCTGGGGAATGGACCTGAACCAGGCCACCGACGAGCTGCTCGCGGCGCCCTGGGAGTCGTTCGTCGAGACGCGCGCCCGGCTGGCCGGTGAGCTGGCGGACGCGGGCAAGCGGGACGACAGCCGGGCCCTGAAGAAGATCCGGCGGCCCACGGCGGCGGCCTGGGCCACGAATCAGGTGGTGCGAAAGGCCCGGCACGCCGTCGACGGCTATCTGGCGGCCAGCGACGAGCTGCGGTCGCGGCAGGCGGCCACGCTGGCCGGCGGCGGTGACCGCGCGGCCTATCAGGCGGCGGCGGAGAGCTTCCGGCAGGCCACGGCGTCGTTGACCCATGCCATCCGGAAGGTGCTGCAGCAGGGGGGACGCGAGCCCGACCGCGGTCAGATCGACGGCGTGGTGGCGAACGTGCGGGCGGCGGCGCTGGCGGACCAACGGCGGCCGGAGTTGCTGGCAGGGCGTCTGCTGGCCGATCTTTCCGCGGGCGATGGCGACCTGGAAGGGGTGTTCGGGGCCAGCCTGGCGGCGGGGGCCGGCGCCACCGCGCCCGTGTCGCGCGTGGTGGTGGGGGCCGGCAAGGCGCACGCCGCGGCCAACGACACGCACGCGCCCCGGACGGAAGGCCACGCCAAGGGCGATGGGAAGCGGGACGGGGAAGCCGAGGCCCACGCCAAGCGCGAGGCGCTGGCGCGCGCCAGGCGCGCCGAGCAGGCCCGCCGGGTGGCCGCGGCCCTGGACGAGGAGAAGGCCGCGCGCGCGGCCGCAGCCGAGGCCAGCGACGAGGCGGAGCGGGCGCGGGCCATGCGGGACGAGGCGCAGGAGCGACTGAGCGCCGCCGAGGCGGCCGTCGCCGACGCGCGTGCGGCGCTGCACGACGCCAAGACGGCCCTGCAGGCCGCCGAGCGCGCCGCGAAGGAGCGACAGGCCGCGCTGGAGCGGGCCACCGAGCGACGTCACGGCCTGGAGAAGCAGGCCGAGCGCTGAGCGTGAACACCGGCCTGCGTCGCGCCGGCGGCGCCACACCCGCTCAGAGGAACTTCGCCAGAAGGATCAGCCGCCCGAACGTCGCCGGCGGGCCCCGGTGCAACGTCGCTTGCAAATACTCCGGATGGTGGCCGATGGCCTTCGTGAAGATCTGCACCGCCTCCACCGCCGTGCGGTGGACGCAATCCACGTCGGCCGCCGCGTCTGGCGGGCCGTCGAGCCGCGCCGCCAGCTGCGGGTGCAGGACCGTGAGCAGGCGAACCGCGCCCAGGTGCACCGCCAGCCGATGCAGGTGTTCCAGCAGCGAGGGGGCGTCGGTGTACGGGTTGCGCAGCAGGAAGTGCTGGGCGTACCTCGCGAACAGGCGCTCGCTGGCCCGGCCGGCCCGCGCCTGCAGCTGATCGCGGCGCGCCGCATAGGCCTCCCACCACCGGGCGGCGCTGGCGGCCGCACCGGACGCAGTCGACAGCGGGGAGCTCAGGGTCTGCTCCAGCAGCGCCCCGAAGCGCGCGGCGTGGGGCAGGCGGCGCCGCTCCAGCAGGAAGCTGGCGAGCGCCGCCGTGACACCGGCGGCCGCCACCGGCGGGAAGGCCAGCGCCTTCAGCTCGGCGTTCACGTCGTGATGCAGCCCGGGGGACAAGGTGGCCGCCTGCTCGGCGCGCAGCCGGCGCTCGGCGAAGGCGCGCCGGGCCCCGTTCATCTCGGTCGTTCCCGCGTGGAAGAATCCCTGCACCCGCGTGGCGAAGTCCGCCGCCACGGCCAGGCGCGCGCCCAGCGGCAACGGCAACCGGAAACAGTCGAGCAGCGTCTGCCGGACCTCGCCGAAATGGCGCGCGTAGGCGTCCCCGTCGTCCCGGGAGATCGTCTTGCCCACGTAGGGGCGCGACAGCATCGGCGTGGCGGCGGGCCCCAGCAGCAAAGGCTCGGGCGACACCAGGGTCAGGCGCGCCACCTCGGGGCAGCCCAGCGAGCCTCCCACCTCGAGGCCACCAGGGGTGGCCAGGGCCGTGCGGGGGAAGATCGAGCAGGCCGTGGTCAGCGCCTCCTCGCCCAGCGCGGCGTGGACGCCGCAGCGCTGATCGACCTCCAGCATCGGGCAGCCGCCGCTCTCGTCCAGGTGCAGCCGCGCCGCCGTGTCGCTGCCGGGGGCCCGGCCGCCGAGGACCACCAGGCGCACCAGCCGTTCGCGCCCTTCCGGCGTGGAGGACAGCGCGCCCTTCAGCCGCTCCAGGTCGGCGCGGTCGACGGGGACCGCCCAGTCCCGGCAGCAGGTGTCGGGACACTTCTCGGCCAGGCAGGAGAACGCCGTCATGGCGGGCGTGGTGAGCTGCCGGGCGGGCGCCGGATGGGGCAGGGGCGTCAGAGACGTGGCGCCATGCACGGCGTTGTGAGGCAGGACGGGCGGCATGCCGGCTGGAGCAGCAACGGGTAGGCCAGCGAAGTCCGGGGCGTCCCCCCTGGACTTCGTCAGGTCCCTGGCGCGGCCGGGCGCGCGTCCTGACAGGCGCGCGCGAACTCCGCGACGTCCTCGCGTGTCGTGCCACACGCCCGGACCACGCCGTCGAGGGCGCGGCCCATCTCCTCGGCCGAGGCCCACCGCGCGCGCACGTCGCGCGCCAGCGCCTGCATCACGATGTCATCCAGCGCCTGGGGCACGTCGGGCCGTAGCTGCGAGGGGGGCGCTATCGGCATCTGGATGATGCGGTAGGCGGTCGCCATGTCGCCGCCCTCGCCGTCGAACAGGTGGCGCAACGTCAACAGCTCGTGCAGCACGATGCCCAGCGCGAACAGATCGACGCGGAAATCGATGGCCTCGCCCTTGATCTGCTCGGGGGCCAGGTAGGCGGCCTTGCCCTTGATCTGGCCCTGGCGGGTCATCGAGACGCTCGAGTCAATCTTGGCGATGCCGAAGTCCAGCAGCTTCACGGCGCCGGTGCGGGTGGTCATCGCGTTCGACGGCGTGACGTCCCGGTGGATCACGTTCAGCGGGGTCCCGTCGGACTGTTGCAGCGTGTGAACGGCGGACAGGCCCCGGCAGATCTCGCGCGCCAGGTAGGCGGCGATGCCGATGGGCACGGGCGCCTTCGCCCGGTGGCGCCGGTCCATGATCTCGGCCAGCGAGGGCCCGTCCAGATACTCCAGCGCCAGGTAGTGGCGGCCGCCGTCCTGACCGAAGTCGAACACGCTGACGATGTTCGGGTGATGCAGCATCCCCAGGATCTTCGCCTCTTCGACGAACGCGTGGATGAAACGCGGATCGCTGGCCAGGTGGGGCAGGATCCGCTTGATGATCAGGGGGCGGGTGGCGCCGCCGGGCGTTCGGGCCCGGGCCCGGAACACCTCGGCCATGCCGCCCACGCCCACCAGCTTCAACATCTCGTAGTGGCCGATGGAGGCGCCCACGCCATCGCCCACGCCCTCGACGCCGGCCGCCTGGGTGATGGTCATGGCGCGCCCGCAGAAAGGCGCCGGATCTTCATCAGCAGCTCGTCCAGGTCGAAGGGCTTGGTGATGAAGTCGTCGACGTTGATGTAGTACGGCGAGGCGGGATCCCGGCTGACCGCGCCCGAGGTCACGACGATGGGGATCTTCTCCATCGCCGGATCGCCGCGGGCGGCATCGCAGAACTCCCACCCGTTCATCACGGGCATCAGCAGGTCGAGGACGATCACCCGGGGCAGCGGGCGGACCTTCATCAGCTCCAGGGCCTCGCGCCCGTTGGACGCGCTGACGACCTCGTAACCCACCTCGGCCAGGGCCGCGGCCAGCTCGTCCCGCAGCTCGGCGTCATCATCCACCAGCAGGATGGGGCCGCGGTCACGGGACGACCGGCCCTCGCCGGGATGGGTTGGCCGCTGGTCATCCCGGTCGGCTGGTCGTGGATTCACGCGCGGGTCAAGGCAGCAGGGTCCGTGCCACGTGACGGACGAGCGCAAGTCCCTGGAACTCCAGCGTCCCGGCCGGGAGCGCTGATCCGCGGGCGTATCCCGAGGTCCCGGCCGTCACGCGATCGAAACGGGCGCCGCTGCGGCCAGGCGACCCGACTGGGTCGGGCCAGCTAGTATGCCGGCGTGACCTCCGAGGTTCTTTCGTTCACCGTCTCGACGTTGACGACGATGTTTCTGGTGGTCGACGCGCCCGCCGCCGTGCCGCTGTTCCTGTCGATGAGCGCTGGCGATTCGCCGGAACTGCAGCGCCGGACGGCGTCGCGCGCCGCCATCGCCGCCGCGCTGGTGCTGGCCTCGTTCGGAGCCCTGGGCGGCGCCATCTTCCGGTTGCTGGGCGTGTCGCTGGGGGCCTTCCGCATCGCGGGCGGCGTCCTGCTGTTCCTGCTGGCGGTCGACATGCTGCGGGCGAAGCGCTCGCGGCAGCGGACCTCCCCCGAGGAAGAGGCGGAGGGGGTCGACCGGCCGGACATCTCCATCTTCCCGCTCGCCATACCCATGCTGTCCGGCCCTGGCGCCATCTCGACCGTGATGGTGCTGGTGTCGCGCGCTGGCCATCTCTGGCAGTACGCGGTGGTGGCGGGGGCCGTCGCGGCGACGGCGCTCACTTCCTACGGCCTGCTTCGCTGGGCGGTTCGCGTGGAACGGGCGCTGGGCCGCACCGGCATGAACGTCCTTCAGCGGGTGATGGGGCTGATCCTGGCGGCGACGGCGGTGCAGTTCGTCGTGGAAGGGACCGGCAACGTGCTGCCGGAGATCATCCGGCTAGGCAGGGCCACGACCCCGCCAGGCGGCTGAGCCCCGGCGCGGCCACGGTCGGTGCGGCGCATGCGACGGGGTTCTTACCCGTGCAAACGCGACGCCCGTTGTGCGAACGCGAAGCGCCCGTGCAAAACGCGAGGCGCTGTGTGCAACCGCGAAGCGCCTCGTGCAAGCGCCAGGCGCGTTGTGCAAGCGCCAGGCGCGTTGTGATAGAAGGCCTGCTCCTCCCCCCCCCATTTGGTTGAGGTGCGTCCTGTTCATGACGCGCCCACGGAGGATGTTCCATGCCAGCAGTGTCACGCCGGTCGGTCGGTTGTCTCATGGTACTTCTGGCCGCCGGACAGCCGGGTTGCGGGTCCAGCCCGTCAGGGACGAAGGACGGCTCCGGGGGCAGCGCCGATCCGTCCGGATCGGGCGGTCACAGCGCAAGCGGCGGCTCCCATGGGTCGAATGGCTCGGGCGGCAGCGCGGCCACGGGAGGCACGGCGGCGGCGAGCGGGGGCGCGAGCGGCTCCGGCGGCGCCATCGGCTCGGGTGGCAAGACCTCGTCCGGGGGAGCGACGGGCGGAGGCGGCACCACCGGCGGCTCGGGCGGCGCGGGCGGACCAGGCACGGGCGGCAGCGCCGCCGCCAGCGGGGGCCGATCGGGCGGCGGCGGAGGGGCGGCGGGGGGCGCCCGCGCTTCGGGCGGAGCGCCGGGGACGGCGGGCGGCTCGGGCAGCGGTGGCGCCACGTCAGGCAACGGCGGCAGCCGCGGCGGCGTGTCCAGCACCGAGAACGACTTCACCGGCTGCATGGCCAAGGCCGGCGACCTGAAGAAGAACATGAAGTTGCCCAACCCGTTCCTGATGCACGACGGGACCATGATCACCACCAAGGCGCGGTGGGAGTGCCGCCGCGCCGAGATCAAGGCCGACCTCGAGAAATACGAGATCGGCGCCAAGCAGGATCCGTCGACGGTGACCTCGGTCAAGGCCACGCTGTCGGGAAAGAGCCTGAGCGTGGCCATCACCACCAGCGCGGGGACCATGACCTTGACCTCGACGATCTCGGGCAGCGGAAGCTGCATCCTGATCGGCCTGGACAGCCCGCAAAGCCTGGTGACGGGCTGCACCTCGGTGCCGTTCACGTCCAGCCAGGTGGTGAAGTCCGAGCAGGACAGCATGCAGTATCAGTCCGACCCCTTCTACAAGGTCTATCCGGACCTGTGGCAGAAGGTCGGCAACTACAGCGCCTGGTCGTGGGGCGTCAGCCGGCTGATCGATGGTCTCGAACAGGTGAAGGCGCAGTTGAACGTCGACACCACGAAGATCGCCGTCCACGGCTGCTCGTATGCGGGCAAGATGGCGCTGTTCTCGGCGGCCCTGGACGAGCGCATCGCGCTGTCGGTCGTCGAGGAGTCCGGTGGCGGCGGGATCAACGCGTGGCGGACGTCGCAGGACTTCGAGAAGAGCGGCGCCCCCAGCATCGAGAAGATCGACAACACCAATTACGGCTGGTTCTTGCCCAGCATGCAGAAGCTGGATCCCTACAGCCTGCCGCACGATCACCACGAGCTGATCGCGATGATCGCCCCGCGCGCCGTCATCATCCTGGGCAACGACAACTACGATTGGCTGGGTGACGAATCCGGCTACAAGTCGACCATGGCGGCCCTGCAGGTGTTCACCGCCCTGGGCGTGGCCGACCACATCGGCTACGACTTCACCAGCCCGTCCGGGCAGGCGCATTGCAGCCCGCCCGCCTCGCACCAGGCCAGCGTCAAGACGTTCGCCCAGCGCTACCTGCAGGGCGGAACGGCGGCGACGAACGTGGCCATCAAGCCCTCCAAGAGCAGCTTCGATCTGAACTGGATGGGCTCCATCGACTGGACGACGGCGACGCTGCAGTGACGGTGGCGGCCGGTGTTGCCACGCCGGTTCCGGGCCCGCGCTGACGCTTCGTCGGCGGGGCTGGGGCCGGCGTGGTGTGCGTTCAACTCTCGACGTGCTACGTAAGGGCAATCACTCATGAAGAATTCGAAGCTGATCTTGTTGTTCGGCGGCGTGCTGGCGATGACCGCCTGTTCGGGTGGTTCCGGGACTGGAAGCTCCTCGGGCGGCTCCACCGGGCAGGGGTCCGGTGGGAGCAGCAGCTCGGGCGGGTCGACGGGCAGCGGCGGTCACGCCACCGGCGGCAGCGATGGCGCCGTCGGCACCGGCGGTCGGGCCTCGTCGGGCGGCAGCAGCGGCTCGGGCGGGGGCGTGGGCAGTGGCGGCGTCTCCGCCTCGGGGGGAGCGGGCAGCGGGGGCAGCGGCGGCGAAATGACCGGCGCCGGTGGGAGCGGCAGCGGCGGCAAGGGCTCGGGCGGCGCGGGAGGGAACCTTGGCGGCGGCGGCCAGACCGGCTCAGGGAACGCGGGCGGCGGCCGGGCCAGCGGGGGCAGCGCGGGCGGCGGCTCGGGCGGGAACGCCGGGATGTCCGGCGTGGCCGGCAGCAGCGGCACGCAGCACTGGGTCGGCACCTGGACGGCGTCGCCCTATTACGACTCCGGCAATCCTCCCCCCACGTCGCTGTCGAACACGGTGATCCGGCAGATCGCGCACGTCTCCCTGGGCGGGGGCCAGCTTCGCGTGCAGTTCTCGAACCTGCAGGGCAACGGTTCCCTGGAGATCAAGGCGGCGCACATCGCCCTTTGCAAGGCGACGCCCGCGGTCGACAGCACCATCGACACCGCGACGGACAAGGCGCTGGCGTTCGCCGGCATGGCGTCCGTCACCATCGCCCAGGGCAAGGAGGTGTGGTCCGACCCGATCGCCTTCGATCTTCCGGCGCAGGGGAACCTGACCATCACCACCGCGTTCGGTAGCGTGCCCAGCCAGGTGACCAGCCACTCGGGCTCGCGAACCACGTCCTACATCAAGAGCGGCACCGACGTGACGCCGGCCAGCCTGACGGGCACCGGTGTGACCACGGTCGAGCACTGGTACGCCATCGCTGGCATCGACGTCATGGCCGACGCGGCGGCGCGCGGCGTGGTGGCCATCGGCGACTCGATCACCGACGGGCGCGGCACCGACACCAACCACAACAACCGGTGGACCGACGTGCTGGCCGCGCGGCTGCAGATGAACGACGCCACCAAGGACGTCTCGATGATGAACCAGGGCATCGGCGCCACCAACCTGGTGGGGACCGGGACGGCGGCGCAGGCGCGCTTCGCCCGCGACGTCCTGGGCCAAAGCGGGGTGAAGTACGCCATCGTCCTCGATGGCGTGAACGACATCGGCGGCGGTTCGGGGACGCTCGATTCGATGAAGAGCGCTTACATGTCGTTGATCACGATGGCCCACGCGAAGAACGTCCTGATCTACGGCGCCACCATCACGCCGTTTGGCGGGGACGCGAGCTATGCCGCGCATGACTCGCTGCGCGTGCAGGTCAACCAGTTCATCAGGAGCGGGGTCTTCGACGGGGTGATCGACTTCGACATGGCGCTGACGGACGGGGGCAATCCGGCCAAGCTGCAGGAGATGTACGCGACCTGGTCGATGGAGGACGGGCTGCATCCCGGCCCGGCCGGCTATCAGAAGATGGGCCAGACGCCCGATCTGACGCTGTTCACCAAGTGAGGACGGTCCGCGGGGCCAGCGTGCCTGGGCGCGCTCGCCGCTGCCGTCCTGGCTTCGGCTCGGCCTCGGCGCGCGGAGCGCCGCAGCCCGTCACGCGCGTCCCGGCGGGCCTCGAGGCGGCGCTCAAGCGTTGCCACCGGGCGGACGATGATCCCGGTGACCCCCACTCGGGAGGGGGCTCATGGAAACTCAGACCTTCGCGCACACGACGTCAAACGGATGGGGCACGGCGAGGTTTCCGGACTGGGACTCGCCCTCCACGCTGGTCGTGGTGTTCGGACCGTCCCGGCGGCTCGACGACCCGGGGCCGCTCGCCGAGTTGCTGAGCGCGTATCCCGCCTCCCACGTCATCGGCTGCTCGACCTCCGGTGAGATCCACGGCACCGCCGTGGAGGACGACAGCTTGACGGTGGCGGTCTGCCGCTTCGCCGGAACGCAGCTGCGTTCTACGGGCGCCCAGGTCGGACCGGAGGCCCGCGACTCCGCCCGCGCCGGAAGCCAGATCGCCGCCGCGTTGATGGCGGACGACCTGAAGTGCGTCCTGGTGATCTCCGACGGAATCCGCGTCAATGGCGCCGAGCTGGTGCGCGGCATGAACGACGTGCTGCCCGCCTCGGTGGTGGTGACGGGCGGGCTGGCGGGCGACGGGGATCGCTTCCAGCGCACCTGGGTCATCGCCCAGGGGCGGCCGGCGACGAACCGGATCTCGGCGGTCGGCTTCTACGGCCAGCGCATTCACGTGGCCCACGGTTCGCAGGGGGGATGGGACCCCTTCGGACCGCAGCGGACCGTCACGCGGTCACAGGGCAACGTCGTGTACGAGATCGACGACCGCCCCGCGCTGGCGCTGTACAAGGAGTACCTGGGAGATCGCGCTGCGGGGCTCCCCGCGACGGCGCTGCTGTTTCCGCTGGGCCTGCTGGAGACGGGCGGCGCGCCTCTGGTGCGGACCATCCTCGCCATCGACGAGGGCGCGCAGTCCATGACGTTCGCGGGCGACGTTCCCCAGGGGAAGCACGTCCAGTTGATGCGCGGGGTCTTCGACCGTCTGGTGGCCGGCGCCGCCGACGCCGGCCGCGAGACCGCCTCTGCCGTGCGCGCTGGCGCGCCCGGGCTGGCCATCGCCATCAGCTGCGTGGGGCGCCGTCTGGTCCTGGGTCAGCGGGCCGAGGACGAGGTGGAGGCGGCGCTCGAGGCGCTGCCCACCGGCGCCAACCTGGTCGGCTTCTATTCTTACGGCGAGATCTCACCGTCGGGCTTCGGGCCCTGCAGCCTGCACAACCAGACCATGACCCTGACCCACTTCCAGGAGCTATGACGTGGGCGGCGAGCCCCTTCATCGACATCTGCTGCGCCAGCTGCGCAAGGTGGGCGCCAGCGAGGAGCAGGCGCCCTCGCTAGAGACCTGGCGCCAGCTGCTGGCAGGGGTCAGCAAGACCTACGAGGACACCGATCGCGAGCGGTACAGGCTGGAGCGATCGGTGTCGCTGTTCACGAAGGACATGGCGGGCCTGAACACGTCGCTCGAGGCCGAACGCATGCGCATGCGCATGCTGTTCGAGCAGGCGCCCGTCGGGATGGTGCGCACCGAGGTGGGGGGCCCCATCACGGAAGTGAACGAAACCTTCACGCGGATGCTGGGATACACGGCCGCGGAGATCGTGGGGCGCAAGCACGTCGACTTCGTGCACCCGGACGAGCGCGAGGTCGCGGCCACCGCGCTGGTGGCCTTGTGGGCGTCGCCCGGTCGGACGTCCTTCACCACCGCCAGACGCTTCCTGACCAAGAGCGGCCAGACCGTTCACACCAACGTCTCGGTGTCGGTGGCCCGGGACGCCGCCGGGACGCCGCTGTTCGCGGTGGCCGTCATCGAGGACGTGACGGAGCAGCGCCAGCTGGAGATGGAGCTGCGCCACGCGCAGAAGCTGGAGTCGGTCGGCATCCTGGCCGCCGGCATCGCCCACGAGATCAACACGCCCATCCAGTTCGTGGGTGACAACGCCGAGTTCCTGCGCACCGGCTTCATGGACCTGCTGACGCTGTGCGAGCGGTATCAAGCCGTGCTGGGCCACGTTCAGGCGCAACTGCCGCCTCAGGATCAGGCGGCGCTGGTCGAGGCGGAGAACGCCGCCGATTTCACCTACCTGCGCGAGCACGCCCCGGCCGCCTTCGCGTCCACCATGGACGGGGTCGAGCGGGTGGCGAACATCGTCAAGGCGATGAAGACCTTCGCGCGCCAGGACGGCCCGGGCAAGGCGCCGGCCGACATCAATCTGGCGCTGCGTAGCACGCTCACCGTTGCCCGGAACGAGCTGAAGTACGTCGCGGACGTGGAGACCGAGCTGGCACCCCTGCCGAACCTGTTGTGCAACGTGGGAGATCTGAATCAAGTATTTCTGAACCTGCTGTTGAACGCCGCGGACGCGGTGCGCGACGCCGTGGGGTCCAGCGGCGCGCGCGGCACGATCCGGGTGCGCTCGCTGCAGCAGGGGGGGGAGATCGTGGTCGCCGTCTCCGACAGCGGACCGGGCATCCCGGAGCCCATCCGGAACCGCATCTTCGAGCCGTTCTTCACCACCAAGGAGGTGGGCCGGGGCTCGGGCCAGGGCCTGGCCATCTCGCGGGCCGTCGTCGAGCGTCACGGCGGCGCCCTGACGTTCGATACGGAGATGGGCGTGGGCACGACGTTCTACGTCCGCTTGCCCACCGGCGGCGACCGCGCCTCCAGCGCGCAGGCCGCCTGAGCCGGGCTCAACCCCACGCCTCGACCGGCCGATAGGAACGCGGGAGACAGTGCAGATTTGGCCGGGCTTTGTCCGGCGAAAGGTCGCGGGTGGTAACAACGGGTACGACCAAACGACGAATTCTATTCGTCGATGACGAGCCGAACGTGCTCAGCGGTTTGCGCAACTTGCTTCGCAAGCAGCGCCACCAGTGGGACATGCTGTTCGCGACCAGCGGTCCCGAGGCCCTGGCCGAGCTGGCCAAGTCGCCGGTCGACGTCATCGTGTCGGACATGCGCATGCCGGGCATGGACGGCGCGGCGCTGTTGACGCGGGTGCGCGATCTGTACCCGCAGACGGCGCGCATCGTGCTGTCCGGCCACGCCGAGCGGGACGCCATCGCCCGCGTGGTGTCGGTCGCCCATCAATTCCTCTCCAAGCCGGCCGACGCGGGGGCCGTGCAGGCGGTCATCGAGCGGACCTGTCAATTCCAGTCGCTGATGCACGACGAGGGCATCCGGCGGGTGGTGGGCACGCTGGACCGCTTGCCGTCGCTGCCGGAGGTCTACTGGGAGCTGGTGCGCGCCACCGAGAACCCCGACACGGGGCTGTCCGACATCGCGCGCATCGTGGAGCGCGATCCCGCGATGAGCGTGAAGGTGCTGCAGCTGGTGAACTCCGCCTACTTCGGCCTGGCCCAGAAGACGGACTCGATCTCGCGGGCCGTGACCTACCTGGGCATCGAGAACCTGAAGGGCCTGCTGGTCGCCGTCCACGTCTTCGGCGCGGATGACGCTCCCCACGTGGACGGCCTGTCACCGACGGCGCTGCGGGACGAGTCCTTGATGACCGCCACGCTGGCCCGACAGATCGTGAAGGATCCCACGCTGGCCGACGCCGCCTTCACCGCCGGCGTGGTCCACGACGTGGGTCAGCTGGTGCTGGGGCGGGACCCCGAGAAGAAGTACGGCGAGGTGTTGCGCCATGCCGCCGAGCGAGGCCAGCCGCTGGCCAGCGTCGAGCGCGAGGAGATGGGGGTGACCCACGGGATCGTGGGCGCATATCTGCTGGGCGTGTGGGGCCTGCCGTACCTGCTGGCCGAGACGGTGGCGTTTCACGACACCCCGGGCGCGGTGACGGAGGGGAACCTGGACCTGCTGGGGGCCGTGCACCTGGCCGATGGCCTGATCACCGCCGGTCTGGCGGGGCGGGATCCCGGGAAGGACGGTCTGCTCGACCTGGCCTTTCTGGAGCGCGCGGGGCTGCTGGCCGACCTGCCCAGGTGGCAGGCCAAGGCGATGACCCTGGTGACCGCGGAAGGCTCTCGCTGAACATGTGCGCGGCGCCGTACCCGACCGTCCTGTGCGTGGATGACGAGAAGGCGGTGCTCGAGGGGCTGACGCTGCACCTGCGCCGCCGCTTCCAGGTCCTGACCGCGCAGAGCGGCGCCGAGGCGCTGGCGATCCTGGAACGCGAGCCCTCGGTGGCCGTGGTGATGTCGGACATGCGGATGCCCGGCATGGACGGCGCGACGTTCCTGGCGCGCTCTCGCGAGGTGGCCCCCTCTGCGGTGCGGCTGCTGCTGACGGGACAGGCGCACCTGGACGCGGCCATCGCCGCCATCAACGAAGGGCGGATCTTCCGCTTCCTGACCAAGCCCTGTGCCCCCGCCACGATGATGGCGGCCATGGACGCCGCGGCCGAGCAGCACCGCCTGCTCACCGCCGAGCGCGTCTTGCTGCAGGAGACCCTGCACGGGGCCATCAAGGCCCTGACCGACGTGCTGGCGCTGTCGAACCCCGTGTCGTTCGGGCGCGCCACCCGCATCAAGCAGACGGTCACCGACCTGGCGGCGAAGCTGGACGTCAAGGACGCCTGGCAGGCCGAGGTGGCTGCCATGTTCTCGCAGCTGGGCACCATGACCTTGCCCCCCGAGACGGTCGAGAAGATCTACCTGGGCTTTCCCCTGACGCCGGAGGAGCAGCGCATGGCGGCCCGCGCGACGGGCGTGGCCGAGCAGCTGGTCCGCAACATTCCCCGGCTGGACCTGGTGGCCGACGTGCTGGCGGCCCACGCCCGCCGCCGCAAGAGCGCCGACGCGGTGGCGGGAGATCCCCGGGCCGCCGTCGTCGAGCTGATGGCGCAGCTTCTCCGCGCCGCCATCGACTTCGACGCGCTGGAGTCGCAGGGCAGCGCGGGGGCGCTGGTCATCGACACGATGCGAGGGCGCCTGGACCGCTACGAGCCTCGCGTGGTCGAGGCCCTGGCGGAGCTGCGGGGCGGCGAGGCGCCCCGGGTGGGCGTGCGCGAGGTCTTCCTGTCGGTGCTGACGGTGGGCATGGTCTTCGTGGACGACGTCAAGATGCACAACGGCATGCTGCTGGTGGCGCGCGGGTACGAGGTGACGCCGGGGTTTCTCGAGCGGGTGCGCAATCTGAAGCCCGGCACGGTGAAGGAGCCGCTGCGCGTGGTCTTGCGGTCGGCGCTGAAGCAGGCAGCACTCGAGGGCATGGGGGGCAGATGACCCGCCCGCCCTGTGAATGCGAAGGTGGCCGGTCCGGCACCGGCAGCAGGGGGAGGCAGCGATGAGCGACATTCAGACGCGGAGCGACCGTGAACGGTCCCGTCCCTTGGTCCTGGTGGTGGACGACGAGGAGCCGATACGCATGGCCCTGGGGCGCCACCTGAAGAAGCTGGGTTACGACGTGGTCCTGACGGACGACGGCGACCGAGCGCTGGAGGTGGCTCGGGCGCGCCGTCCGGCCGTCATCCTGACGGACATCTACATGCCGGGGATGGACGGCCACACCCTGCTGGCCAACGTCAACCGTCTGGGCCTGCTGTCGTCCGTCGTGTTGATGAGCGGTCGGGGCGAGCTGGACGACGCCATCAGCGCCATGCGCGAAGGCGCCGTCGACTACATGAAGAAGCCCTGGACCCCGCAGAGCCTGACCGACGTCATGTCGCGCGCGCTGAGCCTGGCGGACGCGTTTCAGGAGTTGGCCACCGGGCGGGGCGACGGCGCCCCGCCGCTGCCGGCCGGGGCGCCCGAGATCTCGGCCGCCGAGTTGATCGATGAGCTGGTCCAGACACCCACGGCGGAGCTGCCCCTGGCCGAGGTTCCGGCCACGCTGACCCGGCTGCGCGCGCTGGCGCGCAGCCGCGAGCGCTCACCGTTGGACATGGCGGCCTTCGTGCAAAGCGATCCCCAGATGAAGGCGGCCATCTTGCGCATGGCGAACGCGCAGCCTGGCAGCGACACCGCGGGAGCGGATCCCGTTCGCTGCGCCCTGGAATCCCTGGGCGTCGAGGCGGCCTGGGGGTGCGTCGAGGCGGCGGTGCTGCGCGACGCCTTCCCCATCGTCTCGCCGGCGCTCCGCACGCTGGCCGATCGCATCTGGCAGTTCTCGGTGGCCCGCGCCATCGCCATGCAGGAGCTGGCCCTGATCGCCGACGACGAGCTGGAGCTGCCGCCGCTGCTGTATTTCCAGGCCGGGCTGCTGCTGGACGTGGGCGCCTCCTACCTGCTGTCGGCCGCGGATCGGGCGATGGCCGGGGGCGGGGGGCGCAGCGCCGCCCCGGCCAACCTGCTGGCCACCATCACCGCCCATCACGCGACCATGACCGCCCGGATCCTCCGCCGGTGGAACCTTCCCACGTCTCTGGAGGAGCTGGCCGCCGAACATCACCGGGGCGGCGACATCGCCGCGCGCCTGGCGGCGGAGCCCCTGTGGTGCGCGGCCCGGCTGGGCGCCGCCATGGCGGTCCGGGTGACCGGGTTTGGCGACCCCACCGGTGACGGCTTGGTGGGCAGTGACCAGCTGGCTCGTTGCGCCTACACGCTGGGCGTGGGCGACACCAGCTTGCGCCGGCTGACCAAGGCGCTGACCGAGCGGGCCCACCAGACCTGGGTGGCCTTCGGCTGAGGACGCCCTGCGGGGCATGGCAGGAGCGGGCATGGGCATGCAGGACTACGAACTCGGAGAGACGATCGCCCGTTCGGCGCGATCCGAGCTGCAACGCGCGGTGCGCAAGAGCGATGGCCGCGCCGTGATCATCAAGCGGTCCGTGCAAGCGTTCCCCTCGGCGCGAGACGTCGCGCAGCTGGAGTACGAACACAGCCTGCTGGCGCGGCTGGACCATCCGGGAATCGTCCGGGCCATCGGCCTGGTCAACGACGGTGATCAGCTGGCGCTGATCCTCGAGGACGTCGGGGGCGCGGATGTGCGCTCGCTGGCGGTGACGCAGGTACCGCTGGACCTGTTCTTCACCATCGCGCTGCCGCTGGTGGATGCGCTCGGCCACGTGCATGCCGCGGGGATGGTCCACAAGGACGTCAAGCCGGACAACGTCGTCTTCAACGCGACGACCGGCCAGGTGCTGCTCATCGACTTCAGCATCGCCTCTGACCAGAGGCGCGTGCGCGCCGATCTGGGGCTCGACCAGCCGGTCGAAGGGACGCTGCCCTATCTGTCCCCGGAACAGACCGGGCGCATGAACCGGGACGTCGACAGCCGCACCGACCTGTACGCCCTGGGTGTGACGTTCTTCGAGCTGTTGAGCGGGAGCTTGCCCTTCGCCGCCACGGATTCTCTGGGCTGGATTCACGCCCACGTGTCCAAGGTGGCACCGCCCGTCAACGGGCTGCGCAAGAACGTCTCGGAATCGCTGTCCCGGGTGGTGGCCAAGTTGCTGGCGAAGGACCCCGACGAGCGTTACCAGAGCGCCGAAGGGCTGAAGGCAGATCTCGGCCGCTGCCAGGCCGAGTGGGCGGCCACCGGGACGATCACCGATTTCGCTCCCGGTAGGCACGACGCGCTGGACAGCTTCCGACTGCCGGGGACGCTGATCGGGCGCGAGCGCGAGAAGGCCGGCCTGCTGGCGGCGTTCGACGAGGCGAGCCGGGGGGCGTCCAAGCTGGTGCTGGTCGAGGGACCTTCGGGGATGGGCAAGTCGGCCCTCATCGACGAGCTGCGAAGCGCGGTGTCGCTGCGCGGCGGGATCTTCGTCTCCGGCAAGCAGGACGCGCGAAGCCGTCAGGTGCCCCACGGCGCGCTGGCGCGGGCCCTCGGCGATCTGGTGCGCGGGCTGCTGGCCGAGCCGGAGGCCAGGCTGCAGGCCACCCGAGCGGCGCTGTCTGCCGCCCTGACCGGCAACGGACAGGTGCTGGTGGACCTGATCCCCGAGATGGAGCAGTTGCTAGGTCCGCAGCCTGACGCGCCGGAGCTGAGCGCCCGGGAAGCGAGCTATCGCTTTCAGCGTACCTGCCGCGCTTTCCTGGCGACCGTCGCCAGGGCCGATCGTCCCCTGGTGCTGTTCCTGGACGATCTTCACTGGGCCGACGGCCCCACGCTGGACCTGCTGGCGTCTCTGCTGGGCGAAGAGGGCCTGGAACACCTGCTGGTGCTGGGAGCCTGCCGCGAGAACGAGCTGGGGGCAGGGCACCCGCTGCGCGTGGTGATCGAGACCATCGCCAGGCGCCGTCCGGCCGCGGTGGTCACCATCGTCGTGGCGCCCCTGGCGATCGAGGCGATCACGCAGATCGTCGCCAGCGCGACCAGGCGTCAGCCGATCGAGTGTCGTCATCTGGCCGAGATCATCTTCCGCAAGACCGCGGGCACGCCCTTCTTCGTCAACGAGCTGTTGACGCTGTTGCACCGGCAAGGAGCGCTGCGCTTTCGCGCCGAGGCCGGCCACTGGGACTGGGACGAGGCTCAGGTCGAGGAGGCGGCCATCAGCGGCAACGTCGTCGAGCTGGTGGTGCGAAAGCTGGACGAGCTGCCGGCCCCGACCCTGCACGCCTTGCGACTGGCCTCCTGCATCGGCCCACGCTTCGACCTGCTGACGCTGTCCAGGCTGGCGGCGCGGCCCGCCGGTGAGGTCGGGGTGGCCTTGCGGGCGGCCATCGCGGCCGACGTGGTGGTTCCCCACGGCGCCAACTGCCGGCTGCTCCGGGCCGACGCCACCTACACGGACGCTGAGTTGCTGGAGCTCGACATCCATTACCGGTTCCAGCATGACCGGGTCCAGGAGGCCGCCCACTCCCAGATCGCGACGGCCGACAGCGCGCGGATCCACCTGGCGCTGGGCCGCCTCCAGCTTGGGGCGCTGTCCGGCGGCGAAGGTGGCAAGGTCACCTTCGAGCTGGTGAACCACCTGAACCTCGGTCGGGACCTGATCTCCGCGGCCGAGGAGCGGCGGCTGCTGGCACGCCTGAACGAGGAGGCGGGTGAGACAGCCAAGCGCTCCGGGGCCTATCCGATCGCCGCGGCCTACTTCCTGGTCGCCCAGGAGCTGACGTCGCCGCAGGACCGCGAGGCCGCTCCGGGACGCTGGTTCGAGCGCCGTCGTGGCTACGTGGAGTGCCTTTACCTGTCGGGAGACGTCCAGCGAGCGGGCGCGCTGTGTGACGAGCTGATGGCGAGCGCCACCGACCGAAGCTCGGCGACGGCGGCCGTGGCGCTGCGGGCCCTGATCTACTCGCATCAAAGCCGGTTCTTCGAGGCGGTGGACACCATTCGGGCGGGCTTGTGCGCGCTGAACGTGGACCTGCCCGCCGATCCCGCCGAGGTCCAGCGGAAGATCGGCGACAACGTCAGCCGGATGCAGCGGCACCTGGGGCGCGTCGCCATCGAAGATCTGGCTCGTCTGCCCGAGATGACCGACGAGCGTCACCTCCTGACCATGAAGCTGCTGCATCAGCTGATCCCGTCGGCCATCCAGGCGGATCCCCCGGTCTTCGTCCTGGCCGAGCTGATGATGTTCGACCTCGCGCTCACGCACGGGACCACCCCGGTCTCGTGCAAGAACTTCGTCGACTGCGGCATGATCCAGGCCGGCAACCTGGGCGACTCCGACCGCGGGTACAGGCTGGGCAAGGCCGCCTTCGCCCTGCTCGAGCGCTACGCGCCGACGAACCTGGATGCCTCGGTCGCCTTCGTGTTCGCCAGCTTCGTCTCGCACTGGCGGGCGCCATTCCGGGAGAGCCTGGACTGGTACGCGACGGCCCGGCGCCGCGCGCTGGAGGGGGGCGACCTCTTGCACGCCGGCTACGCCATCGGGCTGGAGACCAACCGCCTGTTCGCCGTGGGCACGCCGCTCGAGGCGTGCCGGACCGGGGCCGAAGCGGCGGCGAACTTCCTGACGGCCAACGGACTGCTGTTCGTGCTGCCGGCGGTTCGCATGGTGCAACAGGCGCTGGATCAGCTCTCCGGCGCGGCGGGCCACGCCCCCCTGTCGTTTCCGGCGGACGATGCCCTCGGCCACGAGCTGCTGGCGGCGCGCAATCCGCAGTTCGCGTTCGTGCACGGCAACTTTCAGACCATCACCAGCTTCATCATGGGGGACTTCGCCCGGGCCCGTGCCTGGGCGCAGTTCGTCGAGCCGTTCGTCCCCGCCTGCGCCAGCCACTTCTCCATCGCCGACCACTTCCTGTTCCAGGCGCTGGCCCAGGTCGCCGAGCTGTCCGCGGCGTCACCGGCCACGCAGCGAGAGGCGGCCCGGCTGACCCTGATCGAGGCCTGGAACAAGCTGCGGGCCTACGGCGAAGGCAGCCCGGCCAACTTCGCGCACAAGCACCTGCTGGCCGCGGCCGAGCTGGCGCGCCTGGACGGCAAGCCCATCGAGGAGGTCGCGCCGCTGTACGATCAGGCGCTGGCGGCGGCCAGCGACGGGTTCCTGCATCTGCGGGCGCTCATCAACGAGCGCCAGGGGCAGTACTGGATGGAGAAGCAGCGCCCCCGGATCGCCCGGGGCTTCTTCCAGGACGCCTACTACCTGTATGGACGGTGGGGGGCCGAGGCGAAGTTACGGCGCCTGGAGCGCGACCACGGTGACCTGGTGCGGCGGGCCGCGGACAGCGCCGAGCCGCGGCTGTCCACGGTGACCTCCGAGCGGAAGACGGTGAGCACCGCCGCCCTGGACGCCATGTCGGTGGTCAAGGCGACCCAGGCCATCTCCGGCGAGGTGCAGCCGGAGCGGCTGTTCGCGACGCTGCTGGCCACCATCCTGGAGAACGCGGGCGCGCAGCGCGGCTGCCTGGTGCTGCGGGCGCACGCGGGCGAGGAGCTGACGGTCGGCGCGCGGGCGCCGCTGGCCGCCGAGGCGGACGCCGCAAAGCCGACCACCCTCGATGCCTGCGATGACCTGTGCGCCCGCATCGTGCGCTACGTGGCGCGCACGAGGGATCCGGTGGTGCTGGACGACGCCCGCCGGGATCCCGCCTATCGCGACGACGGTTACGTGCAGAGGAATGGGGTGCGGTCGGTGCTGGCGGTGCCCGTGCTTTACCAGGGCGAGCTGCTGGCCATCCTGTACGCCGAGAACAACGCGGTGACGCACGCCTTCACGCGGGAGCGGCTGACGCTGCTGCAGATCATCGCCGGACAGGCGGCCATCTCGATCCGGAACGCGCGCCTGTACGACAGCCTGGAAGAGCGGGTGGCCGCCCGCACCGCCGAGCTGTCGCGTGCGAACGAGACCCTGGCGGCCGAGGTGAAGGTCCGCGCCAAGATCGAGATCGAGCTGCGCCAGGCCCAGAAGCTGGAGGCGGTGGGACGGCTGGCCTCCGGCGTCGCGCACGAGATCAACACCCCCATCCAGTTCGTGAACGACAACGTGCACTTCGTGCGCGACGCGATGGTCGATCTGGTCGCGCTGATCAAGCAGTACCAGAACGTGCAGCAGGCGGTCCTGGCCTGCCAGTCCAGCCTGGAGGCGGCCCAGGATCTGGCGCGGGAGGCCAGCGATGCCGAGGAGACGGCCGACCTCGCCTACCTGCTGGAGAACGTGCCAGTGGCGCTCGAACGCTCGCTGGATGGCATCGACCGCGTGGCCAAGATCGTGCAGTCGATGAAGGCGTTCGCCCACCCCGATCAGGACAGCAAGGTGGCCGTCGACCTGAACCAGGCGGTGACCAGCACGCTGACCATCGCCCGCAACGAGTACAAGTACGTGGCCGACGTCGAGACCGACTTCGGCGCGCTGCCGCTGGTCACCTGTCATGTCGGCGAGATCAACCAGGCGGTGCTGAACCTGATCGTCAACGCCGCGCACGCGATCTCGGACGTGGTGCAGGGGACGGAGCGGCGCGGCCTCATCCGCGTGCGGACGCACGTCGAGGACGGGGCCGCCGTCATCTCCATCTCGGACACGGGCGGCGGCATTCCCGCGCACATCCGCGAGCGCATCTTCGAGCCGTTCTTCACCACCAAGGAGGTGGGGAAAGGGACGGGGCAGGGGCTGTTCATCGCCCGCTCGGTCATCGCCGAGAAGCACGGGGGCAGCCTCACCTTCGACACGGAGACCGGGAAGGGGACCACCTTCCATGTCCGCCTGCCCATTCGCGACGCCAGCGAGAGACCAGCGGGGGCCGAGGCGGCCTGAGCCCCGCCCTGGACCGCGAGGAGGCCGCGCGACGAGGCGCGCCCGCCGACGATTCGCGATAGTGTTTGCCTGGCTAGCATGGAACCGGAATCGACCGATGGGGAGGCGAGGCGGCTGGCAGCCGTCCGGCGGTACGAGGCGATGTTCGATGCCGCCACCGAGGTCGAGTTGGCGACTCTGACGTCGCTGACGGCGCGCCTGCTGCAGGTCCCGTTCGCCGCCATCTCGTTCGTGGC
>Ga0207671_10000078_pt1 | contig 150705 bp, 131 predicted proteins | sample KBSC24metaG_FD_184352 | JGI IMG/M metagenome (GOLD analysis project Ga0207671, IMG submission 184352) | Corn rhizosphere microbial communities from Kellogg Biological Station, Michigan, USA - KBS C2-4 metaG (SPAdes) (version 2) | ecosystem: Host-associated > Plants > Roots > Rhizosphere >...
AGCGGTTCAATCACCGACCATTCGAAATCCGTCAAATCAAAGCGAGCCATCACTGCCTCCAAATCAACGGAAGCAGTGAATCACAATCCATTAAAAACAAAAACTATTTTATGGGTATGTGACCTAGAGTTGGCATTTAGGATCAATCATATCCTCCGCGGACCCGCCGTGGGATTTGTTTGCTCCGATTATTCTCGCCAGAATATAGAAGCCATGCTGCCCGTCCGGCAACGTAGAGCCAAAAACGCCAACGACCACGTTTTTCATATTTGAGCGGGCTCCATCAACACCGTCTGCGACAGCCGTCAACGGGTTCAAATTTGAGAGGTCATCGGCCGCATGGAATGTTGCCCACCAACCGGCATTGGTCCTCAATTTTGTAAACCGGACACTTCCAATCTCTGCCGCATGGGTCTTCAGCAACGCGCGAAAGCGAGGTGTCTCGCATCCCATGTGTACATGAAGACGATCTTGTGTACGCCAACTGGCGGGGTTTATCGCTAGCGCAAAATCCTGCGGCGAAGCCTTCCCTGTGCGCAGGCTTATTGCGGCTGTTCGCTCTTTCCACGCTGCGTCAAAATAGTTCGGCGCTCCCGCGGCCAGAAGGCGCGGGTCTTCGCTACCGGGCACATCGGCTAGCGGCGCAAGAATGGTTCGCTCTTTGTCAGCCGGCTCGCGAAGAACGACGTAGGCGGACAATGGATCCTGCGCCTGAACTACTTTGAGGCACGGATATGGCGATCCCGTCAGGGTAGAGTTGATCTCGCAGGCTTCAACGACCAGCCCCAAGGCAGAGCGGCTGGCAAATGAGCTCATGATGATGACTGCAATAACGAGAGAAATAGAGAGAACGACAGGACGATATTTCATACGTGATTTCGAATTTCTGCTGATGAGCCAGTCATGCCCGAAGACATGGCTCACGATAGCCTATCTTGAATCCCTTGCGATAGACGCGGAAGAACCACGGACCGCCAGAATTCGGCGGAGATTTCCATTCCGCTGTCGAAACATTGATATTTCCAGAATCTTTGTCTGGCAAGGCAGGAAGGGGTCATTTGCAGGAGGGGGCGATTTACTAAGGAACTGCACGGGCGATATCAGCAATGCCGATTTGGATGATGGGACGCGGCGCATGCGCATTCGTCCGATCGGCTGTAAACGTCACGGTTTTCCGCGGGCTATGTCCTCGGCGAGATTGTGCAAATTCGCCGGGGCACAAAAGCCGCGAAGTGGTTGCAGAATCGGCTCCTGTACAAACAAGGCTGTTCGCCTAAGCGGATCATAACCGACAAGCTTTGCTCGTGCGCTGCCGCAAAGCGCAAGGTGATACCCAAGGTCGAACACTGCCACGGAAATAAGCGTGGCTTTACAGCTGATCATGAATGAACCGAACAACGAAAAGCCCGTTGCCCGACTTGGCTACGGGACTTTTCTTTGTGTCTTCGTCAGAGCGCGCCGTTCTTCGGCGGGATGACGTCGTTCAGGTGATAGTTGCCGACGACGTGGTATTTCCAGCGGACCGGGTCGTGCAGCGTATGGGTGCGGGCGTTGCGCCAGTGGCGGTCGAGATTGAGGTCCAGTTTGACCGATGCGGTCCCGGCAAGCTCGAACAGCGTGTTCGTCGCTTCGATGGCGATTTCCGTCGTCAGCACTTTGGCTGCCGCGACCGCCAGCGTTGCCTCCACGACCTTCTTTTCTGTGGTTTCGACCTGCGCCGCGTCGACCTTTCTGCCGGCGCACTCGAGGGTTGCGGTTGCGGCCTCCAATCGAATGGCGATCTGTCCGATCCTGGCAATCGTCAGCGGATCGTCTGATGCGCGCTCGACGCCACTGTCCATCCAGGGGCGCGCCTTGGTTCTCACGAAATCCAGCGTTTCAGCGAATGCGGCTCTGGCAATGCCGAGATCGATGCCGGCATGGATGATCTGGCCAACCGAGCCGATCGTCGTCGGCCGCTCGAAGCCTTTGTGATGGAAAACGGCACAGTCGGCATTGACGTAGACATTGTTGAGTACAGTGGTGCCGCTGCCGGTTGTACGCTGTCCGAAGCCGTCCCAATCGTCGATGACCTCGACGCCCTCGGTGCCCTTCGGAACGAAGGCCATCACCAGCTTGTCGTTCTCGTCGAGCGCGAAGACCGTGACCCAATCGGCAAAGAGAACGCCTGTCGAATAGAATTTGCGCCCATTGATGCGGTAGCCTGGGCCGTCGCGGGTGATGCGGGTATTATAATGTCCGACCGTCTTCGTGCCGCGTTCCGACAAGGCGTTGCCGAAGCGGTCGCCGGCCAGCGCGCGGCCGAAAAAGTAACGCTTCTGCTCCTCCGAGCCGTCGACGCGCAATGCTTCCAGGATATAGAAATGGTTTTGCGGAATCTGACCGATCGAGCCGTCGGCCTGCGCGAGGATAGCGGTGATCTCCGCCAGCACGGTATTCGAGACATCCAGTCCGCCATACTCTTCCGGAACCGTGATCGCCAGCAGTCCGGATTGCGACAGCGCATCCATCTCGGCAAAGGGAAGCTGCCTTTCGCTGTCGCGATCGGATGCCGTGGAGGCAAAACGCGCGGCAAGATCGCGAGCGACGGCCAGCGCCTGCTGCTCAGTCTCAAGCAACGTTGCCTGCGGATGCGTCGAGTTGAGATGGTGCAATTGCGCGTTCATAGGCCGACTCCGGTTTCATCGGCGCCACGATGCAGCATTCAAAGCCGGGCTTCGAGGAAAGGCATTTCGTTTTTGTGAACGGGTCCGGTTCGTGTTTTCTTTATCTATAGAATAGATAGATAATAACTGCGTTTGGAGCAATGTCGCACAAGCGCGTTAAGTGCGCCTGCCGGTCACAGGCGGCCCCTCCGCCAGTCGTCAAAACGGGCATGCGCCAGGGCAAGTGAGGCGACGAGCGGCGTGAAACTGTGAAAAGGTAGCGAGCGGGCGGGCTGAAGCGGGATCGGCAGGGACTCCGCTGCTTCGCCAAGTGCCAGTCTGGCAAGTACATGACCCAGCTGAGCCGTCATGGCGATCCCCCGACCGTTGCAGCCGATGCCGCCGAAGAAGCCGTCACCGAAACGATAAAGACGTGGCAGGAAGTCCGGCGTCATGATGGCAATGCCGGTCCAGACGACTTCGACGCCCGGATGGCGCGGCAGGCGGAGTTCGGACACAAGACGGTCGACAACGGCGCGACCGACCCGATCGAAGGCGCCTATCGGATTGATGGCCATGCCGCCACTGATCAGCCTGTTGTCACGATCCAGCCGGTAGGTGAAAAGGTTGGAACGCGTGTCGCCGACCGGGCGCCGATGCGGCGCGATACGGGCAACGGTCTCGGTGTCGAGCGGCTTGGTCGCCACCTGATAGACCCTGAGTGGCACGCCGGTGCGTCCTATGCGCGCCGCGACACCGCCGGTGAAGGCGTTGGTGGCGAGCAGAACGCTGTCTGCCTCGATTTCCCGATCCGCTAAAGCGACCTGCCAAGCCCGGCCATTTCGGACGATACTGTCGACCTTGCTGTTCTCGCGGATGATGCCGCCACGCCTCGTCACGGCGCGCGCAAGACCGTAAAGATAGTTCAGCGGATGAATGGTGCCGCCGGAGTGGTCGATCAATCCGCCGGAATAGATGTCCATTCCCGTTTCGGCATGGATATCGCGTGCGTGGAGGAATTCGACGGGGCGACCGAGTTCCGTCCAATCGCGAGCGCGCTGTCGCAGGACATCCGCCATGTCTTCGCCATAGGCCGGCTGCAGCCAACCGGTTTGCGTGGCATCGCAGGCGATCTCCTCTTCGGCGATGGTCGCATAAACCTGGTCGGCTCCCGCTCCGACGAGCGATAGCAGAGCATCGGCCTCGCCGCGAGGCAGTTTCTGACGGACAGCGGCCGGGTCGGCCTTCGCAAAGTTGGGAACGACGAAGCCGGCATTCATGCCGCTTGCGCCGGTGCCGAGTCGTCCCGCCTCGAGAACGGTGACGGTGCGACCGGCGCGGACAAGATGGAGTGCTGCCGTCAGGCCCGTGAAGCCGCCGCCGATCACGAGCACGTCGCAACGTGAAGGCACATCGTGAGCGAGGTCAGGAGCCGGGCCTGTCGTCAGCGTCCACAGCGTTGGGTTGATGGGGCGAGCAATATGGCTGGACATCGGCGAGCGTTCTTCCAAAGTCTACGCTAGATAGCCGTTGCCGAGCGGATCGCTCGGATCGACAAGAAGGGTGCTTGCTGCGGTGATCCAGGCGGTGCCATCCACCTCTGCCACTATGGTCGGCTGCCCCGCTTTTGCGGAGCCGGGCCTTGCGACACCGTGATAGATCGTTCCGACGAGGCCTTCGTTGACGAAGCGCTCGCCAAAGCCGAGTTGGCCCTTGGCGACCAGTGTCGCCATGCGGGCGCAGGTGGCCGTGCCGCACGGCGAGCGGTCGAAGGAGCCGGCCGCCGAAATCGGCACGTTGCGATGCTGGGCCTGCGGATGGTTCGGCGCATCCGTCCAGACAATATTGCCGATAACCGGTTCTGCCCGTCCATCCGGGTCGCGAAGTCGCTCGGCGAGTGCTTCCCTGACGACGGATGCCGCCGCGATGAGCGCCTTGATCTTTGCGACATCGATGGTCGTCCGCGCGGCCGAGACCGGCAGGAAAGCGTACCATTGTCCGGCATAGGCGAGATCGACCGCGACCGCGCCAATGTCGGGAAGGTTGAGATCGACCGTCTTCAGAAAATAAGCCCCCTCGAAGACAAAGGCGACCGATTTGCATCGGCCTGTTTCCAACCGGGCGCGTAGGGGAACCCGCCCGCCCGGCGTTTGCAGGCCGAATTCAAATATGCCGGTAAAGTCTGGTGTCGGAGCCTGCACGAGACCGAGCTCAAGCAATGTCGTTGCTGTCCCTATCGTCGCATGCCCGCACATGTCCGGATAGGCGGCGGCATCCATGAAGACAACGCCGAATTCGCCGCCGGGCCGATCCGGATGGATCAGCGCGACCGAGAACATCGAGCGATGCCCGCGCGGTTCCATGACCGAGACGGTCCTGACCCAATCCCGCTCATCGCGGAGCATGTCGCGCGCCACCAGCGGCGACATGCCTGCTTCCAGTCCATGTCCGGCAAGGATCACGCGTGTCGGCTGGCCGCAGGTATGGGAATCGACGACGTCGAGCACGCGCTGGTAGCTGTCCCGATATGTCAGCCGCTGTAGGGGATTGCTCAAGGGTTTTCTCCAGGCGAGGCGCCCGGTTGGAGCACCTCGCAGTTTTGCCGATGACCTTTCGCCGGCTTACTTGATCTTGTCCTTGAGCGCCGAGACGTCCTCCATCGTCATTTGGCTGTCGGTCGTCACCTTGCCGTCAACGATCTTCCAAAGGCGGAAGGGACCGGTGATATCACCATACTGATCGAAGGAGACCGGTCCGATGACGCCTTCGTAGCGGATCGGCTTGCCATCCTTGATGAGGCCGAGGCCCTTGGTGAATTCCTCCTTGCCGGCGTAGATCGGCGTTCCCTTCGGATCGACGACCTTGAACATGGCATCCTTGAGCTTGGACGTGTCGTCGCCGGTGATCGCGAGGGCAAGTCCGACGATGGCGCCGGCATCATAGGCGCGGTCGGCGGCCGGATTGGAGGGCTCGATGCCCGAGAAATCCTTGTAGTTCTTGTTGAAATAGTCGGTCGACGGCGTCGGTGTCGTGCCCGAGGACGTGCCATAGGCATCCTTCAGATAGTCGGCGCCGACGGAATCGATGAAGTCCGGGCTGTTCATGCCGTCATTGAGCAGGAATTTCTGCGGGCCACCCTGGGAGATCCAGGTGCGGGCGATCGTTGCGCCATCAACAGGCGTGCTGACCAGATAGAGCCCGTCAGGGCTGCCGGCCATGCCGGCGGTGACTTCCGACGCGTAGCTCGACTGCTTCTCATTGTAGGGCGTGGTGGAGACGATCGTACCGCCGAGCGCCTTGTAGGCCTTGGAGAATTCCGCGACCATGTTGACGCCGAAGTCGCTGTTGACGTGGATGATCGCCAGCTTCTTGAAGCCCTTGTCGATGGCATATTTGGCGGCGGCGATGCCCTGCAGCGAATCCGAGGTGATGGTGCGGAAGAAGATGCCGTTGGTCTTGCCGTCGCGGCCGAGTGCCGTCAGCGTCGGCGAGGAGGCGGCGGGCGATACCTGTACGATCTTGGCAGGTGCGGTCACCGAGGTCAGGATCGGGATGGTCACGGAAGATATAATGCCGCCGATGATGGCTGGCACCTTCTTGACCTGCACGAGCTGCGTCGCCGCATCGACGGCGACATTGCCCTGGCTCTGGCTGTCGCGCGTATCCGTCACCAGATCGCAGCCATGTACGCCGCCGGCGGCATTGATGTCGCGGAAGGCCATCTCGACGGATTTTGCGCCGGCCTGGCCGTATTCGCCGGCCGGGCCGGTGAGTTCCATCACCAGGCCGACGGTTACCTTGCAGTCGGCAGCATTGGCAGCACTGGCCGCAGCCAGAAGAGCCAGGGCCGTCGTGATTTGAAATATCGTCTTTTTCATCTTTGTTCCCCTTGTTCGGTCAACGATTTTCATTGCGTTTTTTGCGAACCTGTCAGTTGTCCGGCATCTGCAGCCAGGTTTCATGCAGATGCTGCCATTCGACGCCGTTGGGTGCCGATGAACTTGCGGTGAAGAGAGCGCTCGCCTGGCGCCGGCTATGCTTGCCGGCGCGCCACTGCGCTTCCACATAGGTCAGAACGATCGTATCCGCCGTCTCGAAGCCGGCGCTGATATCGGTGATTTCGATGGTAAAGTCGCCGCGATAGGTCGCGCGATTTGCGCGGATCAGTTCGATGGTCTCCGCGCGGTTGAACAGGCGCCCGGTCGGCGGGATCATATGGAAGGACTGGCCAAAAGTGCGATCGCAACGGGCAAAGTCGACGCTATCGGCTGTCGCTGCATCATACCACTCCTCGAAGAAGCGATGGAAGGCAAGGACCTCTGCACGGGCCTTCTGAAAGAGCGGCGGTTCCTGGCTCATATCTTCCCCGCATTCAGGTTGTAGTGCATGATCGAACCGTGCCTGCCGTTGCGATCCCGCTCCAGCGTGTAGACGTCGCCTTCAGGTCCTCGGCTTTGGCTAATAATCGCAGCGATCTGCCTGCGGTCTTCGTCGTCAAGCGCGATGTCCATGATTTTCGCGTTGGCAAGCGCGTGTGCCTGATTGCGGGCGCCGACGATGACTGCGGCCACTTGCGGCTGCTCCAGCACCCAGGCGCTGGCAATCGTGGCGATATCGACGTCATAACGGTCGCCGATCGTCTTCAGCGTGCGGAGCAGCGACTGGAACAGATCCCAGCCGCCGAAATCGTCGATGATCAGCTTGTATTTGACCAGTGACCGGTTCTCGAGCGGCATGTCGGGTTCGGATTGGCCCAGCCATTTGTCGCTGAGGAAGCCGCCCGCCACCGAGCCGTAGCAAAGGAATTTCACGTTCTCTTCGGCCGCCAGCTGCGACAGGCCGTTGAGAGGTCGCTGGTCGAGAACCGAATATTGCAGCTGCTGGCTGACCAGGGGGATGCCGGCCTCAAGGATTTCGGCGATATGCGGGGTGTCGAAATTCGTCGTGCCGACATTCCGCACCTTACCTTCACGACGTGCCTCATCGAGCCAGCCGAGCGCGTCGAGATAGCCGGGCAGTGCATAATCCCACCAGTGGAACTGCACGAGATCGAGCTGCTCGGTCTTGAGCTTGCGCAAGGATTTGTCGACGATACCGCGGATATAGTCGCGGCTGATCGTGGCAAGCTTCTCCAGATCCGGCACGAGCTTGGTGTGGACGTTCATGGCTCTTGCCGCTTCCGCGCCACGTTCATTGCGAAGCCGCTCGCGGGCCTCGCCGATCAGCTCCTCGACCCCGGTATAGATGTCGGCGCAATCATAGGTGCGGATCCCGACGTCGAAGGCGGCGATCAGGTCGGTGACGGCTTGGGAGCGATCGACGACGCCATGCCCTCCGGCCAGCTGCCAGCCGCCGCGGATGACGCGCGAGATAGAATATCCGGGGCTCAGTTCGAACGTCTTGGCACTCATTTACGATCATTCTCCTTCAGGCAACGGCTCGGCCGTCGTGTCGGCATGGCTGAATCGCCGCTTACCCGTTCTGACGATCCGCAGTCGGCTCGCGCAATTCGGGTCGGGGCAGGCGATTTCCGCGTCCGAGGTCATCCAGTCATTTTTGTGGGTCGGCCGCTGCTTGGCCGCCAGCAGCGGCAACACGGCGGAGATCGAGTAGATCGAGAAGCCCTGACCCGGCGGCAGCGACAACATCTCGCCCTTCAACTCGAAATAATCGCCAGGTTTGGCGCCGCAATAGATCGGCTTGCCTTCGGGAACGACCGCCTCGATCCTGAGGTCGAAGAGCTCGAAACTGTCGTCGGCTTCGGCTGCCATCTCAGATCTCCGCGCGCTCGAAGGTGACGTCGCAGGCGCCGTTGCGGCGGATGATGCCGCAGGCCGCGGCGAACTGCTCGCGCTCCTCGGGCCTGACCTGTGCGACGACGCTGCCGGCAAGCCAGCCGATCGGGAAAAGCAGACGAGCGCCCTGTCCGTAGAATAGGCCGATGTCGAAGATTGCGTCGGGATTGCCGCCCCACATGCGCGGCGGCACATAGCTCAGCACGATGTCGCCGGGCTGCGGCGTCAGCGTCGCATTCTCGGCTGGCAGGGCTGCGGCATAGGAGGCGCCCGTCAGGTGTGCGGGCGGGATCGGGCAGGAGATCTCCGGGCCGGTCCACATGGCGTGAATGCCGGCAACGATGCGCGCTTCACTGAGATAATCCCAGATAAAGGCTGCGTTGTCGGGCGCTTTGGCGTCGAGCATCGGTGCGAAAACGCTCAGGCTGGAGCGCGGTTCGGAAATCTTGATGGCGCGTTGGCTCATGCGGGTATGCCCTTCTTGGAATCGGCTTCCAGCTTGTTGCGCAGGAACACGAAGGGGCGGCTGATATCGGCGACCAGCGCTTCGCGTGCTTCCCTGGCGTTCTGTGCAGCCATCGCCTTGACGATCGTGCGGTGATAATGAGCGGTATCGACCTCGCCCGCCTCCGAAAAGGCATAGATGGCGACGCGGATGCACGGGCCCGACTGCAGCCACAGGCTCTCGATCATCGGGATCAAGACGGCCGAGCCGCAGGCGCGGTAGATTTCGAAGTGGAAGGCCTGATTGAGCGTCACCTCGCGGTCGACGTCCTTCTTGTGCTTCAGCGCGCGCATCTCATCCCATTCGCTGAGCATGCTCTCGATGGTGGAGATCAGGCGCGGGGTCATGCGGGTTGCGGCCAGCGCAATGGCCTCGCCCTCGATCAGGATGCGGGCGCGCAACAGGTCATCCATGCGCTCGAGCGTGATCGGCGGTACACGCACCGAACGGTTGGGAAGGGCTTCCAGCGCCTTTTCGGTGATCAACCGGCCGAGAGCTTCACGTACCGGCATGGTGCTGGTCATCAGCGCATCGGCGAGCCCCCGGATCGTCAGTACCTGGCTGGGCTCGAACAACCCGCCGATCAGCGCGCGGCGCAGCTCGGAATAAACGCGGTCCTGGACGGTCTCGCGGCCAACGGGCGCAAGCTGTGCGGCAATCGGATCGCTCTTTTCGGCGGTGGCCTTTTGCATTCGAAGTCCCTTTTTTGGCTTGCGGAGTGGATTAAAGCTGATTAGCGTGATCAATGCAAGTGTGATCACAAATCAAATAATCAGGGAGCGGCAACGACCGGCTTCCGGCCAGAGGGATCTCATGAGTACGACAACTGAACGGCATGGGGAGGAAGCCCGGCCTGTTCTGACGGCCAAGAATGTGGTGCGACGTTTCGGCGGCGTCACCGCCGTCAACGACGTTTCATTCCATGTGCGGCAAGGCGAGATTCTCGGCTTGATTGGTCCGAACGGCGCCGGCAAGACGACGATGTTCGATCTGCTGGCCGGCAGCGTTGCCCCGAGCAGCGGCGAGATCATTTTGAACGGTGCGCCGGTGGCAGGCGAGCCCGCGCATCGCCGCATAGGCCGTGGCCTAGGCAGGACGTTCCAAATTCCGCGCCCTTTCCCCAATTTGAGCTTGCTCGACAATGTCATGCTGGCGGCGCAGGGTCAGGCCGGCGAGCGCCTGCTGTCGAATTTCCTGCGTCCCTGGAAAGTTGCAGCGGAGGAAAAGGCGGCTCAGGCGAAGGCCATGGAACTGCTCGACCTCGTCCACCTGACGCGGTTGACGCATGAGCCGGCCAGGGTGCTTTCGGGTGGTCAGCGCAAGCTTCTGGAGCTTGCCCGCATCATGATGGCCGATCCCGCGCTCATCCTGCTTGACGAACCGGCCGCCGGCGTCAACGCGACGCTTCTTGAGACCATCATCGACCGCATCCGCGACATCAACCAGCGCGGCGTCACTTTTCTTCTGATCGAGCACAATATCGATATGGTCACGCGCCTTTGCCACCGCGTGCTCGTCATGGCGAGCGGCCAGCTTCTTTGCGAGGGCACGCCGGACGAGGTCGCCCGCGATCCGCGCGTCATCGAAGCCTATCTCGGAGGCGCGGCATGAGCGAGCCTGTCCTCATCGTTCGCGATCTCGTCGCTGGCTACGAGCCGGGCGTACCGATCGTACGCGGCGCCTCGATCACGGTCGCTGAAAAGGAGATCGTCGTCGTCCTCGGCCCTAATGGCGCCGGCAAGTCGAGCTTCATCAAGGCGATTGCCGGCCTGGTGCCGATCGAAAGCGGCAAAGTGGAACTCTCTGGCAATGATATAACGAGCGCGCCTGCTCACAATATGGTGCGGCTCGGTCTCGCTTTCGTGCCGCAGACGGAAAATGTCTTCCCACTGATGTCGGTGGATGACAATCTGAGGGTCGCTGGCGGCATCTTGAAGGCGAAAGAGGTGCCTGTTCGTATCGAGGAAATGTACGCAACCTTCCCGGATTTGGCCCGTCATCGCCGCATCGCAGCCGGCAATCTCTCGGGCGGTCAGCGGCAGATGCTGGCCGTCGCGCGTGCCCTCATCGTGCGCCCAAAGCTGCTCGTACTCGACGAGCCATCGGCAGGTCTCTCGCCCAAATTCGTGTCGATGGTCTTCGAGATGCTGACTGATATCCGCAAGTCGGGCGTCACCATTCTCCTCGTCGAACAGAATGCGAAGGCCGCCCTTTCGATCGGCGACCGCGCCTTTGTCCTCGTCGAAGGCAAGGACAGGCATGAAGGGGTGGCGTCCGAGCTGTGGAACGACCCCGTCGTCGCCGAGCTCTATCTGGGCCAACGCCCAACCGTCTCTAAAGCAGGAGGTGAGGCATGAACCTGCAATTCATCGTCGATGGTCTGCTGACAGGCTCGATGATCGGCCTTGGTGCCATCGGCGTGACACTGACCTACTCGATCCTGCGCTTTTCCAATTTCGCCCACGGCGATTTTATGGCCTGGGGCACCTATGCGACGCTTGCCGTCGTCAGCGCCATTGGCGCTATCTTCGGCAAGGTCGCGCCGATCGGACCGCTTTCCTTCGGCTGGCCGCTGATCGTTGCGGTAATAATTGCCATGGGCTTCACCGGACTTCTCGCTCTGGCGCTGGATAAGGTCCTGTTTTCCAGGCTTCGCTCCAAGGGGCAGTCGATCATCGTCGTCATGGCAAGCTTCGGCGCCTCCATGGCCTTGCGCAGCCTGCTCGAATTCCTCTTCACCTCGCGGCCGACCTATTTCAGCCGTGCCATCCAGATCGCCATGCCTGTCGGTTTCGGCATTCGCATCACGCCCGACCAGATCGTGCTTCTGATCGTCACGGCTTTGCTGGTTCTCGGCGTGCATCTGCTGATCACGAAGACGCAGACCGGCCGCTCCATGCAGGCGCTCAGCCAGAACCCGGCGCTTGCCCGCGTCGTCGGCATCGATGTCGCCAAGGTCGTTCGCGTCACCTGGCTGATTGGCGGCGGTCTTGCCTGCGTTGCCGGCGTCATGATCGGCATTCTCGTGCAGATCCGTCCGCTGATGGGCTTCGACATGCTGCTGCCGATGTTCGCAGCCGCCATTCTCGGCGGCATCGGCAGCGTGCCGGGCGCTGTTCTCGGCGGCCTGATCATCGGCCTTGCCGAGGCCGGTGCGGTGCAGCTTATCGGCGCCGAATGGCGCGCCGCCGTCTCCTTCATCATCCTGATGGCGGTGCTGTTCATCCGGCCGATTGGCCTTTTCGGAGTGAAGGAGCGATGATGGACATTCTTGGCTATGGCGCCTTCTTCCTGACGACGGCGCTGATCTTTTCCTTCATTACCCTCGGACTGAACCTGCAATGGGGTCTGACCGGTCTCTTCAACGTCGGCCTTGCCGGCTTTGTCGCCATCGGAGCCTATACGTCGGCGCTTCTGACCACTCCGGACGCCGCCGGTCGCTTCGGCGGGTTCGATCTGCCGATCGCTGTCGGTTGGCTCGGCGGGATGATCGTTGCCGGTCTGGCTGCTGCTATCATCGGGGTCGCCACGCTGCGGCTGAAGTCGGACTATCTTGCGATCACCACCTTCGGCGTTGCTGTCGTCGTCCAGCTCGTGGCGTTGAACGCACAAAGCCTGACGGGCGGCCCCTTCGGCATCGGCTTCATCCCGCGTCCCTTCGCAAGCCTTGCCGAAACGCCATTGCTCTTCAATTTTGCCAATCTTGGCGTCGTGGCGATCGTGATGCTGGTCGTCTACCTGGCTCTCGAGCATCTGTCGCACAGCCCTTGGGGACGCGTGCTGAAGGCGCTCCGCGAAGATGAACGTGCCGCCGTTTCTCTCGGCAAGAGCGCGCGCTTTTATCGCGTGCAGGCCTTTGCCGTTGGCGGAGCCATCATGGGGCTTGCGGGGGCCCTACAGGCGCATTTCGTCGGCTTCATCGCGCCGGACAATTACGTTCCGATCCTGACCTTCCAGGTCTGGGTGATGCTGATCGTCGGCGGCTCGGGCAGCAACAAAGGCGCCGTTGTCGGCAGCATTCTTGTCTGGGCGATCTGGGCAGGGTCTGGCGCGCTGACGAGCGCGCTCTTCTCGCCGGAACAGCAGGCTCGCGCAGCGTCCCTGCAGATCGTGGCGATCGGCGTGATGCTCTGCGTCATCCTGTTGGTGCGTCCAGGCGGGCTCTTCGGTGATATGCCGCGGCGGCGGCGTGCAGCCGCGCAACAGCCTTCGCTTGCTGCAGATGAAAGCGGTGTGTCCTGACGTACGCGGAAGGCGGGCGCTGAGCAAATCCGCGCCGCCTGTTGGTTTCGACGATATTGCCGACATGACAGATGCAGGCTTTGCCAATCCTTGATAGCATCGGCATTGCAGAGGCAATCCAGCGTCGTGAGCTGATGGACCCTAAAATGGTCGGTTGATGTCGCTGCCGCGCACGTGTGATTTTCGGCGAGAATCGACGAGAAAGTACATGGTTTCATATACAAAATTTCATTTACATATAAACCGAAATGTGATGATCTTGATGCGCCGGTGTCCTTATGGCCGGCTGCAATGGGGAGTACGTCGCGCAGGCGAAATATCACACAAATAGAACGGGGAATGACCGCATGCCTTATGATGTCATCATTGTCGGTGCCGGAGCCGCGGGCGCAGTGCTTGCCGGCCGGTTGACGGAAGACCTAAGCAAGAAGGTGTTGTTGCTGGAGGCCGGCCCCGACTATCGCAGCAGCGGACAGCCAGCCGAAATGGAAAGTCCGAACCCGTTCAACCTCCTTTTGCCGCGCCGCTTCCAGGAAGCCTACATGTATCCGGATTTGATGGCGCGCCGGACGAAAAGGCAGCCGCATCGCGTCTATTGGCGCGGCAAGGGCATGGGCGGCTCGACCGCCGTCAACGGTCAGATTGCCATTCGCGGCCTGCTCCATGCCTTCGACCGTTGGGCCGATATCGGCTGTAACGGATGGTCCGGTACCGATGTGCTTCCATTCTTCAACCGGCTCGAGGACGATCCTATCGATGCGGACTACCATGGTCGCGGCGGGCCGACACCGATTTATCGCGCGCCTGTCGATACATGGGGCAATGTCGATAGGGCGATGCGCGACAGTGCGCTGGCTCTCGGCCATAGCTGGAACGATGACCTGAATGACCCTGAAGCCGAAGGCGTGTGCTGCTATCCGATCAATAGCCGCAATGGCAAACGCGTTTCGGTCAATGATGCCTATCTGGAGCCGGCGCGCGGCCGTGCCAACCTGACGATCGTCGGCTCGACGACCGTCGACAAGGTCATTCTTGATGGCCGCAGGGCGACGGGGGTGAGCGCCATCGTCAATGGTCAGGCGAAGACATTCCTTGCGCCGCTCGTCATTCTCTCGGCCGGTTCCATTCACTCGCCCGTCATTCTGCAGCGCTCCGGCATCGGCCCGGCGACATTGCTTAGAAAACGCGGCGTCGAGGTTGTCGCTGACTTGCCGGTCGGCGAGAATTTCTTCGATCATCCCTACTGCCGCATCGAACTGAAGCTGAAGAGCGAGTTTAAGGCGACCGATGTCAACGCGCGCCATACCAATTGCTGCGTGCGCATGAGCTCGGGTCTTCCAGGCGCGCAACGCGACGATATTCTCTTCGTGTCGATGAACCACGGTGGTATCGGCGTCGAATCCGACAGCGCCCAATTCGGCGAGGCAATGATCAATCTGATCCTCATGGAGGCCAAGAGCCGCGGCTCGGTCAGCCTCCGCTCGGTCAATCCGCTCGATCAGCCCGTCGTCGAGGAGAACATGCTGTCCCATCCGCTCGATCTGGCGCGCATGCGCGCCGGTTACCGCCATCTCGGCAGGATGGCAGCGCAGGCGCCGATCCAGGCCATCACCGAAGGCATATTGCTGGGTGATTCCGATCTGCCGCTCTCCTGGCTCGACACTGCCAGCGATGTAGCGGTGGAGGATTTCCTGCTGACGCAATCTTCCGATGCACAGCATGGTATCGGTGGCTGCAGCATGGGGCGTGCCGGCGCCGGCGTCGTCGATCCGGAATGCCGCGTCAACGGCTTCGAAGGTCTGCGCGTCATCGATGCGTCGATCATGCCGCTCGACTGCCAGGCCAACACCAATCTCACCACCATCATGATAGGCGAGAAGATGGCTGACAGCCTGCGAGGGGCTGTCCATTGAAAGCGGAGGGCGGACGCATGGCGATGGATGCTTACGAACGGCTGAGTGCCCTGGGGCTCACGCTGCCGAAGACGCCGAAAGCGGCGGGCAATTATATTCCGGCCAAGTTGTGCGGTGAGATGCTCTATCTCGCCGGGCAGGGGCCGCAACGCCCTGACGGGTCCTGGTGCGTCGGCAAGGTCGGCAAGGATGTGAGCTTGGAGGAAGCCTATCAGCATGCGCGCCTCGTCGGCCTGCAATTGCTCGGCGTCATCCACGATGCCGTCGGCGATCTCAACCGTGTCGAGGTGATCAAGCTGCTCGGTATGGTCAATGCGGTTCCCGAGTTTGCCGATCATCCGAAGGTGATCAATGGAGCATCGGATCTGCTCATCGAAGTGCTGGGTGAGGCGGGCCGTCACGCTCGTTCCGCCGTCGGCATGGGATCCCTGCCGAACGGCATCACCGTGGAGATCGAGGCTATCCTGCGCGTGCTGCCGCGCGACTGATTTTTGACTGTTTTCCCCAACTGGCCTTCGTTTGCTCTGTGTGCGAAGGCCATTTTTTTATTGCGGCCCGGCGTGTTGCCGGGCCGGCAGCATTCCTGCTTATCGCGAAATATCGATCGTCATCGTCTTCAGATCGCACATTTCCATGAGTGTGTGCCGGCCGCCTGTGCGGCCAAGCCCGCTCCGCGTTCCGGCTGCGCCGCCGGCGGGAATATGCGGCTCCCAATAGCAGCTTTTCTCATTAACGTTGACGATGCCGACGCGAAGGCTTTCGGTAAAGAAGAAGGCCCTCTTGATCGTGTTGGTGAATACTGCCGCCGACAGGCCGTATGGGCTGGAGGCCGCGAGCTCCAAAGCCTCCTCATCCGTATCGAACGTCAGCACCGGGGCGACCGGGCCGAAGGATTCCTCGGTGTTCAAAAGGCTCTCGCGTGTCAGTCCGGTCACGACTGTCGGCTCGAAATAGAGGTTGGTCGGCAATCCCACGGCTATGCCACCGCCGGTCACGACGCGTGCCTGATGAGCATGCGCATCGGCCATATGGCTCAGCATCTTGTCGAGCGATGCCGCATTGTTGAGCGGCCCCATCGTTGTCGACGGGTCGAAGGGATCGCCCATGCGCACCTTGCCGGCCGCGTTCATCAGCCCATCCACGAAGCGATCATGCACGGATCTATGCACGAGAACCCGCTCGGTCGCGGTGCAAATCTGCCCTGCATTGGCAAAGCACCCCGCGCCGATCTCGGCCGCCGCCATGTCGATATCGGCGTCGGCAAGCACGATGGTCGGACCATTGCCGCCCATCTCGAGCAGCAGCGGCTTGCCGGCGCCACGGCGAGCGATTGTCGCGCCTGTGGCCGAGCTACCGGTGAAGCCGATGGCATGTATGCCCGGGTGGATGACGGCCTCATCGCCAACTTCCGCGCCATCGCCGAGAACGAGGTTTATGACACCATCAGGCACATCGGCCTCGATCATGCATTCCATCAGCGCTACAGCGATCAGCGACGTCGTCGGCGCCGGAACCCAGACGACGCTATTGCCGGTCGCGACGGCCGGGCCGAGATAATAGAGGCAGGGCAGGGCGGCGGGGAAGTTCCATGGCGTGATGATGGCGAAGACGCCCTTCGGCTGCAGGAAGCTGAAGGCGCGCTTGTTGGCGTCTGCGACCGGGAAGGCAGCCGTTTCCAGCCATTTGATCTGCTCGGCAGCATTGCGGAAGCCGAGGGCTGCTGCGGCAATCTCGCCTTTGGCCTCGGCGTGGAAAGGCTTGCCCTGTTCAAGGCACAGAAGCCGGGCGAGTTCCTCGGCGCGGCGATCGATTTCGTCGGCGATCTTCATGCAAAGGGCCGCGCGCGCAAAGACGCCCATCTTGCGCATGGTTTCGCGCGCGGCCTCTGCGGCTGCCACCGCGCGCCCGACATCGGCGCGGGTCGACAGCGCCAGATATCCCAGTCTCTCGCCCGTTGCCGGACTGTCGACCGCAAGAAAGGTGCCGGTGCTGCCGGCAACCCATTCCGAACCGATCCGGTTCTTGCCGACGCGCGCGCCCGATTCCGTCTCGCTGACGATCGGCATGCCGCGCAGGTGCGGACCGTCGATCGAGGATTTGAAATGGAATGTCATGAAGGCCTCCTTTGACCGTAGTCCTTTTGGATTCTGAGGATCGTGGCGCGGCTACGCTCGACGGCGGCGGCAAACAGCGTTTCTCCGGCTTGCCGGGATGCTTCCGATGGTGTGCCGATGACGCCATTGTCCCGGATGGTTTCGAACGGCCTCCACACGGTAACGGCAGAGCCGGCAAACAGATGCGGATCCGGCCAGGAGGGCGGTGTCGTGCCCTCCGGAATCAACGGTTCGCGGACGCTTGCCGGCACGACATGCATCATCAGGGAGGTTTCGAGCGCACAGGCATGGCCGGTGCCGCCGGCCGCATCGGGCAGGACCTCGGCCGCTATGTCGGCGATAAGGTCGAAATAAGAGAAGCCGGCTGACGTGATGCCGCGCTGCCCGAGCTTGGTGATCGCCACCTGCATGGCAGCGCGGTTGCCGCCATGGCCGTTGAGGATGACGGGGAGAAAGCCGTCCTCGGAAAGGCAGGTGCAGAGATCGACCAGAACGGCGATGAATGTGTCGGGGCTGAGACTCATCGTTCCCGCGAAAGCGCGATGATGATGGGAGGAGCCATAGGCCAAAGGCTCGCAGACGCGCATACCCTCTTCGCCTTCAGCCGTAGCGAGCGCGACGGCATGGGCAAGCCAGATATCGACGCCGAGTGGCAGATGCGGGCCGTGCTGTTCGACGGCGCCGACAGGCAATATTGCGACCTGTCGTTTCCGTCCGCTTTTGCTCAGCGCCTTCGCGTCCGGCGAGGTCATGAAGGCAAAGCCGGTTGTGTGCTTGATGGTGGCATCGTCACGAGAGGAGGTCATCGTGAAGCCTCCACGAGGCGAGCCTTCGCGTGTGTCATGGCGGCGTCGGCAAGAAGCGCGGCGATGATGATGGCGCCCTTGTAGAGCTCCAGGCTCGATGGGTCAGTACCGAAGATGCGCAGGGCCGTCGTCAAAAGGCTGACGATCAGCGCGCCGACCACGGCGCCCCAGACCGTGCCGCGGCCGCCGAAGATGCTGGTGCCGCCAAGAACGGCCGCTGCGATCGCATCCAGCAGCAGTGATGTTCCGCCGATATTCGGCGTGACGACGGGAACCCGGCTGATCATGATGAAAGCCGTCAGAAACACGAAAAGGCCGGATGCGCAGTAGACGAGGATAAAGTGTCGCGTGACCGGGATGCCGGCCAGTTCTGCCGCCGCGGCATCGGAGCCGAGGGCGTAGGTTCTTAGCCCGAAGGCGCTGCGGCGCATCAGCACGGCGGCGACGAGGATGATGGCGAGCGTTGCGAAGATGACGTTCGGTATGCCGAGGGTGCGTTCGATGCCGATGAACTTCAAGGCCGGCTCACGCAATACCAGCACGCCCTTGGAGGCGACGCCGAGCGTCGCGCCCTGCAGCGCCACCATGGTGGCAAGCGTCGTCACGAAGGGCGGGATTCTCAGCAGCGCGATGACGAGGCCATTCACCAATCCGACGAGGAGCATGACGACCAGCGCGATCACCAGGGCAGCAGGCAGGCCGAGCCCGGAATCGATCAAGGTCGCGATCAGCACGGCGCAGAAGGCAACGCCTACGCCGGCCGACAGATCGATGCCGGCGGTCAAGAGCACAATCAGCGCGCCAAGGGCGAGCACCGCAACCGGTGTTGCCTGCGACACGATATTGATCAGGCTCTGCGTCGAGATCACGCGCGGATCAGCGGCCGAGAAGACCGCCAGCAGCACTGCGAGCAGGATGACCGGTGAAAGATCGAGGATACGCCTCAGCCGCAGATTGTTTGTCGTTGTCATCATCTGTCCCGCCTCAAATGTGCCAGTCTTCCACCGCTTCGCGCTTGCCGGTGTCGACGCTGCGCAGGATGGCGTCATTGACGGCAACAGCCCTCAAGGCATCCTCGACCGGCATGACGAAGGGTTTTTCGAATCGGACCGCCGAAATGAAATGCCTGACTTCCTCGTAGAGATCGCCGACGATATGTCCGTTCGTCGTCGGCCAGTGCTGGCTATCAGGCAAAGACCAGGAGCCGCGCGATAGCAGCCGCAGACCATGGTCGCGGACATCGAGATCGATCAGGCCATCGGTGCCGACGACTTCGGTGCGCGCCCATATGCCGGTCGGAGCGGTATCCGGCAGCGTCCAGCCGAAATAGAGCTGGCCGCTCATGCCGTTCGACATTTCGACCGTCGAGAAAATCGCGTCCTCCGAAGCGATGCCGAGCGAGGGCATGAGCTTGGAGACTGCGCGCGAGTAAACCGAGGTGACGTCGGCGCCGCTGATCCATTGCAGCATGTCGATGTCATGAATGCCCAGATAGAAACAGACGCTCGACTTGCCGTTCATCCGCTGGCCGACGTCGCGCTTGGTGAAACGGCCGCTGCTGGCATGGATCGGCTGGCCGATGCGGCCTTCACGCACGGCAACTGCTGCCTCGCAATAGCGGGGATCGAAGCGAAGAATATGGGCGACGAGCAGGCGCGCGCCGCTTCTCTTCGCCGTTCTTGCAATGGTCTTGGCCGCGTCGAGCGTATGGGCCATCGGCTTTTCGAGAAGGACTGGTTTGCTTGCCTCGAGGAGTTCGCAGGTGACGGCCTCATGCAGCCGGTCGGGTGCGGCGACGATATAGGCATCCGCCGCGCCGGCGCTGAGCGCGGACGCCACATCTGCGAAATGAGGAACACCGAATTCATCCGCTGCCTGTCGGCCGAGTTCGACATTCGGATCGATGATGGCGGAAACGTCGGCAAGGTCGCTATCGGCCACCACGCGAGCATGCAGACGTCCCATGAAGCCAGCGCCGACGATCGCTATGCGCAGTCTGCTCATAAAACCTCCTCACGCAACGTGTTGCGGTGCGCTCTGGGCGTCATTCGGATTGATATTCGGGGGCTGAATAGTTTCGCTGAAGGCGAGCGCCATCACGTCCTCTTCGCTGGCGCCGCGCCCGAGTTCGCCGACCGAACGCCCCTCGCGCATGACAATGATGCGGTCGGCGACGCCGAGCACTTCGGGCAATTCACTCGATACCATCAGGATGGCGGCGCCCTGCCGTTTCAGCTCGGCGATAAGGTGGTGCAGCTCGGACTTGGCGCCGACGTCAACGCCGCGCGTCGGCTCGTCGAGCAGGATGATCTGCGGCTTCGTCGCCAGCCATTTGCCGATGACGACCTTCTGCTGGTTGCCGCCGGAAAGCTCGATTGTCCGCTTGTCCGGCTGTGCCGGCCGCACACCGAGGGAGGCAATCAATTCGCCCGCCAAGCGGCTGATCCGGCGCGGCGACAGCAGGCCGAAGCGGCTATTGCCGCGTATCCAGGCGAGCGAAAGGTTGTCGCGGATGGACATGGTGCCAACAAAGCCTTCGAGGTGCCGGTCCTCCGGGATATAGACGATGCCGGCGCGGTTCGCCGCCTTGATGTCGCCGCCGGATTGCCCCTTGCCAAAGATCTCGATGGACCCGCCGTGCAGCGTTTCTAGACCGGCGATCAACCGCAGCACTTCCGAACGGCCGCTGCCCATCAGTCCGGCAATCGCAACGATCTCGCCGCGATGGACGCAGAGCGAGGCGGATTTCAGCAGCTTGCCGTTCGAGGCATCCAGCACCTCCACCGCTTTTTCGCGAATATCGGCCTTTAGATAGGGGAAGATGTCGCCGAGATCGCGGCCGACCATCATCGAGACGATCTCCGCTTCGTTGGTCAGCCGCGTCTGCCGTTCGCCGATGAACTTGCCGTCGCGCAACACGACCACGCGGTCGCACTGGCTGAAGATTTCCTCCATCTTGTGCGAGATGTAGAGAATTCCCGCTCCGCGTTGCCTGAGCTTGGCGATAAGCTCATAGAGATGATCCCGCTCGCGATTGGAAAGCGCGCTCGTCGGCTCGTCCATGATGAAGAGCCAGGCGTCGGACAGGACGGCGCGGGCGATCTCCACCATCTGCTGGCGGCCAACGGAGAGGGTCCGCAGTTCGGCATCGATGTCGATATCGAGCGACAGCTCCCGCATGATCGCGGCGGCTTCGCGCCGCATGCGGCCACGGTCCAGCAGGCCGAGGCGCGTATGCGGCTCGCGGCCGACGAAGAGGTTCTCGGCGACCGTCAGATCGGGCGAAAGGCTGAAATGCTGATGGATAACGCTGATGCCCTCGGCATCGCTCGGTGCATGAAAATCGACCAGACGACCGTCGATGGCGATATCGCCTTCATCGGGCCGGTAGACGCCGGAAATGCACTTTACCAGCGTCGATTTGCCAGCACCGTTCTCGCCGGCGAGCGCTACGACCTCGCCCGACGATATAGCGAATGAAACGCCGTCCAATGCCTTGACGCCGGGGAATGACTTGCCGAGGGCGCGCAGCTCTATGCGCCGACCCGCCGGCGCTTTCGCCGCGCCATTCTGAGGCGGAGCGGCCTTTGTCGCCTGGCTTTTGCGCCGGCCGCTTTTGACGAATGCAGTGATGCTCTCCGGCTGGCTGGCCAGCACCGCAACGAGAATAAGGGCGCCGGTGATGTAGTAGATGACGATCTGCGGCACCTGGAGAAAGGAAAGCCCGGTATTGATCACGCCGAGAAGCAATGCCCCGATCGCGGTGCCCCAGATGGAGCCTTGCCCGCCTGAAAGCTTGGTGCCGCCGACGATCGCTGCCGTGATGGCGGTGAATTCGAGGCCGGTGCCGGCCAGCGGCTGGGCCGAGCCGAGACGGCCGATCGTCAGGATGGCGCCGAGCCCGGCGGTGGCTCCGGCGATGAGATAAACCGAGATGCGCACAAGGCCGACCGGCACCATGGAGGCCCGCGCCGCATCGGCATTGCCGCCGACGGCATAGATCCAGCGGCCATAGACGGTGCGGGCAAGGACGAACCACCAGGCAAGCAGGCAAACGGCTGCGACGATGATGGCAGCTGGAATGGGACCGAGGCTTTCGCGCCCGGCATAGAGAACGATGGGATTGTCGATCGCGATGCTCGATGCGCCCGAAAGGCTGAGCGAAAGCCCGCGTGCGAAGGCCATGGTCGCGAGCGTTGCAATGAAGGGAGAGATGCCGGCAAAGCCGATCAACACGCCGTTCAGCAGGCCTATGACGGAGCCGGCCAGGATCGCGGTCAGGAGTGTCGCCGCAGCCGAGCCGGTCGCTGCATAGACGAGACCGGCGGCCACACCGGAAAACGCCAGCGTGCTGCCGACGGAGATATCGATGCCGCGGGCAATGATAACGGCCGTCATGGCGAAGGCGATGAGTGCGATGACGGCGCTCTGCTGGGCGATGCTCACGAAGTTGCCCGCCGTCAGGAACCGCGGGTCGATCCAGCCGAAGACGACGACGGCAATGGCAAGAACGATCACCAGCACCGGCTCGTTGCGGCGGAGCAGGGATGAAATCCGGTTTTGAAGCATGGTCGGCCGCCTCTCGAACACGATGCGCATCGCCCGGAGGGGCGAGGATTCAGGATGTTCATGGAGTGGGGACCGCCGGTACGGATGCGTACCGGCAGCCCTGCGTCGGACTTATTTCCCGACGGTCATTGCCGAGGTCGGAACCTTCGGTCCAAGCTGCTCCGTATAGTTCTTGGCTTCCACCGCTTCCTTGTCGGTGTTGATATGCTCGAAATTGAGGCCGGCCTTCTTCAGTTTTTCCGCTGTCGCGTCCGAGGTCACGAAATAAGTCGGCATAAAGAGATCGTTCGGCATTTTCTCGCCGTTGGCAAGACGTGCGGCGACCGCAATGTTCCAATAGCCGACGCGATAGGCGCCGGTGAGCACATCCATGACCATCTTGCCGTTGTCGATCAGATCCTTCATCTCGGCATCGCCGTCATAGCCGCCATAGATCAGGTTGATGTTCATCGAGCTGGCAACGGAATCGGCGGCAAGGCAAAGGCTGTCGGAAATGCATGCGATGGCTTTAAGATCCGGATAGGTCGTCAGCCATGTCTGCGCGGCGTTGGTTGCCTTCGCGGCATCCCATCCGGTCGGCTCGATGCCGACGATCTTGATCTTCGGAAACTCCTTCTTCATCGTTTCGACGAAGCCCTTCTCGCGCGTATCTGAAACGAAGTTGCCGCGAGAGCCGACAAGCAAGGCGACTTCGCCCTCGCCGCCGAGCGACGTGCCGACGGCACGGGCGACCATCGACATATTGTCATAGTCGGGATAGAGCGTCGAATAGTTGCCGCCGGCCTCGACCTTGTTGCCCATGGTGATGACCGGGATGCCGGCAGCCAGCGCCTTCTTGATGGCAGGAACGACAGCATTCTTGTCGATCGGGTCGATCAGAATGGCGCTGACGCCCTGGTTGACGAAATTCTCGATAATGCCGACCTGCTTTTCCAGGCTGCCCTCGGCGCTCTGCCAGGTGGCCTTTACGCCATAGTCCTTGCTGGCGACATCGCCGGCTTCCTTCATGCGGACGAAGAACGAGTTTTGCAGGTCGATCGCTGCCAGGCCAAGAACCTTGTCCTTGGCGATCGATGGTGTTGCCAGCGCAAGCGCGAGCAGGGCGATGGATGCTTTCAGAAATGCGCGCATGTTTCTGTTCTCCTCTGCCTTGAAGGCTTTTCGTGATCATGGCGGGCGATTGTCTCGCCTCTTCTTCACATTCCGCCGGTCAGGCATTCGTCCCCAGTGACGCGTCCTGTCGGCGACTATGGCGCTTTGCGCTCATTCTTATACAGCACTTTCTAAATGTGCTAGAATTATTCAACTTTTACGCGTTAAAGCCATCGACTCCCGAACCGCAGACGAGGCCGGCGATGCAGGCTCCGGGTGGTGGCACGAGGGCTCCCGACATGACGGCGGCCAATGAGGCAGCGCCGCTCAAATCCGCAGCGATACCGAACTCGAACCATAGCAGTGCAGCGGCACGTTGCATGGCATCGTCGTCGACCAGAACGATATCATCGACATTGCGCCGTGCGATCTCGTAGATGCTCTCGTCCGTGCGGCCGCAGGCCATCGTTGCGACCCTGGTGGTGACCTCGGCAAGACGCACGACCCGGCCGGCATCGAAGCAGGCGCGCAGCGTTGGCGAGCCGACAGGCTCGACGCCGATGATCCGCGCCTTCGGATTGACCGTCTTGATGACTTGGGACATACCGGCGATCAGGCCGCCACCGCCGATCGCGACGATGTAGAGATCGGCCTCGGGCAATTGTTCCATCATCTCCAAAGCCACCGTTCCCTGGCCTGAAACGATGGCCTCGTCTGCAAAGGGATGCATGCAGAATGCGCCTTGCCGTTCGGCAAACGCAAGGGCGGCCTCCTGTGCCTCGTCCCATACGTTGCCGGCACGGCGAACCTCCGCGCCCCAGCGACGAAGCTTCTCTTCCTTGATGGGACTGGCATTGCTCGGCAGAAAGATCGTTGCCGGAACGCCGGACTGATGCGCCATGTAGGCGGTGGCGAGACCATGATTGCCGCCGGAGGCCGCCACAAGGCCCCGCTGAATTCGCTCAGGCGGCAGCGACCTTACGCGATTTGCCGCGCCGCGGATCTTGAAGGAGCCGCTCACCTGCAGGCATTCGAGCTTCAGGTGGAAATCGTTGCGCAGATCGAAGCCGGCGCAATGCTCGAGCTTGATCGTCGGCGTGCGGCGCACGAAGGGGGAGATGCGAAGGGCGGCGGCCTGGATATCCTCATAGCTCATTGCTCAACGCCTCCGGATATTCGTTGGCAAGCACGAAACAGCAATTGCCGGGGCGGACCCGGCCGGGCTGGCGCTTGGCGAAAACGATACCATCGATCGGATGATGGAGGATGACGGGTTCCCGGGCCGGCGAGCGCAGGAAATGGATCCGGCCCGCGATCTCGCCCTTCTTGACGGCGGTGCCGAGCTCGCTGATCGGCTCGAACACGCCGTCGTCCTCGGAAAGTACATAGCCCTCCGTGCCCGGCACCTTCAGTACCCGCGCATTGGCGCCGGCCGGTACATCCGGCGCGCCTTTCAGCACGCCCGCATGCTTGAGGATATTGCGGATGCCACGTCGGCAGATGGTGAGCGCTTCCTGGCTGACGAGGCCGCCGCCGGCCATTTCGCTGCCGATGACGATCAGGCCCTGCTGGTTGGCTGCCGCAGTCGACGTACGGGTGTCGCCGAGATTGTCGATCATGACGACGGTCGGTGCGCCGAAGGCGAGGGTGGCCCTTATGTTGCGCCGATGCCCCTCCGTCGTCGGAGACGGCTCGATGATGGCGCTTGGGAGGATCATCAGCGACGATCCGCCGGAGTGGAGATCAAGGAAATAGTCCGCGATGGGAAACAGACAATCGTTGACATAGGCGGCAATCTGGCTTGTCAGCGTGCCGTTGAAATCGCCGGGAAAACTGCGGTTGAAATTGAGCCCGTCGATGGGTGATGTCCGCTGGCCGGCCTCGACGGCACGCACGTTGATGGCCGGGATCGCGATGATGCGTCCAGTCACGTCGGCCGGATCGATTTCGCGCAGCAATTCGCCGAGCGCGATCGGCCCTTCATATTCATCGCCATGGTTGCCTGCTTCGATCAGCACCGTCGGCCCGGTACCGTTCTTGACGACGGCGATCGGCACCTGAACGACACCCCAGGCATCGTCATGCGGCGATTGCGGCACGCAGAAATAGCCGATCTGCTTGCCGGAGCGATCGAGATCGACTGAGGTGAAGATGCTGTTGCGACGCGGTGTCAGCGGCTTTCGCTCCGAAGCGCCCGATTTTACCACACTGAAATTTGTCATGGCGTCCGCTCATCTATCTTGCTGGAGGTATCATGGCGGTTTTATATATGGTGTCAAGTTTGAATATGAAACGAATGACAAGCGCTACTGCAGTTCCTATGGTTGGTGACCCATGGAGGATTCGATTCATGAGCAATGGTTCCAATGAGGGCGGCAAGCTTTCCTACTCGGCTCCAGCCCTGACGAAGGGGTTGGAAGTCCTGGAACTGCTTGCCGAGGCCGACACGTCCCTGACGATGAAGGCGATCGCCGACGGCTTGGGCCGTTCGAAGAATGAGATCTTTCGCATGCTCGTTGCCCTGCAGGAACGCGGATACATAGAGCGCGATGCCGAGACGGATGCCTTTTCGCTGACGGACCGGCTTTTCAAGCTCGGGCTGCATACGCCGAGCACCCAGGACCTGATGACTGCGGCGATGCCGGAGCTGTCCACGATCGCTCTGGAAAGCCAGCAGTCGCCCCATCTCGTCGTCATCAGCCACGGGCTGACCGTCGTCACCGCCGCCGTGCCCGGCGGCGAGGACATGTCGTTCACGCTGAGGCTGGGTTACGGTCGGCTCGCAACGGATTCAACCTCCGGCCAGGTGATCCTTGCCTTCCAATCACCCGCCACGGCGAAACGGATCATCGATGAATGCCAGGCGCGCTCAGCCGCACCGATCGACCGCAAGGCGCTGGACAAGCAACTGACGGCCATACGCCGAAGAGGCTACGAGCTGCATAACAGCCGTGACTTCGTCGGCATTACGGACATTTGCTGTCCCGTCATCGGTGCCGATGGCAATGCCATCGCGTCGATTATCATCGCCTATATCAATCGTCATACGCGGGAGAGCCGCCACGCCGCCACGCTCAGCGTCCTGCAAGCCGCCTGCGACCGCATCTCCGCACGGCTCTCGCCGCGTCTGCGCTCGCCCAAGGAGATGGGTGCTGGCGGTTGATGCATGCCGAGGCATGTCGCGTCGGTCATATCACGCGATAGGCCATAGAGAGGATCGACCGGATGAGTGCCGCTGCAGGACATGATCGCATCGAACCGCAAGAGGTTGTGAGCCTGTTGAGCGCCATGGTGTCGATCCCCAGCATCAATCCCGACTTCCTTCAGCCGAGCTTGCCGGCGGGCTGGTTCGGCGAGGCAAAGCTGGCCACGTTCATCGCCGACTGGTTGAGCCGCGAGGGGATCGAGGTCGCGATGGAGGAGGTCCTGCCTGGACGCCCCAATGTCGTCGCCCATCTGCGTGGCCGGCCAGGAGCGCCGGCGATGATCTGGGAAGGGCATACCGATACGGTTCAGGTGGAGGGCATGGCGTCGCCCTTCCAGCCGCGCATCGAGGGCACGAGGCTCTATGGCCGAGGTTCTGTCGACGACAAGGGATGCCTCGCCATGTTCATGCTGGCTATGCGGGCGCTGAAAAGGCGCGGCTGCGGCTGCGATCTCACCTTCGTTGCCGCGATCGATGAAGAGACGACCTTCAGGGGCGTTCAGCACCATGTGCGTGCTCACCAGCCCTATGATCTCGGCGTTGCCGGCGAGCCGACCAGCCTTGCCATCGTCCGCGCCTGCAAAGGTGTCATTCGCTGGGTCATCGATGTGCGGGGGCGGGCAGGGCACGCGTCAAAGCCTGAGGACAGCATCGACGCCTTGGCCGTTGCTGCCGATCTCCTGCACCATCTCCGTGGCTACATGCGCGCGACCGATCGAACGCATCCGCTGCTTGGCCGCCGCAGCCTGACCTGCACGCTGATGCAGGCGGGCGAAGGAGCAAACACCGTGCCGGGTCATGCTTCCTTGACCTTCGACTTGCGCACCCTGCCTGATCAGACCGGTGATGAAGCCTGGCAGGAAATCGCTGACGTGGTGAACGCCTTTGCGCGGGGTCATGCCGCCGGTGCCGACATTCTTATGCAGGCTCCGTTCGTCGATTCCGTGTCGATGGAAGTCTCGCGGGATGCGCGCATCGTCCGGGAGCTGTCGGCGGTTCTCGCTAAGGCGGGTCTGCCTCATGAGGCTATCGGCGTGCCGTTCGGCTCGGATGCCTCCAAGCTTACGCGCGCGGGAACGCCGACCGTGATCTTCGGTCCCGGCCGGATCGAACAGGCTCACGCCGCCGATGAGCATGTCGACATGGAGGAGGTCGCGCGGGGCGCCGATATCCTCGTCTCGCTGGCAAGCGGGCTCTAGCCGCGCCTAGCCCTTGACCGCACCTGCCGTCATCGAGCCGGACAGCTGCCGATACATCACGATACCGAGCAGCGCCGGCGGCAATGCTCCGAGGATCATGACGGCCGATGCCATGCCCCACTGCACGCCGCCGCCGCTGGCGGCAAAGAAGAAGGAGGCGCCGACGGTCATCGGCACGGCGCGGCTGGTCGTCAGCATCAGCCCGAAGAGAAACTCGTTCCAGGCGGTGATGAAGCCGAAGATGAAGGTGGTTACAAGCGTCGGGCGGATCACCGGGCGAATGATACGGATCATGATGTCGAAGACGCTTGCTCCATCGACGGTCGCGGCCTCATCGAGCTCCACCGGCACGTCCGATATCGCGTTGACCAGCATCACCAGAGCCAGTGGAATGTTGACGATCGTGAAGATGAGGCCGAGGCCGATCTGCGTGTCGAGCAGGCCGAGCCATTGATACATCATATAAAGCGGGATCGCGAAGACGATCAGGGGAACGGCGCGGAGGTTGATGACGAGCGGAAGCAAGAGCTTTTGGCCGGTCTCACTGCGCGCGATCACATAGGCCGCAGGGAAGGCGAGCAGGATCGCAAGGGTCGTGCCGATGAGGGCAGCTGCGGTGCTGTTGGCGAGATAGAGGAAGATGTTGAAGCGCTCGGTTTCCGTCAGCACCTTCAGATAATTGTCGAGGGTCGGTTGCTCGATCCATAGGCCGGGATTGCCGGCGATTTCGCGCGTCGTCTTGAACGAGGTGATAAGGGTGACGAGGACGGGGAAGTTCATGGCAAAAACCACGAGGCCGTAGACGATCCAGCGCAGCGACTTAAGCATCCTATCTTTTCCTTCGGGCGCTCAGCCAGTTCAAGCCGTAGAGGACCAGCAGCGAGCTGATGAACAGCACGACAGAGGCCGCCACCGCCTTGCCGATGGCGCCTTCCTTGAAGAAGGCCTGGTAGATGTAGATCGAAAGCGACGTCGTCGATCCGCCGGCGCCGCTGCCGGTCAATGCATAGACGTTGTCGAAAACGCGGAAGCCGTCGATGAAGCGTATGAAGAAGGCGACGGTCAGCGTCGGAAGCATCAGCGGCAGGTCGATGCGCCACAGCCGCTGCAGGCCCGTGGCGCCGTCGAGGGCGGCCGCCTCGTGGACGTCTTCGGGAATGGCGATATAGGCGACGTAAAAAAGCAGGAAGGCGAATGGCGTCCATTGCAGCACTTCGATCACGATGAGCGTGCGAAAGGCATTCGCATAATCGAGGAAGGCCGGGCTGTCGCCGAACCATTCGAACAGGTAATAGGGCACCGGTCCGGCGAATTCATGCAGCACGAGGCGGTACATCAGGCCGACCATGGCGGGCGCGACCATCAGCGGCAGCATCAAGGGTGCCATCAGTACCGGCCGTGCCGACAGGAGCGGCTTTAGGAAAATCGCTAGGAAAAGGCCGAGCAGGCACTCCGAAACCGCCGTGATGATGCCAAAGCGCAGCGAGAACCATACCGATTGCCAAAATGCCGCGTCCGTCAGGGCCGCGGCATAGTTGCCGAAGCCACTGATCTGAGGGCTGCGCAGCGTTTCGAATGAGACCGTGGAGACGGAATAGAGAAGATTGAGAAGTGCCGGAAAGCCGAGGAACAGCAGAAGAAACCCGACAAGCGGTGCCAGGTAGAGCCTGCCTTCGGCGCGTTTTACGAGAGCCATATTGTCAGCCGCAGCGGCCGGATGCCGTAGAGCCGGCATCCGGCCCTGTCCCTATTTTTTCAACAGATCCTGCATGCCTGCCTTGGTGTGGGCAAGCGCATCCTCAAGGCTCTGCTGGCCGGACCAGTAGCCGGTGAATTCCTTGGCCTGCAGTTCGTACACAGAAAGCGCCTTTGCGGAGGTGGCGCCTGTCATCACGTAGCCGTATTTGCTGGCAAATTCGCCGAGCTTGACCAGATCAGGACGTTCCTTGGCCACCTTGGTGACGACATCAGGCGTCAGGGCGGGGGAGCCACCGGCACGGGCATAGGCAAGGGCCGCGTCCTCCGAGGACAGCCATTTGAGGAACTTGATGGCGCCTTCCTTATTCCTGGCGTTCTTGTTCAGGCCGAGGCCGAGACCGTGGATATGGTCGGCGCGTCCATTCGGCCCGGCCGGCGGCGCGACCATGCCGGTGACATCGGCCACCACAGGCGACTTCTTCACATCGGTGAGTTCGGCCGCGGCCGCATTCCATTGCAGCGCGGTCGCTGCCTGCCCGGAACTATAGGCGGCATTGGTCTCGGCATATTCGTAGCTCAGTGAATCCTTCGGCGAAGCGCCGGCGTCATAGAGTGTCTTGTAGAGCGTGAGGCCGGTCTTGTAGGCATCGGAATCGACAGTGACGTTGCCGCTCGCGTCCGTCCAGTCGCCGCCATAGGAGCGCGGCAGGGATTGGAACACCATCATGTTGAAGAGGAGGTTCTTCATCTGCAGCACGGTGCCGTAGCGCACCGGGCTTTGGCGGTTCACCTGCTTGCTGAAATAGAGTGCGGTCGCCGCCCAGTCATCCCACGTCCAGTCATCCGGCTGCTTGGGCGCAAGCTCCTTGCCGAGATACTTCTTTGAAATCTCGGCATATTTGGCCTTGGCATCAGGGTCGGCGATAAGCGCGTCGATGAGATCCTTGCGGTAGTACATGAAGTGCAGTGAGAGGTCGGTCGGCACACCATATTGCTTGCCGTCGAACTGCATCGTCTTCAGCACGGCGTCGCCGAAAACCTTCGGCGCGTCGGCATTGAGTTCGATCGGCTCCATGTAGGGTGCATAACGGCCGATCGAATAGGTCGCCACGAGATTGACATCGAAGGCATTCGAGCCGGCGGCCATATCGGCCTGCAGCTTGTCGAAGAAGCCGTCGCGATTGAAGAACAGAAGTTCGATCTTGTCGGCATCCGCCGCCGTCTTGTTGTAAAGGTCGGTGGTGGCGCGCAGTGCCGTTTCCTCCGAACCACCAGGCCAGCCGAGTACGACCACCTTGGCGTTCGCCAAGCCCGGAAGCGCTGCCGCTGATAGCACAAGGGCGAGCACTGCGGACGATATGTGCTTGAATTTCATCATTGTTCCCTTTCCTTTATCGTTGTTTCTCGAATCGAATTGGGTCCGTCTACCCGTTGCGGCTGGCAAGATCCGCCGCGCCGATGATGCCGGCGCGTGGGCCGAGGCTTGCGGCGACCAGATGCGGCGCGAGGTGCGGCGGGAGCGCCACGAGATGCGCGCTGATGGCGTCGAGATAGCCGGATGACAGACCAATGCCGCCGCCGATGACGATGCGTTTCGGGGCAAACATCATCTGAATGTCGCGGCACAGGAGCGCGACGCGCAGCGCCGATTGCGCGACGATCGTCTGCGCCCAGGCCGCGCCGTTGCGAGCGTGCTCGAAGATCTCGGGCGCCTCGGCCTGATGTCCGCTACGAGCGGCCTCGGTTGCCATCCAGCGGCCGGAAGCGACATCCTCGAGTGGAGCTTCGCCGAGCGTCGGGCTGCGTAGCAGGCCGAAATGGCCAGCAAGACCGAGCAGGGGGCTTCCGTTGATGACGACACCGCCGCCGATGCCGGTGGATATGGTCAGGAACACCGTATCCTCGTTGCCGCCGGCGCCGAACCTGTGCTCGCCCCAGGCTGCGGCCTGGGCATCGTTGACGGCAAAGGCGGGTTTGCCGAACAATTTGCTTGCCTGCGCGACGAGCGGGTAGCCATCGGGGATCGCGAGCGTTGCGGGATTGAGTGCCGACCAGCGCCCTTCGTCGATAAGGCCGGTTACGGCAATACCGACACGCTCGTATCGGCCGCTCCAATGCTTGGCCTGTTCGGCGATGGCAGCCAGCCAATCGTCGGGACCCGCTTCCCGACTGGTGGCAATGGTTGCCTCGGCCAGCACCTGCACGCCGCGTACCAGGGCCGTAAGTGTCTTCGTGCCGCCGATATCGATCGCAAGCGTCGCCGCGTCGCGCTGCGAGAAGGCGGTCGAAACGGCGTCGTGGAACCATGATGTCACGTGCTCGGTGCGCGTGATCGCCGATCCGACGACAACAGCACAGGCGCCGGCGCGCACGGCGTCGGCCGCCTGCTGCGGGGTGCGGATGCGGCCTTCGGCAATGACATAGGGTGTCAGTTGCCGCATGGCGGCGATCAGCGCGATATCCGGCTCCGCCGGTTCGGGGCCGCCGACATAGCCCGACATGGTCGAGCCGACGAAATCGGCGCCGGCGGCCAGCGCCCGTTTCGCATCGTCCAGGCAGGAGCAATCGGCCATGGAGAGCAGGCCCCTGGCCTTGATGGCCGCCAGAAGCGCCTCGATAGTTGCTGGGCGAGGCCGATCCGTGGCGTCGAAGGCGATAATATCGGCACCCGCATCGGCGAGCGCCTCGACATCGGCGATGAAGGGTGTGATGCGCACCGGACTGTCATCGAGATCGCGCTTGACGATGCCGATGATCGGCGCGTCGACGGCTGATCTGACTGCGGCGACATAGGCTGATGATTCGATGCGCAGGGCTCGCGCGCCGGCTGCGAGTGCCGCGCGCGCAAAGCCGGCCACGAAAACAGCCTCGTCCATCGCGCCATCGGGCACGGGCTGGCAGGAGACGATAAGACTTAGATTGAGATCTTCCTTGCGCATTCGGCACCCCTTTCGAAGGGTCACGATAGAGCAAGGTCACCAGAAAGCAACCGGTTTTAAACTGGTATTATCTCTGGAGCTCGAAGACGAAGTCGTAGACCTCACCCTTGTAGCGCGTCTCGCAATATTCGACGATCTCTCCATCGGCGAGAAAGCAGCGGCGTTCCGTCGTCAGGATCGGTGCGCCCGGCTCGCAGCGCAGATGCTGTGCATCTTCAGGAGAAGCGGCCCGCGCCCGCATTCTCTGGACGGCGCGCAGGGGCAGAAAGCCGCGCTGGGCAAGAGCTTCGTAGAGGGAATCGCCAACGGACGAAGGTGAGGGAAGAAAGCGTACGGGCACGGCCGCGTGCTCCACCGCAATCGGTGCGCCATCGGCGGTCCGTACCCTGCGCATGCGCAGGACTTGCGCGTTTGCGGAGATGCCGAGCGCCATCATTTCAGCCGGGGAAGGCCGGGTTAACTGCTTGGAAAGCCAGATGCATCCAGGCTCCATTCCGCGCGCCCGCAGATCTTCTGAGAAGCTGGTCAGCGTGGAAAGCGATTTTTCGACCCGGGAGCCGATTTCGCTGCGTGCGCCTTGCCGCCGGCTCACCATGCCCTCCTCTTCCAGCATGGCGAGTGCCTTGCGGACTGTCACGCGCGACAGCGACAGGGCCTCGGCGAGTGACCGTTCGCCTGGCAGAGCCGAGCCGGACTTGAAGGCGTGGTTGCGAATGGCGGTTTCGATCGCCGTCTTGAGCTGCTTGTACAGCGGCATCCCCGGCGCGCCGGCTGCGAACTCCCTCCTGACCAGGTCGATGATATCAGTCGCCAAGGCAAACCTTCCCTTCGATCGCACGACTAGGAGCGAAATTTCGTCCTGTCCGATACTGGTATTATACTGTACGGCTTTTTGCGATCTGTCGAGCGAGGAAAAGAGTGATACGGACGCCAGGTGGGCCGCAATGAGGGCTGCCTTATGGTCTTTGCGGCGCTATTGCTCGACGCTCCGTCCGCGCCACGATGCCCGCTTTGCCGGCGCTCTGCAATTGCCCTTTTTGAGCGGCATGAGGGATGGCCGCCTTATTGCCTTGGCCCGCTCTCAGCCACCGAAGAATCGCGTCAAAACCGGGTTGAGCCGCGCGTTTGAACTCCGGGCTCATTTCCGCATCCATGCCGCAAAGCGTTGCGATTTCCTGCCAGTCCACTCTTCCGGCCCGCAGCGGAGGACGCGACTGGAAGACGACAAGCCCGATCATGAAGCCCTTGAGGTTTTCAAAGCTGCGGGGCTGCAGCAAAGGTGCGAGCCTCAGGTCGCAAAAATCCGAGATCTTGCGTTGGAAAACATCAGAAGCAGAGCTTTTCTTTACGGGCATTGTTCATTCCTTGCATACGACCTCGTCCAGAGGCCGGGGTGTGCGCGCTAAAGCACGGAAGTTAACGAAACGCAAACAACCGACCGTTTAGCCGCTTTCAATTCTACGATGCGTTGGCAATTGGCAACTCTAGTGATGAGCTGATCCTGATCGGACATCCCGGCTCTCGCACGGGATCAAGGGCAGATCATGGCGCCCTCGGTTTATTTCGGTTTCGGTCGATCAAAACCATGAAGAAACTGTAACTTGCCTCCCATGCCATTGAGAGCGACATTTGCCTCGCGCCGGATTGATGAGGTGAAGCAAATGTCAGTCTTGGAAATATTAGTGAGACGCCGTATGCAGGAAGAATATGCCAAGGGCACATCCCCCGAGCGGATTACCCGGCTCCTGCAGGAATTCTTCAACGGGGTGGAAGCCTCCCAAGCAGATGCTGCCCCGCACCGGTCTTTCGGCAATCGATAGCAATCGACACATAGAACGAAAGCGGCCGGCCCTCGACGTTTCTCCGAGAGCCGGCCCCTTTGTGGATCAAACACGTTCCGAAGGTGCCGCCTCCTATTGCGCGCCGTTCGAGCCGGGCAGGCTTTCGATTGCTGTCAGGATCTTGTATGCGGCCTTGACGCGTTCCGGGATCGGATAGTTCTTGTTCGCCAGCAGGACGATCCCGATTTGTCTGGCCGGAATGAAGGCCGCATAGGCGCCAAAACCGTTGGTCGAGCCGGTCTTGTTGAGCAAGATATCCTTGCGCGGCTGTTGTGGTGGCACGAGCCGGGTTATCTTATGTGGCTTCAGCGCCATGTCCGATGAATTGCCTGACAGTAGCCGGGTGAGCGTCGTCGGATAGGCGTAGATTTCCCAGCCCAGCGCCTGTGTCGTGTTTCCTACCGTGTAATAGCCGACATGGGTCGCGGCGATCGCGCGCTGAAGGGTTTCGTCAAGCCGAGAGCCGTCCATATTGGCCTCGAGAACGCCGACCATGTCAGCCGAAGTGGTCTTTACGCCATAGGCTTGCGTGTCCAGGACGCCTGGCGTCACGCGGATCGGCTTGTCCTGCTTCGAATAGCCGTAGGCATAATTGCCCATCTCGCCCGGCGGGACGCGGACATAGGTATGATTGAGGCCGAGGCCCGCGAAGATCTTTTCCTGCATCAGCGCATCGAATGGCTTGCCCATGGCTTCGGCGGCGAGATAACCGAACAAGCCGATGCTGGGATTGGAATAGAGCCGATGGGTGGCCGGTGCATAGGATGGGTGCCAGTTGCGATAGTAGGCGATCATCTTATCCTGATCAGTCACATCATCCGGAAACTGCAGGGGCAGGCCGCCTGCCGTGTATGTGCCGAGATCCAGAAGACTGATCTTGTCGAAGCTGCCGCCGGTAAGCGCGGGCAGATACTTCGACGCCTTATCGGAAAGTGACAGTTTTCCGCTGACCTGAGCGTAAGATCCGAGAACCGCGGTGAAGGTCTTGCTGATCGAGCCGAGCTCGAAGATCGTGTCGTTTGTGACCTTCTGACCAGTCTCCTTCGAGGCGACGCCATAGTTGAAGAAGTAATGCTTGCCCTTGATCGTGATCGCGACGGCCATTCCCGGGACATCGTTTTCCGTCATGACCGGCCGGATTGCATCATTGACGGCTCGCTCCAGCCGATCCTGATCGTTGCCGTCTGCCGCATGGGCGCTGACCGCATAGAAAAGGCAGCTGGCGATCATGCCGAGTTTCGGTAGCGAGATGGAATGCATGTGCAAGATAATGTCCTCATATTGGTGGACAGGCCGCGCAGATGATTGCGGCCTGAGGTCATGGATCCGGGGTTGGTGGGCACGGTCGGGGTTGCAGTCGATGCCGCCTGGGGGTCATTTGGCCCCTGCAATCACCTCGCGACGCAGACTATGGCGCCCCCTTGTGCCCTAGACAAACGATCAATTCTGGGCTTAGGCATGAGAAAAACTTGGGCTTAGGACATAATGGACATTTCACAACTTCCGCTGAACGCGCTCCGCGTTTTCGAAGCCTCGGCGCGGCATTGCAGCTTCACGCGGGCCGGCCTTGAGCTCCGGGTGACGCAGACGGCCGTCAGCCATCAGGTCAAGGCGCTGGAGGATGTGCTCGGGGTAACGCTGTTCAAACGGCTGCCGCGCGGACTTGCATTGACCGACGAGGGCCATGCCTTGCTGCCCGTGCTGACCGACGCATTTCGCCGCATGAGCGCCACCTTGAGCCAGCTGGAGGAAGGCAACTTCGACGAGATCCTGACAGTCGGTGTGGTCGGCACCTTTGCGATCGGCTGGCTTTTGCCTCGGCTGAGTTCGTTCAAGGCTCAGCATCCACATGTCGATCTGCGTCTGAAGACGAACAACAATCGTGCTGACATGGTGCTCAATGGGCTCGATTTCTTCCTGCGTTTCGGCGATGGGGCATGGCATGGAACCGAGGCGATCCATCTGATGGATGCGCCGCTGTCGGCGGTTTGCACGCCGTCGATCGGCGCGCGTTTGCGCACGCCGGCCGACCTTGCCGATGTCGAGCTGCTGCGCTCCTACCGGATCGATGAGTGGGCTCTCTGGTTCAGGGCGGCAGGCCTCACGCCGCCCAATCTTCGCGGTTGGATGTTCGATTCTTCGTTGACACTGGTGGAGGCCGCGGCGCGTGGTGTCGGCGTGGCACTCGTCCCCGTCGCCATGTTCTCGCATGAGATCGAGGCGGGCAGGATCGTGCAGCCGTTCCGGATCACCGCTATCACCGGAAGCTATTGGCTAACACGATTGAAATCGCGCGCGGAAACCGCATCGATGAAGGCGTTTCGCCAATGGCTGACAGCCGAGATCGAGGATCTGCCGTCATAGGATTGGAGTTGCCCGCCGTTTCGGATCGGGATGAAGGACGTTGCTCCTGTTCGCGGCCCCATGTTGGGCCACGAGATTTCGCTTCGGCCGATGAAGTCTACAGCTGTCAGTTCTTTGCCCATTGGGCGGCGGCATCTCTGGCAAAGGTGCTGTAGGAGCGTGGTGCGCGACCGAGCAGCCCGGTGAGACGACGAATGTCGTCCGCCGCGGCGACCGCGCCATCCGTCTGGTAGCGGCTGAACATCAGGCGCAGGTCGAGCGCATGCCAGGCGGGCAGCATGGTCTTCATACGCTGTTCCATCGTAACAAGATCATCGCCGCCATAGCGGATGACGCGGCCGAGCGCTTCGCTCCAGATGGCGGAAATGTCCTCGCCCGTCAAACTGTCCGGACCGACCAGCGTATAGGTCTCGCGGCCGAGCGGTGCGGAAGCTTGCTCCCGCCGGATTAGTTCGAGCGCAGCCGCCTCGCCGATATCGCGAATATCGACCATCGAGATGCCCTTCGACCCCACAGGTACGCCGTAGGCACCGACATTCAGCAACAGATCCCTCTGACGAAGGTCGTTCTGGATAAAATAGGCTGGGCGGAGAACCGTGGCCGGGAGATCGAGAGCGTCGATCATCCGCTCGACCGTGTGTTTGCCGGCGAAATGCGGAACGTCGGCATAGGCCTCGCCCTTGAACACCGAGAGATAAACGATGCCCTTGACGCCGGCCTCGCGGACGACGGCAAGCGCGAGCATCGTCTGGGTCAGTTCGTCGGCAACGTTCGGGGCGAGCAGGAACAATGTGCTGACGTCTTTCAGCGCGGCGCGCAACGAATCCGGGTCGGCCAGATCGCCGCGGACCGGCGTTACGCCCAAGGGAAGCTGTGCCGCTTCAGGCGAGCGCGTCAGGGCGCGGACATCGACATTGTGACCCTGCAAGTGGGCCAGGACCTGGGACCCGATGGTCCCTGTGCTGCCGGTAACAAGAATAGCCATTTTAAAAACTCCTCAAGATGTTGCGAGAGACCCGATGTCTCGAGAAGAAAGATAGCCGTTCCAATTTCTATTTGGAGATGGCTATATTAAGACAGGTCGTCTCAATTATGGAACATGAGTATGGATCTGCAGGCTTTGTCCGACTTTAATCTGGTCGCTGCCCATGGCGGGTTCGGTCGCGCCAGCCGCGTCACCGGAAGGCCGAAGGCGACGCTGTCGCGTCGGGTTGCCGAGCTCGAGCAGAGCCTCGGTGTCAGGCTGATCGAACGCGGATCGCAGAGCCTGCGCTTAACTGACGAGGGACGGGCGCTCCATGAGCGCACCGATGGGCTGCTATCTGAAATCGCCGAGGCCGGCGAGGCGGTTGTCCTCGGGGCCTCAACCCCGAGAGGACGCCTGCGTGTCAGCGCGCCCGTGGTCTTCGCCCATGTCGCGCTCGGTCGCATCGGCGCGCGTTTTGCCCTGGCCTATCCCGAGGTCCAGCTCGATATCGTCGCCGAGGATCGCAAGGTCGACCCGGTCGAAGACGGCTACGACCTGATCATCCGCATTGATCCGGCACCGGACGAACGGCTCGTCGGTCGCCGCTTCCTCAATGACGAACGCCTGATCGTGGCGCCACCGGGCATGCGGTGCCCCTTGCCAACGGCAGACGGCGAAGAAGAGCTTGCCGTGAAGGCCGTCTTGCTCAGTGCATCCTCACAGACGGCCGTGTGGCGACTTGGCTCCGGAGCAGAGCCAGACGTGGTGCTGAAACCAGAGCCTGTCCTTCGTCTTTCATCGCTTTTGATGGTTCGTGATGCCGTTTTGGCGGGTGCCGGCGTGGCTTTGTTGCCGAAGCTTCTTGTCGCTGACGATATTGCGGCGGGCCGGCTCGCTTATTGGGGAACCCTCAGAGGTCCACCGGTGGAAATCTGGGCACTCCAAAGCTCGCGCCGTCTGATCGGCGCCAAGGTCCGCGCGTTTCTGGACGTGCTGGAGAAAGCCTTTCCGGAGAAGGTGTTCGTCCCGACGATATGATGCGGTGGCGGCCCTGACGCTTGGGCTATCCACTCAAGCAAGATCAATGGCCGGCGCCATCAACGCCAGCCGAGAGCGGGCGCGACGTGGGTGAGGATCGCCTCGATCACGTGCGCGTTGTATTCGACACCGAGCTGGTTGGGGACGGTCAGAAGCAGAGTGTCGGCCTCTGCTATAGCCTCGTCCTTCCTGAGTTCTTCGATCAGTTGATCCGGTTCAGCGGCATAGCTGCGTCCGAAGATTGCCCGTGTATTGTCGTCGATGAAGCCGATCTGGTCCGCGTCCTTGCCGCTGCTGCCGAAATAGGCGCGGTCGAGATCGTTGACCAGTGCGAAGATGCTGCGGCTCACCGAGACCCGCGGCTCGCGCTTGTGGCCGGCCTCCTTCCAGGCTTCGCGGAAGACCCGGATCTGATCGGCCTGCTGGACATGGAATGGCAACCCGCTCTCATCGTTTTTGAGCGTTGAGCTTTGCAGGTTCATGCCGCGCTTTGCTGCCCAGACAGCGGTCGCGTTCGAGCTCGCGCCCCACCAGATCCGTTCGCGCAAGCCCTCCGAATGCGGTTCGAGACGCAGGAGGCCGGGCGGGTTGGGAAACATCGGTCGGGGGTTGGGTTGCGCAAATCCTTCGCCGCGCAGGATGTCGAGCAGCACGTCCGCATGCCGCCGGCCCATGTCGGCGTCGCTCTCACCCTCGGCCGGCTCGTAACCGAAGTGGCGCCATCCATCGATCACCTGTTCAGGTGAGCCGCGGCTGATGCCGAGCTGCAGTCGGCCTCCGGCGATCAGATCAGCTGCGCTTGCGTCCTCGGCCATGTAGAGCGGATTCTCATAGCGCATGTCGATGACGGCGGTGCCGATCTCGATGCGGCTGGTCTTGGCCCCGACGGCCGCCAGCAGCGGAAACGGCGAAGCGAGCTGGCGGGCAAAATGATGCACGCGAAAATAGGCGCCGTCCGCGCCCAGCTGCTCGGCAGCGACGGCGAGATCGATGGATTGCAGGAGCGTATCGGATGCCGAACGCGTTTTCGATTGGGGCGAGGGTGTCCAGTGGCCGAATGAAAGGAATCCGATCTTCTTCATGGTCCCGCTCCGCAACGTTTGGTTCGCTCAGCTTTGCTTCATGACATGATTTCGGCTGCCGATACAAGCGGAGTGAAGGTATCCTGGCTGCGCGAGCCGCGCCCTCGGTATCAAATAAATAGGCCCGCCGTTTCCGGCGAGCCCACGGGAGGCCGATGCTGCCGCCGCGCCTGCGGTCTCCAGCTGAAGATCGTTATTTCGCTGGCTGGATCGAGCCGATGATACCGAGCACTTCCTTTTCGTGCTTGGCCTGGTCTTCCTTGGAGCCCCAATAGGTGAGCACGAGGATCTTGTTGGGCGCCGGCGAAAGGACGCCGAGATTGATGTTGACGGCTCCGTCTGCATCGGTGCCCTGCCAGTTCAGGATCGACAACTTCATGCCATTGATTTCGTTGCTGTCGTCATCCTTGCGGGTGCTGGCGTCGATCTTGACGCCGTTCTTGTCGAGGAAATCGACGGCATCGCCGATGACCTTCTCGACATTGTCGCCAGTGGCAACATCGAGGGCAAAGTAGATGGCGGCATCAGGCGAATTGGCGTCGATGCCGGATTCGGTTTCCTTCGGCTTCCAGCTGTCGGGGATGGTGACGCTGGCAACGGGCGCTTCGCTCGGAAAGGCGAGCGTCTTGGCATTGGCGAGCATTGGAAAGACTGCGAGCGCAGCGGCGATGAGCAGCATCTTTTTCATGGGGGCTTCCATTCTGTCTTTGAGTTTTAGGTCGCCGATCAATCTCAGCGGATATGTGAGGTTGGCATGGTTTTCGGCAGTGCGGAGACAGCCGGAAAAGGGGGATGATTGACCGCAATCAGCTGGCCGAAGCGATCTCGAAATCCTGATCGAAGGAACTCGTCTTTCCCGAGGTCATGTCATACAGCGTATAGTGAAGCTTGTATTTGCCGGCCGGTGCACCGTCGACGTTCAAGGTCATGTCGAGCTTGAACTCCAAATTCTGCTTGTGGCTTTGAAGGTCGCTATCCAAGAAGCCCTTCTTGCTCCACACGACCTCGCCGCTGGCGTCGATAATGTCGAGGTCGGCAACGAGGTGGAGTTCATAGAGACTGTCCGGAAGCTGCTTCCAGCCATAGCCGATCGGTTCGGCATAGCTGAAGATGGGCTCGCCGGGTTTGAAAACGTTTGAGTCACGTTTCTTGTAAACCCCGTAACCCGTTGAAGGCTCGGCCACGAAGATGACGTTCTGTTGTGAGAACGGCACCTTGGTCCAGGCTTCGATGACGGCCTTTTGTGCAGTAGCCAAATCTGCCAGAGGATCGGCATGGGCAACGGCAGCAAAAGTCATTGCAAAAATCAATACAAGCACTTGCCGCATGGCAGTCTCCAATCGGTCTGCTGATAATGATTCCGGCAGGCGCCGGAGAACGGGTAAAGCCATCGTCTCATTGCGTAATTTCGAGGCATGATCGACTTGCCCCAATCGAAGACGGTGGGTGCCGGCGCATCCCGCCTGCCTCACTCGTGGATGGTATAGCTGCCGAGTTCGCACAGGTTCTGGGTGTCCGTCGTCGTATCGAGGCTGGAACCTTCCTCGAACTCGAACTTCATGTCGTACTTGCAGACAGTCCGACCATCGCCGATGGTGATATCCATGCTCTCACCGGGGTTCAGTACCTGCTTGCCGAAGACATCGTCTTCCCAATTATTGACGCCGACCGGGGACGTATAGAAATTGGTGAGCACGGATTTGGTGCCGTTCTTGAGCGTGAACGTCAGGTCGTCGGCGCTTGCAGCACCGGCAAGGCAAAGAAGCGCTGCCGACGCCGCGAGGGCGAAGCGAAATTTCGTCATCGAATTGATCCTTCGGTGAAAGCTGATGCGCATCTTTTTAAGCGTTTCAGCGGCCGTGAGCTATATATATTGCACGCCAAGCTCGGCCCATTTTTGGGCTAAAACGCAACCCGGATCGAGGCGTGGCGTCGGCCTGTCGCCCGGCGACAAACGCGGCACCGCCGCGAGCTACTCCGTCCGCACAGAAGCGAACAGAGACCTGTAATTGGGAGTGGGCCGCGGCATGCGACCCGAAGGGGAGACCCCGCTGTCGAGCAGGGTCTCGTTCAGCGTAAGTTGACGCCCGCCATCAAGGCAGGAGGCTGCGCTGCAGGCTTTGGCGCTGTGCCTCCTGAGCGGCCTTGAGCTGGGCCTTGGTATACATCAGGGCATGCTCGGCAAGGTCGCGGCCATCGTCCCAAAGGTTGCGCCAGATGCCGAGGATGCCTTCGAGCGGCTGGCCGACGACGCGGGAGGAGAAGGATTCGAAGGTGATCGGGCCTGTGTAGCCGGAGCGGACAAGGGCGCGGAAAACGCCGGCAAGGTCGATCGTGCCCGAGCCCATGTAGCCACGATGGGAATCGCCCGTGTGGAAATATCCGAGATGGTCGCCCGTCTCGAGAATGGCGGCCTGAATATCCGATTCCTCGATATTCATGTGGTACACGTCCAGATGCACCTTCACGTTTGGCATGCCGATGCGCTTGCACATCTCGACGGCCTGCGCGGCGGTGTTCAGCACGTTGGATTCGTAGCGGTTGACCACTTCGAGGACGAGCGTGATGTGGCTTCGCGCCGCTGTCTCGGCCACCTGACGCAGGATCTCGACCGATTGTGCGACGCCTGCCGCCGTGGTCGGCTCGGAATATTTGCCGAAGGCCGAATGCAGGATGCCGCCGATATATTCGCCACCGCAATCGCGGCAGACGGCGATGGCCTGCTCGAGCTTTTCCTTGCCGCGCCGTCCCTTCTCCTTGTCGCCGCTTGAAATGTCGCTGTCGAAATCGAGGCCGAGCGAGAAGTTGATGCCGATGCCGTTCTTTTCCAACTGGCGACGGGTAAACTCCGGATCGATCAGGCTCGGATCCAGCGCCGGTGCCTCGATGAAATCGTAGCCCACCTCGGCACTACTGGCGATTGCGCGGGCGCATTCCTCCTTGCTCCAGCCGGCTTCCCATACCAGCGCGTGAACTCCCAGCTTGTTCATGATCTTCCTCCCGGTTTCGTGGATGCAAAATGAATTGCTGCAGTGCGGAAGACATGAATCGTTTTATACTTGAAAGCGTTCATGTTGACACCGCACTTGCTCAGGTATAGCTTACAATAAATCGTTTCACCAGAGTTTTCATATTATCATTGGCGAGGGCGTAGTGGGGGAGGGCAAGATGTCGAGACAGCAAAGCCCTTCCATCAAGATGGTGGCCGACAGGGCCGGCGTTTCGGTCGCGACGGTCTCGAACGTCCTCAACGGCAAGCCAACGGTTTCTCCCGATTTTGCCCGGCGCGTGAATGATGCGGTACGCGAGCTTGGTTACGTCGTCGATCTCGGCGCGTCGCGGCTGCGCTCGCGCAAGGCGCAGCTCGCTGGCGTCGTTGTGCCGGATCTTACCAATCCGATGTTCGCCTCCTTCGTTTCCACGCTGGAGCATCTGGCGCGCCTCGCAGACTACGATCTGGTCGTCGTATCAGCGCGCAACAATGCGGAGGAGGAGGCCGACCGGCTGCGCAAGATTCGCGCCTGGCGCCCCGCCGGTCTGATCGTCATTCCCTGCGACGGCGCCTTTGCCGAGCGCCTGCCAGATGGCTTCTTTGCACCCGTTGTCCTTGCCGACCGCATACCCGATGCCGCCGGCTTCGATCTGATTGCCGTCGACAACGGGCCGTCGGCCGGTGCCATCGCTGCGCATCTCGATCAACAGGGCTATGAGGATTGCCTCGTCGTCGGCACCAGTCTTTCGATCAGCAACATACGCGAGCGTTGGGAAGGCGTGCGTGCGTCGGCCAAGCACATGCGGGTCGAGATGCTGGAAATCGGCATCGATGACGCCCATGGCGCACAGCTTCTGGAGGAGCGTCTGCGCCATCGCCCGCTGCCCGGCGCGCTGTTTTCGCTCGATCAGGGCACGACGCTTTTGACCTACTGCACCATGGCTGAGATCGGCCTTTCCGTGCCAGGCGATATCGCCTTTGCGAGCTTCGACGAGATGGAATGGATGCGGCTGGTGACGCCCGGGATCACGACCGTGCGTCAGCCTGTCGAGGAAATGGCCGAGCAGGCCTGGGCGCTGCTGTTGCGGCGCATGACCGGCTCTGCCGGCAAGCCGGTCACGCGGCGCTTGCGCTGCGCCGTCGAGATCCGTGGTTCGACACCGCGGAACCCGCTTGAGGAGGCGGGTAAACTGAAACTGGGAGGAAGAAAATGGAAGTTACAAGGCGAACCATACTCACCGGAATAGGCGGCGCCGTCGTTGTCGGCACCCTTGGCGGCACGATCGGCGTAGCCCAGGCGGCTGAACCGCAACTTGGCGTCGTGGTCAAGATCGGCGGCATCCCGTGGTTCAATGCCATGGAAGTCGGCATCAAGAAGGCCGCGCCTGAATTCAAGACGAACGCCTGGATGGTCGGGCCGACACAGGCGGATGCTGCTCAGCAGGTCCGCGCCATCGAAGACCTGATTGCCCGCAAGGTTGCGGTCATCGGTATCGTGCCGAACGATTCCGCAGCGCTCGACCCCGTTCTCGGCCGCGCGCGGGCAGCTGGTATCAAGGTGCTGGCCCACGAAGGCCCGAGCCAGAAGGAAGCGGATTGGGACTTTGAGCTCACGACCATCGAAGGCTATGGTCAGGCGCATATGGACCTGATTGCCAAGGAGATGGGCGGGGAAGGCAAGTATATCGTCTATGTCGGCTCGCTGACTGTTCCGCTCCACAATGCCTGGGCCGATGCGGCGATTGCCTATCAGAAGCAGAAATATCCGAAAATGCAGATGCTCGGCGATCGCTTCGGCGTTGCCGAAAGCCTGGATGAAAGCATCAAGACCACTCAGGATCAGCTTCGCGCCAATCCGGATCTCAAGGGCATCCTGACATTCGGCTCGCAGGGGCCGATCGGTGCTGCCCGCGTCCTCGACGATCGTGAAAAAGCCAAGTCGATCGCGCTGGTCGGTGGCTTCTCGCCGGGGCAGGGCGTCAAGTACGTCAAGTCCGGCACGATCCGCGGCGGCTTCATCTGGAATCCGATGACGGCTGGCGAGATCTTCGTTCAGCTCGCTTCCATCCTAGCGGCCGGCAAGGAACCGACCGACAATATGGAGCTGACCGGCGTCGGCAAGGTGCGCGTCTATCCGGACAAGAGGCTCATTCAGGCGCAGAAGCTTGAATCCCTCGATAAGCAGAATATCGACCGGCTGGTCGCGCTCGGTCTCTAGGCGTTCCTCCCGAGGGCCGGCGGTTGGCCTGAGTGCCGCCGCCGGCCAACCCAAACAATCGGAGTGGATCGATGAGCGATGATGTTCCGTTTCTTCGTTTAACCGGGCTGTCCAAACGGTTCGGCGGCGTGCGTGCATTGGAGGAAATCGACTGGGACGTTCGCCCAGGCGAGATCCATTGCCTTGTCGGCGAGAACGGTTGCGGCAAGTCGACGCTCATCAAGACCGTTGCGGGAGTGCATCCGCCCTCGGCCGGCACCATCGAAATCGAAGGCAAGCCGGTTCTTCCGCTTGATCCGGCTCGTGCCAAGGCTCTGGGAATCCAGGTGATCTTTCAGGATCTGTCCCTGTTTCCCAATCTTTCCGTTGCAGAAAACATCGCCGTCGAAAACCATCTCGATCGGCTCTTGAAGCCGGTCAGCTGGAAGCGGATGCGCGAGAGTGCGAGTGCAGTCCTCGCAAGGCTCGGCTTTACCCTCGACCTCGATCTCGTGGTATCAGACCTTTCGGTTGCCGAGCGCCAGATCGTCGCCATTGCGCGCGGCCTCGTCGCCGAGGCGCGGCTGATCTTCATGGACGAGCCGACGGCCTCGCTGACGCGGACGGAGGTCGATCGTCTGCTCGGGATCGTCGGGCGGCTCAAGGCCGATGGCATTGCCGTCGTCTTCGTTTCCCACCGGCTTGACGAGGTGGTCGAGATCGCCGAGCGGGTGACCGTGATGCGCGACGGCCGCAAGGTCGGCACCTGGCCCGCCGATCAGGTGAACGAGAAGAGGATCGCGCATCTGATGACCGGGCTCGATATCGATCACTGGATTGTCGCCCGCGATATGGGCAAGGCCGAGCCTGTCCTTGAGGTCAGCGGTCTGTCACGTCGCGGCGAATTCGCCGATATCGATTTCACCCTTCGTCGCGGCGAGGTGCTGGGTATCTCCGGATTGCTGGGGTCGGGCCGCACCGAGCTTGCCTTGACGCTGTTCGGCATGCATCGCGCCGAGCACGGCAGCATTCGCCTGGAAGGCCGGCAGCTTGCGCTTCGCTCCAACCGCGACGCTGTGCGCGCCGGCATCGCCTACGTCTCCGAGGATCGTTTGAGCCTTGGCGTCATCCTGCAGCAATCGATCGGCGACAACATCATGCTCGCGGTCATGCGGGGCATGGCAAACCGGCTTGGGCTCATCCCCGGCAACGCACGCAGGCAACTCGCCGACGATTGGGTGCGGCGCCTCGCCATCAAGGTCCCGTCAGCCGATCGGGCCGTGCAGACGCTTTCGGGAGGCAATCAGCAGCGGGTCGTTCTGGCGAAGTGGCTCGCCACGCGGCCGAAGGTCCTGATCCTCGATTCCCCCACCGTCGGCGTCGATATCAAGAACAAGCAGGGTATCTACGATGTGGTCGCCGATCTGGCCCGCCAGGGCGTTGCTGTCATCCTCATCTCCGACGAGGTGTCCGAACTTTTCGCGACCTGTGACCGTATCCTGCACATGCGCGCCGGCCGCATCGTCGGCGAGGCGGTGCCGGGCGAGATCACCGAGGCCAACATGAAGGAGCGCATCTATGCATGAGGATAGCCAAATGGCCGCCGGATCGTCCTTTCTCGTGCAGTTGCGGCGCCGCCCGGAAGCGTGGCTGCTGGCGGTCATTGCCGTGGTGGTGATCGTCTTTTCGCTGACGGCGCGTGATTTCCTGACGCTTGCGAACATCATCGATCTGCTTGAGACCTATTCGGTGCAGGCGATCATGGCGATGGGGCTTTTCGTCGTCCTGGTTTCCGGCGGCATCGACATCTCCTTTGCGGCCACGGCATCCGTGGCGCAATACTGCGCGGCGCTGCTCGCAACGCAGCTCGGATTTTCCGCGCCTGTCGTCATCCTCTGCGGTCTGGCGATCGGTGTCGCGCTCGGCTGCCTGAATGCGCTGCTCGTCCACTATGTGCGCATCACGTCCATCATTGCCACGATCGCCATGATGAGCGTCAGCTTTTCGCTGCTCATGTATTTCTCGGGCGGCAAGTCGATCTATACGCTGCCGGACTGGTGGACGAATCGCATCGTGTTCTGGCGGATGGAGACGGCATCGGGCGATATCGTCCGGGTGACGCTTCCGATCGTCGCGATGGCGGTCGTCACCCTGTTTACATGGGCATGGATGACCCGCTCTTCGGTTGGGCGTCAGCTCTATGCCATGGGTGGAAATGCCGAGGCCGCGCGGCGGGTCGGCATGAATATCGGCCGCCTGCAATTCGTCGCCTACGGCTATCTCGGGCTGATGGCGGCGATCGCCGGGCTCCTGCAGGCCCACCGGGTCGGCGAAAGCGTGCCCAATGCCATGTACAATACCGAGCTTGCCGTGCTCTCCGCCGCTGTTCTCGGCGGCGCCAGCCTGACGGGCGGCATCGGCACCGTGCCTGGCGTGCTGCTCGGTATCGTGCTCCTGGCCGTGCTGCAGAACGGGCTCAACCTGCTCGGCGTCTCCTCCTATTTCTTCCAGATCGTCATCGGCGTCACCATTCTGGTTTCGACCTCGATCACGGTGATCAGTTCACGGCCGGGCCGCCGCCATCGCATCATCGCGGGAGCACCATCCAATGGCTGAGCCGCCGCTTCTCTATAACCTCAACAACGGACTTTCCGACCTGATGACTCGCATGAAGGCGGGCATTCCCGGCGCACATACAGGGCTTGTCGTTCTGCTTGTCCTGCTGGTTGCCGGCTTTTCCCTGTTCATTCCGAACTTTGCCTCGGTCGGCACTCTGCAATCGTTCATGTATCAACTGCCGCTGCTGGGGCTGCTGTCGCTGGCCATGATGGCGCCCCTGATAACAGGCGGCCTCAATCTGGCGATCATCGCCACGACGAACCAGTGCGCGCTTCTGACGGCCTTCATCATGCAGAGCCTGATCACGCCCGATAGCAGCGCCGGCTCGGCCGCAGCCGTCATCGTTCTGGCACTTGTCGCCGGCCTGGCGCTTTGCCTTCTCATCGGCCTCGTCACCGGCACGCTCATCGCCTATACCGGCGTCCATCCGATCCTCATCACGCTCGGCACGAAATCGCTGATCGACGGCATCAGCATCTATCTGACCCGCGGCATGGCCCTTTCGGGTATACCGGACGGATTTGCCCGCATCGGCACGATGACGATCGTCGGCGTACCGCTGATCTTCCTGCTATTGATCGTGGTGGCGGTGATCGTCAGCATCATATTGCGGCGCACCGCTTTCGGCGTCGCCTGCGCCATGATCGGCTCCAACATCGAGGCCGCGCGCTATTCGGCGATCGACACGCGTCGCGTGCTGGTCGGCGTTTATGTGATGTCGAGCCTGATCTGCTTCTTTGCTGCGCTGGTCATGCTGGCAACTTTCAATTCGGCCAGCGCGGATTATGCCCAATCCTATCTGCTGGTGACGATTCTTGCGGCCGTCCTCGGCGGCGTCGATCCTTTCGGCGGCTTCGGCACGGCCGGCGGCCTGATGCTGGCGCTTGCCATCCTGCAGGTCATTTCCTCAGGCTTCAACCAGTTCGGCCTCAGCAACTATCTCACCGTGGCGATATGGGGCGGCACCCTCATCTTCGTCGCCATGGCTCAGACGGCGCGTCCCTATCTCATGGGATTGCTGCCCTCACGTTTTGATGGTTCGAAATGAGCATCGTCGCGGTCTTCGATATCGGCAAGACGAATGTGAAGCTGTCGGCGGCGAGCGACGACGGCCGCGTCTTGGAAACTCTGTCGACGCCGAATGTCGTAAAGGACGGTCCGCCCTATCGCCATCACGATCTCGACGGGCTGGACGACTGGCTGATCGACAGCCTGGCCGCGCTCGGCCGCCGGCATGATATCGGCGCGATCGTCACCTGCGCCCACGGCTCCGGCGGCGTGCTGGTCGACAGGCAAGGCGCTGCGTTGCCGATGATCGACTATGAGCAGCCCACGCCTGCCGACGTTGATGCATACTACAGGAAGATTGTCGGCTCCCATCGCGAAAGGGCGAGCGCCGTCATGCTCGGTGCGGCACATCTCGCGCGGCAGATGCTGTGGCAGGAGATGCACTGGCCCGAGACTTTTGCTGGAGCCTCCGCCTATCTTGCCACGCCGCAATATTGGGCCTTCCGCCTGTCCGGCGTTCTCGCAAGCGAGGTGACGAGCCTGGCCGCGCAATCGCACCTCTGGGCATCGGCCGACGGGCGGCCGTCTGCTCTCGTAGCAAATCGCGGCTGGCAGCGGCTCATGCCGCCGATGCGACGCGCCTGGGAGACGCTCGGCCCCATAAGGCCGGACATTGCCAAGCGTACCGATCTTAAGCCGACGACCCGCATTCTGTGCGGTGTGCACGACTCCTCGGCCAATTTCTATCGCTACCAGGCGGCGGATCTCTCCGACGTCACGGTCATCTCGACGGGAACCTGGATCGTGGCGCTGACCGATCGTACCGGCGTCGATTTCAATGTCGAGCGTCCGGGGCACTCATGCAATGCCGATGTGTTCGGCAATCCGATGCCCGGCATGCTGACTATGGGCGGGCGCGAGTTCGCCGCCGTCGCCGCGACTGCCTCCGGCCCGGCCTCGCTGCTGGCCCTTCAGCAGATCGTCGCATCCGGGACTTTTGCAGTGCCGACATTCGGTTCGGATGACGGGCTCTTTCCCGGCACGGCAGGCTGCGGCCGTCTTGAGGGGCCGCTTGCCCGCGACGAGAATATCCGCTTCACGCTTGCTGTTCTCTATTCGGCGCTTCTGACTGCGGCCTGCGTGGATGATCTGCCGCCGGCGAAAACGGTGGTTCTGGACGGCAATTTCGTCGTCGATCCCCTTTATGGCGCCGTCGTCGCGGCGCTGTTGCCGGATCGGCGCGTGCTGGTCAGCCTCAGCACGACGGGAACGGCGACGGGTGCCGCCATGCTCGCCGCGCACGAAACACGGGCATCGCCCGTGACGCTGGCGGCCGAGGCGCCGGATATATCAGGCCTTCCCGACCTTTCATCATACCAGAGGCGCTGGCGTGCCCTGGTCAAGACAATGGAGCAAGCATCGTGACGACATATGACGACAATAGCCTGCGCGAGGACATGGTGGCGGTCTGCCGCCGGATGAACGCCTCCGGCATCAATCAGGGAACGGCCGGCAACGTGTCGGTGCGCAATCCCAAGGGGTTTCTGGTCACGCCGACTTCCCTGCCTTACGACATGATGCGGCCCAATGATCTGGTGCAGATGTATTTCGACGGCAGCTACGAGGGTGAGCGCCGGCCATCATCCGAATGGCGCTTTCATCGCGACATTCTAGCTTCCCGCCAGGACATCGATTGCGTGCTGCATTGCCATTCGGTCTATGCGACCACGCTTGCGGTGCATCACAAGACCATTCCGAGCTTTCACTACATGACGGGCGTTGCCGGCGGCACGACGATCCGCTGCGCACGCTACGCCACTTTCGGCACCCAGGCGCTCTCGGATGCGGCGATCGAGGCCCTGCAGGACAGGCTTGCCTGCCTGCTCGGCCAGCATGGCCAGATATCGCTTGGCAAGACGCCCGCGGCTGCACTCGCCTTGGCGATAGAGGTCGAGACCCTGTCGCGCCTCTATGTTCAGGCGCTGACGCTCGGCGAGCCGCCCATTCTTGATGACGAGGAAATGGCGCGCGTGATCCAGCAGATGAAGAATATGAGCTATGGGCAGGCGCCGGATCTGGATGGTGTCAACGACGTGGCAAGACGCAAGCAGTAATTCGAAATCGCAAGGCAAATCTCGTCCAGCGTGTCCCGGTATATCGGCTGTCAATGGTGTCCTCATGCCGAGCGGGGAGGCGCCTGCGATGATCTTACGTCGATATCTCTTGTGAAATCAAAAATCCTGATATAAATGAAGCTTATTGATGGGGCATTCAGGATTCGATGAAGCGCGGCTTTCTGACAATTTATGCGGGTGAGAATGCCGCGGTTTTGCGGGCGCTTTCGGCGCCGGCGCGCGTCGACATGTTGAAGCTGCTCTGCGCCAAGGGCGCCATGAACGTCAACGAGATCGCCCGCGAGCTGGATCTGCCGCAGTCGACCGTCGCCACCGGCATCATGATCCTGGAGGAGGCCGGTCTTGTCGAAACCAAGGCGGCCAAGGCGCGCAAGGGTTACCAGAAGATCTGCACGGCGCTTTACGACGAAATCCTTGTGAGCTTCGAGGATACGGCCTTCAAGCATGATGAGGATGTGATCGAGGTTGCCATGCCGATTGGCCTCTATACGAGCTGCGAGACGCATGCGCCCTGCGGCCTGTGCTCGACCGAAGGGGTGATCGGGCTTCTCGACGTTCCCGACTATTTCCTCGATCCGCAGCGTATGCAGGCCGGCCTTCTCTGGTTCGGTCGCGGCCACGTGGAATATAAATTCCCCAACAATGCCAAGATCTTGAACAAGGCCGTCAATGCCATCGAATTCTCGATGGAGCTGTCGTCCGAAGTGCCGGGCACCAATCCCGACTGGCCATCCGACATCACGATCTGGGTCAACGGCGTTGCCGTTGGCACCTGGACGTCGCCGGGGGATTATGGCGACAAGCGCGGGGCCTTCACGCCGGGCTGGTGGAAGCTCGAAGGCTCGCAATACGGCAAGCTCAAGACCTGGCGAGTTTCGAAGAAGGGCACCTTCATCGACGGCGTCGTCGCGTCCGACGTGACCGTCGACGACCTCGCCATCAGCCAGCATTCTTCAATCCGTCTGAGGATCGGCATTGCCGAGGACGCGCGCCACACGGGTGGCGTCAACATTTTCGGTCGTGGTTTCGGCAATTATGGCCGAGATATTCTGATGCGCATCGACCTGACGTGAAAAGAAATCATATTTTCTGATATATAGCGCGCAATCGGGCCGAATCTCGAATTTGTCATATTTTTTATAGATAATTGTTTTATCATCATATTTCTGCATTCGTAGACTGCGAATACACGATTATTTACGCGGAATGCTCCCTCAATGGCGTTGACGACCCTATAAAACTGTATCAAGATCAAGGTATAAGAACGAGATATATGATACATAAGGGAGGATAGCCGTGAAGGCGGACGTGGTCATCCATCGCGATTTCCGAATTGCCGACATCGACGATCGACTTTACAGCTCGTTTCTGGAGCATCTGGGCAGGGCGATCTACGGAGGCATCTATGAGCCCGGCCATCCGACCGCCGATGAGCACGGCTTTCGCCGAGATGTCATCGAACTGGTCCGCGAGCTGAATTCACCCTACTGCCGCTATCCCGGCGGCAATTTCGTCTCCGCCTATAATTGGGAAGACGGTGTCGGACCTCGTTCGGAGCGGCCGGTGCGCCTCGATCTTGCCTGGCGGACGCGCGAGAGCAACCAGATCGGCGTCAACGAATTCGTCGATTGGTGCAAGAAGGCCAATACGAAGCCGATGCTCGCCGTCAATCTGGGGTCACGCGGGCTGGATGATGCTCGCAACTTCCTCGAATACTGCAATCATCCCGGCGGCACCTATTGGTCGGATCTGCGGCGCAAGCACGGTTGGGCTGATCCCCATGGAGTCAAACTGTGGTGCCTCGGTAACGAGATGGACGGCCCATGGCAGGTCGGCCATAAGTCTGCCTATGAATATGGCCGTCTGGCCGATGAAACGGCAAAAGCCATGCGCGGTTTCGACAAATCGCTGGAACTGGTCGTCTGCGGCTCGTCGAATTCCGACATGAAGACCTATCCCGATTGGGAAGCCCAGGTCCTGGAACAGTGCTACGACAGCGCCGACCATATCTCGCTTCACATGTATTTCGCCAACCGCGAGAAGAACACGCTCAACTATCTCGCCAAGGCTGAAAAGCTTGACCGCTACATCGTCACCATCGGCGGCGTCATCGACTATATCAAGGCAAAGAAGCGCTCGAAGAAGACGATTGGCATCTCCTTCGACGAATGGAACGTCTGGTACCATTCCAACCAGCAGGACAAGGATATCCTGGCGCGCGACGAATGGCCGGATGCGCCGCACCTGCTTGAGGATGTCTATAATTTCGAGGATGTGCTGCAGGTCGGCGGCATCCTCAACACCTTCATTCGCCGCTCCGACCGCGTGCGCATCGCCTGTATCGCCCAACTCGTCAACGTCATCGCGCCGATCATGACGGAGGATGGCGGCCCGGCATGGCGGCAGACCATTTATTATCCCCTTTATTTCGCCTCGAAATACGGTCGCGGTTATGCGCTGCGCCTGGTCGCCGACGGTCCGACCTACGACAGCGACGAGGCCGACGACGTGCCCTATCTCGATGTCTCCGCGGTTCACGACGTGGCGGCCAATATGGTCACGCTGTTCGCCGTCAACCGGCATCCGGACAGTGCACTCGACCTCGACACCCGGCTGGAGGGCTTTGCCGGCGCCCGCGTCGTCGAGCAACATGAGATGGTTCATGAGGACTTGGCGGCGGTCAACACGGCATCGCGGCCGAATGCGGTCGTTCCGACCAGCACCAGCGATGCGAAAGTCGAGGACGGCCGGCTTCGCGCCACATTGAAGCCGCTGTCCTACACGGTGATCCGGCTGTCGGTATGACAGCTGGCGGCCGCAAGATCGCGAGGAGGCGGTCCCGGTCGGCCTAGGCAGCGTAAGGAGAAGAAAGTCGCGGTCCGCCCGGCAGTGTCCGGGCGCAACGCGCAATCGATAACAACGGGAGGAGATCATGCAACAGTGGAAGAAGCTTGCTTTCGGCGTCGCACTGGCCACGTTCGGGCTCATCGCGGCAGCCAAGGCTCAGGATTATACCGCCTTGCCTCGCAAGGAGACGCTGATCGTCGAAAATCCGGAGGGAACGGTCAAGAATCCCGGTTGGTTCAACGTCTGGGTCAATGGCGGCGGCGGCGTTTCGACCGGCCTGCAGCAGTTGACCATGGACACGCTCTGGTACATCGACCCCGAGAAGGGGTTGGGCGGCTCGGCCTGGGACAATTCGCTCGCCGCCGACAAGCCGCAATATAATGACGACTTCACCCAGATGACGGTGAAGCTGCGCAAGGGCCTGTACTGGAGCGACGGCGTCGAGTTCACAGCCGACGATGTCGTCTACACCGTCAAGACGCAGATGGACCATCCAGGCATGAACTGGAGCGCCGCTTTCTCGGTGCAGGTCGCAAGCGTCGAGGCGCCGGATCCCTATACCGTCGTCTTCAAGCTGAAGAAGCCGAACTCGCGCTTCCACGCCATTTTCACAGTGCGCTGGAACGGCGCCTGGATCATGCCGAAGCATGTCTTCGAAAAGGTTGCCGATCCGGTTCGCTATGATTTCGCCAATCCGGTCTCGCTTGGCGCCTACAAGCTGAAAACCTATGATCCGCAGGGCAAATGGTATACCTGGGAAAAGCGCGACGACTGGCAGCGCACCTCGCTTGCCCGCTTCGGCGAACCCGCTCCGAAATACGTCACCTATGTTGATCCCGGCCCGCCGGATAAGCGCACCATCGCTCAGCTCGAGCATAATCTCGATATCATTCACGACAACACGCCGGAGGGCATGTTCACGCTGAAGGAAAAATCGAAGACGGTCGACAGCTGGTTCCCCGGTTTTCCCTTCGCGCATCCCGATCCGACCTTGCCGGCCGTGATCTTCAACAATCAGGATCCGTTGTTCCAGAATGCCGATGTACGCTGGGCGCTTGCCTTGCTCATCGATATCAAGGCTGTGGATATGGCGAGCTATCGTGGCACCGCGACGCTCTCCGCCCTCGGCGTCCCGCCAACGGCGATTGCCATGACGGACTATCAGGCGCCGCTGCAGGATTGGTTGAAGAGTTTCGAGATCGATACTGGCAAGCGCAAGATCAAGCCCTATGATCCGACCATCGGTCAGCAGATCGCCGATATGCTGCGCAAGCAGCCGAAATATAAGGATCAGATCCCGACCGATCCGGCCGCCATCAGCGCCGCCTTCGGCTATGGCTGGTGGAAGCCCGATCCGCAGGCTGCCGCCGAACTGCTGGAAAAGGCCGGCTTCAAGAAGGTCGGCGGCAAGTGGATGACGCCGGACGGACAACCCTTCAAGATCCGCTTGACGGTCGAAGGTGATACGCGCTCTGTCTTCACCCGAGCTGGCACGTTGATCGCCCAGCAATGGGCTGCCTTCGGCATCGACGCCAAGGCAGTTCCGACCGTCAATCTCTGGCAGGTCGCGCTCCAGCCAGGCGATTTTCAGGTGGCTATCGCCTGGAGCGTGGAGACCTGGGGCGGCGATCCCGACCTGTCCTTCTTCCTCGACAGCTGGCATTCGGAATTCGTTGCCAAGAAGGGTGAAAACCAGGCGCCGCGCAATTGGCAGCGCTGGTCCAATCCGGAACTCGACAAGATCATCGAGAACGTTCGCCGCGTCAGTGCCGATGATCCGAAGGGCGTCGAGCTCGGCAAGGACTATCTGAAGCTCGTTGCCCGGGAAATGCCGACCATCCCGTTGATGTCCTATAACGTCTTCACCTCGATGGATACGACCTACTGGAAGGGCTATCCGACCATATCGGACCCCTACACCGACCCCGTTCCCAACTGGGCTAACTCCCGGTTGATGATGGTCAAGCTGAAGCCGGCTCAGCCGTAGATCTCCCAACCCTGATGCGGCAGCCGCCGCGTCAGGCACCTTTCGCCGGACACTAGGCACGTCCGGCGAATCTTTTCAGTAAAAGATGAAGCGCAAGCAGCAAGGAAGACGGCCGGCATGACGTCCTATCCAGTTTTCGTATTGAAGCGATTTGGTCAGTTCCTGCTCGTTGTCTTCCTTGGCATTTCCGCGACCTTCTTCATCACCCATATGACGCCGATCGATCCCGTCGAGGAAAGCATCGGCGCTATACAGCAGATGGGGCAGTCCGATCCCCGTGCCGTTGACTTGATGCGCCAGTCGCTTCGCGAACTCTATGGGCTCGAAGGCTCCGTCTGGCAGCAATATCTTCACTTCTGGGGCCGCCTTGCCACGGGTGATCTCGGGCCGTCGCTATCGGCATTTCCAACGCCCGTTTCCACCATCATCGCAAGAGCACTGCCCTGGACAATCGGCCTGATGACCGTCTCGGTGATCATCACCTTTATCCTCGGCAACATGATCGGTGCGCTTGCGGGCTACTACCGCAAGAGCATGGTGCTGAAGGCCGTCAGTCTCGTCTTCATCGCCATGCAGCCGATACCTTATTATATCCTCGCCTTCGTGCTTATCATCCTCTTCGGCTATCTCTGGCCGATCCTGCCGATCAATGGCGGCTATGAGATGAACACCGATCTGCGGCTGTCCTTTTCGCTGGTGCTCGACATTCTGCGCCACTCGATCCTGCCGGCGCTGTCGCTGATCCTCGTCGGGACTGGCAGCTGGCTCATTGGCATGCGGGCGCTCGTCTCCAATATCATCACCGAAGACTATGTTGTCTTCGCCGAACTCGGCGGCGTGCCGAAGCGCAAAATCCTGCGCTCCTACATCGCCCGCAATGCCATGGTGCCGCAGTTTACCGGCCTTGCCATGTCGCTCGGAGCGGTCTTCAACGGCACCGTCATCACCGAAATCGTCTTCGGCTATCCGGGCATCGGCAATCTGCTGATCTCGGCCGTGCATGCCGGGGACTACAGTCTCGTCCTGGGGCTTAGTGCGCTGTCGATCGTCGGCGTCGCTGCCGCAGTCTTCATCATCGACATATTGGGTCCGCTGATCGACCCGCGCATCAAGGTGGAGTAGGGCCATGCTGACGATCGTTCGCGACCTTGCCCGCCAGAATACCGAATTCCTTTCTGGCCTCCTGCTGCTTGCCATCATTGTCGGGCTGGTGATCCTGTCCTACTTCTCGCCCTACGGTCCTTCAGATATCTATGTGTTGCCGCCCGACATGCCGCCCGACGGGCAATATTGGCTGGGCACGACCTCGCGCGGCCAGGACGTCTTCTGGCAGCTCACGACGGCGCTCCGCAATACGCTCTATTTCGGTATCGGCGTTGCGTTCCTGTCGCGCATCATCTCGCTGGTGGTGGGACTGGTGGCGGGCTATGCCGGCGGCTTCGTCGATCGGGTGCTGATGGCGATCAATGACAGCATCATGGTCATCCCGCAGTTTCCGGTGCTGATCCTGTTCTATTTCGTGCTGAAGGACGGGATGACCTGGACGGTGCTCATCATCGTCATGGCTTCGCTCGGCTGGTCCTATGACGCGCGCCTGATCCGCTCGGTGGCGATCAGCCTGAAGACGCGCCCCTTTACCACGCAGAGCGTTTATTCCGGCATGAGCATGTCCAAGATCCTCATCCAGGAGCATCTGCCCTATGTGTTGCCGATCGTCTTCGCCACGACCATGAACAACATGATCTGGTCGATCGGCATGGAGATCACGCTCTCGGTGCTCGGCTTCACCGATATCGAGACACCGACCATGGGCATGATGATCTATTGGGCCAACGCCCATTCGGCGCTGATCGCCGGAACCTGGTGGTGGGTCGCAGCACCCGTCGCCGCCATCATCGTGCTTTTCATGGCGCTCTTCCTGCTGTCGATGTCGATGAACGAATACAATGATCCGCGCAGTCGCTTGAACCGGATGGGGGGCTAGGAATGGAGCCTGTGGTCGAGGTCAACAACCTCAAGGCATATTACCGGGCCTTCCTCTATGGTGTCGATCGTGAAGTGCGCGCTGTCGATGATGTCAGCCTCAGGATCGGTCGCGGCGAGATCTATGGCGTCGCCGGCGAATCCAGCAGCGGCAAGACGACATTGATCAAGACGATTGCCGGCGCCATCCGCCCGCCGCTTCGGGTAGTTTCCGGTTCGGTGAAGTTTCACTTCAATAGCGGCACGCAGGATATCTACGCCATGGCGCCGGAGCAGCGGGCGGCGCTTCGGTGGCGGCATCTGTCCTATATCATGCAGGGCTCGATGAACGTGCTCAATCCCGTCCGGCGCATCCGCCATTCGTTCACGGATTTTGCCTTTCGCCACATGAAAGTCGATCGCGGTGCCTTCTTTGATCGGGTCGGCGCTCATCTGCAGCGCCTGAAACTCGATGCCGATCTCCTGAATGCCTATCCGCATGAGTTGTCCGGCGGCATGCGCCAGCGCATGACGATTGCGCTCGCCACCATCTTGACGCCGGAATTCATCATTGCCGACGAGCCGACGACCGCGCTCGACGTGATCGTGCAACGCGATGTCCTGCAGATGATCCGGGAGATACAGCGCGAGATGGGTTCCTCCTTCCTGTTCGTCACCCATGACATGGGCGTGCATGCCGCCGTCTCCGACCGTATCGGCATCGTCTATGCCGGGCGGCTGGTCGAGGAGGCGCCGACGCGCAAGCTCTTTCATCTGCCGCTGCATCCCTATACGCAGCATCTGGTGGCGAGCCTGCCGCGCATCGGCGATCTCTCCACCCGTCCCTCGCTCGAGGGCAGACCGCCCAATCTCGCCATGCCGCCGGAAGGGTGCCGTTTTCATCCGCGCTGTCCGAAGCGCATGGATATCTGCAGCCGCGAAGCGCCGCCGATGGTGAACGTCGAACCGGATCGGCGCGTCGCCTGTTTCGCCGTGACAGGAGCATAGATTTGAGCGACCTGCTTTCCCTCTCGCATGTCACCAAGCTTTACCGTCAGGGCGGAATGCTGAGCCGCCGGCATGTCACGGCTGTCCGCGACGTCAGCTTGAGGCTTGGCGAGGAGCCGGAAATTCTCTCCATCGTCGGTGAATCCGGCTCGGGCAAATCGACCATCGCGGCGATGATCCTCGGCCAAACGGCGCCAACGTCGGGCATCCTGAATTTTCGCGGCCGGCCCGTTGCCGTTCATGGAAAGGTTGAACGGCGAGCCTTCATGCGCGAAGTTCAACCAGTCCTTCAGAATCCGTTCGAAGCGTTCAATCCGCTTAAGAAGGTTGATCGATATCTCTTTGAAACCGCGCGAAATTTTTCACCTGATGGTATCAGGCCAAGCCAGGCCGATATCGAACGCATGGCCGACAGGGCGCTTGTCCATATCGGCCTGACGCTTGCCGAAGTGAAGGGCCGGTTTCCGCACGAACTGTCGGGCGGTCAGCTGCAGCGAACCGCGATCGCGCGCGCGCTCATACCGCAGCCCAGGCTGCTGGTGGCAGACGAGCCCGTTTCCATGGTCGATGCGTCCCTTAGAATGGCAATCGTCAACCTCTTCAGCCAGCTGAAGAAAGAACTCGGTCTGTCGATCATCTATATCACCCATGACCTTGCGACGGCCTATTACATCAGCGACCGGATCATCATCATGAAGAAAGGGGAGATCGTCGAGGAGGGCGGCGCGCGTGCCGTTCTCGACAATCCGCAGCATCCCTATTCGCGCGCCTTGAAGGAGGCGGTGCTATCCGCCAGCCCGGATATGGAGCCAGCTTCGCTAGTGTGATCCCACAGGCACGGGTTTGCTTTCAGCGCGCGATCCGCGTCGAAAGGATGATGGAGGATAGCGTCCGCTCGACGCCGTCGATCTTGCCGATCTCATCGATCAGATGGTCAAGCTCGGAAATCGACGGAGCCGCGACGATGGCGATCAGATCGAAGGTACCGCTGACGGAGTGAAGCGTCGTCACCTCATGGATCGCGTCCAGCGATGCCGTCACTGCCGAGAGCGCCTTCGGCGCAATGGTGATCAGAATGTGGGCGCGGATGAGACCTGAAAGATAGGCCTCCGACAGTCGCACGCCATAACCCGCGATTACGCCTTCCCTCTCAAGCCGCTCGAGCCGAGCCTGAACTGTCGTTCGCGACAGCGACAGCTTCTTGGCCAGTGTCGCCACCGGCACGCGGGCATTCTGGCCGAGCAACGACAGCAGCTCGCGATCCTTCCCTGTTACCTGCATGGCTCATCCTGCATTCTGTTCAAATGGATAGTCATATTGCTTAGATTTATACAACGAAACGCGTTTTCTGTCGCTATGAATCGTCCAGCTCCTGCCTACACTTATAAAAATCCTATAGTGAAACACAGGGGAAATATATGAAAGAGATAGTGGTGATCGGCGCAGGCAAGATCGGCGGAGCGATCGCTCTGATGCTGGCCGAGACCGGCGATTACAAGGTTATTGTCGCCGACCGCAGCCAGGAGCAGCTTGCCAAGATCGACCACCATCCTGCAATTTCCACCGCAGCCGTCGATATCGCCGACAGTGCAGGGCTGGTGGCCGTTCTGACCGGGAAGTTCGCCGTGCTGTCAGCCGCGCCCTTCCACTTGACCGGCTTTGTCGCCGAAGCTGCGCTGGAAGCCGGCGTTCACTATCTCGATCTTACCGAGGATGTCGCCACGACGAGGAAGGTAGAGGAGCTGGCCCAGGGCGCACGCACCGCCTTCATCCCGCAATGCGGCCTGGCGCCAGGCTTCATCTCGATCGTCGCAAATGATCTCGCCAAGCGTTTCGATAGCCTCGACAGCGTGCGCATGCGGGTCGGCGCGCTGCCGCAATATCCATCCAACGCCCTGAACTACAATTTGACCTGGAGCACGGACGGCCTGATCAACGAGTATATCGAGCCGTGCGAAGCAATCGTCGAAGGCAAGCTCGTGACGGTGCCGGCCTTGGAAGAGAGAGAGGAATTCTCCCTCGACGGCATCACCTATGAGGCTTTCAACACCTCCGGCGGCCTCGGAACGCTCGCCAAGACGCTGGCCGGTCGCGTGCGCACGATGAACTACCGCACGATCCGCTACCCCGGCCACCAGGCCATCATCAAGGCGCTCTTGAATGACCTGAACCTCAGGAATCGCCGCGATGTGTTGAAGGATCTGTTCGAAAACGCGCTGCCCGCGACGATGCAGGATGTGGTCGTCGTCTTCGTCACCGTCTGCGGCTGGCGCGACGGGCGGTACATGCAGGAAACCTATGCCAATAAGGTCTATGCTGGTGTCGTTGCCGGCAAAAAGATGAGCGCCATCCAGATCACCACGGCTGCCGGCATTACGACCGTCCTTGACCTGCTTTCCCATGGCAAGCTTCCCACCAAGGGCTTTGTTCGTCAGGAGGAAATCGATCTCGGCGACTTTCTCGCCAATCGCTTCGGGCAGGTCTACGGCCTGGAGAAGCTCAGGGTGAGAGAAGCGGTGTAAGCCGAAGTCATTGCTTGCTAAACAAGTGGCGCCCCAACGGGCGCCACATTCGCTTTGGCGACGAAGCTATGGTCGCAACGCCGCGCAAGCCCGCTCGATGCGATCGAGAGCCTCTACAAGATCGGCTTCCGAGGTCGCATAGGAAATTCGCAAATAGGGCGACAGTCCGAATGCCGAGCCGGGCACGACTGCGACATGGGCCTCTTCGAGCAGATAGGCGCAGAACTCCGCATCCGTTGCGATCGTCTTTCCGGACGGCGTTGTTTTTCCCAGCACGCCGCCGCAGCTCGAGAACGTGTAGAAGGCGCCTTCCGGCAGCCGGCAATCCAGGCCTTCGATGCCATTGAGCCGGTTGACCACCAGATCGCGCCGGCGTTGGAAGCTTGCCGTGCGACCTTTCAGAAAATCCTGCGGGCCGTTCAGCGCCGCAACGGCCGCTGCCTGGCTGACGGAGGAGGGACAGGACGTCGCCTGGCTCTGGATGACGGCCATGGCCTTGATCAGTGCCTTCGGGCCGCCGGCATAGCCGATGCGCCAGCCGGTCATGGCATAGGCCTTGGAAACGCCGTTGACGGTCAAGGTCCGACGCTTGAGGCGCGGTTCTATCGCGACCGGCGTCGTGAAGCGGAAGCCGTCATAGACGATATGCTCATACATATCGTCGACCATCAGCCACACATGCGAATGGCGCAGCAGCACCTCGATGAGCGGATGGTAATCGGCTTCCGAATAGGCCGCACCCGACGGATTGGACGGCGAGTTGAGCAGGAGCCAGCGCGTCTTCGGGGTAATTGCCTTCTCGAGCTGATCCGCCTGGAGACGGAACCCGGCCTCGGCATCGCATGGGATCAGCACCGGCACGCCGCCGCAGATCTCGACGATATCGGAATAGGAAGTCCAGTAGGGCGTCGGGATGATGACCTCGTCGCCCGGATCGATTGATGCCATGAAGGCATTGAACAGGATCTGCTTTGCACCTGTCGCCACGGTGATTTCATCGAGGGCGTAGTCGATGCCGTTCTCACGCAGGAATTTGCCGGCGATCGCCTTCTTCAGCTCCGGCGTGCCGTCAAGGGCGGTGTATTTCGTTTCGCCGCGATCGATGGCGGCTTTCGCAGCCTCTTTGACATTATCAGGCGTATCGAAATCAGGTTCCCCCGCTCCGAGGATGATGACAGGCAGACCGTCCCGCTTCATCGCATTGGCGCGCGCGCCGATCTGCAGGATCGTCGAAACGCCGATGGAGGCGATGCGCGAAGCGGGCCGAAAACCCGCCTCCTCGGTGTTGGTGGCGACCGTCATGAGTCTTACTCGATGTCGAAGGAAACGCCTTGCGCCAGCGGCAGGGCCTTGGAATAATTGACGGTATTGGTCGCCCGGCGCATGTAGGCTCTCCAGGCATCCGATCCGGATTCGCGGCCGCCGCCGGTCTCCTTCTCGCCGCCGAACGCGCCGCCGATTTCGGCGCCAGACGTGCCGATATTGACGTTGGCGATGCCGCAATCGGATCCATCAGCCGCAAGGAAGCGCTCGGATTCCTGCATGTCGCGGGTGAAGATCGACGACGACAGGCCGGCCGAGACGGCATTGTGTTCGTCTATAACAGCATCGAAATCGTCATAGGGCATGACGTAAAGAATGGGAGCGAAGGTTTCCTCGAAGACCGGGCCGGCCTGCTTCGGCATCTCCACAAGCGCCGGCTTGGCATAATAGCCATCGGCATGGCCGACATCGACGCGCTCGCCGCCGGTGACCGTGCCGCCATGTGACTTTGCTTCTGCAATCGCCTTCTGCATGGCGTCGAATGCTGCCTTGTCGACAAGAGGCCCGACCAAGGCCGAGGAATGCAGGGGATCGCCGACCGAAACGCTCTGATAGGCCTTTTTCAGGCGCGGTACGAGTTGGTCGTAGACGCTCGTATGCACGAAAAGTCGGCGCAGCGTCGTGCAGCGCTGGCCGGCGGTGCCCATGGCGCCAAAGGCGATGGCGCGCAGCGCCATGTCGAGATCGGCCGACGGGCAGACGATGCCGGCATTGTTGCCGCCGAGTTCGAGGATGGCGCGGGCGAAGCGCTTGGCGAGCCGCGGCCCGACATCGCGGCCCATGCGGGTCGAGCCGGTTGCCGAGACCAGCGGCACCCTCGGATGATCGACCAGAACTTCGCCGATCGCGCGGTCGCCGATCAGAAGCTGGGACAGGCCTTCCGGCGCATCGCCGAAACGGGCGAGGGCGCGGTCGAGGATTGCCTGCGAGGCCAGCGCCGTCAGAGGTGTCTTTTCCGAGGGCTTCCAGATGACGGCGTCGCCGCAGATCAGCGCCAGAGCCGCATTCCACGACCAGACCGCAACCGGGAAATTGAAAGCCGAGATGATGCCGACGACGCCGAGCGGATGCCAGGTTTCCATCATGCGATGGCCCGGGCGCTCGGTGGCGATCGTCAGGCCATAAAGCTGGCGGGAAAGACCGACGGCGAAGTCGCAGATGTCGATCATTTCCTGCACTTCGCCGAGACCCTCGGAACGGATCTTGCCGGCCTCGATCGAGACCAGGCGGCCGAGGTCGTCCTTGGCGGCACGCAGTTCTTCGCCGAGCAGGCGGACGAGTTCGCCGCGCTTGGGTGCCGGCACCAGCCGCCATTCACGGAACGCGGCGTGCGCCTTCTCGATCCGCTGGGCGGCCTCGTCTGCCGAAACGGTCTTAACGTCGGCAATCTTTTCGCCAGTCACCGGCGAGTAGGAGGGCATGTCACCCTGAGTATAGAGCGCCTTGTCGACGCCGAGCTTTTCGAGGATGGCGGCGGTCTCGGCCGCGACGGAAAGGTTCTTTGCTGCGATGTTCATCTCATAACTCCACTTGTCTCTGATCCGGACCTGCGGCGCGACCGTAAAGGTTGCGCGATCTCACTCGGCCGCGTCTCGTTGGGATAGTGCCCGCAGGCAGGCGTCGATCGATGCCTGCTCGATGCCGGCATAATGGTCGAATTCGTTCAAGACCTTCATTCCAAGATCGGCTTCGAACCGCTTCTGGTTCGGGCTGGCAACGAATTCCTGCTGCGCGCTGTCGCCGAGGTTGGATTGGAAGATGCCGGCGGCACTGACGGGCAGGAAGTCTTCGTAGACGATCGGGTCGAACTGGATGTACCCTTCTTCGATCAGGGTTTCGAGGGAGAGATCGCCCCTTGCGGCTGCGGTCTTCCCCTTGGCCGTCAGCGAATAGGCGAAGTAGCCAAGTTCTTCGCCACGGATCGCTGCCCAATCGTCGGGGAATTCGGCAAAGCTCTGCGCGAGCGCGGCCTCGTAGGCGCGTGCGTTCGATCCGTCGGCTGCGGGCCGCACGATCTTGCGTGACTGATCAAGCAGGCGATCATAGAGCGCGCGACCCTTGGGTGTCAGCGCGATACCACGCTGCTCGATCTCGCCGAAGCGGGCGGTGTGCGAGCCGCTTTCCCGGACGCCGTCGGCATTGCGGAAGGATACCGGCTCTTCGAGCGCCTTGAACGAGGTCTGGCGCAGCAGGATCGGGCAGGCGCGCGTCGGCGGGCCTTCGACGATGGCCTTCGGCGCGATGCCGTAATCGGGCATCAGCGCCTGCACTTGGTCTATATCCAGCGTGCGCGGCGTCAGATGGTTGATATGCGGGCCCTTGAACGACACAACGTCGGCGATCAGGCGATGTGCGTCATGAAGGCGCTCGTACATGGCGGCATCGACATTGGCTTCGTCGTGCCAGCGGAAGGTCTCCAGCACTTCGTCCACGAAACGGCTGGCATCGGCCATGGTCAAGCCGCCGTCGCGTTCGGCCTTCTCGGTGAGGGCGATGGCGTCTTCGGTGAAGATCCGGCGCTTCGAGAGAATCTGTGCCGATGCCTCACGCAGGTCTTCGTCGGCGATGAGATCGAGCCGCAGCAGCGAGGTGAAGACGCGGAAAGGGTTGCGCTTTAGTTCGGCATCGCCAATGGGCCGGAATGCCGTTGAATGCACGGGCACGCCTGCCGTGGAAAGATCGTAGTAGCCGACGGGATGCATGCCCATGACGGCGAATACGCGCGCCATCATTGCGAGTTCCGCTGCCGTCCCGAGCCTAATTGCGCCGTGTCGTTCCTCGGAGATGCGGTCGAGATAGTCGGTAGCCTGCAGGCGTTCCTTCAATTTGGGCTGGGCAGCCAGCGTTTCGTCGTTGACGCGGCCCACCAGCTCCATGAGCGTGCCATAGGCGGGAACTTCGTCGCGATACATGGCGGACATGGCGGCCGAAAAGGCGCTGCGTATATCGCTGGTCGAGACGTGATCAGACTTCATGGGCGATGTCTTCCTGAAAGGCTATATCATTCCTATCTCGCAGGATAACTCTTGTCTGGCGCTCGGTCTTGTGAGAGAAAATTCTAACTTGATGCTGAAATGGAATGATCGTGCGCCGACGCCTCGTCCCCGATATCGTCAATCTGCAGGCGTTCGAATGTGCGGCGCGGCATCAGAATTTTTCGCGTGCCGCCGAAGAACTGAATCTAACCCAAAGCGCCGTCAGCCGTCAGATCAGCGATCTCGAGCAGCAGACCGGGTTGAAGCTCTTCGAACGCGTGAGGCAGCGTGTCGTGCTTTCGGAAGCCGGGCTGCGTCTGCTGCCTGAGGTCAAGGACCTGCTCCTTCGCTCGGAGCGTCTGATGATCGGCGCCGTCGCGGCAGGCCAGATGAAATTGTCGCTGAAGGTTGCGACCTTGCCAACCTTCGGCACGCGATGGCTGGTGCCACGCCTCGGCCATTTTCTCGAGGAGCATCACGATGTCGCGATTACGGTGGAGTCGCGCTCCAAGCCCTTCAGCTTCGACGAGGATAATTTCGATCTCGCTATTCATTACGGCCTGCCGGCCTGGGCCGGCGCTGTTGCGACATTTCTTTGCAACGAGACCGTCCTGCCAGTCGCTGGCCGGCAGCTTGCCGAACGATTGAATCTCGGCGGTCCGGAGGATCTGTCACATGCGCCGCTGCTGCATCTGACGACGCGCCCCAAGCTCTGGGCGCAGTGGTTCGATCTGCAGAGATTGCCGACGGAGCATGCCTATCCCGGCGCCCGGTTCGATCAGTTTTCGATGATCATCGCCGCAGCCATTTCCGGGCTCGGTGTTGCGCTCCTGCCCACCTATCTGATCGAAGAGGAATTGAAGACGGGCGTGCTTTTACCTTTGTTCGATCTGCCGATGCCGACCGAGAACAGCTATTATATCGTCATGCCGGAGAAGAAGCAGACCAACGAGATCGCGATGCTTTTCCAGAATTGGCTGGTAAGTCAGGTAACACCACCGTCCCAAGCGGCCGGCAATAGGGTGTAGTCTCAGGTCGTCATCGCTCAATAAATTATAGGCTTGAAATTCTTTTCGGCGCGCGTCACACCTTTGCTTGTCGCATCGTTGCCGGCTGCCGGGGCGCTGCAAGATGAGGTCGGAGGAGAGGCCACCATGAAGACGCATCCGCTGAAGGGACCGAACCGGCTGAAGCTTGGCGTGTTTTCGGCGAACGCCGATGGCGGCCTGGCGATTACCGACGTACCGGAGCGTTGGACGGCTGGCTGGCAGGACAATCTGACCGCCGCACAGATCGCCGACCGGGCCGGCCTCGAGTTCTTCCTGCCGATCGCCCGCTGGCGTGGCTTCGGCGGCAAGAACCGGGTGCGGGAATGGTCGTTCGAAACCTTCACCTGGGCAGCAGCCCTTTCGGCCGCGACCGAGCGGATCGCCCTGTTCATGACGGTGCATGTACCGCTCGTCCACCCGCTTTATGCGGCAAAGTCGCTTGCGACGGTCGATCACATCAGCCGGGGGCGGGCAGGGCTCAATATCGTCTGCGGCTGGAACCCGAAGGAGTTCGGCATGTTCGGCGTGCCGCTGGTCGAGAAGGGCTACGATCAGGCGGCGGAATGGCTTGAGATCGTCGAAAAGCTCTATGCCTCCGACGAGCCGCTCGATTATGCCGGAACCTACTACAGTTTGAAGGAGGCCGTCAGCCGGCCGGCGAGCCTGCAGACGCCGCGCCCCGTGACGATGAATGCCGCATTCGGCGGTCCCGGCCGGGATTTCGCTGCCAGCCATTGCGACTATCTCTTCACCACCTTTACCGAGATCGCCGATGCCGGAAGGCATGTGGCCGATATCGGCGAGCGCGCGGAAAGGAACGGCAGGCAGGTCGGCGTCTATACGGTATGCCATGTCGTCTGCCGTGAGACACAGGCTGAGGCAGAGGACTATTACACCCGCTATGCCGTCACCATGGCCGATCATGCTGCCGTCGACCAGCACATGGCCGGCAAGAAGGAGTTTTCGCAATCTCATGATCGCGAGGCCTATGAGCGCTATCGACAGCGCTTCGCCGGCGGGGCCGGCAGCTATCCTCTCATCGGCAAGCCGGAGCGGATCGCGGACGAGATGATCGCGATTGCCGAGCAAGGCTATGCAGGCATCGCCTTGTCGTTCGTCAACTACACCCAGGAGCTCCCCTATTTTTGCGATCGGGTGCTTCCGTTGCTGAAGAGGGCCGGGCTTCGGGCGGAATAGAGCCGCGGAGCCAGCTTTCGATCGCAGTCGCCCTGGAGAGCATCGGCGATCCCAGGCATTGTCATGATGTGCGGCAAATGTGCACCGCAGCGAAAAACATGAGCCCAAGGGGTTTACAAGCGTGGTGGTGGATGGGATCGTTTAAGCGAAGGTGCTGCTGGTTTGCAGTGGCGACGTTCCTTCGACCGGACGCCTAAGCTATGGGCTCCGCTGCGCTTTGATTCCGGGCGCTTAACCGAGAAAATCAATCCGAGGCTGGAATGCGGCATCTGCTGCGCGTTCGGCTGTTGTCTTAGTGCGCCCTCAGCGTCGTTGCGCCGGGGCAGAGATAAATGGGTTTATGAATGAGTTTTTTTGCACAGCGCGCCTTTCTTGGCGTTCTTGCAAGCGTGATGGCGCTGTCGCAGGCCGCCAATGCCAGTGATCTTATGATCTGGTCGCCGGTAAAGGTTGCACCTCAGACCTACAAGACGACGCTGGGCTTTCGACTGCCGATGGCGTGGGAAATGAGTGCAGGTGTCGATCTTGGCTTGGGCGGCACGGCAGGCGGAACGATCTTGCGCAGCAGCGAGCTTGCAACCCTCTGGGGAAGAGCGGTCGACGATCGCAGCCGCTTCGCCACCGTCTCGCGGCGTGAAGTCGCCTTGCGGGTGGATGCGCTCAATGGCAGTGGCATGCTCTATCTCGGCCGCTCGCGAAATTGGATTGTGTCAGACAATCTGGACATGCGCACATCGAGGTCTCTGAACGTGAACTATGTGGGCGCAAGGAATGGGCCGACGTCGATCACCGCGACGCAGGCGGTTGCGATTGCCGTTCCCTGGACGGGGACGTCCATCTCGGCGAGCGGCAATCTGATGGATGGCGACAGCGTCTTCTCGAGCACGGTTGTGTTCCAGCAGCCGCTGGCATCGAACCTCAATTTCTCCGCTTCCTTCACGAATCCGCTGACGTTGGCGCCAACTGGCGATGTGCGTTTCGACTACCGCATCAAGTGGTAGGCAAGGACGTGCGCCGTGGAATTGGCGACACCTGCGGATTTTGAGTGCGACGGGAACAAATATCTCGTGCTGCAGTTTAGGGACAGCAAGATCGCTTGATCCTGCACGGGGCGCATTTGCCCTATTAGAGCCTGCCGTTGGTTCAACTCCCTGCCGGCGGCAGGCTCAGTCGTAAAACAACCGACCCGAAAAACCGCGGATCTGATTGGCAGGCCGCCTGCGCCTGGCTTTCGCTATTTGATCGGGATATCCGCCGCCGCAAGCCGTGATTTGAGATGCGCGATGATGTCATGGCGCGTTTGCGTCCAGACGGCGGTGATGGTCCAATATTCGATTTTCATCACCGTTTGATCGGCGGCGAAATCGTCGAAATAGACCACTGGCGCAGGCTTGGTCTGGATGCGTTGATCCGCCTTCAGAACATCGAAAATGGTTTTGCGAGCGAGATCCGTGTCGACCTCATTGCCAAAAGCGAGCGACAATTCCTGGCGGCGATTAGGCTCACGGCTATGATTGATGATGGGTGTGTTCCAGAGCGTGGAGTTCGGCGCCATGAGATAGAGACCGTCGGCCGTCTTCATCTCCGTTGCGAAGAGCCCGATGTCCCTGATGAATCCCTTGACGTTAACCGTCTCGATATATTCGCCGACCCGAAACGGACGCAGCACCAACAGCATGATACCCGCGGCAATGTTTTGAAGCGTGCCCTGAAGCGCCAGGCCGATCGCCAGACCGGCGGCACCGAGAGTGGCGATAATGGAAGCGGTCTGAACGCCGAACTGACCAAGGACGGTGATGAACACCAGTATAAGCAGGCTGTAGTGCAGGAGGTTCTGGAAGAAGCTCGCCAGCGTTTCATCGATGCCACGGACACGCGAGATAGCGCGATAGGCCGAGCGGCTGATGGCTCCGGCGAGAATCCAGCCCCCAATCAAGAGAACGATCGCGCCCAGGATCGAAAAGCCATACTGAACGGCAAGTGCCGAGGCCTGGTTAAGGGCAGTTCGAGCGGCGACGACAACGTTGGCCGTTTGATCTTCCATTTGAGAGCTCCATCTTTTCCAAAAAGCCAAATGACACGTGGCGGCTTTTGTTCCTGAGCGATCGTCGGCTCCGGGGTGGGCGCCCTCGGCCAGCACTGCGGAGGGGAAATCGACGCGTTACGCTAGACGCCATGCTTTGCGCGATGAGCACTGCGAACGGCTGCGGCGGCGTGGTGGGTCTTCTTATCCTCATACATGCCGAGATCCGCGCGCTTGATCATCGCTTCCATGGTCTCTCCGCTCTGACTCGTTGCGACGCCAACGGCAACGCTCAACGGCGCGCTGGAATAGAACTGATTGTTGATTTTCAACAGCTCATTGATCGTCTCGACCATCGAGGCAGCCGCGACTTCGTCCGCGCCGGGCATGAGAACGGCAAATTCGTCGCCGCCGATCCGAGCGGCATGGTTCGGCAGGGAGACGACGCTGCTCAGCACTTCTCCCATGCGACGCAGCAGGGAGTCGCCGGCATCGTGCCCGCTCTCGTCGTTGGCCTCCTTCAGTCCGTTCAGGTCGATGATGACGGCCGACACCGGCCGAAGCGATTTGCGTTCCAGCCTATTAAGCTCCTCCGTGTAGAAGGCGCGGTTGTAGAGCTTGGTCAGAACATCGTGCTTGCCGAGATATTCGAGATAGGCTTCCGCCTTCTTGCGGGCGGTGATGTCGGTCAGGGCGACCTGAACCAGCGACCAGTCGCGTTCATAGCCCGGAAAAACGGAAAACTGGAGGAGAACGTGGCGTTCCGAGCCATCAAGGGCATAATTCAGGACTTCACGCTGATGGAACAGGTGCCCGTTCCACAATTCCACCAATTGACCGCGAAAGTGTTTTTCCATGTCGTCACGGAACACTTCACCGATCCGCTGGTGCAGGGTTTGGCGATCCGGTGCGCAGAAAAGATCGAGCGTAGCCTGATTGACATCAAGCACGCTGATCTCGCTCATGCATTGCCGGACGAATTCTGGGTGAACGTCGAGAAATACCTGGAAATCGACGATGCCGCGGCCGCGGATTTCGTCGAGCAGGACCTTGATGCGGCTGAAATCCTCGACCCACAGGGATACCGGCGAATGTTCGAACATCCCTTCCGCGTAACGGCGCTGCCGTTCTTCCTGTCGCCGTGCTTCTTCGCGCGCGGTCACGTCCTCGGTCGTCAGCAACAATCTGTTCCATGACGTTTCGTGTCCCGGCAGAATGATGCCGCGAAGCTGGATGTCGAGTCTGCGGCCTGCCAGCGTGTAGTTGACGGCCGTGCCGGAGAATTCGCTCTTGCCCTCCCAAAGCGCGAGCAGTTCGTTCACATGGCTTTCGAGCATTTCGTCCCTGAAGACGTTCGAAAGCCCGCCGACCAGTGCCTCGAAGGACTGCGCCTCGAACAATTCCAGTGTCTTGGCGTTGACCGCAAGGACCCGTATCTTTTGCGAGCATGCCTCGACGCGCCTGATATCGGCGAGCAGATGGGCGCGCAGGTCAGTCACGCCCTCCGTGCGCCAGAGTTCGAACTGTTCCTTGACGCCGCTGAAGTCTTCCAACCACATGGCGACGGGAGCAAGATCGAATACGGTGGCGCTGAAATTCTGGGCGTTCATTTGTAATTTCCTGCGCCGGCAATAAAATCAGTATATCAAGCACGAAGACCGGCAATTCACCAAGTTCTGCTTAGCGACCATTTGTAAAGCTTGCGTTGACACTGGATGATTGGTCAAGCCTGCAGATCGCGGGCAAGCTATTTTCACACCCATCCCGGCTCATTCCTGCCGGAACGGGCAGGGAAGGGAATTCAACCCCATGGCTTGCCAAACTCAGGCGATCGGCGGCCGCACTACGGCCTGTTGAGTCTTGAGAAAGCGTTCGAATGCCTCGAGCGTCTTCTCGCTGACATGATGTTCAATGCCTTCAGCATCGTTTCTTGCGGTATCGGGATCGACGCCGAGACGGCATAGCACGGCCTCGACGACCTCATGGCGGCGACGGGTGGCCGCCGCGAGACGTTGTCCCTCTTCTGTCAGAAAGACGCCGCGATAAGGGCGTTGGGTGATCAGATTTTCCTCGGCCAGACGCTTGAGCATCTTGGCGACCGTCGGCTGCGTGACCCCGAGACGCTGTGCGATATCGGTCTGGCGCGCTTCGCCCGCATGCTCTATCAGATCGGCGATCAGTTCGACGTAGTCCTCCATCAATTCCGTACGTCGGTCTTCACGGCTTTTCTGGAAGGCCTCGGCATGCGACTCGATTTCTGTCGATGCAAGTCGGCTTTCCGGGGTTGCGGGCAGTTTCGTCAAGGCGGCTCACCTCCAGAAGATTAAGAGCAACGTGATAATGTTTAGCCTCGACTATAAATAAATCACATCCGTTATGAAACCCCGACCGGCATGCGATCAACGACTATCCGGTACAGGAATCGGAACATTGCTCGGGGGAGATGTTCCGCGCTGAACAACCTCCCTGAGCAATTCACTCTCCGAAATGGTCAAAGCCATGTCCGTCGGACGACAGTTCAGCCGTCAGAACGCGCTATCCAAAAATTGATGTCGTCTCGTCGCGTCAGTCACGCAGCAGCGGTAGGAGTTGATCGCCTTGCCGAGCGATCTCCGACAAATACGGTGTGTCGGAGAGGACGAAATGGGTGATGCCGAGGTCCCGATATTTGAGCAGCGAACGGGCGACGTCGGCGGCCGAACCGACCAGCCAAGTGGTGCCGGCACCACCGCCGCCGAATTTGCCAGGCGCCGTATAGAGATTGTCATCGAGGACATCGCCGCGCGCATGCAGATCGAGCAGCCGCCGCTGGCCGACTGCGATCGACTGCCGATGATCGTTCCAGCCGGCCCCCTTGATCTTCGCCATTTCGGCGACTTTCGCCTCGGCGTCGGCCCAAGCCTGTTCGGTGGTGTCGCGCACCAGCGTGGTGATCCGCAATCCGAATTCCAGCGGAGCGAGGTCGCGGTCCAACTGCCTGCTTAATATCTTCAGCCGCTCGATCCGCTCGCGAACATCGTCCAGCGGCTCGCCCCAGAAGAGCTGGACGTCGGCCTCGGTGGCGGAAACCCGCTCGGCTGCCTCCGAGGCGCCACCGAAATAGAGCTTGGGATGTCGACGATCGCCGCGACTTTGGATACGCGGTGCCACTGTGGATTCGGTGACACCAAAATGTTCGCCTTCATAGGTGACGTTCTCTTCGGTCCAGAGCCTGCGAACCAGCCGCATGAATTCCTTGGTGCGGGCGTAGCGATGCGCCTGATCGCCCTCGCTGTCACCGTAGGCGGAAAGATTGTCCTTGCCCGACACGACGTTGACGCGGACGCGGCCACCGCTCAGGTGGTCGAGCGTGGCGGCGGCGGAGGCAAAGTGCGCTGGCCGCCAATAACCAGGACGAATTGCGATAAGAGGTTCAAAGGTGGTTGTGGCTGCGGCAAGTGCGGTCGCGACGGTGAACGTATCGGGCCGGCCCCAACCGGTGCCGATCAGCGCGCCTTTCCAGCCGTGGTCTTCCAGTGCCTTGGCGTGGGCCGTCAGCGTTTGCAGGCTGTTGTGGTTTTCGACTGCTGAATCGCCACGGTGGCCAGGGTTGACGTCATTGGGAATATACCAAAGAAACTCGCTATTGCTGCTCATGTCTGTCTGGGCCTGCAGGTCTGTATGGATTGGATGGGAGATCCCCGGTGAGGGCTGCCATGGATCAGTCCTTTGATCCTACCGAGATCATTCGGTTAGAGCTTGCCTTTCCACGGAACGAGAACGGCCTCCAGAATGCGGATGCCAGCCGTAAAGGCGAAGGCGCAGATCGCGATGATGCCGATGCCGACGAAGACGACGTCGGTGGCGAGGAACTGCGATGCCGACATGATCATGAAACCGATGCCGCGGGTCGAGGCGATGAGCTCGGCGGCGACAAGCGTGCCCCAGCCGATGCCGAAGGCGATCCTGACACCCGTCAGGATTTCCGGCAGGGCTGAGGGCAGGACGATGGAGATGAAGAGCTGCAACCGGCTGGCGCCGAGCGAACGGGCCGCGTTGACGCGCTCGAGCGGAAGCGACCGGACGCCGGCCTGGGCCGAGAGGCAGATCGGCGCGAACATGGCGAGAACCAGAAGCGTGATTTTCGAGGTCTCGCCTATGCCGAGCCAAATGATCATCAGCGGCAGGTAGGACAAAGGCGGCAACGGCCAATAGAACTCGATCGGCGTGTCAAGGATGTCTTTTGCCCAACGATTGAGACCCATCAGCAGACCGACGGGGATGCCGACCACAATTGCGATTGCCGCGGCGACGACGATGCGAAACAGGCTTGCGAAAATATGCTCGGATAGTGACGCGCCGGCGTAGCCGTCACGATAGACGACGCCGATCTGCGTCCATACCTCGTCGGGCCGCGGCAGGAAGAGATGGGAAACCAGACCGAGCCTGGAGACAAGCCACCACAGACCAAGACAGGCGATGGCGGCACCGATGCTGATGGCAATGGTCGGCTTGTCGGCGGAACCGAAGCTCGGCATTCGCACGAGCTTCGGTTCCGCCGACCGCTGAGAAGCCGTGATTGAGCGCGCCTCAATGATATCGCTCATGCCGCGCTCCTGAAATCATCCGCATTGTGAAGGATAGCGCGAATTTCCTCGCGCAGATTGGTAAATTCGGGCGATGCGAGGATCGACTTCGTGTCGCTGCTGGCGGCAAAGCGATGCACGAAATCAAGCTCGAAGCGGGCAACGACGCGGCCCGGTCGCGGAGACATGACCAGCAGCTCGGTACCGAGGAACAAGGCCTCCTCGATCGAATGGGTTATGAAGAAAATACGTTTGTCAGTTCTGGCCCAAACCGAGACCAGCAGCTCCTGCATCTGCTCGCGCGTCAAGCTGTCGAGCGCGCCGAAGGGCTCGTCCATCAGCAATATGTCGGGATCGGGGGCGAGCGCACGGGCAATGCCGACACGCTGCCGCATGCCGCCCGAAAGTTCGTAAGGAAAGGCACTGGCGAAGTCGGTCAATCCAACGAGCCGCAGCAACTCGAAGGCGCGATCTCGGCGATCTCGTCGTCCCAACCCCGCAAACTGCAAACCAAGAGCCACGTTATCGACCACGGATTTCCAGGGGAGCAGCGAATCCTTCTGGAAGACGACGCCGCGATCGGCTCCGGGGCGGGTAACGGATCTGCCGTCGAGCGTGATCGTTCCCTCCGAAAGCGGCAGGAAACCCGCGATCGCATTCAGCAAGGTGGACTTGCCGCATCCCGATGCACCCAGCGCAACGACGACACCGCGCTCCGGAATATTGAAGGATACGCGATCGAGCGCGTGAACGGCTCGGCCGTCGCGCGCTGCAAAAAATACGCTGGCATGATCGACTTGAAGCATGTCTTCTCTCGACGTTCGACGCCGGCGCGCCTGCCGCACCGGCGTTGGGGAGGATCAGTTGCTGGCGCTGACAAGCGCGTCGGGCGTGACGAAGGCGCTGTAGTTCGGCAGAACTTCGGAGACCTTGCCCTGGCCCTTCAGGAAGGTGGCGGTGTCCTTCAGGATCTTTGCGGCTCCCGACTGGTCGCCGCCACCGAGCCAGGCTGCCGACGCCTGAACATCTGGTGTCAGCAAGGTGAGGTTCTTCAGCGCCGCAGCCTGTTGTTCCGCCGTTCCGCCAAGAAGCTTGGCAAGGGCCTTGGTGTTGTCGCTATCGGGTCCCCATGCCGCTTTGTCGGTTGCGAAGGAGGCGTAGTACTTGTTGATCACGGAAGCGAAGGCTTTCAGAAATTGCGGATCGCTTGCGGCAAATTTCGACGTTGCCACCCAGGCGGAAAAGGTGGGTGCGCCCTTGTCTGCCACATCCTTGGAGGTCACCAGCACCTTGCCGTTCTTCTTCAGCTCGGTCAGCGCCGGGTCCCAGACAAAGCCGCCATCGATATCGCCGCGATTGTAGCTTGCGACGATTTCCGGCTGCGGAATGGCGAAGACCTGCACGTCCTTTTCCGTCAGGCCGAGAGACTTGATAAGGGCGAGCAGCTGGTAATGGTCGGTGGAAACCGGTGCCGCCGCTAGCTTCTTGCCCTTGAGATCGGCGAGCGTATTGATGCCCGAGCCGTTACGCACCACAAGCGCTTCGTCGACGCCCGAGATCGACGACAGGTAGAAGGCCTTGACCTCGAGGCCTCGCGATGCGGCCGCCGCAAACGGGCTGGAGCCCACGTAGCCGATCTGAACATCACCCGAGGCGATAGCCGCAAAGATTTCCGCGCCGGAATTGAACCTGCGGAAATCGATCTGATATCCGGTTGCCTTGGCGAAATCGCCGTTGGCGATGGCGACGGAAGAAGGCAGAGCATCGGTCTGATAGCCGACGACGACTTTCTTGTCGGCTGCGGCTGCAGCCGTTGCCGTTGAAATGCTGGCGAGACCGACGACGGCCGCAGCGAACAGATTCTTGAGGTTCATGTTTATCCCTTTGGCCGGACCACACTTTCCGGCGCTCCCTGAGTTCAATGATCCGAGCCTAGCGAAGAAGGGTGGAATATCGATAGAAATAACAAACTATTTTTATAGACTATAAGGGGAATTGTTTGTCTGAAATGACCGGCGCTGCAGCGTTGGCATCTTTCCGAAGGCAGAAGCGCGGGTTGATGGGAGCCTTGCTTCCCATGGATGTTGCCCCAGTCGACCTCTGCAAATCCGCTTGCCGCCCCTTTAATCGGCTGCTTATTTTTTCCGCATCCGCATGAAGAAAAAGAAAGCTGTTTCTTAAATTCCGCAAAATCTATGTTTTTTATAGATTATGGCGCCGATGATCGTCATTCGGCGCAAACATGGATGAAACGAAACGGCATGTCCTATCTCCTCAGCCTTCTCGACAAGAGCCCGATCGAGCAGGGGCTCAGCGCCACCGATGCGCTCGGCGCCACGACGCGATTGGCCGTCAGAGCCGAAGAACTCGGCTATCACCGCTTCTGGGTCGCCGAGCATCACAACATGGCGAGCCTTGCAAGTTCGGCACCGGAAGTGCTGATCGCCTATCTTCTCGCCAGAACCTCGAAGATCCGCATCGGCTCCGGCGGCGTCATGCTGCAACACTATAGTTCCTACAAGGTCGCCGAGGCATTCAATCTCCTGGCCTCGCTCGCGCCCGGCCGCATCGATCTCGGTGTCGGCAAGGCGCCAGGCGGCTTTCCGCTGTCAACACGCGCATTGCAGGTCGCCATCGATCCGGAACGGAAGCCGAGTTTTGCCGAGCAACTCTCCGACCTGAATGGCTATCTCGCTGCCGATCCCCATTCTGATGGCGCTTTGGCGACACCGTTTCCGCCGCGCTCGCCGAAACGCTTCCTGCTCGGCGCCAGCGTCGAGAGCGCCGAGCTTGCGGCGGAGAAGGGCTGGAAGCTGGTTTTCGCCGGCCATCTGAACGGCGATCCCGAGAATCTGAATAAGACCTTTGAGGCATATGGGCGTGCGACAGGTGGCAAGGTTCCGATCCTAGCGCTCGCAGCCTTTGCCGCTGAAAGCGAGGCCCATGCTCGCGAGCGCGTCGGCCAGCTTCGCATCGTCAAGCTTTTCCTGCCCAACGGCCAAAGCGTCAATGTCGGCAGCCTGGAGCAGGCGGCGGAATTCGCACGTCAAGCCGGTGTCACGGACTATCGCACGGAAGAAAAGGTCCCGAGCGTGCTGCATGGCACGGCCGCGCAGATCCGTGACGAACTCGATGCGCTGCACCGCCGTTACGGCGTCGAGGAGTTCGTGCTCGATACGCCGGCGCTGACGGCGGCGGAACGGCTCACCTCAATTGAACTGCTCGCCAAAGAGCGGCTTTCCCTCGTTGCCTGAACAGCCTGTCCCAGGAGGATCAATCATGGCTCAAAAACACGTCACCTTCGGTATCATGCTGCAAGGCCCAGGCGGCCACATGAATGCCTGGAAGCATCCGAGCGTCCCGGCTGATGCCAGCACCAATCTCAACTTTTTCGTCAAGACGGCCCGTAAGGCGGAAGAGGCCGGCATCGCCTTCGCCTTCGTCGCGGACGGGCTTTACATCAACGAGCAGTCGATCCCGCATTTCCTCAATCGGTTCGAGCCACTGACCATCCTGTCGGCGCTTGCCGCCTTCACGATGAAGCTCGGTCTGGTCGGCACGGTCTCGACGTCCTACAGCGATCCCTTCACCATTGCCCGCCAATTCGCCTCGCTCGATCTCATCAGCGGCGGTCGCGCCGGCTGGAATGCCGTGACCTCCCCGCTCGAAGGCTCCGGCCGCAACTACAGCCGAGAGCACCCCGAACACGAGCTGCGCTATGAGATCGCAGACGAATATCTCGATGCCACCAAGGGCCTGTGGGACTCCTGGGATGACGATGCCTTCCCGCGCAACCGCGAAACGGGCGTTTACGCCGATAAGGCCAAGCTGCATCGCCTGAATCACAAGGGACGCTTCTTCCGTATCGAAGGACCGCTGAATATCGGCCGATCCAGGCAAGGACAGCCCGTGGTCTTCCAGGCCGGTGCGTCCGATTCCGGCATCAGGCTTGCCGGCAAGCACGCCGATGCCGTCTTTACCAATGGCGGCCCGCTTGAGGATGCCAAGGTCTTCTACAAGCAAGTCAAGCAGAGCGCGATCGCCCATGGCCGCAGCGCGGCCGAGGTCGGCATTTTTCCCGGCATCGGCCCGATCGTCGGTGCGACGCAGGAGGAGGCGGAGGCCAAGTATCAGGAAATCCGCAATCTCGTTACAGTCGAAGAGGCGCTGGCCTATCTCGGTCGCTTCTTCGACCACCATGATTTCAGCGCCTATCCGCTGGACGAGCCATTTCCGGATCTCGGCGATATCGGCCGCAACAACTTCCGCGCCACGACCGATCGCATCAAGAAAACGGCGCGGGAGAAAGGGCTCACGCTTCGCGAAGTGGCGCTCGACGCCGCAACGCCCCGCACCGCCTTCATCGGGACTGCCGAACACATTGCCGATGAGATCATCCGCTGGGTGGATCAGGAAGGTGCCGACGGTTTCATCCTCGGCTTCCCGGTCATCGGCGAAGGCTTCGACGACTTCGGCAAGCATGTCCTGCCGATCCTGACGAAGCGCGGCTATTTCGATCCGGAGCTGAAGGGCGAGACGCTGCGCGACCATCTCGGCCTGCCGTTCCGCGAGAGCCGTCACGCGGCGCAATCCGATCATATCGAATCTGCAAAGGCCGTTGGCGCCTGAGCCCGGACCGATCCCCATGAACGCCATCGTCAATGCCGCTTCGCTCAATGATCCCGTTGAGAAGGGGATTGCCGCTTATCTCGACGAGATCATCGCGCTGCGGCACGATCTGCATCAATACCCCGAACTGGCCTTTCAGGAGCACCGCACCTCCAAGCGGGTGGCGTCGCTGCTGACCGACTGGGGCTATGAGGTCGCCATCGGCATAGCCGGAACCGGTGTCGTCGCTACCCTGAAGCGCGGCAATGGGCAGCGCAGTCTCGGCATCCGCGCCGACATGGATGCCCTGCCGATCGATGAGGCGACCGGGCTTGACTATGCGAGCAGCAATCCCGGTGTCATGCATGCCTGCGGCCATGACGGACACACGTCCATCCTGCTCGCTGCCGCGCGCTATCTCGCCGAAAGCAGCCAGTTCAACGGCACGCTTCGGCTGATCTTCCAGCCGGCTGAAGAGATCGGCGCGGGCGCCCGCAAGATGCTGTCGGAAGGGCTTTTCGATCGCTTTCCGGTCGAGGCCGTCTTTGGCCTGCACAATTGGCCCGGTGTTCCCGAGGGGCAATTCGGCTTCGTTGCCGGTCCTGCCATGGCCTCCGTCGACCAGGCTGTGATCAAGATCGTCGGCAAGGGCGGTCATGGTGCCGAGCCGCATCGGGCCGTCGACCCCGTGCTGGCGTCGGCTTCCTTCATCACGGCTCTGCAGAGCGTGGTCTCGCGTAACATCGACCCGCAGGACATGGCTGTTGCGACTGTGGGCTCCATTCATGCCGGCTCCGCATCGAACGTCATTCCGGAAAGCGTCGAGTTGAAGCTCACCATGCGCGCCTTCAGCGAACAGGTGCGCGTGACGCTTCAGGAGCGTATCCCCGCGCTTGCCCGCGCGCAGGCGGAAAGTTTTGGCGCGGTGGCGGAGGTCAACTATCGCCTGGGCTTTCCGGCGCTGGTCAACCATGCCGACGAGACTGCTTTTGCCCGCGGCGTGGCAGTGCAGGCGCTTGGCCCGGCCGCCGTCGAAGCGGATTTCCGGCCGCGCACGGCAAGCGAAGATTTTGCGTTCCTGCTGGAGGCCAAACCCGGAAGCTACCTCTTCGTTGGCAATGGCGACAGCGCCCCGCTGCACAGCGCCCAATACAATTTCAATGACGCCATCATCGCGCCCGCCGCCCGCTACTGGGTGCGGCTCGCCGAAACTTTCCTCGCGGATGACAACAGGTGACGAACGACATGAGCGACACGTTTCTTTATACGACCACGCTGGACCCGCGCGCCAAGCCGCTGATCGACGAATTGATTTTCGAATATGACAGCCGTTACGGCAACTATTTCAACGCCGACGGCGCAGCCGCCGAATTGAACCGCTATCCGCCGGAGGCATTCGCGCCGCCGAACGGCAATTTCCTGCTTCTCGTGCGTAACGGCGAGACGATCGGCGGCGGGGCGTTCAAGCGCTATGACGACCGGACCGCCGAGTTCAAGCGCATCTGGACGCGGCATGACCTCCGGCGTCAGGGGTTGGCGCGCAAGCTCCTGGTCGAGCTTGAGGAGCAGGCCGCGCGGCAAGGCTATCAGCGCATCTACCTGACGACCGGTTTCCGCCAACCGGAGGCCGTCGGCCTCTATCTGAACAACGGCTACACCGCTCTCTTCGATACATCGGTCGATCCTGAAATCTACAAGAGCCTGCCTTTCGAGAAGGACGTCAGCCATTTGGCGCCATCCTATTCAGTCGAGACCTCCGGATCACAGCAGCGGCTGGCCGCCGCCGGACGCTGACGGCGGATTGAAGCAACGATAATCATAAGGGGCAAGCATCATGGCGCTGACAACGAACTTTGCGGGTATCGATCCCGCCGCCGGAACAAACGAAACGAAGACCGATTATGCGCGCTATCGTATCGTGCCGGCACGGCATCCCGGACGTACCGCCGGGACGATCTTTGCCACCTTCGTTCTTGCCGCCGTCCTCTATTCCACCTTCACCAATCCCCGCTGGGGCTGGGGGGTATTCGCCGAGTGGTTCTTTGCTGAGCCGGTGCTGGTGGGCCTCGGCAGGACGTTGCTTCTAACCGCACTCGCGGCTGTTTCCGGCTCCATCCTCGGCACGGCCCTGGCTCTGGCCCGCGTGTCGAAATCGCCGCTGCTTTCCGGTCTCTCTTGGGGCTATATCTGGCTGTTGCGCTCGATCCCCATGATCGTGCTGCTGCTCGTGCTCAACAATCTCGGCTATCTCTACGAGACGATCTCCGTCGGCATCCCCTTTACCGACAAGGTGTTGTTCGACTATCCAACGACGCAGCTCCTGACGCCGTTTGCGGCAGCCTTCCTCGGGCTGACACTGAACCAATCGGCCTTCTTCGCCGAAATCGTTCGCGGCGGCATCCTGTCAGTCGACCAGGGGCAGCTGGAAGCCGCGGCCGCGCTTGGCCTGCCGCGCCGACGTCAGGCGTTCCGCATCGTTCTGCCGCAGGCCATGCGCTCCATCCTTCCCACAGGCTTCAACGAGATCATCGGTCTCGCCAAGAGCACATCCATGGTCTACGTGCTGGCCCTGCCGGAACTCTTCTACACGGTGCAGGTCATCTACCGCCGCAATCTGGAGGTCATCCCGCTGCTGATGGTGGCGACGGTCTGGTATCTCGTCATCATGACGGTTCTGTCGATCGCCCAGCACTATATCGAGCGCTATTTTTCCCGCGGCGCGCTGCGCAATCCGACCCCATTGCCATTCCAGGCTTTCTTCCAGCGCTTCCGCCGCCCGCTGCCTGTCGCTGCCACGAGCGCCGGGGTGGACACCGGGACGCTGACCACTTTTCGGAGCGTAACGGGTCTTCGCGTCAAGGGCGGTGCGGTGCGTATTCACGGTATATCGAAGAGCTTTGGCACGTTGAAAGTGCTCGACAATATCGAGCTCAGCCTGCCGGCCGGAAGCGTGACCGCCATTATCGGCCCATCCGGCTCGGGAAAGTCGACGCTGTTGCGCTCCATCAATCATCTGGAGCGTGTCGATAATGGCTTCATCTCGGTGGACGGCGAGCTTGTCGGCTATACCCAGAAGGGCGAGGTGCTCTACGAGCTGAAGGAGAAGGACATCCTGAAGCGCCGGACTGATATCGGCATGGTCTTTCAGAGCTTTAATCTCTTCCCGCATCTGACCGTTCTGGAAAACCTCATCGAGGCGCCGATCCAGGTGCGTGGTCAGAGCCGGCACGAGGCCGTGGCCTTTGCCCGGGAACTGTTGGCACGGGTCGGCCTCAGCGACAAGATCGATGCTTATCCCCGCCAGCTTTCCGGCGGCCAGCAGCAGCGTGTGGCCATCGCCCGCGCCTTGGCGTTGCGCCCGAAAGTGTTGCTGTTCGATGAACCGACTTCGGCGCTTGACCCGGAACTTGTCGGCGAAGTGCTCGACGTGATCAAGGAACTCGCCCGCACCGGGACGACATTGGTCATCGTCACCCACGAGATCGGCTTTGCCCGAGAGGTTGCCGATACCGTCGTCTTCATGGACGGCGGCCACATTATCGAGGCGGGATCGCCGACGCAGATCATCAACGATGCGAGGCATCCGCGCACGCGCGAATTCCTCGCCAAGGTTCTCTAGCAGACACAAGCTGGTGAAAAATGCCGGGCCGTGACGGGCACTCGGGTGATAACGACAAAAACAACAACTTTAAGATGAAATGGAGAAGAGGCATGGCATTCTTTGATAGAGCAAAGTACGTGTTTGCCGCGGCCATCACCGCAGTAGTGATGAGCGGCGCGGTCGCCAGTGCGGCCGAAAAATTCAACCTGAGCCCGGATACATCAAATCGCGTCAGGGCGGAGAAGGATGAAGCGGCAATCAAGGCGATCGCACCCGGCTTCAAATTCGTCAATCCCGGCAAATTCACGGTGGCGATCAACCCCTGGGATCCACCAATCGCAACCTACGCCACCGATGCGAAGACCGTTGTCGGCGCTGACCCGGACATCGCACAACTGCTCGCCGATTCCCTCGGTCTCCAGCTCGAGCTGGTGCCAGTTGCCTGGGAGGATTGGCCGCTCGGCGTCTCCTCCGGCAAGTATGATGCCGTGATCTCCAACGTGACGGTTACCGAGGAGCGCAAGCTGAAATTCGACTTCTCCACCTATCGGAGGGACGTGCTCGGGTTCTACGTGAAGGCAGACAGCAAGATCACCGAAATCAAGGAGCCCAAGGACGTCGCGGGTCTCAAGGTGATCACCGGAGCCGGCACCAACCAGGAGAAGATCATTCTCGAATGGGACCGGCAGAACGTGGCGGCCGGCCTGAAGCCGATCGACGTGCAGTATTACGACGATCGCGCCGCCGCCGATCTCGCCCTGCAGTCGGGTCGCGCCGATGTCGAGTTCAATCCGAACGCGACGCAGGCCTACAAGGCCGCCATCAACGGCACAAGGAAGCTTGTCGGCACCGTCTCGGGCGGTTGGCCGCTCACGGCTGAAATCGCTGTCACGACGAAGAAGGGCGCTGGTCTCGCCGACGCGTTGACGCTCGCCATCAATGATCGGATCAAGGACGGCAAATACGGCGAAGTGTTGAAGCACTGGAGCCTGACCGCCGAGGCGGTCGATCAATCCAAGACCAACCCTGCGGGCCTGCCGAAAAGCGGTTCGTAATGTTGGTCGAGCGGACCGGCGTTGGTGGGGCCCGCGCCGGTCCGCCCCCCATTCATCTGTTATGGAGATACAGAGTTCGTGACGATCCTTCCCAGCTTCAGAACCACGCTTGCCGCCGTGGTGGCAACTGCCTTGATCGGCTTTGGCCCGGTGAAGGCATCCGACGACTTCGATCTCAGTCCGCAACAGCCCGGACGTGTCCGTGCGGCAAAGAACGATGCGGCGATTGCCGCCATTCCCAAGGGCTTCAAGTTTGTGACGCCGGGCACATTCACCGTGGCTGTCGCCCCCGGCGGGCCGCCGCTTGCGACCTACGCGACGGATGCCAAGACCGTCGTCGGTGCCGATCCTGACTACGCCTCCGCCATTGCCGATACGCTCGGCCTGAAGCTGGAACTCGTACCCGTTGCCTGGATCGACTGGCCGCTCGGTCTGACCTCGGGCAAATACGATGCCGTCATCTCCAATGTCGGCGTCACCGAGCAACGCAAGGAGAAGTTCGATTTCTCCACCTATCGCCAGGGTCTGCACGGCTTCTTCGTCAGGACCGACAGCAAGGTCGCGTCGATCAAGGAACCCAAGGATGCTGCCGGCCTCAGGATCATCGTCGGCGCAGGCACCAATCAGGAGCGGATCCTGCTGAAATGGAGCGATGAGGACGTCAAAGCCGGCCTGAAGCCGATCGAATTGCAATATTACGACGACGATGCCGCGAGCCTTCTGGCTCTCCAGTCGAACCGGGCCGACGTCATCGTGCAGCCACACGCCCAGCTCGTCTACATCGCTGCCCGGGACAAGAACATCAAACGCGTGGGCACCTTGAGCGCGGGCTGGCCGGATCGTTCGGACGTCGCGATCACCGCGCGCAAGGGCAGCGGCCTTGCGGCAGCGCTCACCACTGCCACGAATGGGCTGATCAACGACGGCACCTATGCCAAGATTCTAGACCACTGGCATCTCTCCGAGGAAGCCCTGCCGAAGTCGGAAACCAATCCGCCCGGCCTGCCGAAATATTGAGGAGATAGTCGAATGAGCCATCCAGCTCCATCGATCAGCCACATCGGCTTTCTCACACCGGGCAACTATCCCGATGAGGATCCTTTAGCTGGCCTGGAGCAGACCTTGCAGCTTCTCGAGCATGGCGAGCAGAGGGGATTCGACAGCGCCTGGGTGCGCCAGCGGCATCTCGAGCCCGGCATCTCCTCGGCAAGCGCTTTTCTTGCGGCGGCAACGCAGCGGACGCGCCATATCGAACTCGGGACGGCCGTCATTCCGATCGGCTACGAAAGCCCGTATCGTCTCGCCGAGGATCTCGCGACCGTGGATGTCCTGTCGCGCGGACGATTGAACATCGGGCTGAGCGCGGGTCGCCCCTTGCATGCCGACCTGATTGGTCCGCTCGCCTTTGATGGCGATTGGGAAAGCCACGATTTCTCCCATCAGAGGGTGCTGCGCTTTGCCGACAATCTGCGCGGGGCCTATATCGGCGATCAGCATACACTCATCAAGACGCCCTTCGGTCCGCAGCGCCCGCGTCTCCAGCCCTATGCGAAGGGACTGATCGATCGCATCTGGTATGGTGGCGGCTCGTTGCGTTCCGCGGCCTGGGCAGGCAAGAACGGCTTTAATCTTCTGATCGGCAATGTAACGACGGGCGAAGAGACCGACGATTTCTTCGTGGCGCAATCGCGGCAGCTGGAGACCTATCGCGCTTCCGGCGGCGAGACGAGACGGGTGGCGCTCGGTCGCGTCATCGTTCCGTTCGACAGCGCCGACGCCATCACGCGCAAGCGCTATACCGATTATGCCGCCGGCCGCTACGAGCGAACGCTTTCACCGCAGGGGGAACGCCGAACGCTTTTCGCGCGCGACCTGGTCGGGACGTCGGACGAGATTCTCGAACGCCTCCACGCCGATCCGATCCTGCCCTATGTCCGCGAGTTCCGGCTGGAACTGCCGTACGAATTTCACGACGAAGAATATCGGCAGATCCTCCATGATTTCGTGACGATTATCGCACCTGGGTTGGGATGGAAGGCGGCGCCCCTCCTGCGCCGGTCAGCAACTTGATCGTCACAGGGTCGCATATCCGAGGAAGGGATCGGCGGGAGCACACGCCGATCCGTTCTTCCATGTGGGTCAGCGATCATTCAGGTCTGAATGGCCCGAGGCTGGATGCTGCATGATGTGCATCCAGGCCATAAATGGCGCAGGGCCTCGATGGTGAGGATGTCGCCCGGCGCACGGTGCGTGGGGCGCGCGCCAAGAAGTGATTGTTTTCTTTCAATTCATTTCCCCGTTTTGCCGAGATTTATGTTGGCTTTTAGTTTCGCGTTTTGCGCTTGTTGCGGTCAGGCAACAGATGTCGGCGCGAATTTCTCGCTCGGTGGCAAGAAGTCGATGGCTGCGAGGAACGCGTTTAGATATGTTTCTTTGATATCAGCGAGATTTTAAGGACTTTCGTCTACATTTCTTTCGATTTGGGTACTATTCTCGGTGTTCAAATGGACGATACCGAAATCCTGCCGCCGGAAGTGCTGGCCTCAATGCTGATGCGGATGTTCGAATTCGCGCCAATAGCGATCGCTATCACGACCAGTGATGCGAAGACGTCGAGCTATGCAAAGGTCAATGACGCCTATCTCAAGCTGACCGGGCTCAAATGGGACGATATTCGCGGCAAGAAGCTCGTCTCGAAGGGCGCAGCCATTGACAGCCCGGCCCGCGACCGCCGGCATCGCCTGCTGCAGGAGGATGGTGCGTATGTGCTGGAAGAGGTCGAAATCCGCCATGCGGACGGCAACATCATTCCGACCTTGATATCGGCGCAGCGCACCGTGGTCGACGGCATATCTTTCGACGTGGAAATCATCCTCGACGTATCGGCGCGCGTCCGCCATCAGTCCGAAATCGAACTCGCGCTTCGCGCCTCCGCACGTACCGATGCGCTCTCCGGCCTGCCGAACCGCGCCTGCTTCGACGAGGTGCTGAAGGAAAGGATTGCGGCGCAGGAATCGAATGAGCGGCTGCTTGCGCTTGCCTTCATCGATCTCAATGGTTTCAAGATCGTCAATGACACCATGGGCCACGATGCCGGCGATGAAGTGATCCGCACCATTGCAAGCCGTTTGCGTGACAGTTTCCGAACACATGATTTTATAGCTCGCATTGGCGGCGACGAGTTCATCGTATTGTTCGAAATCGATCCTGCCCTTTTGAACGAGGCGCGCGACATGCTGTTCGAGGCGATCGAGCGCATCTTCAAGCCGATAGCAATCGGTGGTGCCTTGACGGACGTCGGGGCGGCCGTCGGCGTAACGCTTTTGAGGCCGGGAGATACGTCAGCTTCCTTCGTCAAACGCGCCGACAACGACATGTATCTTGCCAAGCAAACCGGAAAGCGCGTCTCTGTCGTCTGGCTCAGGCCGACGGATGCGGTGATGCCGGCTAAGTGGGCTCGAGCCGACTGAAGACGCTTTATTCGATACCGAAGACTCCCACGAAGTTCTTCATGCGGCGAACAGCCAAATCCGGCTTGTCGAGGACATTGGCCTTGTCTGCCAGTCGGAAGATCTCGGCATAGTGATTGACGCCGCGTGCGGATTGCATGCCGGCGGGGAGGCTGAAATGGTTCTGATGTCCATTCAGCCAGGCAAGAAACACCACGCCCGCCTTGTAATATTGTGTCGGCGCCTCGAAAATCTTGCGCGACAGGGGAACCGTGGGTTCGATGACGGACCTGAAGGTCGCTACGTCTCCGGCCGCGAGCGCGGCTAGCGCCTTCGAGGCGGACGGGGCGACGGCGTCAAAAATGCCGAGAAGAGCGTGGCTGTAGCGCTCGCCGTCTCCTTCGATCAGCTCCGCATAGTTGAAATCGTCACCGGTGAAGCACAGGACACCGTTTGGAAGCCGGGTGCGAAGCTGCACCTCCTTGGCATTGTCGAGAAGCGAGATCTTGATGCCTTCGACCTTATCTTGGTTTTCGTCGATGATCCTCAAGACGCATTCGAGCGCCGGCTCGAATTGGGTGCTGCCCCAATAGCCGGCCAATTGCGGATCGAACATGTCGCCGAGCCAGTGCAGGACGACCTTGTCCCTGGCCTGCGAGAGAATGCGACCATAGACCTTGGCGTAATCGTCAGTGGAGGCTGCGACGCGGGCAAGCGCACGGCTCGCCATCATGATGGCGCGGCCGCCATGCTTCTCCACATATTCGACCTGTGTCTCGTATGCCCTGATGACATCATCAAGCGATCGCGCCTCGGACGCGATGAGATGATCGGTTCCGGCGCCGCAGGCGAGATCGGCTCCATCGACGTTCCTTGCTTCATCGAGCGACCGTCGGATCAGTTCCTGCGCGCCGGCCCAGTCCAGTCCCATGCCGCGCTGCGATGTATCCATTGCCTCGGCAATCTTGAAGCCGAGGCTCCACAAATGCCGGCGAAAGGCGATCGTTGCCTCCCAGTCGATGGCCGGCCGGCCCCAAGGGTCGGTTTCCTTGCGCGGATCCGAAACGACATGTGCGGCGGCGTAAGCGATGCGATTGAAGCGCGGGGGTGCCGCCGGCCGCGCGATAGGCGTTCCCACCAGTTCATAACCGCGAATGACGCCATCGGAGTTCGGCAGGTTCAAAGTCAGGCTCATGACAATCCTCCTCACAAGATTGAACGACCCATTAATTTGGATCGTTCCAAATTGCAAGAGGCTATTTTGGGGATCTGCTAATTTGCCGAAAAATACTAGCGCTGGCGATTGCTGCTGCGAAGTAGACAGAAATACCTATTTAAAACAATGGGTATCTACGAAATGGCAGAAAAGATGTGGCGGCTATTGATCTGAATTTGGAAAAAACACTCTTGACATAATTGGAACGTTCCAATTAATTGCTTAGAGAATTAGCAGGGAGGATTATATGGCCGGGGGACGGGTTACCGTCATAGACATCGCGAAGGCTGCCGGCGTTTCAAAGTCGACCGTCTCGCTGGTGCTTCAGGGGTCCCCTCTGGTCAATGAGGGCACGCGGGTGAAGGTCAGTGCCGCGATGCGGGAGCTCGGCTATGTCTACAATCGTGGCGCCGCCACGCTCCGGCAGACGGGCGCGAAGTCGAAGATCATCGGTGTCGTCGTCAACGACCTCACCAACAGTTTCTTCGCGGAGCTGGCAGTGGGAGTCGATATGGTCGTTCAATCCGCGGGTTTCGTGCAGTTTCTGTCGAATACGAGCGAAAGCATCGATCGCCAGCGCGAGGTCATTGCGTCCATGCGCGAGCATGGCATTTCCGGCCTGATCGTTTCGCCGGCCCGTGCAACGGAAGCAGCCGATTTCAAGCCGTTGGTCGCAGCCGGCATCCCGGTCGTCGTCGCGGTGCGCAGCCTGCCCGGCGCCAAGGTTTCCTCGATCGTATCCGACAATCACGAAGGAACGGCGGCGGCAGTCCGGCATCTGGCCTCGCTTGGCCATAGGCGGATTTCCTTCCTGGGCGGCTTTCCCAATACGGCCGTTTTCGCCGAGCGCTTGACCGGTTACCGGGATGCAGTGGTGGAAGTCGGTCTCGGTTTTGACGACGAACTGATTGTCTCATCGGCCCCATCGAGGGCCGGCGGTGCGGATGCGATTGCTCGCACCATGGCGATGGGCAATCCGCCGACCGCGGCCGTCTGCTTCAATGATGCGGTCGCTTTCGGCGTCTGCGACGGGCTTCGCGCGCGTGGCATGGAGCCCGGCCGTGACTTCGCCGTCGTCGGTTTCGACGATGTGATCGAGGCGCAGACTGCAGTGCCCGCGCTGACGACGATTTCGGTCGATCCGCAGGGCATGGGCAGGCGTGCGGCTCAGCTTCTTCTCAAGCAGATCAATGCGGGAAAGGTGGAGGCGGAGAACGTGACCGCGGCCGTCCGTCTCGTCGTTCGCGAGAGCTGCGGTGCCGCGCAGAGAAAATCAAGGGAGGAGTTGGCATGACTGTTCGTTGGGGTCTTATCGGCGCAAGCACCATCGCCCGCGAATGGGTCATCGGCGCCATCCGCGCTGCTGGCGGCGAGGTGGTGTCAGTCATGAGTTCGAGCCCGGAGCGCGCACGAGCCTACGCTGCTGAAAACGGTATCGGCCGGTCGGTTTCGCAGGTCTCGGAGCTTGTGTCGGATCCGCAGATCGATGCCGTCTATATTTCGACCACCAACGAGCTGCACCGCGACCAGGCGATTGCCGCGGCTCGCGCCGGCAAGCATGTGCTTTGCGAGAAGCCGCTGGCAATGTCGCTTGACGATGCGCATGCTATGGCAAAGACGGCGAAGGATGCCGGTGTCGTTCTGGCGACCAATCATCATCTTCGCAATGCATCGACCCATATTGCCATGAGGGATGCCATCGCCTCCGGCAAGATCGGCAAGCCGCTGGCGGCTCGGGTATTCCACGCCGTCTATCTGCCGCCGCATCTGCAGGGCTGGAGGATCGAGAAGCCGGCCGCCGGCGGTGGCGTGATCCTCGACATCACGGTTCACGACGCCGATACGCTGCGCTTTGTCCTCGGGCGTAACCCGGTTGAGGTCACGGCTTTCTCACAGTCGGGCGGAATGGGTAGGGAAGGGCTGGAAGATGCCGTCATGGGCGTGATGCGCTTCGAGGACGGTGTCATCGCCCAGTTCCATGATGCCTTCACAGTGAAATATGCCGACACTGGCTTCGAGGTGCATGGAACCGAAGGATCGCTCATCGCTCGCAACGTCATGACGCAGCGGCCGATCGGCACCGTGATATTGCGGACCGCCGAGGGCGAGCAGGAGCTGCCGACGACCGACAAGAACCTCTACCAGACCGCGCTTGAAGCCTTCCACGCCGCCGTGGCAGGGAAGGGGCGCCCTGCCGCTACAGCCGAGGATGGAATCTGGTCGCTCGCAACCGGCCTCGCCGTCGTCGAGGCCGCAAGAAGCGGCGCGGCCGTCAAGATAGAAACCGGACTCTAGATTATGCATATGAGCAAACACATCACTCCGGCCGAAGCCGCCGCCCTGATCCCCGATGGAGCCATCGTCTCGGTCTCATCGTCAAGCGGTCTTGGCTGCCCCGATCTGATGCTGAAGGCGATCGGCGAGCGCTTCGATGAGACGGGGCACCCGCGCAATCTCACGACGCTGCATCCGATCGCGGCAGGCGACATGAGCGGCATTAGGGGTGTCGACCATATCGCCAAGAAAGGCCTGCTCAAGCGCATCATCGGCGGCTCCTATCCGTCCGGACCGTCCACCGCCGAACCGCCGCTCATCTGGCAGATGATCACGGATAACCAAATTCCCGCCTACAATATCCCGTCGGGCATCCTCTTCGATATGCACCGGGAGGCCGCCGCCAAGCGTCCGGGAGTCTTGACCAAGGTGGGGATCGAGACCTTCGTCGATCCCAAGCGTCAGGGCTGCGCGATGAATGCCGCCGCGAGCGAAGAGCCGGTCGTCAAGCGCGTGTCCTTCGAAGGCGATGAATGGCTGTATTTTCCTGCTATCGTTCCGCAGGTCGCGATCATTCGCGCGACGACGGCGGACGAGCGCGGCAATCTCACCTACGAGCACGAGGGCGCCTATCTGGGTGGTCTGGACCAGGCGCTTGCCGCACGCAACAATGGCGGCATCGTCATTGCCCAGGTCAAGCGGATCACCAAGGAAGGTTCGCTGAAGCCGCATGATGTTCGCGTTCCCGGAATGCTGGTCGACTATGTGATCGTCGATCCCGAGCAGAAGCAGACGACCCAGACCTTGTACGATCCGGCGATCTCAGGCGAGATTTTTCGTCCGCTCGACACGTTCCGCGTTCCTGAATTCAACATCCAGAAGGTAATCGCGCGACGCGTGGCGCAGGAACTGCAGGCCGGCAGCTGCGTCAATCTCGGCTTCGGCATATCGGCGAATGTGCCGCGCATCCTGCTGGAAGAGGGGCTGCATGGGGCGGTCACCTGGGTCATCGAGCAAGGTGCCGTCGGTGGCGTTCCTCTCCTCGATTTTGCTTTCGGCTGCGCATCCAACGCCGATGCCTATATGCCGTCCCCCTATCAGTTCACCTATTTCCAGGGCGCCGGTTTCGACGCTTCGCTCCTGTCCTTCCTCGAGATCGGCCGGGACGGATCCGTCAACGTTTCGAAACTGTCCTTCCGGCCGCATGTGACGGCCGGAGCCGGCGGCTTTGTCGATATCACCGCCCGCGCCAGGAAAATCGTCTTCTCCGGCATGTTCAATGCGGGCGCCAAGATCGCGGTCGCCAACGGCAGGCTGGTCATCGAGAAGGAAGGCAAGCTCAAGAAATTGGTGAACGAAGTCGAGCATGTCACCTTCTCCGGCAAGCGGGCAGTCGAGCAGGGTCAGGACATTACCTATGTCACCGAACGCTGCGTGATGAAGCTGACGTCGGCCGGCATCGTACTGACCGAGATCGCGCCGGGCATCGATCTGCAGACACATATTCTCGAGCAATCCGAATTCCCGCTTACCGTGGCAGCGGATCTCAAGGTGATGGACGCCGGACTCTTTGCGGAAGGCAATATCGGCCTTTCCCTGCCGAAGAAAGACGCCCGCGTTCTGGAGGGGACGTTCCATGGCTAGCGGCACGGTGAAGGTCGAGATAGACGGGCACATCGCAGTCATGACGGTCTCTCGGCCGGAAAAGCTCAATGCTCTCGATCTGGATATGTTGAAGGCACTCGGCAATGCTGCCGATGAAGTCGAGGCAAACGGCGCCGTTCGGGTCGCGATCTTGACGGGCGAGGGCAAGGGCTTCTCGGCGGGCGGCGACATCAAGGCCTGGGGCGGAATGGAGCCGCAGGAGTTCGGACACGCCTGGGTTCGCTACGGTCATCGCGTTTTCGAAAGACTGGCGACCCTTCGCGTTCCTCTGATCGCGGCTCTTAATGGCCATGCCCTTGGCGGCGGCCTGGAGCTTGCCGGCGTGGCGGATATCAGGATCGCCGAGGAGCACATCAAGATCGGATTGCCCGAGACGGGCCTCGGCATGGTGCCGGGCTGGTCCGGCACGCAGCGCCTCGTCAAACGCTTCGGCGCACAAGTCGTTCGCCGCATGGCGCTCGGTGGAGAAATCTTCACGGCCGAGGAGGCGCGTAATCTGGGCGTCGTCGATGCGGTCACCCCGAGCGGCAACGCTGTCGCCGCGGCCAAGGATTATGCGCAGCGCGTGGCCGCGCGCGGACCTGCTGCATTGGAAATCGTGAAGCTGCTGGTCGCTTCGGCAAACGGCGAGGACAACGGCACCGCCGTCGAGGCGCTGGGGTCTATACTCGCCGCCAAGACAGGCGATCTGAAAGAGGGCGTCGCTTCCTTCAGCGAAAAGCGCCCGGCACAGTTCAAGGGAGAATGGTGATGACGATTCCGGTGAAGCCAAAGGCGCTGAGCTCTCATGAGGCGCGGGATTTCAAAATGCTGATCGACGGCCGGTGGCAGGCAGGCGATGCCAGGCCGATCGAGCGCATCGCCCCGAGCCACGGCGTCGTGGTCAGCCGCTTTCCCGCCGGCAGCAAGGCGGACGCCGAACGGGCGATCGCCGCCGCCCGCAAGGCGTTCGACAATGGTCCCTGGCCGCGAATGACGGCCTCCGAGCGATCGGCTGTTCTTCTGAGGGCCGCCGATCTCATCGCGGCGCGGGCAGAAGAGCTTGCCTATCTCGATGCGATAGAGGCCGGCAAGCCGATCAGCCAGGTGCGCGGTGAGATCGCCGGCTCCGTTGATATCTGGCGCTATGCGGCGGCACTCGCGCGCGATCTGCATGGCGAAAGCTACAATACGCTCGGCGAGGGAACACTCGGTGTCGTTCTGCGCGAGGCGATCGGCGTCGTCTCCATCATCACCCCCTGGAACTTCCCGTTCCTGATCGTCGGTCAGAAGCTTCCCTTCGCCCTGGCGGCCGGCTGCACGACAGTTGTCAAGCCATCCGAACTGACGTCGGGCTCGACGCTTGTCCTCGGCGAGATCCTGCAGGAGGCGGGCGTGCCGGACGGCGTGGTCAATATCGTCACCGGAACCGGCCCCGAGGTCGGCGCCGTCATGACATCCCATCCCGACGTTGACATGGTGTCCTTCACCGGTTCCACCGGCGTCGGCAAGCTCACCATGACCAATGCGGCACAGACGTTGAAGAAGGTTTCGCTCGAGCTCGGCGGCAAGAACCCGCAGATCGTCTTCCCGGACGCCGATCTGGACGCCTTCATCGATGCCGCCGTTTTCGGCGCCTATTTCAATGCCGGCGAATGCTGCAATGCCGGCTCTCGACTGATCCTGCACAAGAGCATTGCATCCGAAGTCGTCAAGCGCGTCGCCGATCTCACGCAGAATGTGAGGGTCGGCGATCCGCTGGATCCCAGCACGCAAGTGGGCGCGATCATAACGCCGCAACACTTTGACAAGATTGCCGGTTACGTCGCCAAGGCAAGGGACGGCGGTGCGGACGTGGCGCACGGCGGCGGCACTCTCGACCTTGGCATGGGGCAATTCATGGCGCCGACAATCCTGTCCGGTGTGACGCCGGATATGGCGGTTGCGCGCGAGGAAGTCTTCGGCCCTGTTTTGTCGGTATTGACCTTCGAGACGACCGCCGAGGCAATAGAAATCGCGAATTCGATCGACTACGGCCTGTCGGCCGGCGTCTGGAGCCGCGACTTCGATACTTGCCTGACAATCGGCAGAAGAGTCCGTGCAGGAACCGTCTGGATGAACACGTTCATGGATGGTACCCCTGAGCTTCCGTTCGGCGGCTACAAGCAGTCCGGGCTCGGGCGCGAGCTCGGCCGCCACGCGGTGGAGGATTATACGGAGACCAAGACACTCAACATGCACGTCGGCAGCCGCACCAGCTGGTGGATGCCGCAGAAGGAAAAGCTGGCCTAGCCAGCGGAAGACTACGCCTGAGGAGGGCGGGGAATAGATGCGAGAATGGGTCTCGCATCTAAAAATTGCAAAACTGGGAGGTTTTAAATGCGTAAGTTTTTGACGACGACTGCAATGATCGCACTTGCAGTCGCGGGTGCCGGCGCGTCCGCTCGCGCCGCTGATGTAAAAGAGGTGCAGATGCTGCACTGGTGGACATCCGGCGGCGAGGCTGCGGCGCTGAACGTGCTCAAGCAGGATCTTTCCAAGGAGGGATATGCCTGGAAGGATGTTCCGGTCGCCGGCGGCGGCGGTGACGCGGCCATGACGGCACTCAAAGCCATGGTTGCTGCCGGAAACTATCCGACGGCTTCGCAGATGCTGGGCTATACCGTGCTCGACTACGCCCAGGAAGGCGTCATGGGCGACCTGACCGCGACGGCCAAGAAGGAAGGCTGGGACAAGTCGGTTCCGAAGGCTCTGCAGAAGTTCGCCGTCTATAACGGCAAGTGGGTCGCAGCTCCGGTCAACGTTCACTCCGTCAACTGGCTCTGGATCAACAAGGCTGTCATGGACAAGATCGGCGGCAAGCAGCCGAAGACCTTTGCCGAGTTGATCGCGCTTCTGGACAAGGCAAAGGCGGCCGGCGTCGTTCCGCTCGCGCTCGGCGGCCAGAACTGGCAGGAAGCGACGATGTTCGACTCGATCGTCCTTTCGACCGGCGGCCCGGAATTCTACAAGAAGGCCTTCAACGACCTCGACGAGGCCTCGCTGAAGTCCGACACGATGAAGAAGTCCTTCGACAACCTCGCCACGATCGTCAAATACGTCGACCCGAACTTCTCCGGCCGTGACTGGAACCTTGCGACCGCGATGGTCATCAAGGGTGACGCGCTCGTTCAGGTCATGGGCGATTGGGCCAAGGGCGAATTCGTCGCCGCCAAGAAAACCCCAGGGACAGACTACCTGTGCTACCGCTTCCCTGGCACGGAAGGCAGCGTGATCTACAACTCCGACATGTTCGGCATGTTCAACGTTCCTGCCGACCGCAAGGCCGCTCAGGTAGCACTTGCGACCGCAACGCTGTCGAAGAGCTTCCAGTCGGCCTTCAACGTCGTCAAGGGATCGGTTCCCGCCCGCACCGACGTTCCGGACACCGCCTTCGACGCCTGCGGCAAGAAGGGCATCGCCGACCTGAAGGCCGCCAACGAAGGCGGCACGCTGTTCGGCTCGCTCGCCCAGGGCTACGGCGCTCCGCCGGCGATCGCCAATGCCTACAAGGACGTGGTCTCGAAGTTCGTCCACGGCCAGATCAAGACGTCTGACGAGGCCGTCAAGCAGCTCGTTCAGGCGATCGACGACGCCCGCTGATCGGGTCGAGAACGGCTTCCCCGCCCTGGCGGGGAAGCCTCCGATAGCGAGCATATCATTGGGAGGAGATGGACCTCATGAGCTCAGTTGCTACCACGGAACCGGTGTCGGCGCGGCGGCCCGCGGTTTCTCTGCGCGCGCGCCTGCAAGATGCCCTGCCGAAGATCGTTCTTGCGCCGAGCTTCGCGATCACGCTTGTCTTCGTCTACGGCTTCATTCTCTGGACCGTCTATCTGTCCTTCACCAACTCCAAGACCTTTCCGTCCTATGCGTTGACCGGCCCGCGCGCCTATCAGCGGCTCTGGCGCTGGACGTTCGAAAGCGATCCGCCCTCGTCCTGGTATACCTCGATCGTCAATATGGGGATCTTCGGCTTCCTCTATATCTTCATCTGCCTGGCGCTTGGCCTGCTGCTGGCGATCCTGCTCGATCAGAAGATCCGCGGCGAGGGCGTGCTCAGGCCGATCTTTCTTTATCCGATGGCGCTTTCCTTCATCGTGACGGGTGTTGCCTGGAAATGGTTCCTGGACCCGGGTTTAGGCCTCGAGCAGACCTTGCATCAGTTCGGCTGGACGAGCTTCCATTTCGACTGGATCAAGAACAAGGATTTCGTCATCTACACCGTCGTCATCGCTGGTGTCTGGCAGGCGTCCGGCTTCATCATGGCGATGTTCCTCGCCGGTCTGCGCGGCATCGACAGCGAGATCATGAAGGCGGCGCAGATCGATGGCGCCTCGCCCTTCCAGCTCTACCGTCGCATCATCATTCCGCTGCTAAGGCCGGTATTCCTGTCCGCTTTCATCGTGCTCGCGCACATGGCGATCAAATCCTACGACCTTGTGGTGGCGCTGACATCGGGCGGCCCCGGTGGCTCGGCCTGGCTGCCCTCCAACTTCATGTATGAATATACCTTCAAGCGCAATGAAATGGCCGTTGGTTCGGCCAGCGCCGTGATCATGCTGATGACCATTTCGGCGATCATCGTTCCCTATCTTTACTCCGAACTGAAGGAGAAGGCGCGATGAGCTCCGTTGTTTCTCCTGCCGTCGTGCTGGCGCATGGCGGCAATCGCGGCCGATGGATCGGCCGTGTCGTGATCTATGGCCTGCTGCTGCTCTTTGCGCTCTTCTATCTCGCCCCGCTCTTCGTGATGCTGGTCACCTCGTTCAAGACCATGGACGAGATCCAGAACGGCAACATGCTGGCCTTGCCGCAGTCTCCCACCTTCGACCCATGGCTGAAGGCGTGGGGCGAAGCCTGCGTCGGCCTCACCTGCGCCGGCATCAAGGGCTATTTCTGGAATTCCATCAAGATGGTCGTGCCGGCGGTGGCGATCTCGACGATCTTCGGCGCCTTGAACGGCTACGTGCTGACCAAGTGGCGCTTTCCGGGCCATACGCTGGTGTTCGGCTTGATGCTGTTTGCCTGCTTCATCCCGTTCCAGTCGGTGCTGCTGCCGATGGCGACGATCCTCGGCGCTCTCGGGCGCTTCGGCGTGACGCTGCAGGATGCGACGGGTTTCAGCTTCGGCTTCGGCAATTCGACGGTCAACCTGGTCTTCGTTCACGTCGTCTACGGTCTCGGCTTCACCACGCTGTTCTTCCGGAACTACTATGAAGCCTTCCCGACCGAACTGGTGCGGGCAGCGCAGGTCGATGGCGCGAGCTTCTTCCAGATCTTCCGCCGCATCATGCTGCCGAATTCCCTGCCGATCATCGTCGTGACGGTCATCTACCAGTTCACCAACATCTGGAACGACTTCCTGTTCGCCTCGGCCTATGCGGGAACCGGTGATTCCATGCCGATGACGGTGGCGCTCAACAATGTCGTCAACACCTCGACCGGCGTGGTCGAATACAACGTCAACATGGCCGCCGCCATGATTGCCGCCGTCCCCACGCTCATCGTCTACATACTCGCTGGCCGCTACTTCGTGCGCGGTCTGATGGCGGGCGCTGTCAAAGGATAATCGCTATGGCTTTTCTTGAAATTTCCGGACTGAAGAAGCGCTATGGCGCACTCGATATCCTGAAAGGCATCGACCTCGAGCTTGAGAAGGGCGGCTTTCTGGTTCTCGTGGGACCGTCCGGTTGCGGCAAGTCCACCCTGCTCAATACCATCGCCGGCCTGGAGGCGATCAGCGAGGGTGACATCCGCGTCGACGGACGTTCCATCGCCGGTCTGCATCCCTCCAAGCGCGACATCGCCATGGTGTTCCAGAGCTATGCGCTCTATCCGAACATGACGGTGGCCGGCAACATCGCCTTCGGCATGGAGATGCGCGGCGTGCCCGCCGAAGAGCGCAAGAAGGCGATCGACGAGGTCGCCAAGGTCCTGCAGATCAGTCATCTGCTCGATCGGAAGCCGAGCCAGCTCTCGGGCGGCCAGCGCCAGCGTGTCGCCATGGGCCGCGCCCTGGTGCGCGATCCCAAGCTGTTCCTCTTCGACGAGCCGCTGTCCAATCTCGATGCCAAGCTTCGCGTCGATATGCGCACGGAGATCAAGCGCCTGCACGCGCGGATGAAGACGACCATCGTTTATGTGACGCATGACCAGATCGAAGCCATGACGCTGGCGACAAAGATCGCCGTTCTCAAGGACGGCGTTCTGCAGCAGTTCGGCTCGCCGGCGGAAATCTACAACAATCCGGCCAATATGTTCGTCGCCGACTTCATGGGATCGCCCGCCATGAACCTGCTTTCCGGAACGATCGAGAAGGGAAACACCGGGCTTTCCGTCTCGCTGGCGCGCGCGGATGGCGAGCCGATCAGACTGCCGATCGCCGCGGGCCGCGAGCAGCTGGAGGCGCATGCCGGACGTGCGATCGTCTTCGGCATTCGCCCCGAGGCGCTGACCGATCCGGACGGCGCCGATCGCAATGCGAAGACGGTGGCCGAAAATGATTGCCTGATCGAGGTGGTCGAGCCGGCGGGCTCCGACACATTCGCCGTCATCAAGCTCGGCGGCAAGGAGGTCGTCGCCCGGCTGCGTGCGGATGCACGCATCCAGGCAGGCCAGCACGCACGCCTCGCCTTCAATCTCGACAAGGCTGTTTTCTTCGATCCGCAAAGCCAGATGCGGATTGCGTGAGACGGCATCAGAGATATCGACATGAGCAAAACACCTGACATCGTCATCATAGGTTCGGGCGTCGGTGGCTCGACGGTTGCGGCCGGACTGGCGGCGACGGGAGCCGAGATCCTGATCCTCGAGGCCGGCGATCATATCGCCGATCGTCCCGAAAACCGGGACCAGAGGGCGATCTTTCAACGGGGCCATTTTCGCCCGAAGGAGACCTGGTACGAGGCCGGCGGCACCGGCTTCAATCCGGGAAACTATTACAATGTCGGTGGCAATTCAAAGTTTTATGGGGCAGTCCTCGTTCGTTACCGCAGGGAAGACTTCGAGGAGATGCAGCATCGCGAGGGCGTGTCTCCCGCCTGGCCGTTCTCCTATGACGTGCTGGAACCCTGGTACAGCCGCGCCGAGCGCATGTATCAGGTTCGGGGACGCCTCGGCGAGGATCCGACCGAACCAAATCATTCGCTCGGCTATGATTTCCCGCCGGTTCCCGACGAGGCGCCAATCGCCGAGGTCAGGGCGCGGCTGAAGGAAAAGGGCCTCCATCCCTATTCTCTGCCGTTGGGCATCGATCTCGAGGCGTGGCTTGCCAAGGCCAAGACGCCCTGGGATGCCCATCCGAATTCGCGTGACGGCAAGATGGATGCTGAAACGGTGGCCCTTGCCGTTGCCCTGAAGCACGGCAATGTCCGCCTTCAGACGGGTGCGCGGGTAACAAGGCTCGAAGCTGCGGCGGACGGCAGGATCGCCAGCGTTGTCTACCAGATGAACGGTGAGCAGATCAGGCTTTCACCCAAGCTCGTCATCCTGTCCGCCGGCGCGGTGCAATCGGCGGTGCTTCTCTTGCGCTCGGCCAATGACCGGCACCCAAAAGGGCTGGCGAATTCGTCCGACCAGGTCGGACGGAACTTCATGAACCACAATTCCTCGGCGGTGATCGGCGTGTCGCCGACCTATCGCAACACCTCCGTCTACCAGAAGACCTTCGGCTTCAATGATTTTTATCTCTCCGACGGAAATGGCGGCCCGCCCCTCGGCAATGTTCAGCTGTTGGGCAGGATTTCCGCCAAGGTACTCAAGGGTTCGCTGCCGAAGGTGCCGGAGTGGGTGCTCGGACAGATGACGAACCGGGCGATCGATTTCTATGCGATGAGCGAGGATATGCCGAACCCGGAAAGCCGTGTCATGATTGATGGCGATCGCATCGTCCTGCAATGGCAGCGCACCAACTGGGACGCCCATCTCGCACTGGTCGCCAAGCTCAAGGACATACTGAAATCCATCGGTTTTCCGCTCGTGCTCTCGCGTCCCTTCGACAAGCGTACGCCGTCCCATCAATGTGGCACGGTCCGGATCGGCAATGATCCGGCGAGCTCACCGCTTGATATCTATTGCCGTGCCTATGACCATCCGAACCTCTTTGTGGTCGACGCGAGCTTCCTGCCGACCTCGGCAGCCGTGAACCCAGCGCTCACGGTTGCCAGTCAGGCTCTGCGCGTCGCCGATCACATCGCATCCAAGGACCTGAACGCATGACAGACAAGGTTGAACGGCCGGTCGCGGTCATCACCGGAGGACGGAGGGGCATTGGCCTCGGCATAGCGTCCGCGCTCGCAAAGGCCGGTTACAGCATCGTCATTACCGGCATCGGACCCGAGGAGACCGCTGAGGAGGTGATCACCGGGCTCAAGGCTCTTGGCGGTGATGCATTCTACATTCAGTCCGATCTGTCCGATGTCGGAAAGCATGACGCAACCGTCCACGCCATTCTGGGGCGCTTTGGCCGCATCGATTGCCTCGTCAACAATGCCGGCATGGCCGCGGTCGTGCGCGGCGATTTTCTCGAGCTGCTGCCCGAGAATTTCGATGCGATCCTGGCGACCAATCTCAAGGGCACCGTTTTCTTCACCCAGGCTGTGGTCAAGGCGATGCTGGTGTCCGGCAGTCGCTCGCACCCGCGCTCGATTATTAACATCACGTCCGTATCGGCGGAAGCGAGCTCACCCGAACGACTGGATTACTGCATCAGCAAGGCCGGGCTTGCCGCCTTTTCGCAAGGGCTCGCCTTGCGTTTTGCCGAATCCGGCATCGCTGTCTTCGAAGTCCGCCCCGGCATCATCCGCACGGATATGACCGCAGGCGTCAGCTCCAAATACGACACACTGATCGAGGGCGGGCTGGTGCCGATGAAACGGTGGGGCGAAGCAGAGGACATCGGCAGGATCTGCGCCGCGCTCGCCTCCGGCGACTTCGCTTTCGCCACCGGCACGGTGATCGATGCGGATGGCGGTCTGTCCATTCCCCGTTTGTAGACAGGATTTGAGATATGCGTTTCGACTATATCATTACCGGCGCTGGACCGGCGGGATGCGTTCTGGCCAATCGGCTGAGCGAAGACCCGGATGTCAACGTGCTGCTGCTTGAGGCGGGAGGCGGAGACTGGAACCCGCTCTTCCACATGCCGGCAGGCTTTGCCAAGATGACCAAGGGAGTGGCCAGCTGGGGCTGGGAGACGGTACCCCAGAAACACATGAAGGGCAGGGTTCTTCGCTATACGCAAGCCAAGGTCATCGGTGGCGGTTCGTCGATCAACGCACAGCTCTACACGCGCGGCAACGCGGTGGACTACGATCTATGGGCCAGCGAGGACGGCTGCGAGGGCTGGGACTATCGTTCCATCCTTCCCTATTTCAAGCGCGCCGAAGACAATCAGCGTTTTGCGGATGATTATCACTCCTATGGCGGGCCGCTCGGCGTCTCCATGCCGGTTTCCGCCTTGCCGATTTGTGATGCTTATATTCGTGCCGGCCAGGAACTCGGCATTCCCTACAACCATGATTTCAACGGCCGCCAACAGGCCGGCGTTGGCTTCTATCAGCTGACGCAGCGCAATCGCCGCCGCTCCTCCGCCTCGCTCGCCTATCTTTCACCCATCAAGCAGCGGAAGAACCTGACGGTCAGAACGGGCGCGCGCGTAGCCCGCATTGTCCTCGAAGGGGCGCGGGCTGTCGGTGTCGAAATCGCGTCGCAACAAGGGTCGGAGATCGTGCGGGCGGAGCGGGAGGTTATCGTTTCCTCAGGTGCGATCGGCTCGCCCAAGCTGCTGCTGCAATCCGGTATCGGCCCCGCCGATCACTTGCGATCGGTCGGCGTGAAGGTCCTGCACGACCTTCCGGGCGTTGGCGGGAACCTGCAGGATCATCTCGATCTCTTCGTGATCGCGGAGTGCACCGGCGACCATACCTATGACGGCGTGGCAAAACTCCACAGGACGCTGTGGGCCGGGCTCGAATATATGCTGTTCAGGACGGGTCCCGTGGCGTCTTCCCTCTTCGAGACAGGCGGCTTCTGGTATGCCGATCCCGAGGCGCGTTCTCCCGACATCCAGTTTCACCTCGGCCTCGGCTCGGGGATCGAGGCGGGCGTCGAGCGCCTCAAGAATGCCGGCGTCACGCTGAATTCAGCCTATCTTCATCCCCGGTCCAGGGGGACGGTCCGGCTCTCCTCATCGGACCCCGCCGCCGCTCCATTGATCGATCCGAACTACTGGTCGGATCCTCACGACAGGGCGATGTCGCTGGAGGGCTTGAAGGTTGCGCGCGAGATCATGCAGCAGGCGGCCCTCAAGCCGTTCGTGCTTGCCGAGCGCCTTCCAGGCCCGAAGGTCGTCACCGACGAACAGCTTTTCGATTATGGCTGCGCCAATGCCAAGACCGACCACCATCCGGTCGGCACCTGCAAGATGGGCACCGGTCCGGATGCCGTTGTCGGCCTTGACCTGAAGGTTCGTGGATTGGAAGGGCTGCGGGTCTGCGATTCCTCTGTCATGCCGCGCGTTCCCTCCTGCAACACCAATGCACCCACGATCATGGTCGGCGAGAAGGGCGCGGATATCATTCGAGAGCTTCCGCCGCTCCCGGCGCAGATTTTTGCCCATGAGCGAAACGACGCGCGCCCGAGGGCGCGTGTCGCTATCCGTTAGGCGAAACGGTTGTTGTGAACAGGCGGGTTTCGGGACGAGTTGCTTGATATCCGCGAGTGATCCGCCACGGGTGTCAGGCTTCAATCCGCCGCCGCTTCCCGCCGAGCAGGCGCAGTGCGTTCATGGTGACCAACACCGTCGCTCCGGTATCGGCGAGGATCGCCGGCCAGAGACCGGTGATGCCGACGATTGTCGTGACCAGGAAAACACCCTTCAGGCCGAGCGCGATGGTGATGTTCTGGCCTATATTGCTCATCGTCCGCTTCGAAAGGTCGATCATCTCGATGACGTCGCCGACGCGGCCATGCAACACGGCGGCATCGGCCGTTTCGAGCGCGACGTCGGTTCCGCCGCCCATGGCAATGCCGACGTCGGCGGCGGCGAGCGCCGGTGCGTCATTGATGCCGTCGCCGACCTTGGCGACCCGAAGGCCCTGGCGTTTCAGCTCGCCGACGATGCGCTGCTTGTCTTCAGGCAGCAGCTCCGCCCTGACCTCGATGCCGAGCGTCTTGCCGATGGCCTGTGCAGTGCGCCTGTTATCGCCGGTCAGCATGATCGTCTTGATGCCGACATCCGCAAGTGCCTTCAGGCCCGCCGCGGCATCGGCCCGCGGTTCGTCGCGCATTGCCAGCAGGCCGGCGGCCACGCCCCTGACCACCAGAACGGAGACGGTCTTTCCCTCGTCGTTGAGTTCGGCGATCCGTGCCGATTGTTCCGGGGCAAGCGAAACTCTGTCAGCCGCCGCCTGCGGCGAACCGAGGAAGACCTCGATGCCGTCAACCGTGCCGCTCACGCCCTTGCCGCCGATCGCCTTTGCATCGATGACCGATGGCACTTCCGTACCGTCCGCGGCGGCGCGATCGAGGATCGCCCGGGCGAGCGGATGGTTCGAGCCGGTTTCGAGAGCAGCCGCCAATCGCAGCACCTCTGCGTCGCCCGTGCCGAGGCCGACGATATCCGTGACCTTGGGCTTGCCCTCCGTCAGCGTGCCTGTCTTGTCGAAGGCGACTGCGGTCACCTTGCCGATATTCTCCAGCACGGCGCCACCCTTGAGGAGCAGACCGCGTCTGGCGCCTGATGACAGCGAGGCCGCGATTGCCGCCGGCGTCGAGATGACCAGGGCGCAGGGGCAGCCGATCAGCAGGATGGCCAGGCCCTTGTAGACCCATTCGCCCCAGCTGCCGCCCAGCAGAAGCGGCGGGACGACGGCGACGAGCGCGCCGACAACGACGACGCCCGGCGTGTAATAGCGCGAGAAGCGGTCGATGAAGCGCTCGGTCGGCGCCTTCGATTCCTGCGCCTCCTCGACCAGCTTGACCACGCGGGCGATCGTGTTGTCGGCAGCGGCCGCCGTAACGCGAATGCGTAGTGCCGCATCGCCGTTGACGGTACCGGCAAAGACGGTCGCATCGGCCCCCTTGCGCACGGGCGTGCTCTCACCGGTGACGGGCGCTTCGTCGATGGCGCTTTCGCCAGACAGGATCGTGCCGTCGGCGGGAATTCGGTCCCCCGGGCGCACCAGGATGACGGCACCGACGGACAGGCTCTCAGCCTGTACTTCGCGGGTCTTGCCGTTCTGCTCGACGAGGGCGGTTTTGGGAACCAGCTCCGTCAGCGATTGAATGCTTGCACGGGCCTTGCCGGCCGCAACGCCTTCCAGCAGCTCGCCGATCAGGAACAGGAAGACCACGGTTGCTGCTTCCTCGCTGGCGCCGATGATAACAGCGCCGATCGCCGCGATCGTCATCAGCATCTCAATCGAGAACGGCGTTCCGACCATCGCGGCCATGAAGGCGCGCCGGGCAATCGGCAACAAGCCCACAAGCATGGCGGCGGTGAAGATCCAACCCTCCAGTCCAGGCACGAGTTTGCCAATGGCCCAGGCCACGACAAGTGCGATGCCGCTGGCGATCGTCAATCGGCCCTTTGCAGATTTCCACCATGGTCCGATGTTCGGCCCATGATCGTGTCCATGGAGACCGGCAACGGTCGCCGCGTGCCCATGTGCGTCGTGGCTTTGTCCCGGATGAGCATGCTCGTGGCTTCCGGTTCCACGATCGCCGTGGCCATGGTCATAATTGTGATCTTTGTGATCATGGCCTTGTGCCTGGTGATCATGATGGTCGTGGCCACAGCCGCAGGCATGGCTTTCGTCTTCCTTGGCCGCGGGCGCGCTACTTTGAGGAAGCGGAATGATCTTGTAACCCAGTCCCGTCACGCGCTTGGCAATTGCCGGCGCGAGAGTGTCATCGCCCTGATGTTTGACTGTCATCGTGCCTGCCGTGACCGATACGGAAACGTCCTCAACGCCCTGCAGGCGACGAACGGCCGTGTCGATCTTCGCAGCGCAGGAAGCGCAGTCCATGCCATCGACGCGATAGCGGCTCTGTTGTGTTGTCGAAGTCATATTCGGGTTCCAGATTGGGTCGTGGAACCATTGCTACATCCTCTAGTAACTAGAGGGACAAGAGCATTTTTATGGAATTTTCGCGGTGGCCGCTTGCTGTCGGCGGCAATCTATCGGCGTGGAGTGCGGCTATGCAGTCCCAGCGCCGCTGCTGCAACTGACCCGCGCGCGTGCAGCAGCTGGACACGCTCCGCAACGAGACGCGTGTGTCGAGGCGAAGTGTTTGAATTTATTCGCCGGCTATCGCACCGAGCGCTCTGCGGCCAGGGGCGACCCATGGAGAGGGAATGGTTACTCGTGCAAGGAGCCGGTGGCGATCCGGGAACCGGCGGGCGGCGAGCGCTGCCTGAAAGCTACGGTTTCAATAGAACCTTGCCTGCCTTGCCCGGTGTCAGCGAGGACTTTACCGCCTGGGCGATCTCCGTGATATCATAGGCCGCTTCCACCGGCAGCTCGACATCACCTGAGGCAACGCGCGCGATGAGTTCTTCGATCAGCCGGCGGCGCTCGTCGGCGGACATGGCGGCGCTGATCTTGCTGCCCCAGAATCCCTTGATCGTCAGCTGTTTGAAGATGACGGCGCCCGATGCGATCTGCATCGGCTTGCCGGCTGCCGTCCCGAAGGAAACCAGGAGGCCGTTCTCCCCCAAGAGGTCGGCAAGGTCGTTGCTCGCCACGCCTCCGACGGAATCGACGGCGGCACGGATCGGTGCGTCGCCAATGATGGCGCGCACCTTGGCCTTCCAATCCGGAGAGGCGGTCGAGACCGCATTCTCGATGCCGAACGCGGCCAGCTCGTCTACGCCGGCATCCCGCCGGACGAGATTGACCGCGTGTACGCCGCGACTATGCGCCAGCATGGCCAGGGTCTTGCCGACTGCTCCGTTCGCTGCATTCTGGATGATCCAATCGCCACGGCCGACATCGAGGAACTCCAGAAGCGCAATAGCACTGAATGGCATGGCAATGAGTTGGGCGGCGGCCTCGTCGGTGATGACATCGGGCACGGGAACGAGGCTTGCAGCGGGCGCGATGAATTGCTCGGCCCAGGTTCCATGGACACCGGCCGCAACGACGCGCTTGCCGACCAGCGTCACATCGACGCCAGCGCCGACAGCATCGACGATACCCACTGCCTCGCTGCCGCCGATGGCGGGCAAGACCGGCTTGTAGCCGTAGGCGCCGCGGACGGTCCAAAGGTCATGATTGTGAATGGGCGACAGAATGGTGCGAATCCGCACGCTTCCCGCAGCAGGTTCGGGAAGGGGCATGTCGGCGAGGCGAAGGACCGTGGTAGGATCGCCGAAGACATCATGGATGGCACTACGCATTCTGTTTTCCTTGTATGTTCATGTGCTGGTCCGGGCCTGGATCAAAGGCTGCCGGGTAGGGAAAGTGCTTGCTCGGTGGCAAGCATTGCCTGGTCGAGCGGTGTCTTGTCCTTTCCAAGCTTGGCCAGGATCGCTGCACCAAGCCACAGGCTGTAAAGCGACCGGGCCATCTTTTCCGGGACGCATGAAGGCGCAATGGAACCATCGTCGCGACCCTCGGTGATTGTTTTGGTAATGCGCCGGATGAGATCCTCGACGCCACCGAGCAGGATCACACGCATGCCTTCGGAAAGGTCGGAGATCTCCGCTGCGAGTTTCACGACGAGGCAGCGATCCGCGAGGCTGGCCGCATGATCGTCGGAAACCCATGCACGCCAATAGTGCATCAGCCTTTGACGGCCATTGCCCTTCCAGCCGAACAGAGCGTCGAGCCGCTCTGCATAGTCGGTGCAATATTCCTTCAGCAGGGCGCAGCCGAAGGCTTCCTTGGACGCAAAATAATAATAGAACGATCCCTTCGGCACTGCACTTTGCTCGAGCAGTTCCTTCAGGCCAACGCCGCCAAAACCCTTTCGCAGCACCAGTTCTCGCCCGATCGCGAGGATGTGGTTGCGCGTCAGATCAGATTTCCTTCTGATGGTCATGATCCGTGCGTAACAAATAATCGACCGGTCGTCTACGACGCCGGGATTCTTTGCCCGTCATATCAGCGAAAGTGCTGCCAGCGAGAGGATCAGTGCCGGAAACATCACGACGATGCCGAGCTTCAGAAAGGCCCATGCGCCCATATGAAGGCCTTCGCGACGCAGGGCAGCGAGCCACAGGATCGTGGCGAGCGAACCGGTCACCGACAGGTTGGGACCGAGATCGACGCCGATCAATACTGCACCTGCTATGGCGTCCGGAACATGGGCCGCCTGTACTGCGCTGCCGGCGAAAAGGCCTGCCGGCAGGTTGTTGACGAGATTGGAGACGATCGCGACGGAAAGGCCCGCCGCGCCGACTGCCTGCCCCTGGGATTGAGCCGCAAGCGAAGCCAGCTTGCCGGACAAAAGAGCGGTCAAGCCGGTATGATTGACCGCCTCGACGATCACGAACAATCCCGCAACGAGAGGCAGCACACTCCAGCTGATGCCGCGGATGGTCTCGACCGGGCTCTGCCGGGTGAGCGCGAGGACGAGGATGGTCGTGGTGACGCCGGCGGCGAATGTCGGGATCCCGAGATCGACGTTCATGGCCGATGCCCCGATCAGAATGATGGCGGTCGCCACAAGTCCCCATCCGGCCAGCCGGGCGCTGTGCGAAAGGGCGGGTTCCTCGACGCTGCGTGCGATGCTGTCCTCCGCCAACGCGCGTCTTTGCGTCCAGTAGAGACAGGCGAAGGTCACGACGATCGAGACGATCGACGGCAACATGAAGGTCTGCATCCACCGCGATAGGGGCGGCATCTCGCCACCGGCGAAGATGACGAGGTTGGCCGGGTTGGAGATAGGCAGCACGAAGCTGGCGGCATTGGCGATGAAGGCGCAGATCAATAGGTAGGGCATGGGGTCCTTGACCCGGGCCGCGCGGCAGGCCGCGTAGACGGCGGGTGTCAGGACGACGGCGGTCGCATCGTTCGAGAGAAACACGGTCACGACAACGCCAACGACATAGACGAGCAGAAACAGCCGCCGAGGCGAGCCTTTGGCATGCGAGGTGGCGATCGCTGCCACCCAATCGAACAATCCTTCCCGCCGGGCAAGCTCCGACAGGAGCATCATGCCGATCAGGAACAGATAGACATCGAAGCCCTTGGACACGCCGGCCCACACGTCTGCCGGCCCGATAAGCCGGAAGGCAAGCAGGAGCGCCGCGCCGAACACGGCCCAGACCGCTTCCGGCCATCGGAACGGGCGCGTGACGACCCCTATGGCGGTCAGGCCGGCGATGCTCCAGGTGATGGCGGCTTCGGTCATATAGATCGTCTTGGATAGGTGACGGGAGCGGGTATGTAACACCGTTGAACGGCAACGCAAGCGGTCACTAGGGCGTCGCTCAACAGAAGCGGTCAGAATCATGTGGCGCGACGGAGCGCTACGTCTGCTTCCCTTTGCCCTTTGTTGTTGCGCTATGGTCGGATTTCTCGGCTCGATCGATGAGAACGGAACATTCGGCGTGCCGGGTGACGTACTCGACCGTTGAACCGAATATGCGGTCGAGGATATCGGACGCATGAGTTGCCAGGACGATCAAGTCAGCCTTCTTCTCCTTGGCGACGATCAGCAAGGTTTTCGATGCCGTCCCCATGCGTACGTCGATGGAGGCGATTATACCGAGACGCTTACAGAGTGCGTTGAGCTTTTCCTCGGCTTCCCCGATGACGGAGACCGCCCATTTATCCGGGCTCTCGTCTCCGGACGGAGAGCGTTCGATGACATGCACGACGGTCAACTCGCCGCCCGGCGTCAGGAGAGCCTGAGACGTGCGCAACAAACGTTCGGCGCGCTCGCGTGATCCGAGCCCTATCGCACAAATGATTTTCGCATACATCTCGATCTCCATAAAATGCGTCGATACCGGGCGGTCGCCTCAGCCGGCCCGCAAGTTCTCCGTCAACTCTCGCTTGCGCAAACCGATCCTTGCCCAACACATCGATAACGACGGCGCCCGTCAAGTCTTGTATCGGGAATGATGCGGAGCAATACACAGCCGCGCTTTGGGATTGAAGGAAATCGCGTTGAACAGCCTGTACGAATAGTCGAAATGCCTCGTTCTGCGTCAATCTGCCGTCTTTGCGGAGGTGCCCTGCGACATCCTGCGCTTTTGTGCAGTGCAAAAAATGCACTAGTACTATTTCGCGAACAACTTGCCATGGTATCAACCCATCGGCGAGCCGGCGTCGCTATTCTGGCGCTGACAAGGAGCGGAAAGCCAGTCATATTAGTTGGGCTCCGATATCATCGGTTGCAGCAAGTGTGTTCCTGGTTCGGCGATTGGCCCTTCTTGAGGGCACGGAATTGGAAAGGGCAGGCTAGCGTGAGTGTTTCCTCTACCGGCGATGGAATGTTGGAAAGACGAGAGGCTGGTGGCCCGAGCATGTCTGCAAGCGCCGATGCTCGTGGTGCAGCCGTCCGCCGATCTCCGGAACGGCTCGCCCGTTTGGGTTTTGCGTCGGCTTTGCTCTGCTTGTCTTCTCTGGTGTGGATAGGGCAGGCCGCCATGCTCGCCGTTGGCGTGGGAGCGATCAGCGAAGGTGGTGGGGTGTCGGATCTGACGATACCCGCTACCATCGTCTTGGGCCTTGGCATCCTGCGTGCCGCCCTGGATGCGGCTGGCGGGCGGCTGGCTTTCCAGGCGGCACGCCGGGAGCTGACCGCGCATCGTTCGGCCGCAACGGCAGCACTCGCACTCCGCTCGCCCCTGGATAGCGCCAGGCCCGCATCCGGTCTGGCGGCGAGCATGCTGGGCGAGCAGGCCGAAGCGATTGTTCCTTATTTCCAGCGATTTCGTCCCGCACGCTTGAAGGCAAGCGTGGTGCCGCTCGTCATGTTCGTCTGCATCCTCCCGATTTCCTGGGTAGCGGCCGTGATCCTCGCTCTCTGCGCACCGCTGATCCCGATCTTCATGGCGTTGATCGGCTGGCGTGCCAAAGCCGCCAGCGAGAAACAGCTCGCCGAGACCGGCGGCATCAACGCTTTTCTGCTCGACCGGCTGCGCGGACTTGCCACCATTCGCGCGCTCGGTGCTGTCGATGCGACGGCGCTGCGATTGCGTGGGGACGCGGAGTCGTTGCGGGTTCGCACCATGGCGGTGTTGAGAATCGCCTTCCTGTCGTCGGCGGTATTGGAATTTTTCTCCGCTCTCGGCGTTGCAGCGATGGCCGTCTATGTCGGCTTCAGCCTACTCGGCTCGATCGACATCGGCACTTGGGATGGTCGCCTGACATTGACGCAGGGGCTCTTCATTCTTCTGCTCGCACCCGCCTTCTTCGAGCCGTTGCGTGAATTGTCGGCAGTCTGGCACGACCGGGCAGCCGGAGAAGCGGCCCTTGCGGCGCTGAAGGATCTGGCATCGTCGCAACAAACGATTCTCGGCGGCAGCGATGCGAAGCCGTGCATATCCACCGGCCCTGCCTCGGTCGAGATCCAAGGTCTGGTCTTCCGCCATGGTGCGGCGCGGAGGGCTGTCATCGATCATTTCGATCTCTCCGTCGCTCCAGGCGAACATATCGCTCTATGGGGCGCCAGCGGCTCCGGCAAGACGACCATTCTGTCGCTGATTGCCGGCCTGGCGCCGCATGAAGCCGGCGTGATTCGTGTCGGCGGCGTTCCGCTGCGGGATGATACGGCGGATGGCTTGCGCCGGCGAATGGCGTGGATCGGGCAGTCGCCTCATGTGTTCGCTGGCAGTGTCATAGGGAATATTGCGCTGGGACGAACCGGCATCGATGGTCATGCGGTTGCAAATGCCCTCCGGAATGTGGCGCTCGACGAGGTCTTTACTGCCGAGAGGGTTGCAGCGGTTGGAGAGGGCGGTCTCGGTCTTTCCGGCGGCGAGGCATTGAGGCTGGCGCTTGCCCGGATGATGGTCGGCGAACACGCCGACATCATCCTTGCCGACGAGCCGACTGCCCATCTCGATGCGCAAACGGCGGCTGCCGTGACGGACGCGCTGCTTGCGCTTGCCAAGGGCCGTGTGCTGATCGCCGCCACACATGATCCGGTGCTGGCAGGACGTCTCGGCCGTGTCGTTCGTCTGGATGCACCGGCGCGGAGGGTGGCTGCATGAGACGCTCTCTCTCTACCCTTCTTCCGGTCATCAGGCTGTTCTGGATCGAGCGCGGCGCGAGCCTTGGTCTCGGCGCCGGCCTGTCGGCACTGGCAACGCTTGCCGGCACCGCGCTGCTCGGACTATCCGGCTGGTTCATCACCGCTTCGGCCTTTGCCGGCCTGACGGTCACCAGCGCAATGGTCTTCGATGTCTTTGCCCCTTCCGCCGGCATACGCCTGCTTGCGATCGGCCGCACGGCGGCTCGCTATGGCGAGAGAATCGTGACGCATGATGCGACGCTCAAGGTGCTCGCAGCGCTGCGTGAGCGGCTGTTTCGCGGCTGGGCGCAGCCGGCTGCCGCCGCAGCGATGATGCGCCGGCCGGCAAAGCTGCTCTTCCGCTTGACGAACGATGTCGATGCGCTCGATTCGCTCTATCTGCGCGTGCTGGTGCCGGCCGGCGTTGCAGTCCTTGCCGCTTTCTCGGTCATGATCGCGCTCTGTTTCATCGATCCGCTGTTTGGTGGCCTGGCGGGACTGTGGCTTGTTGCCATCTGTCTTGGCCTTTCGCTCGCGGCGGGACATTTTGCGTTGAAGCCGGGGCGGCGTCGCGTCCATGCCATGGAAGCCTTGCGCGCCCGGAGCATCGATCTCGTCGCCGGCCAGACGGACCTTGCAATGGTCGGGCGGTTGCAGGCGCAACGGGTGGCCATTGCCGCGGCCGATCAACGGCTGGCGCAGGCCGACGATGCCCTCAACCGGATCGACACCGCTGTCGCTGCAGGCTTTTCGCTGGCCTCCACATTACTTTTGACAGCAACGCTCCTGACCGTCGCCCTGCTTGCCAAGCAGGGAACGATTGGAACGCCTGCCGCCGCTTTCGCACTGCTGGTCGCTTTCGCCGCCACGGAGCCCTTTGCGGCCATGCGTCGTGGTGCCCTTGAACTCGGGCGGACGTTGCTTGCCGCCAAACGCGTTGCGCCCCGGCTGGCGCCGGTTTCTGCTGCGCCGGGGATTATCGGGCCGGACGCGGAGCATGCCTTCCAGATGGCAGGTGTCGTCGTCGGGCATCAAGGCACGGCGCTGCCGGTCCTGCGCGATCTATCCCTGTCGCTGGCGGTCGGTGAACGGTTGGCCATCGTCGGCCCGAGCGGTGTCGGCAAGTCGACATTGCTGGCGCTGCTCGCAGGCGAGATCGCTGCAACCAATGGCACGGTTGCCTCTCTGCCGGCGGCGACGCTGATACAGCGCAGCGAGCTGTTTCAGGACACGGTGCGCGACAATCTGCGGCTGGCGGATCCGCATGCGGACGATAGCCGGCTGCGCCGCGCGCTCGCCACCGCCGGTTTGCTCGAGGATATCGAAGCCTTGCCGCGCGGCCTTTCGAGCCGTCTCGGCGAAGGCGGCAGCGGCCTGTCCGGCGGACAATCGCGCCGGCTGGCGCTTGCAAGGCTTTTGTTGCGCGACACGCCGCTGTGGCTGCTCGATGAGCCGACGGAAGGCCTCGATGCCGGCACGGCTCGCGCGGTGCTTGTACGGCTGGTTTCGGCGGCCGCCGCGCGCAGCCTTGTCATTGCCACGCACATCCGCCGCGAGGCCGATATCGCCGATCGCATCGTGCTCCTGGACGGCGGTCGTATCGCCGCCACAGCGCTGCGCGGCACACCGGAATTCGACATGCTCCTCGACCGGCTCCGGCCGGACTGAGGGGCAAAGTAGCATGCCCGCGGCGCGTCGGATGGCGCCGCATTCCTGTCAGACACACCGTAGGGGGTGGGAGAAAGACTATGGAACTTGATATCGTGGCGCTATCGCGTCTGCAGTTTGCCATGACGGCGCTGTATCACTTCTTGTTCGTGCCGCTGACACTCGGCCTGTCCGTGCTGCTTGCCATCATGGAAACGACTTATGTCATGACCGGCCGGCAGATCTGGCGGCAGATGACGAAGTTCTGGGGGACGCTGTTCGGCATCAATTTCGTGCTCGGTGTCGCCACAGGCATCGTGATGGAATTCCAGTTCGGCATGAACTGGAGTTACTACAGCTATTATGTCGGCGATATTTTCGGGGCACCGCTGGCGATCGAAGGCCTGATGGCCTTCTTCCTGGAGGCGACCTTTGTCGGCCTGTTCTTCTTCGGCTGGGACAAGCTGTCGAAGGTCGGCCATCTGGTGGCCACCTGGGCTGTCGCGCTCGGCTCGAACTTCTCGGCACTGTGGATCCTGATCGCCAATGGCTGGATGCAGAACCCTGTGGGTTCGGCGCTCAATCCGCAGACCATGCGCATGGAGATCACCAGCTTCTTCGATGTCGTCTTCAATCCGGTCGCCCAGGCGAAATTCGTCCACACCGTTTCGGCGGGCTACGTCTGTGCCTCGGTCTTCGTGCTTGGCGTCTCGGCCTGGTACATGCTGAAAGGCCGGCATATCGAGATCGCCAAGCGCTCGATGACGGTCGCGGCCTCCTTCGGTCTCGCCTCGGCACTGTCGGTGGTCGTGCTTGGCGACGAGAGCGGTTATCTGACGACCGAGCATCAGAAGATGAAGCTCGCGGCGATCGAGGGCATGTGGACGACCGAGCCGGCGCCGGCTGCCTTCACCGCCTTCGGTTTTCCGGACCAGGAGGCGCGAGAGACCCATTATGCCGTGCATATTCCCTGGGTCATGGGCCTGATCGGCACGCGGTCGCTGACGACGGAGATCTCCGGTATCGACACGCTCGAGAAGCAAGCGGAGACCCGCATCCGCGACGGCATCAAGGCCTATGACGCGCTGATGAAGATCCGCGCGGCAAAGCCGGTGGCCGCCGGTACGGCAGTACAGGACCCGGCCGCCGAGCAGGCACGTTCCTCCTTCGCGGATATCGGTCATCAGCTCGGCTATGCGCTGCTCTTGAAGCGCTATGTCGACGATCCCCGGCAGGCGACTGACGCGCAGATCGCGCAGGCGGCTCGTGACACCATTCCGCATGTGCCGACGCTGTTCTGGTCCTTCCGCATCATGGTCGGTCTCGGCATGTTCTTCATCCTGCTGATGACGGTGTTCTTCTGGCTGTCGGCCCGGCGCAAGCTCGACCGCTATCCGCTGCTGCTGCGGATTGCCGTCTTCGCCATCCCGCTGCCCTGGGTCGCCATCGAGCTGGGCTGGGTGGTTGCCGAATTCGGCCGCCAGCCATGGATCATCGAAGGCGTGCTGCCGACGGCTGCTGCCGTCTCCAATCTCGGCGCCGGCACCGTGCTTCTGACCATTCTCGGCTTCGCGGCGATCTATACTGCGCTGATCGTCGTCGAAATGAGCCTGATGGTGAAGGGCATTCGCAAGGGTCCGGAAGCGGACGACGAGCAGGAAGCCGGCCTCATCTCCCAAACCCTCATTCCCGCTGCGGAGTAACCTGCCATGATCCTTCATGACTTGATCGACTACGAAACCCTGCGCATCATCTGGTGGCTGCTCCTCGGCGTCTTGCTGATCGGCTTTGCCGTGACCGACGGTTTCGACCTCGGCGTCGGCACGCTTCTTCCCTTCGTCGCCAGGACGGATACGGAGCGGCGCATTGCCATCAACTCGATCGGCCCGACCTGGGAAGGCAACCAGGTCTGGCTGATCCTCGGCGGCGGCGCCATCTTCGCCGCCTGGCCGCCGCTCTATGCGGTGTCCTTCTCCGGCTTCTATCTTGCCATGTTCGCCATTCTGTTTGCGTTGATCCTGCGGCCGGTCGCCTTCAAATACCGGTCGAAGCGCGAAAGCGCCCGCTGGAAGGCCGGTTGGGACTGGGCGCTGTTCATCGGCGGCTTCGTTCCCTCGCTGATCTTCGGCGTGGCGGTCGGCAATGTGCTGCAGGGCGTGCCCTTCCGCTTCGATGACGACATGCGCATCTACTATGAAGGGTCGTTCTTCGCACTTCTGAACCCTTATGCGCTGCTCTGCGGCCTTCTCTCTGTCTCCATGCTCGTCATGCACGGTGCAGCCTGGCTTCAGGTCAAGACGGACGGTGTCGTTGCGGAGCGTGCCCGCCGCTATGGCAGTCTGGCGGCTGTGGCCGTGATCGTTCTCTTTGCACTGGGCGGCCTGTTTCTCTGGGCGGGGATCGACGGCTATCGCATTTCCAGCGCCATCGATGCGGCCGGCCCTTCCAATCCGCTGCTCAAGACCGTCGAGCACAGTCCAGGGGCGTGGCTTGTCAACTACGGTACGCATCCGTGGATGATGATCGCGCCGGTTCTCGGTTTCGTCGGCGCGGCCGCCGCCCTGCTTGCCATGCTGGCCCGGCGTGAAGTGACCGTGCTGTTGTTCAGCAAGCTTGCCATCCTCGGCATCATCTCGACGGTGGGTCTGTCGATGTTCCCGTTCATCCTGCCGTCGTCGCTCGATCCGCGCTCCAGCCTCACGGTCTGGGACGCATCGTCCAGTCACCTGACCTTGTTCATCATGCTTGTCGTCACGGGCATCTTCCTGCCGATCGTGCTCGCCTACACCACCTGGGTCTATCGGGTGCTGTGGGGCAAGGTCGACGAGAAGACGGTGAACGACAAGGGCGGTCACGCCTACTAACCTTCAAGGAGATTCCGCATGTGGTACTTCGCCTGGCTTCTCGGCTTTCCTCTGGCCGCCGCTTTCGCTGTCCTCAATGCCATGTGGTATGAACTCGTCGACGATCAGGCGAAAGAGAAAGCCTCCCAAAAGGGGCAATGACTATCAAGGCAACGCCAAATCGTTGCCCGGCCAAGCAGGAATGGCATCCCGGCTCGCGCCGGGCTGCCCCGGGACTGCCGCCGTCTGAGCGGCGTTTTCGCAAACTTGCTGTGCAGAAATACCATCAATCTAGTTTTTGGTGCATTCAATTGTAGGGTTCTCTCGCTGAACGGAGCGTGGCGTCGACATGCCAGCTGCGACATTTGGTCATTCGTCGCCCGCAAAGTGGACGCGATGTTTTCGCGTGACGTGAGCCGCATGCAACAATATACGATCAATGTCGGTTGGATTTCTTTCCCCGTCCGATCATCATCGCGGAGCATGAAATGAAGAACTGGCATCCCGATCTCAGCCGCTCCTCAAATCCCCGATATATCGCCATTGCCGACCTGATCGAAATGGATCTGCGTAGCGGCGTTCTGGTGGTGGGCGACAGGCTGCCGCCACAGCGCGAGCTTGCGAAGCGCCTCAATATCGATTTCACGACGGTGGCGCGAGGCTATGTCGAGGCGCAGAAGCGCGGGTTGGTGGATTCCCATGTGGGTCGCGGCACATTCGTGACCGGTGGCGCCGACAAGGAGCGCCGTGGCTTCGTGTCAGATGCGGCGCCCGATCCGCGCCGCACCTCGATGGTCGACTTCTCGATGAACCTGCCGCCGGAGCCGAACGATCCGGACCTTGTTGCCCGCATGCGCGAAGGCATGTCCGCGGTGGCGACCAATCTCATTTCACTGCTGCGTTATCAGGGTTTCGGCGGCTCGAGCATGGACAAGGAAGCGGCTGCCGCCTGGCTCAGCCGCCGCGGGCTTGTGCCGTCGCAGGAGCGCATCTTCGTAACGCCAGGAGCGCATCCGGCCTTGCTCGCCATATTCGGTCTGCTTGCCAAGCCCGGAGAGGCGGTGCTGTCAGAAAGGATTACGTATCCGGGCATGCGTTCGATTGCCGCCCAGCTCCGGCTTAATCTCGCGGGCCTTCCGATGGATGAAGAGGGTATCCTGCCGGACGCCTTCGCCGAGGCCTGCGAACGGCTGCAGCCGAAGGCGCTCTATCTCAATCCGACGCTGCAAAATCCATTGACGTTGACCATTCCGGAGAAACGCCGCGAGGCGATTGCGGCGATTGCTCGCGAATACCACGTGCCGGTCATCGAGGATGACGCCTACGGCTTCATTCCGCTGCATGGTCCCCCGCCGATCGCGGCCATCGCGCCGGATCTGGCCTGGCACATCGGCGGATTGGCAAAATGCATCGGTGCGGGGCTTCGCCTCGCCTATGTCGTTGCGCCGGATACGAAAGCCATATGGCCCTTCGTCAGCGCCATGCGAACCAACAATGTCATGGCCTCACCGCTGAATGTGGCGCTCGCAACCCGCTGGATAGAGGACGGCACCGCCGATGGCATTCTGCGCTTCATTCGCGCGGAATCGGCTGCGCGCCAGGCGATGGTGGCCAATATTCTGCCGGCCGGCAGCTACAATGCCGATCCGATAAGCTTCAATATCTGGCTGCCGCTGACCAACGGCTGGACGCGTTCCACGTTCGGCAGCCACATGCGCAACTCCGGCATCGGCGTCGTGGCGAGCGATGTCTTTACGGTCGACGGAACAGCGCCCGAGGCCGTGCGGGTCTGCCTCGGCGGCCCAATTTCACGCGAAAGATTGCAAGGCGCGCTGGATTTCATGGCGCATGCCCTGGAAGGCCCGCCGGAGATGGCAGCCTCATTTTTCTGAGTTCGCTCAGCTTCCCGAACGCTGCGATGGACAGGCGGCTCGCGACTGCGGGCCGCACACGCAATCCTCTGCGCCCGCTTCCGCTCTATTTACGCTGCGTCATTCTGACGAATGGACAAACAATTCTCTTTCATTGTAATTACATTGTATGCATTCAATAATCCAAATTGAATGCATCATAGTACTAACTTACCGTTTGAAAGCGAGATTGCCATGGATACCGAATATCCCCCGCTGAAGCCGCTGCAGACCGGACTGAGATGCCGTTGCCCGCGTTGCGGTCAGGGACGTCTGTTCGACGGGTTCCTGACTCTGCGCAAGGAGTGCGAGGCGTGCGGGCTCGATTACTCCTTTGCCGACCCGGCCGATGGGCCAGCCTTCTTCGTCATCTGCTTCGCCTGCATTCCGAGCGTACTTCTTGGTGTTTGGCTGGAGGTCGCCTATTCCGCACCGATCTGGGTTCAGTTTCTGGTGACCGGCCCCTTTATGTTGGCGACCTGCATTCCACCGCTACGGCCCTTGAAGGGTTGGTTGATCGCGAGCCAATATTTCTACAAGGCGGAGGAAGGCAAGCTCGTTCGTCTGCCTGCTACGGATGCACCTCAGAGTGTGAAATAAGTTTCGGGCCGCTCCAATCGAGAGCCGGGACACATCATCGTCAGCTAACCGGAGAGACCGCCCGTAAGTGTCTCTGCGGCCATAGTGCGTTGCGATTGCCTCGCGCCTATGTATCGCCCCAAAAGCGATTAACATCATATGCATAGACGGCTATTCCAATGCCGGAACCTGCCCGATTGAAAGGGCAGAGCCGGCATAGACCAATCTGGAAATAAGCCGGCAAGCAGCTTCAAACGGCGGTACTTTACAAAACGAACTAGTTCGTACATTATTTGTCGCGAGGAGTGACGAACGCTGCCATGGGTGGCGTCCATGGCTGCCAAGACAATCTTGGATGTCACGCGGGAGGGTGCCGGCCGAAGCTTGCGCTCAGGGATGCGGCATGTCTTCGAAACGGAAATGTTCTGGGGAGGAACGATGATGAAAACACCAGTCGAACATAAAACGCCGAAGCGCGCCGCTTTGGCGAGCTGGCTTGGAAGTGCTGTCGAATATTACGATTTCTTCGTTTATGGGACGGCGGCGGCGCTGATCTTTCCAAAGATATTCTTTTCTGCGGAAGATCCGCAGACGGCGGCAATCGCCTCGTTCGCCACCTTTGGCGTTGCCTATATCATGCGCCCGCTGGGTGCCGTTATCCTGGGTCATGTCGGCGACAAGTTCGGCCGCAAGAAGGTGCTCACCTTCACGCTGCTGCTCATGGGATTTTCGACCTTCATCATCGGCTGCCTGCCGACCTATCATCAAGCCGGCATATTGGCACCGATGCTTCTGGTTCTGGCGCGACTGCTGCAGGGCATCTCCGCCGCCGGCGAGCAGGCTGGCGCCAGCTCGATGACTCTCGAGCACGCGCCGGAGCATCGGCGTGCCTTTTTCACCAGCTTCACGCTAAGCGGCACGCAGGCCGGATTGATCCTTGCAACCCTCGTCTTCATACCGCTGGGGAGGCTTGACGAAGCGGCGCTCTTGTCATGGGGCTGGCGCATTCCCTTCTTCCTGAGCTTCGTCGTCGTCATCGTCGGTTTCTGGGTTCGCCGCACGCTGGCCGAGACGCCCGCCTTCCTTGAAGAGACAAAGAAGGGCGAGGTTGCCAAGCTGCCGCTGGTCGCCCTGATGACGAACTATTGGGCCGATGTCCTGCGCATCATCTTTGCCGCATTGATTTCGGTCGTCAGCACGATCTTCAGCGTCTTCACCCTATCCTATGCAGTCAACACCATGCATATCGACCGCTCCATCATGCTGACCGTGCTGGTGCTCGCCAATCTCGTGGCGCTTGGTGCGATCCCGCTATGGGCGACACTGGCCGACCGCATCGGCCGAAAGCCCATCTTTATCTTTGGCGCCATCGGCTGCGCAATTCTGATCTGGCCCTATATCTGGGCGATCAGCCAAAACAACCTCACGCTCGTCTTCGTCCTCGGCATTCTGCTCTCGGGCGTGGTCTACAGCGCCTCCAACGGCATCTGGCCGGCGCTCTATGCGGAAATGTTCGACACCCGCGTGCGTCTGTCCGGCATGGCGGTCGGCACCCAGATCGGTTTTGCGCTCGGCGGCTTCGCCCCTGCGATCAGTGCCGCCTTAATGGGCACCGGGCCGATGGGCTGGGTGCCGGTCGCAGCATTTACCTCGATCACCGCTCTCATTGCCGCCGTTTCCGCGGCAACGGCGACAGAGACCTATCGGACACCGATCGACCAGCTCGGCAGGGATATAGGCCGATACGCGGCTACGACGCCGCATGCCGACCGCGCCCGCTGACTATGAACGGGTGCCGGTGCGTTGTGCTGGCACCTCATAGCAGCAGCGGGGGCACGCGATCGCGGATGAATTTGTTGGAAATCGCCAAATGGATGGGATGACACAATGAAAACCTCGATCGCGACCGTTTCGATCAGCGGCGATCTCAAAGAGAAGCTGCACGCCATCGCCAAGGCCGGTTTCGACGGTGTCGAAATCTTCGAGAACGACTTCCTTGCCTTCGATGAATCGCCGCGCCAGGTCGGCCAGATGGTTAGGGATTACGGCTTGGAGATCACGCTCTTTCAGCCGTTCCGCGATTTCGAGGGCATGCCCGAGCCGTTGCGCAGCCGCACTTTCGATCGTGCCGAGCGCAAATTCGATCTCATGCAGGAAATGGGCACCGATCTTGTGCTTGTTTGCTCGAACGTCTCTTCGGCGGCGCTTGGCGGCATCGACCGTGCTGCCGCCGACTTTTTCGAGCTTGGGGAGCGGGCGGCAAAGCGCGGTCTTCGCGTCGGATACGAGGCGCTTGCCTGGGGGCGGCATATTCACGATCACCGCGATGCCTGGGAAATTGTCCGACGTGCCGATCACCCAAATATCGGCCTCATCCTCGATAGCTTCCACACGCTTTCGCGCAAGATCGACGTCAATTCGATCCGGTCGATCCCGAAGGAAAAGATCTTCATCATCCAGCTTGCAGACGCACCGCTGATCGATATGGATCTTCTTTATTGGAGCCGTCATTTCCGCAACATGCCGGGCGAGGGCGATCTGCCCGTCCTCGATTTCATGAATGCGGTAGCGGCGACGGGCTATGACGGCTATCTCTCGCTCGAGATTTTCAACGACCAGTTCCGCGGCGGCTCTCCGACGGCCATTGCCGTCGACGGCAGGCGCTCGCTTGTCTATCTGGGCGATCAGGTCCGCCGCGCCGTAAGCGGCAGCAACCTGACGCTGGCGCCCATGCCGCCGCGTGCCGAAGTCGAGGGCGTGGCGTTCATCGAATTCACCGTCGATGAAGCCGAGATATCGGCCCTTTCCGATCGCCTGCGCGGGCTGGGCTTCCGGCATGTCGGCCGCCATAAGACCAAGCGCGTCGATGTCTTCAGGCAGGGAGGCATCAATCTGGTCGTCAATGCGGATCAAGGCGGATTCGCCGGCGCTTCCTATGCGCTGCACGGGCAATCGGCCTATGCGATGGGCCTATGGGTCGGCGACGCGCAGGCGGCCCTTGCGCGTGCCGTTGCGCTCGGCGCCGAGCGTTTCGAGCAGTCGTTGGATCCCGGCGAGATCGAAATGCCTGCCATACGCGGGATCGGCGGTGGCATCCTCTATTTCCTCGATCGCCAGAGCCCGCTCGGGCGGATCTGGGAGATCGAGTTCGACCCCGTCGAGGATAGTGCCGATCTGCAGCCGGTAGGTTTGACAGGCATCGACCATGTCGCGCAGAGCATGAAGTATGATGAGCTGCTGACCTGGTTGCTGTTCTATACGGCGATACTCGATGCGCATAAGACGCCGATGGTCGACATCATCGACCCGGCCGGTGTCGTTCGAAGCCAGGTCGTCGAAAATGACCCGGGTACGTTGCGGATCACGCTGAACGGTGCGGAGAACCGCAATACGCTGGCCGGCCATTTCATCGCCGAGACATTCGGCTCGGGCATTCAGCATCTGGCCTTTGCGACCGACGACATCTTCGCGACGGCATCGGCCCTTTCGGCCAACGGCTTCGTGACATTGGCGATCTCGCCGAATTACTACGACGATCTGGAAGCCAGGTTCGGCCTCGACCCGGATTTCACCGAGCGCCTGAAGGCACATAATATTCTCTACGATCGTGACGAGCATGGCGAATATTTCCAGCTCTACAGCCCGACCTATGGCGAAGGCTTCTTCTTCGAGATCGTCCAGCGCAGCGGCTATCGCGGCTATGGCGCGGCGAACGCCATCTTCCGCATCGCAGCGCTGAGGCGGCATCTGCGGCCGATTGGTCTGCCGAAGCGTTAGGCTCTCCCCATTCGCGTTGAGGCTGTGTTAAAGCTTTGATCTTCAATGGCGCGCATCGATGAACCCAGGAAGACGAGCAAAGGCATGACCAAAGCGCAAGCGGCCAAGATCGAGCGCCTTACGCGAAAGAACGATCCCGACGCGACCAAGGAAAATATTCTGAAGATCGCGACGGAAGAGTTTGTCGCCGCAGGCTTTTCCGGCGCTCGCGTCGACGAGATAGCCGAGCGCACCAAGACCTCCAAGCGGATGATCTATTATTATTTCGGCAGCAAGGAAGGGCTCTATCTCGCCGTTCTCGAGCAGGCGTACACCAAGATCCGCACGCTGGAGAGCGAACTCGATCTGCAGAACATGCCGCCCGTTCAGGCCATGGCCCAACTGATCGAAAGCACCTTCGATCACGACGATCAGAATCCCGATTTCGTGCGCCTCGTCAGTATCGAGAACATTCATCGTGCCGAGCACATGAAACGCTCGGTCGTGCTGTCGCAGATGAATATCGCCGTGATCGACATCATCACCGAAATCCTGGCGCGCGGCTATGCCGACGGCAGCTTTTCGCGCCGGGTGGACCCGGTCGATCTGCATATGATGATCAGTGCACAATGCTTTTTCCGCGTGTCGAACCGCCATACCTTCGGGGCGATCTTCGAACGCGACCTATCTTCCGATGAATTAAAGAATCGGCACAAGGCATTGATAGTCGATGCAATCTTGGCTTTCTTAAAGACACCTTCCTCAGAGATTACATGAGAATCTGAACCGTCGGAAGATATCGACCGACGTTACCCCGGAATAGGATTTCTGCGGCGTTCATTGACTTTACGTACTAGTTCGTACATTTTGATTGTGGGCGGAGATATTCCTTTGACTCGCCGCTCGGGAGGATAGATTGAACACTCAGGCAGCCATCATTCCGCGTCAACTTCATGTCGGCCTGATAGGCGCGGGCATCGGCCGCTCGTTGACGCCGGCCATGCATATGCGCGAAGGCGAGCATTGTGGCCTTTCCTATCAATACGATCTGATCGATCTTGAGGCACGGGGTCTTTCCGTGTCGGATCTGCCGGCCCTGATCGATGAGGCGGAGGCAGCGGGTTTCGCCGGCCTGAATATCACGCATCCCTGCAAACAGGCTGCCGTCGCGCTGGTCGATGAACTGTCGCCGGATGCCCAGGCGCTGGGGTCGATCAATACGATCGTCTTTCGTGGTGGGCGCAGGATCGGGCACAATACGGATTGGTGGGGCTTTGCGGAGAGCTTTCGTCGTGGGCTTGGCGATGTCTCGCTTGATCGTGTCGTGCAGTTGGGAGCGGGCGGCGCCGGGGTTGCCGTCGCGCATGCGGTGGCGCAAATGGGCGCGCGCTCGATCGAGATCTTCGATCTGGACCCGTCCCGCGCGCATGCGCTTGCCGATCAGTTGCAGGCGGCTCATGCCACCTGTTCCTTCTCCGTCGGTCACAACCTCGCTGAAGCCTTGAATGGGGCGGATGGTCTCGTGCATGCGACACCGACGGGCATGGGCGCCCACCCTGGCCTGCCGCTCGAGGCCCATCTTGTTTCGGATCGCTTCTGGGTCGCGGAGATCGTCTATTTCCCTATCGAAACGGAACTGGTGAAACTTGCCAGACAGAAGGGATGCCGGGTTCTCGATGGCGGCGGCATGGCGGTGTTCCAGGCGGTCAAGGCTTTCGAACTGTTCACAGGCATTCGCCCCGATGCGGAGCGCATGATGCAGCATTTCGACTCGCTGCGTTCTTAGACCATCGGATAATCCCCTGAAACGAATGGTGCGGAAGATGCCGGGTTGATAGCCCGGCCTTTTTGCTTTGGAGGCGAATTCAGGCAGCCGCCATCCGGCCTCTTCGTGCATGCACTCATCCACTTGACGGATATCCTACAAGTTCATAGGATCAATGCCGATACTTCGGGGACCCGTTTCATGGTCGGCAAAGTCATTCAGCCTTTGATGCGCGCGCCGTTGCTGCATGTTTCGGTGCAGGAAAGCCTGCGCAGCTATATCGCCGACAACGGTCTGGAACCGGGCACGCCGTTGCCGGCCGAAGGCGAACTGGCGACGCAGCTCGGCGTCAGCCGCAATTCCCTGCGCGAGGGCATCAAGGCGCTAGAATCCCTGGGTGTGCTCGAGACGCGCCGCGGCATCGGCATCTTCGTCAGGGCGTTTTCCTTTGGGCCGCTGCTGGACAATCTCGCCTATGGGCTCGGCAATGCGCTGCGCCATATGGAGGAGGTGCTGGAAATTCGCCGCACACTCGAAGTCGGCCTCATCGGCAAGACGCTTGAGATGATCGGGCCGGAGGATCTGGCCGAACTGCGCGCCACCGTCGACCGCATGCGCATTCATGCCGAGCGCGGCGAACCCTTCGCCGAGGACGACCAGCTGTTTCATCGGCTGCTGTTTCGCTGCCAGGGCAACGAGACCTTCGTCCGGCTGATCGACGTGTTCTGGCTCGCTTTTTACAAGGCATCCAATTTCTTCGACCTCGACAATGCCGATCCCATGGCCACGTGGAGGGACCATGAGGCGATCGTCGATGCCGTCGAAGCGAAGAATTTGAAGGAGGTGCGCATGCGCCTCGACCGCCACTACGAGGGGATTTCGAGGGTGATAGCCAACAACAAGAAGGGTTAGCGACCCAAAACTAGGGAGGAGGATTACGATGAGGGAGCTTTTTTGTCTGCCGGCAATCGCGCTGGGAGCGATGATGTCGATCACCGGCGTGCCGATCTTAGGCGGTGTGGCCGCGCCCGCAGCTGCCGCGACATTGTCTGGTGGATTCGATGTTGGCCCCGGCGGCTTTCAAGGCAATTTCAATCCGCTGGCTGCGACCGCCGGCTTAACCTGGCTCAGCATCTATTTCGAGCCGCTGATCAGCTATGACGAAAAGCTGGAGAAGATCGTCGGCGTGCTTGCCTCTTCCTATGAGGTAAGCCCGGATCAGCTCACCTATACGTTCAAGCTTGCGGATGCCAAATGGCACGACGGTAAGGCCTTCACGGCCAAGGACGCCAAATTCACCATCGAGCTTGCTGCCAATGCCAAGACGGGTTCGATCTTCGCAGCTCGCCTGAAGGTTTTATCCGCGATCGAGACGCCTGACGATCATGCCTTGGTCGTCAAGCTTTCCGCTCCCTCCGCCAGTCTCCTGGACACGCTGACGAAGATAATGGTGCTGCCGGAGCATGCGCTTGCGGCCGTACCCGCCGATCAGCTTGCGAAAAGCACCTGGTGGTCGACCTCGCCGATTGGGACAGGTCCGTTCAAATTCGTCAAATATGTACAGGATCAATATGTCGAGCTGACCGCAAATCCGGACTATCGCGGCGGCAAGCCCGTCCTCGATCGTTTGATCAATCGCTATTTCGCCAATCCTGCTTCGGCGATCTCGGCGCTGCGCGCCGGTGAAATCCAGTTCACCTACATCGATTCCAACGATGTGCCGACCTTCAAGGACGATAAATCCTTCCGGGTGATCGAGGGAGCTTCCTTCGTCGTCAACTATCTGGGCTTCAACCAGGACTCGCCGCTGTGGAAGGATCTCCGTGTCCGCCAGGCCGTCATGTATGCCCTCAACCGCGATGCGATCATCAAGAGCCTCTATGGCGGCGCGGCAAAGCCGGCCAATTGCGCCTATGTGGCGGGTCAGCTGGTTCCGGAAGGTATCGAGGCCTATCCCTACGATCCTGCCAAAGCCAAGCAACTGTTGGATGAGGCCGGGTGGAACAAGATCAACGGCGACAAGCCGGTTACGTTGCTGACCTATTACAACACCCCGCTTGCCACCAACGTGCTGGCGGCGGTGCAGGCAATGCTCGCGCAGGTCGGGATCAACGTCGTGCCGCGCGCGGTCGATGCGCCGACCTATAACGGTCTGGTGCTCAAGCCCGACGCTGATGCATCACAGTTCCAGCTTGTCTATGCGGGTTTGCAGAATGGCCCCGATCCGAGCAACATCAATACCGGGCTCAACGAAAAACAGATCCCGCCGGCGGGCGCCAATGTCGTACGTGCCCGCATGCCGGATCTGACCAAGGCACTCGACGCCGCCATTGCCGAGACGGACGTCGCCAAGCGCCACCAGCGCTATCAGGATGTCTGCAAGGTCATGAACAAGGATCTGCCCTGGGCGACCATGTGGGTGGCGAACCGCTATGGTGTCGTTTCATCGAAGGTAAAGGACTTCATCTGGACGCCCGCGCCCGGCGGTGGTCCGTATGTGGCCCATCCGGAAGCGTGGAAACTCTCCGAATAGGCTTTCGGCCGGTCGCGGGCTGCGGCTGGCTCATCCTTCAAGCGCGGATTCGATATGCTTCGTTCCTGTCTCAAGCGTCTGGCGATCGGTATCGGCATGCTCATTGCGCTGAGCATGCTGGTCTTCGTGCTGCTGCGGCTGACACCAGGCGATCCCATCGATGCCTATATCGATCCGAGCACGCCGCTGTCTCCGGCTGCCATGGCCGATCTGCGCGATAGACTTGGGTTGGATCAGCCCTTGCCGGTGCAATATATCGGGTGGCTGCAGCAGGCCTTGCACGGCAATTTCGGCTATTCGATCAAGCGGCTGGATCAGCCGGTGCTGACGCTGGTGCTGTCGCGCATAGGGCCGACTCTCCTGCTGATGGGCTCCGCACTTATCATGGCGATCGTCGCCGGCATTGCCGCTGGCGTCATCGGCGCCGTCAGGCGCAATTCTGTAACCGACGTTTCGCTCTCCGTCCTGGCGCTGGCCGGCATATCGAGCCCGGCCTTCCTGAGCGCGCTTCTCGGCCTCTATATCTTTGCCGTGCGTCTCGGCTGGCTGCCATCCGGGGGCATGTTGACGCCGGGCGAGGATTTCTCTCTTGGCGACCTGCTCCGGCATCTCATCCTGCCGTCCGCACTTCTGGCGGTCGCCCAGGCGGCTTTGATCATGCGCTACATGCGCGCCTCGCTGCTCGAAGTCCTCAACCAGGATTATGTGCGCACCGCGCGGGCCAAGGGCGTGGTCGAGTTCTGGGTTATCGTCAAGCACGCTCTGCGCAACGCTTTGCTGCCTGTTGTCACTGTCATCGGCTCGACCATTGGGCTTGCCATCGGCGGGGCGATCTTCATCGAGAGCGTCTTCAACTGGCCCGGCATGGGCCTGCTGCTCGTCGATGCGGTCACGACCCGTGATTACCCTGTGATCATGGGAGCAGCGCTGGTCATCGGCGCCTGTGTCATCGTCGTCAATCTGCTGACCGACATCGCCTATGCGGTGGTCGATCCGCGCATCAAGATGGGATGAGCGATGCTGGCGCGAACCGAACGACCAAGTCCCGGCCCTCTGGCCCGCGCATTCGACCGCTTCCGGCTGAACGGAGCGGCGCTGTTTGGCGTCTGCCTCGCCGCGCCGATGCTGGTGTTCATTCTGTCTTATCCGCTGTGGTGGCGGTTCCAGCCGAACGACATCGACCTTCTGGCGATGAATTCCGCACCCAATGCGACGCATTGGTTCGGAACCGATGGTGTCGGACGCGATGTCTTTGCGAGAGTCCTCGAAGGCGGTCGTATTTCGCTGATGGTGGCTGCGGGTTCCACTTTGATTTCGGCGCTGATCGGCTTCCTGTTCGGTTCCATTTCGGCCTTTGCCGGTCGTTGGGCCGATGCGCTCAGCATGCGCTTCGTCGATCTGGTCATGACCCTGCCGCCGGTGATCTTCCTGCTGGTGCTCGCCTCCATCACCGGCACCGGTATCCTGCCGACGATCACGGTCATATCGCTGCTGTCCTGGCCGCTGCTTGCGCGCATGGTGCGCTCAAGGCTGCTCGAATTGCGCGAACGCGATTTCGTGACGGCCGCGCGCGGCATGGGCGCCGGGCTGCCGCACCTTCTGCTGCGTCACGGCATGCCGAACTGTATCGATATTCTCGTGGTTTACGCGACGACCCAGGTTGCCAATGCGATCCTGCTGGAGGCGGGGCTCTCCTTTCTCGGGCTTGGCATTGCCCCGCCGGCAGCAAGCTGGGGCAACATGCTGAATGCCGCCCGCTCCACCGCCGTCCTCGAACAATATCCCTGGCAATGGCTGTTTCCCGGCGCCGCGCTGATTCTTGCCGTCCTTGCCATCAATTTCATCGGCGACGGATTGAGGGATGCCTTCGATCCGCGCGCCGAGCTTCATTGAACCAGGAAAGAAAGAGACAATGAGCAAATTCAAGGGTGTGGTGCCCCCCGTCGTAACGCCGCTGAATGATGATTTCACGGTGGATTACAAATCCTATACGCGGGTTCTGGAGCATCTGATCGAGGCCGGTTGCCATGGCGTCTTCGTGCTGGGCTCGACGAGCGAAGTCGTCTTCCATGACGAGAAGACACGGCGGGAGATCATCGAACATTCGGCCAAGGTCGTGAATGGCCGCGTTCCGCTGCTGGTCGGCACTATCGACGCGACCACCGACCGCGTGATCGCCCATTCGCAGATCGCCAGGGCTTCCGGGGCGGATGCCGTCGTCGTGACGGCGCCGTTTTACACGGTCACCAGCCAATCCGAGATACTCGATCATTTCCGCTATATCCGCGACGCCGTCGACGTGCCGCTTGTCGCCTATGACATTCCAGTTTGCGTGCATGTGAAGCTGCTGCGCCAGACGGTGGTGACCCTTGCCAAGGAAGGCACCATCATCGGGCTGAAGGATTCCAGCGGCGACGACGGCAACTTCCGTTACGCGCTCCTCGATCTCGCCGATCACAAGGACGTCTTCCTGATGACCGGCTCCGAGATCGTCGTCGACAATGCCTTGCTGATGGGAGCGCATGGTGTGGTTCCCGGTATCGCCAATGTCGATCCGCATGGCTACGTCCGCCTCTGGGATGCGGCACAGCGAGGCGATTGGGTCGCGGCGCGGCGCGAACAGGAGCGGCTTTGCCGCCTGTTCGAGATTGCCTGGGTGGCGCAGGGCCGCGTCAGCGGCGGCGCGTCCGGCATCGGCGCTTTCAAGGCAGCGATGAAAAGCCTCGGCATCATCGATACCGCCATCATGCCGCGTCCGCGCGCACCGCTCAATGCGGAAGAGACGGCCAGGATCGATGGCATCCTGCGGGAAACGGGGCTGCTCCAGATATGATGACGCCGGCCGCCGAGCCCGTTCTCGACATCAAGGGGCTGAGGACCGTCTTCCGTACCCGCGGCGGCGAGTTGACGGCGGTGCGGGATGTCGACCTGACCATTGGCGCTGGAGAGACCCTGGCGCTGGTCGGGGAATCCGGTTCCGGCAAGTCGGTTACCAGTCTTTCAGTCATGCGGCTGCTGACGCGCAATGTCGGCGTCATTGCCGCCGGAAGTATCAGGTTGCGGGACAAGCAAGGCGTCGTCAGCGATCTCGCCACCCTGGACGACAGGCATATGGGCGCGATACGCGGCGATGATATCGGCATGGTGTTTCAGGAGCCGATGTCGAGTCTCAACCCGGTGCTGACCATCGGCGACCAGATCGCCGAACCGATCCGCATCCATCGCAAGGCTGACCGCAGGACGGCGATGCGCAAGGCTGTCGCGCTGTTGGAGAGCGTCGGCATTCCCGATGCGGAGCGGCGGGTGCGGCAGTATCCGCATGAGCTTTCCGGCGGCATGCGGCAGCGGGCGACCATCGCCATGGCGCTTGCCTGCGACCCGGTGCTGCTGATCGCAGACGAGCCGACAACGGCTCTCGACGTCACGATCCAGGCGCAGATCCTCGAACTCATGCAGCGGCTGCAACGGGAGCGCGGCATGGCGATCCTTTTCGTCACACACAATCTCGGTGTGGTGGCCGAAATCGCCCATCGCGTCGCCGTCATGTATGCCGGCCGGATTGTCGAGGAAGGACCGGTCGGAACAGTGTTTCGCGATCCAAGGCATCCTTATACGCAGGGGCTGCTTGCCTCCATGCCGCGCCTCGGCGAGGCAACGCGGATGCGGCAAGCCGGCGAACAGCTGGCCGCCATTCCGGGTGTCGTGCCGGGGTTGACCAGGATGCCTACAGGCTGCGCCTTCGCACCGCGCTGTTCTCACGCCATTGCCGCCTGCGCCGAAGCAGTGCCAGCTCTGGAGATTGTTGGTGCCGGGCATGCGAGCCGCTGTATCCGCTGGCGGGAGATCTAGATGACCGAACCGCTTCTCTCCGTGCGCCGCCTTGCCAAGGACTATGTCTCCCGAGGCGCAAAGCTTGCCGTCCTTCGCGATATCTCCTTCGATATCGGCAAGGGGGAGGTCGTGGGGCTCGTGGGTGAATCTGGTAGCGGCAAGACGACGATAGGGCGCTCTGTCCTCAGGCTCGTCGAGCCCACCGCCGGAAGCGTCCGTTTCGATGGCACCGAGATCACCGGTCTTCGCGCGGGAGCGTTGCGACGCATGCGGCCACGCATGCAGTATATCTTCCAGGATCCCTTCGCCAGCCTATCGCCACGCATGACCATCGGCGAGATCCTGACGGAAGGCCTGAAGATACAGCGTATCGGCCATCGCCTGGATCGGCTCGACAGGGCGCGAGCAGCGCTCGAGCAGGTGGATTTGCCGGCAGAGGCGATCAATCGCTATGCGCATGAGTTTTCCGGCGGCCAGCGACAGAGGATCGGCATCGCACGCGCGCTTGCGCTCGGACCGGAGTTTCTCGTGGCCGACGAACCCCTCTCAGCGCTGGATGTCTCTATCCAGGCCCAGGTGATCAATCTGTTGCGCGGCCTGCAGCAGCGGCTCGGCCTGACCATGCTGTTCATCTCGCATGATCTCGCCGTCGTCGAATATGTCTGCGATCGGGTCATTGTACTCTATCTCGGGCGGATCATGGAGATCGCCGCGGGCGCCGATCTCTATGCCCGCCCCAGCCATCCTTATACGCGCGCGCTCCTATCAGCCATTCCGTCCCCCGATCCGGATGCCCGGCGCGACCGCCAGATCCTGAAGGGCGACATTCCCAGCCCGGCAAACCCGCCCAGCGGCTGCGTCTTCCGAACGCGTTGTCCGCATGCTCTCGATGCATGTGCAGCAACAGTGCCCGAGTTGCGCGAAGTCGTGCCGGGACAATTCAAGGCATGCATCCGCAACGATCTGGATTGAAGTCGCTTCATAATATCGCCACGCCCCTCGCATTGCGGTTTGTCATACTGCACTGCACATTTGGCCAACGAAGGGGCCATTCATGTCAAAAAAGTATCGGCCGAGCGTTCAGGGCGTAGTAGCGGGGGGCGAATACGAGGCGTAGATTTACCACATAGAAGACGTGATGGCCTCTGGGAGGAGGCCCCGCAACCGGATTGAGCACGGGCGGGCGAAAGGAGGCTGGCTGATGAACCCCGATTTGGAAGTTGTTGCGATCGGCAGCGGCGAGTCCTTCAAGGCCTGGGAGCATGGCTATCCCTACCGCACGGTTCGCTGGCATTTTCACCCCGAGTATGAAATCCATCATGTCGTGGCGACCACCGGGCAATACTTTGTCGGCGATTTCATCGGCGAGTTCGAGCCGGGCAATCTGGTGCTGACGGGGCCGAACCTACCGCATAATTGGGTGAGCGACGTCCCGGTCGGCGTCACCCTTCCTCTGCGCTGCCGCGTCCTGCAATTTTCCGAATCCTTCTTTGCCGATGCGAGCAGGGTCTTCCCGGAACTGTCCGCTTGCGCAGGCATATTGGAAACGAGCCGCCGTGGTGCGCTCTTCACCACCGAGACCGCCGCAATCGTCGGCCCAATCCTTGGTGAGTTGGTTGAGGCGACCGGCATCCGCCGTATCGAGCTTTTCATGAACATTCTCGACGCCATGAGCAGTGCCTCGGATACGCGCTCGCTTGCCAGCGCCGGTTACCAGCCGGATCCGTCTGGCTTCATGTCCGCGGGTGTCAATCAGGCGCTGTCCTATATCAATGCGCATCTGACCGAGCCATTCAGCGAATGTGACCTCGCCGAGTTGACGGGCCAGAGCCCGAGCGCTTTTTCGCGCAGCTTTCGCCGCCACACCGGCATGGCGCTGGTGCAATATGTCAACCGACTGCGGGTCAACTTCGCCTGTCACCTGCTGATGAGCAAGGCGGATATGTCGATCACTGACATCTGCTTTGCCGCCGGCTTCAACAATATCTCGAATTTCAATCGCCGTTTTCTGGATCAGAAGGGCATGGCGCCCTCACGGTTCAGATCACTGTTGGCACAGCATGCTCGTGCGGTGGAGGCCGCCTAACCAAGGGGAGGACAGGGAGGAGAGACAACAATTCAGGCCAAGCGAACGGGCACCTCTGTCGCCCGAAGGAGATCGTTTGTCCGAAAAATAGCCGCTGCCACGGTCGGACGACCGTCGCCAGGGGACGTCGAACAAGAGCATCGCGTGCTTAGGGCCGCGATGATCGAGGGAAACCATTACCATTTGGAACGGAGAATTTCCAATGAACCATCTCGCACTGAAAATCGCTGGCGCAGCCGCGCTCGCGGTTGGTCTTCTGAGCGGCACGTCCGCATTCGCGCAATCCGCCAAGGTGACCGACGCAACCGTCGCCTTCCTGATGCCAGACCAGAGTTCGACGCGTTACGAAGAGCATGACTTTCCCGGTTTCCAGGCGGAGATGAAGAAGCTCTGCGCCGGCTGCAAGGTCATCTACCAGAATGCCAATGGCGATGCTTCGCGCCAGCAGCAGCAATTCAACTCGGCGATTTCGCAGGGTGCCAAGGCAATCGTGCTCGACCCGGTCGACTCCACCGCCGCTGCCTCGCTGGTCAAAATGGCCCAGAGCCAGGGCGTTCGCGTCATCGCCTATGACCGCCCGATCCCGTCGACCCCTGCCGATTACTATGTGTCCTTCAACAACGAAGAGATCGGCAAGATGATCGCGAAATCGCTCGTCGATCACCTGAAGGCCAAGAACGTCAAGGCCGGTGACGGCGGCCTGCTCGAGATCAACGGTTCGCCGACCGATGCGGCGGCCGGCCTCATCAAGAAGGGCATCCATGCCGGTCTTGCCGAGGGCGGCTATCCCGTGCTCGCCGAATTCGACACGCCGGAATGGGCGCCGCCGAAGGCACAGCAATGGGCAAGTGGCCAGATCACCCGCTTTGGCAAGAAGATCCTCGGCGTGGTCGCGGCCAATGATGGCACGGGCGGCGCTGCGGTGGCGGCCTTCAAGGCAGCAGGCTTCGATCCGGTGCCGCCGGTCACGGGCAATGACGCCACCATCGCCGGCCTGCAGCTCATCATTTCCGGCGATCAGTACAACACGATCTCCAAGCCGAGCGAGATCGTCGCCGCGGCTGCTGCCAATGTCGCGATAGAATTGCTCTCCGGCGAAACGCCGAAGGCGGACACGAAACTCTTCGACACGCCGACGAAGCTCTTCACGCCGGCATTGGTTACGGCCGACAATCTCAAGGCTGAAATTATCGACAAGGCCGTCAACGGCAAGCCGATCCAAACGCCCGACCAGCTCTGCACCGATCGCTACGCGGATGGCTGCAAGAAGCTCGGTATCGGCAGCTGACTATAGCTAATCGATATGCTCCGGCCGCTTCAGCGGCCGGAAATGAACCGACCATCACTGCAAACCGAGAGAGTGGCGAAACATGATTGACGCTTCCGGTCAAAGAGCCCCGACAGGCGAGCTGGTGCTCAGCCTGCAAGGTGTCTCCAAACATTTCGGCGCCGTCTCGGCACTGACTGATATCAATCTGGATGTACATGCCGGCGAGGTCGTGGCGCTTGTCGGCGATAACGGCGCGGGCAAATCGACGCTCGTGAAAATCCTTGCCGGCGTTCACCAGCCGAGCGCCGGCACGATCACATTCGCAGGCAAGCCGGTCACGCTCAGCGATCCCGCCACAGCCCTCGATCTCGGCATCGCCACGGTCTTTCAGGATCTGGCGCTGTGCGAGAACCTCGATGTCGTGGCGAACATCTTCCTCGGCCGGGAGCTCAGCCCGCTGAAGCTCGACGAGACCGCGATGGAGGTGCGTGCCTGGACACTCCTCAATGAGCTTGCTGCGCGCATCCCGAGCGTGCGCATTCCCATCGCCTCGCTTTCCGGCGGCCAACGGCAGACGGTGGCCATCGCCCGCTCGCTGTTGCTCGAGCCGAAGCTCATCATGCTGGACGAGCCCACAGCCGCGCTCGGCGTGGCGCAAACAGCGGAGGTACTGAACCTGATCGAACGCGTCCGAGACAAGGGGCTCGGCGTGCTCATGATCAGCCACAACATGGAGGATGTGCGCGCCGTGGCCGACCGTATCGTCGTGCTGCGCCTCGGCCGCAACAACGGCATCTTCTATCCCGACACCTCGAACCAGGAACTTGTCAGCGCCATCACCGGTGCCACAGAAAATGCCGTGTCGCGGCGCGCCGGGCGGCGTCAGGCCCAACAGGAACAAAGAGAAGGGGGCCAGCTATGAACCAGGACATGAAGCAGCCGGCCGTGTTGCTCGACCGAAGCGACGTTCGCGTCAGCCATGAAACAGGCATCGCCGCCACGATCCGTTCGTCCATCGACAAGGTACGGTCAGGCGATCTCGGCTCCCTGCCAGTCGTCGTCGGCCTCGTCATCATCTGGACGGTATTCGGCGCGCTCAACCCGACATTCCTCTCCAGCAACAATCTCGCCAATCTGCTGTTCGACGCGTCGACGGTCGGCATCATCTCGCTCGGCATCGTCTGTGTGCTGATGGTCGGCGAGATCGATCTTTCGGTGGGCTCGATCAGCGGCTTCGCCTCGGCCATGGTCGGCATGCTCTGGGTCAATGAAGGCTGGCCGGTGCTACTCGCCATCCTCGCCGCGCTTGTCTTCGGTGGTGTGATCGGCACGATCTACGCTTTGCTCTTCAACCGTTTGGGCATGCCAAGCTTCGTTTCGACGCTGGCGGGATTGCTCGCCGTACTCGGCATGCAGCTCTATTTGCTCGGCGCCACCGGCTCCATCAATCTGCCCTATGGTTCGGCGATCGTGAACTTTGGCCAACTCCTGGTCATTCCGCGTCCGCTCGCCTATCTGTTTGCGCTCATCCCCGGCATGGTGATGCTGTTTTCCGGCTTCGCCGTAGTTCGTCGTCGCAAGCAGGCGAACTTGTCGGCTCCTTCCGCCGGCGGCCTCGTTGCGAAAGCCGTCGCCATAACCGTGGCTCTTGAATTCGTCGCCTTCTACCTCAATCAGGATCGCGGCATTCCCTGGATGTTCGCCTTGTTCGTGGTGCTGGTCATCTTGGTGGACTACGCGCTGACGCGCACGCAATGGGGCCGGTCGATGTCAGCGGTCGGCGGCAACCGGGAGGCTGCGCGGCGTGCCGGCATCAACGTGCGGATGATCTATACGAGCGCCTTCGTGCTCTGCGCCATGTTTGCAGCCCTCGGCGGTGTGCTGGCCGCGGCGCGTCTGGCCTCGGCCAGCCAGCAGGCCGGCACCGGAGACGTCAACCTGAATGCGATCGCCGCAGCCGTCATCGGCGGCACCAGCCTCTTCGGCGGCCGTGGCAACGCCTATTCGGCGCTACTGGGCATCATCGTCATCCAGTCGATCGCGAGCGGTCTTACGATGCTCGATCTGTCGTCGGCGCTTCGCTACATGATCACCGGCGCAGTCCTTGCCATCGCTGTCATCGTCGACTCGCTGGCTCGCCGGTCTCGTGCCTCGCATGGTCGTGGCTGATTTCATCACAAAGTAAGGATTGATATGAGACAGGATTTTGCCGGTAAAGTCGCCGCCATCACCGGGGCCGCCTCCGGGATCGGGCTGGAATGCGCCAAATCGCTTTTGAACGAGGGCGCCAGCGTCGCCCTCATCGACAGGGCCGAGGATACTCTGAAAAGCCTCTGCGCCGACCTGGGACCGAATGCCCATCCCGTGGTTATCGACCTTCTGAACCCTGCAAGTGTGGCCACCATGATGCCGCAGATTCTGGAGAAATTCGGCAAACTCGACATCTTCCACGCCAATGCCGGCGCCTATATTGGCGGCGAGGTCGTGGATGGTGATCCCGATGCCTGGGATCGGATGCTGGATCTCAATATCAACGCGGCCTTCCGTTCCGTCCGGATGGTGCTGCCGCATATGGTCGAGCGGAAGACCGGCGACATCATCATGACCAGTTCTATTGCCGGCCTGGTGCCGGTGGTCTGGGAGCCGATCTATACTGCCTCGAAACATGCGGTTCAGGCATTCGTCCATACCGTACGCCGCCAGGTCGCCAAGCATGGCATCCGTGTCGGCGCAGTCGCGCCAGGGCCCGTGGTGACCGCGCTGATTAGCGATTGGCCGAAGGCGAAGCTGGACGAGACGATCGCCGCCGGCGGCCTTATGGAAGCGACCGAAGTGGCGGAAGCCGTCCTCTTCATGCTATCGAGGCCACGTAACATTGTCATTCGGGATCTGGTGATCCTGCCTTTAAGTACGGATCTCTGATGTCGGCACCTTATTTCATCGGCATCGACGTCGGAACCGGCAGCGCCCGCGCCGGCGTCTTCGACGCGCGGGGACATCTGCTCGCCTCGGCCAAACGCCAGATCACCATCTGGCACGAGGCCGGCAGCATCGTCGAGCAGTCGAGCGAGCAGATCTGGAAGGCCGTTTGCGACAGCGTCAGGGAAGCTGTCGCGACTGCTGGCATAGTGGCAACCGATGTTGCCGGCATCGGCTTCGATGCGACTTGCTCACTTGTCGCGGTCAGGGCGGATGGCGCGCCGGTGGCGGTCGGTCGGTCCGGCGATCCCGCTCGCAATATCATCGTCTGGATGGATCATCGCGCCGCCCGCGAAGCTGAGGAAATCAATGCCGGCAATCATGCCGTGCTGCGCTATGTCGGCGGCCGCATCTCGCCCGAGATGGAGACCCCCAAGCTCCTCTGGCTCAAGCGAAACCTGCCGCAATCTTTCGCAGCAGCCGATCATTTTTTCGATCTTGCCGATTATCTGACCTGGCGCGCGACGGGCTCACTGACGAGATCAATCTGCACGGTGACCTGCAAATGGACCTATCTCGCACATGAAAAGCGCTGGGACGCCCAATATTTCAGGGATATCGGCGTCGGAGAACTGGCTGACGAGGATTTTGCCAGAATAGGCACTGACATCGTCGAGCCCGGCACTCCCCTGGGGAACGGTCTGAGCGAAGCTGCGGCCCGTGATCTGGGCCTTGCAGCCGGCACGCCCGTCGGCGCATCCCTGATCGACGCTCATGCCGGCGGCGTCGGCACTTTAGGTGGCCAAGACGCCGAGGGGAATGCCGATATCAGCAACAGGCTCGCCTACATCTTCGGCACATCAGCCTGCTCGATGGCCTCAAGCGAGGCGGCGGTTTTCGTCGATGGTGTCTGGGGCCCCTATTATTCGGCCATGGTGCCGGGCCTGTGGTTGACGGAAGGCGGGCAGTCGGCGGCTGGAGCCGCCATCGACCATCTCGTCACCATGCATCCCGCAGCCGACGAAGCGCGGGCGAGGGCCGAGGCGGAGGGCCTCTCGCTGGTCGCCTGGCTCGATCGTCAGGCAGGCGAAGCCTGCAAGAATGCGTCCGACGCGGTCGTGCTCGCCAAATCCATACAGGTGGTGCCGGAATTCCTCGGTAACCGCTCACCCTTCGCTGATCCTGACGCCCGTGCCGTCATCTCGGGTCTGGCGCTGGAAACCGGCATCGACGATCTGGTCGCGCTTTATGTCGCCGGCCTTTGCGGCATCGGCTACGGCCTGCGGCAGCTGCTCGAAAAGCTGTCTCTGGATGGCATCGCGTGCAATCTTATCGTCGCGAGCGGCGGTGCCGCCCAGAGCGGCCTTGTGCGACAGCTTCTGGCCGATACGGCCAACATACCTGTCGCTGTTGCCGACACTGAAGAGCCGGTTCTTCTCGGAGCGGCCATGCTGGGCGCTACGGCCGGTGGACATTATGGCTCGCTCGCGGAAGCGATGGCGGCCATGTCGCGGCTGGCGAAATTGTTCTCGCCGGCGCACGGCGCCATCAAGGTGCTGCACGAACGTCGCTATGCCGCTTTCGAGCTGCTGCAATCGGCTGATCGGAGCATCCGCTCGTTGATGGCATCGTAGATGCCACCGCGGATGACTCGTCATCCACGGTGGCCGAGATCAGTCAGGAGTCGCTAACACGAGTTTTTTGTGATTGGAGATCGTGCCTGTCAGGACGGCCGCCACCGATAGCACCGGTTCTCGCTATCAGGCCTTCGAGGATGGTTCGCAACGCCTTCATCAGCAATTCCGGCATTTGACTTGCCTCCTCAAGAAGCCGGGTCAGCGGCGCTTACATAGCCGCGCCAGCCGCCGAATTCGGTGATATCCCGGGCGTCAGCGACGGCATGGACCTCGCAGAGAAACCCCGAGATGGAACTTCCATCATCGAGCGTGATCTTGCCCACGCCCAGCGGTGCCGGAATATTCTGGACGAACCGGGCGAATGCCGCAGGCGGCAGAGCCCAGACCTCAACTTCCACACCCTTGCCGGCAAAACCCGGATCGCGCACCAGTCCCGGCTTTGGCGGGACGGTGCCGGGGAGCGCAAAGAGCCGGTAGCTGCCATCCGTCCGGCAGGTTTTCAACTTATATCCGCCCGGCCGGGTCAGTTCATGGTTGAGCGGCATGCCGGTCAGATGCGCGCCGACGACCACGATTGGAACGAGGTCTTCGGCAGCCGGGGCTACGCGGCTTGCAGCGGGCAGCGCGGCCGTGCGGTCCTTGCCCATTCCGGCGTTCAGGGCGCGATGCATGGCGTCGGCGAAGGGAGCCAATGCTTCGTCGGTGAAGGCGGGGCCGACGAGCATCACGCCCGCGGGCAGATGGTCCTTGGCGTCAAAGCCGGCAGGTATGGCGATCGCCGCGCAGTCGAGCAGATTGGCGAAGTTGGTATAGCGACCGAAGTGGCCGTTCTTGACGATCGGATCGGCCCGCATCTCCTCGACGGTGTAGGTGGTGGGCGAGGTCGGCAGCATCAGGAAGTCGACCTTCTCCCATTCCACCTTCGTCTTCTGTCGCAAGGCTTCCAACCGGTACCGGCCTTCGAAGGCAGCGACCGCGTCATAGGCCTTTGCCCCTTCGATGATGGTCCGCACGGTCGGATTGAAATCACCAGCATTCGTCTCCAGAAAATCCTTCACCGCCGCCAGCCGCTCGGCGACCCAGGGGCCGTTGTAGAGCAATTCGGCCGCTTGCCGGAAAGGCGCATAGTCGAAGGGTACGATCTCTGCACCCAGCGATTTAGCCCGCTCGATGGCGGCGTCATAGAGAGCTTCGACATCCTTGTTGCCATAGAATTCGCGCTCCACGCCGTCGAGCACGCCGATGCGCGGGCGTGATGATGGCAGGTTTGGCGGCGCGGCCTGCCGCGAGAACGGATCGCGAGCGTCATAGCCTTCCATGATCCTGCGCACGGTAGTGCCATCTCTCACTGTCGCCGCAAAGACGGTGACGACATCGACGCTGCGGCAGGCAGGCACCACGCCGACATTCGGCACAAGCCCTGGCGTCGGCTTGATGCCGACGAGATTGTTGAAGGCGGCCGGGACGCGGCCCGAGCCTGCCGTATCGGTGCCAAGGGAAAAGCTCGCCAGTCCAGCCGCGACGGCGACGGCCGAACCGGAACTGGAGCCGCCGGAAACGTAGTTGCGGTCGAATACGGAACGCGGTGCGCCATAGGGCGAACGCGTGCCGTTAAGGCCGGTCGCGAATTGGTCGAGATTGGTCTTGCCGATGACGATGGCGCCGGCGGCCTTCAGCCGGGCGACCGTGGTCGCATCCTCTTCAGGATGATAGGCAAAGGCCGGGCAGGCGGCTGTTGTCGGCAGACCTGCGACGTCGATGTTGTCCTTGACCGCGAAGGGAACGCCCCAGAGCGGCAGGCTGTTCGGCTCGGGCACTCTTGCCAACAGCTCGCGGGCTGCCGCGCGCAGATCGTCATCCGGCGTCATGGTGATGAAGATCGCCGGATCGTCCGACGCTTTCCGTCTGGCGATGATCTCCTCCACCAGGTCGAGCGGTGACAGGCCTGCCGCATAGGCCGCTTTCAGCGAAGCGAGATCGAGAATGGTGGGAAGCATCAGATTTCCTCCAGAATGACGAGCACATCGCCGGCTTTGACGTTGTGCCCCGGGCCGGCGCGCAGATCGCGGACGCGCCCGGCGGCGTGTGCGGTGACGTTGATTTCCATTTTCATGGATTCGATGATGGCCAATGTATCGCCGGCGGCAACCGGCTGACCCTCTTCGACGAGTATTTTCCAGACGTTGCCGGGTACGGCACTTTCGATGCCGAAACAGCCTTCGGGTATGTCGCCGCCCAATCCGGGGCCGGCTCCCTCGTCGACGGTGAAACTGTCGAGACCGAGTTCCTTCCAGCGCTGGCGTTCCGCTTCGAAGGCGGCCTGCTGCCTGGATTTAAAAGCGCCGATGGTGGCTGCGTCGCGGGCAAGTGCTGCTTCATAGGCACCGTAGGAAAATTCCGTCTCCTCGATCTTGACCGGATAGCCTCCATGCGGGAAGGCGGCACGTGCCTCCGCCAGTTCGTCGTGGCTGACGGGAAAGAAGCGGATCTGGTCGAAGAAGTTCAGCAACCACGGCTTGCCTCGGGCAAAGACCGGTGTCTGCCGCCAGCTGTTCCAGACCTGGATGGTGCGGCCGAAAAGCTGATAGCCACCCGGGCCCTCCATGCCATAGATGCACATATAGGCGCCGCCTATGCCGACGGCATTCTCCGGCGTCCAGGTGCGGGCCGGATTGTACTTCGTCGTCACCAGCCGATGGCGCGGGTCGATTGGGGTCGCGACCGGTGCGCCGAGATAGACGTCGCCGAGGCCGAGCACCAGATAGCTGGCATCGAAGACGATGTCGCGCACGGCCTGCTCGTCGGGCAAGCCGTTGATCCGGCGGATGAACTCGATATTCGATGGGCACCAGGGCGCGTTTGGCCGCACAAGTTCTTGATATTTGCGCATGGCGAGTTCGGCATCCGGATCGTTCCAGGAGAGCGGCAGATGCACGATGCGGCTCGGGACTTTGACCTCCTGCGCTGCCGGGAGGGCCGCCTCGATCTCGGCAAGCAGGCCCAGCAGGCGCGTTCGCGTGAGCGTGGTGCCGTCATAATGGATCTGCAGCGATCGGATGCCGGGTGTCAGGTCGATGATCCCAGGTAAACGGACCTCGATGATCGCCTGCATCAGCAGGTGTATCCGCAGGCGCAGCGCGATATCGAGGGTCATCGCGCCATATTCGACCAGCAGATTGTCGTCGCCTTGGCGGCGATAGACGACGGGAACCGGTCCATGCTCGTTCTGGCCGACGATCGCCGATCCAGCTTCATCACCAATGCGCCGCACCATGGGACCGGCGACAGGATCTTGCGCACGCTCGGTCGGATGAAACCGGATTTTATCGCCGGGCTTGAACTGACCCATTTTCCATTGCTCGTCGCGGGCGATGACGGCAGGGCAGACGAAGCCACCGAGGCTCGGGCCGTCGGGTCCGAGAATGATCGGCATGTCGCCGGTAAAGTCGATGGCTCCCACAGCATAGGCATTATCATGGAGATTGGAGGGGTGAAGGCCGGCTTCGCCACCGTCGCTGCGCGCCCATTTGGGTGCTGGGCCGATCAGACGCACGCCGGTGCGGGCGCTGTTGAAATGCACCTCGTATTCGGTCGAGAACAGCGTCTCGATGTCGTCTTCCAGAAAGAAGTCCGGCGCGCCATGTGGGCCATAGAGAACGCCGACCTGCCAGTTGCGGGTCAGCGGCGCCGGTGCCTCAGCTGCTTTGGCGGGCAGTTGCGGTGCGCGGGCCAGCCGCAGCACATGGCCGGTCTGGAGCGTGCCAATGGCGTGGCCGCCGAATTTCCCGAGGCCGAAGGTCGCTCTCGAGCCGAGCGTGACGGGGGCTGCAAAGCCGCCCGCAACCGCGAGATAGGAGCGCTGGCCGGCACCCTCTATCGCGCCGATCACAACCGTCTGTCCCGCCTTGATGGTGACGGCTTCGTCATGCGGCAGAGGGAGGCCGTCGAGGCTCATCGGCATGCGCGCGCCTGCGAGAGCAATGGTGATGTCCGAGAAGATCTTGAGTATCGGGCCGGATACGGTGAGTTCCAGCGCCGCCGTCTCATCGGCGTTGCCGACGAGCCGATTGGCATGGCGGAACGAGCGCTCGTCCATCGGGCCGCTCGGCGGCACGCCGACATGCCAGAGGCCGAGTCGGCCGGGTAGGTCCTGTATGCTCGACTGCGCGCCCGGCGCAACAACTTCTATGATATCGGGCACGAAGGCGAAGTCCTTGAGCGCGGTCGTCGCCACATGGCCGCTCGACAGCAGATCCGATCCCGCAATCGCCTTGAGATATTCGAGATTGGTCTCGATGCCGGCGACGGCGCTTTCCGCAAGCGCGTGCTTCAACTTCTCGATCGCGGCAGGTCGGTCTTCGGCCGTGACGATCACCTTGGCGAGCATTGGGTCATAGAAGGGCGTAACTTCCGTGCCGGTCTCGATCCAGCCATCCACGCGCGCACTCGCCGGGAAGGCGACTTCCGTCAGCAGACCGGCACTGGGCCGGAAGCCGGCATGCGGCATCTCGGCATAGATGCGAGCCTCGATCGCAGCGCCGCTCGGAGTCAGATGGTCGTTGCCGGTGATCACATCCTCGCCAGCCGCCTGGCGGATCATCCATTCGACGAGATCGATGCCATAGACGGCTTCCGTGATCGGATGCTCGACCTGCAGGCGGGTATTGACCTCGAGGAAATAGAATTCCTCGCGCAGCGGATCGTAGATGAATTCCACCGTCCCGGCGGATTGGTAGCGCGCGGAGGTGCCCAGCGCCACGGCCGCGGCGTGCAGACGCTCTCGCACGGCGGGCGAAAGACCGGGAGCGGGAGTTTCCTCGATCACCTTCTGGTTCCGGCGCTGCAGCGAGCAGTCGCGCTCGCCGAGCGCGATCACCCGTCCCTCGCCATCGCCGAAGATCTGCACCTCGACGTGACGGGCCTTGGAAACGAAGCGTTCGAGATAGACGCGCGCGTCGCCGAAGCTCGCCTTGGCCGTGCGCTGCACGCTTTCGAAAGCGGCCTTCAGACTATCGGCATCCTCGCAGAGCTGCATGCCGATGCCGCCGCCGCCCGCTGTCGATTTCAGCATGACCGGGTAACCGATCTCCGCGGCGGCCGCTAGCGCTGCCTCGCTCGTGTCGACAAGACCGCTGCCCGGAAGCAGGGGTACGCCGCTGGCACGCGCCAGCTCGCGCGCCGTGTGCTTCAGGCCGAAGGCGGCAATATTTTCCGGCGTCGGGCCGATGAAGACGATGCCTTCCTCCGCCAGCCGTTCGGCAAAACCGATGTTTTCCGAAAGGAAGCCATAGCCAGGATGGACGGCTTTCGCGCCAGTCGCTTTGCAGGCCGCTATGACGGCATCGACATTGAGATAGCTGTCGGATGCCGGTGCGGGGCCGAGCCTCACGGCCTCGTCGGCCATCAGCGTTGCCTTGGAAAACCGGTCGGCGTCGGAATAGACGACGACGGAGGCGATGCCCATGCGTTTCAATGTCCGGATGATCCGGACGGCGATTTCGCCTCGGTTGGCGATCAATATCTTTTTGAACATCTCAGGCCTCACCGTCCCAGACGAGAACCCGGATCGGCGTCGGATCGAAACCGTTGCAGGGATTGTTGATCTGCGGGCAGTTGGAGATGACGAGCAGCACGTCCATCTCGGCCTTCAGCTCGACATAGTCACCAGGCGCGGAAATACCGTCGACGATCGTCATCTCGCCGGATGGTTCAATCGGCACGTTCATGAAGAAATTGATGTTGGGCACGACGTCGCGCTTGCTCATGCCGTGCTTGGAGACCTCCAGAACGAAATTGTCGCGGCAGGCATGGAGATACTTCGTGCCATGGCCGAAGCGCACCGTGTTGCTCTCGCAGGAGCAGGCGCCGGCCGAGGTGTCATGGCGCCCGCAACTGTCGGCGCTCATGGTCAGCATCACTCGCCCCTCATTGGAGACGATCCGGGTGCCTGTGGTGATATAGGCGGCACCGTGCTCGCGCATCGTGTCCTGGCTGGAATAGCGCTCGGAGTGGTCTTCAGCGTTGTAGAATAGCGTGTCGATCGCCTGCTGGCCGTAACTGTCCTCGATGCGCAGCGTCTGGCCCTTGCGGATGATGGTCGAGAAGGGCGCTTCGGCGGCGATCGCGTGATCCTGTGCCACGTTAGCGAGGGTGCGGCTGGATGCGGTCTGAATGAAAGTGGTCATGATATTGCTCCTCGCTCAGATCGCTGCCAGCGCGTTGTTTTCAAAGCCGCGCACGGCTTCGGCGGTTGCCGTCCGGCAAAGGTCGTCGACGCATGGCTCGGTTGCTGCGATGCGGGTGACCGTTACCGGATTGGGCCGGTAGTCGGGGTTGGGGTCGAGCGGATGCGGGCAATTGGAGAGGCCGACGATGATTTCCATCTCGGCGCGAAGCTCGATGTAGTCGCCCTCATGACGAAGCTCGGGTCTCCATTGGAACTTGCCGTCCTGGTCGACGCGGACGGGGGCAAAGAGCGAAAGCGCCGCCGGGATGTCTCGCCGCTCAAGCCCGGCCTTGGTCGCAAGCAAAACGAGGTTGTCGCGGGTATTGCGCGTACCCTCGCCATATTTCGTGAGATTCGACGTGGCCGTGGAGCCGCCCATAAGGCAATCATGAGCGCCGGAGGAATCCTCGATCACGGAAAACATCACCCGGCCCATATCGGAGAAGATCACCCGGCCTTTCGAAAGGGCGGTGGTCCACTGCATTTTCACGGTGTCGGGCAGGTTCAGCCGCTCGCTTGTTTCGGCCGCATTCCATGCGACGAGCGTTACCGTCGAGAAACCCTGCTGCTGGGCGATGCGCAACGTCTCGCCGCGCTTGATGCGGGTCGACCAATACCAGCCGCCCGGTATGACCTCCTGATGAACGACGCGAACTGCGTCTACAGGCGGGGCGGGAAGGGGGCTTGGCGCGGGCAAGGCCTTGGGCGCGAACTCCAGTCCTTTCCTTTGATGTTCCTCATAGCGTGCGCGATTGGCGGCGATTTCTTCCGGCGAACGTCTGACGTGCTGCATGGCTAGATGTCTCCCAGCGGTGCCAGGTCGTCCCGGCGGTGCCCCGGGGAAGCGACCGGGCCGTCCCGGTCGGGGCTGAAGATCGAGGCTGCGCCGGCGATACGCGGCGGCCAGATGGAAATGTCCTTGGTGATGGTCGCGCCGTAGCGCTCCTTTTCTTCCGGCCGGTCGCGGCGGCGCTCGAAGGCGACGACACGGGTGGCGAGCGTGAAGGCCTCGCGCATGTCATGGGTCACCATGACGACGGTCATCTGCGTTTCATGCCATAGCCGCTTCATCAGCGTATGGATCTCCGTGCGGATACCGGGATCGAGCGCGCCGAAAGGCTCATCGAGCAACAGCACCTTCGGGCGCATGATGAGCGCCTGGGCAAGTGCCAGGCGCTGCTGCATGCCGCCGGAAAGCTGGGCCGGATATTTGTTCTCCGCGCCAGCCAAGCCAACCTCGGTGATCAGCTGACGGGCTTCATCGAGGGCGCTCCGGCGCGCTGCACCAAGGAGCCTTGCCTTATAGCGGGAGGCGGTGAGTTCCTTGCCGAGCAGCACGTTGCCGAGCACGGTCAGATGCGGGAAGACCGAATAGCGTTGAAAGACCACGCCGCGATCCGCACCTGGCTCTGACGGCAACGCCACGCCGTCGAGAAGGATATTGCCCCTGGTTGGCTGCTCCTGCCCCAAGAGCATGCGCAGAAAGGTCGACTTGCCGCAGCCAGAGGGGCCGACCAGCGCGACGAAGGCGCGCGAATCCACGGTCAGTGACACGTCCTCAAGGACGATCTGGTCGCCATATTCCTTCCAGACCTTTTCGATGCTGAGCGCGCTCATGCCTGCTTCTCCAGCTCCGACCACGGGAAGACGGCGATGCGGATTCGGTCGAGCAAATAATTCATGAGCACGGCGAGCAGCGTGATCCAGACGACATAGGGAAAGATCACGTCCATCGACAGGTATCGGCGAACGAGGAAGATGCGGTAGCCGAGGCCGGCATCCGACGAGATCGCTTCAGCCGCGATCAGGAACAGCCAGGCCGGGCCGAGTTGCAGCTTGAGGCAGGTGATCAGCCGCGGCAGGATCTGCGGCAGCACGACGCGAAGAGCGATCTGCCAGGAGGAGCCGCCGAGCGTTTCGGCCTTGACGATCTGCTCGCGCGGCAATTCCAGCGCCTTCAGTGCCAGATCGCGTATCATCGTCGGGGTGACGCCGATGACGATCAGCGCGATCTTCGATGTCTCTCCCAGGCCCATGGCGATGAAGAGGATCGGCAGAAGCGCCAAGGGTGGCACCATCGAGATGACGGCGACAAAAGGCGAGAGCAGGGCTCTGAGATAGGGCAACATGCCGATGAGCATGCCCAAGCAAAGCGCGATCGCTGTGGATATGCCGAGACCGGATAGCAGCCGCACGAGGCTCGCCCCCGTATCGGACCACAGCAGATAATCTCCCGTGCGCGGGTCGGCGATGAAGGCCATGCGGTTGATCGCATCGGCAAAGCCGGCAAGATTGGGCAGCAGCTTGTCGTTGGCGTTTTCGGCAAGCCGCGCGGCCGAACCGATGGCATAGGCGATGATCAGCAGCGCAAAGGGCAGCAGCGTCAAGGCAAGCTGCGCGCCCGGGCTCGGCCTGGTGTTGATCCAACGCATGAACAATGCTCCGCGAATGAAGGAACGGGGCGGCGCCATCGCGCCGCCGATGGGTCTTTCGCTCAGAGCGAGGCGTCGGCGGCTGCCTTCATGTAGCTCTCGGTGAAGCGCAGCTTGACATTCTTGCTGTCGCCGAGAACCTTGCCATCGGGCATTTCGATGCCGATGACATCGGCGGAAGCAGCGCCGTTGCCGAGCAGGCCCTTCTGGAACAGGAAGTTGCGCACGAGATCCATCGTCTTCGGCAGGCTCGGCGATGCGGTGAAGGCGACGGCGTCGGCCGGCTTGTCGAAGAGCTTGGTGGCGGCAAGCTGTGCCTCGAAGCCCTTGATATCGGTGCCCGAGGCCGCGCCCATCGCCTCGCGGGCAGCCTTGCCTTCCGCCGTGTCGGCCTTCATCAGCGCCGCCGTTTCATACCAGATGCCGGCCAGCGCCTTGCCGAAATTCGGGTTGTCCTTGAGTACGTTGCTGTTGGCGACCATCAGGTCGATGATCTCGCCCGGCACCTGCGAACTGTCGAACACCTTCTTGGCGGTGGGGTCCTCGAGAATGGTCGAGACCAAGGGGTTCCAGGTCACGACGGCGGAGACATCAGGTGTCTTGTAGGCCGCGACCATGTCGGCGTCCGAGGTGTTGACCACCTTCACGTCGCGTTCGGTCAGCTTGATGCTGTCGAGCGCGCGGGCGAGCAGGTAGTGGGAGACCGAATATTGGACGAGATTAATGTTCTGGCCCTTGATATCGGCAAGGCTGGTCTTGTCCTTGAGGATCACGGCATCATTGCCGTTGGAGAAGTCGCCGACGATGACGGCAGTCGTGTCGACGCCGCCCGCCGCGGGGATCGACAGGCCGTCCATATTGGTGAGCGTCACGGCATCGAAGGCGCCTGCCGTGTACTGGTTCATCGATTCGACATAGTCGTTGAACTGGGTGACGTCGATGCTAATGCCGTATTTGTCGGCCCATTTCTTGACGATGCCGTGGTCGGCGGCATAGCCCCAGGGCATCCAGCCGACATAGATCGACCAGGCGACCTTGAAGCTGGTCTTGGGTGCTGCGCTGGCGGCGGAGCCGAGCCCGAGAGCCAGCGATACCGAAAGAGCGGTTACGGAAAGGATCTTTGAAAAAGTCTGCATAGAAATTCCCCTTTTGCTTTTCGTCAAAAGGGATCGGCAAAGACCATCGCGCCGCCAATCCCTTGGCTTACGAGGTCTCCCGGGCTTTTGTCCCGCCGTGCATCCGGTGGGATTTCTCTCCCGACCGGTGGCAGCTCTCGGACCAGTCACGCTCCCAATGGAGCGCCGGAACCCTAGCCACCAACTCAACGGTAACGAAGCAAGTGGCGTGCCAAATTACAACTCATTGATTTTATTTGGTGATGTGATCGAGTGGCAATTTCTGAAATCAATAGTGCATGCACTTGCGCGAAAAATGTGCAGTTTCTGACGAATCTTCCGGCAATGAGGGGCTGTGTGCAATCGCTCGCCTTTCCGTGGAGCCGTCCAGCCGCATGTCGCCGTCGCGGCGGCTTTGGCCGTAAGCGGATAAGCGGCCCGCGGCGGGATTGTGCTATTGCTCGACAATTCCAACGGAACGAGGATTTCAGATGGATTCTCCGCAGCGCCCGATGCCGACCGAGGCGGGTATCTTGCAGTTCATGGAGATCTGCGATTCTTTTTATCCGCCGGACGCGGTGACGGCTTCCATCGGACAGCAACGCCAATGGTATGACGCGCTCTGCGCTCGCTTCGACCGACCATTGCCTGATGGCATGCGCATGCGCGATGAGCTTGTGTCGGGAACGATTCCGATCAGGCGCTACCTTCCGGCCGACATCCGCACCGCAACCTGCCTGCTCTATCTTCACGGCGGCGGCTTCGTCGTCGGCTCGCTCGAAAGCCACCACGCGATTTGCGCCGAGATTGCCGACCATGCCGGAGCAGAGCTTATCTCCGTCGACTATCGTCTGGCGCCGGAGCATCGGTGGCCGACGCAGACGGATGATTGCTTCAGCGTTCTCGGGCAATTGCTTGCCGAGGGAAAGACCGTCGTGCTGATCGGTGACAGCGCCGGCGGCAATCTCGCGGCTGGATTGGCCATCCGCGCGAAGGCCGACGGTCTTTCGGGGATTGCGGGTCAGATCCTCATCTATCCCGCGCTCGGCGGCGATCTCGTCTCCGGTTCCTACCAGGAGATGGCGGACGCGCCGGGGCTGACGACCGCCGATGTCGGCTACTACCGCAGCGTCTTGCAGGCTCCATCAGGCAATCCCGTTGCCGAGCCGCTTGCCTCGCAATCGGTTGCCGGCCTTCCCCCCGCCTTCATCACGGTGGCGCATTTCGATCCGTTGCGCGACGACGGCCGCAATTATGCGGCAAGGCTGGCGCAGGCGGGCGTCGAGGTCTGGTTCCGCGAGGAGCCGCAGATGGTGCATGCCTGGCTGCGGGCGAGACATATGAGCGACGGCGCCCGCGACGGCTTTGCCGCCATATGCGCCGCGGCAAGCCGGTTCGCAGGCACGCGCTGATTTACATCAGGTCGCGCGGGACGCGCTTCTCCTCGAACACTTTGCGGAAAATCTGCGTCTCGCCTTCATAGGCGGTGACGGAAGCGCTGACGATCCAGTCCGTTGCCGTGCAGGATATCGCCGATGTCGCGATCGTCCTAACGAACCAGTCGGGGCGTTGCATGTCGCATGTCCAGGTCGAAATGCCCTTCATCGACAGCGGATCGTCCGGTGCGATCGACCACACTTCTTCACGTAGCTGCCGCGTGGAAAGACCTGTACCGGGATGTTCAAAAAGTCCGGTATCCTCATGAATTTCATAGTGAGTTTTACCTGCCGAAAGGTCGCGCATCATCCGCCGTTTCGTCGAAACCGGCGCATGTTCGATGTATTTCGGCAGCGGATCCGGATTATCGGGCTGCTTCAAGTCGATGACGTCGTGCGCCCCCAGCTTTGGCAGGCCGAGGCCGATGGAGGCGAGGTCGATCGTCAGGCCCGGATCTTCCGGCGGCGGCAGGACCATCGGCCAGTAGGCCGTCGACAGGGACAGGCGGATGCGATGACCCTTGCGGAAGCGGTAGCCGCAGGCATCGAGCGTCAGCGTGACCCTGGTGCGCTCGCCCTTGCTCAGTGGTTCGGGCTCGGCATTGCTGTTGCGATGGGCGAGATTGAGCACGCCAAAGGAGACGCGCGTCGCCGTGCCGTCCGGATGGACATCGATAAGTCTTGCGCAGAGATTTGCCGTTTCCGCGTCGCATCGAAGCGTCAACGCAAGTACCGGGCGTCCCAGATAATCGTGATCCTCTACAAGCGGCGCCGTCTGGAAGGTGAGCGAGCCGGCATCGTCGAGACGCTGATCGATCGCCATTTCCACGTCCGGCTTCAGGGTGAACCATTCGCCCGAGGCGGTGCCCGTGTCGAGCGGCGAGCGCAGATAGATGGGATGTTCCGGCGCATGTGGGATCGGCATACCTTCCATCAGCGTGCCGAACTGCTCGACATAGAAGCACTGCATATCAGGCTTTTGCCATTCGGGCTTGGCGATCCAGAAACCAGGGTCGAAATCGCGGCGTGTTGCGGGTTTTATGGCATCGAGAATATAGGCGCGAACTGGCGGTATGCTTTCTGCTCCATTTTGGTCGCCGCGCAGCCAGCGGTTCCACCAGGCGATGGCCTCGCCGTGAAAATCGGCGCGTGGCTTCGGCCAGGCGAAATGCGGATATTTGTGGACCCACGGCCCGATCAGCGCCTTCGCCTTATTT